>Ga0208188_1000966_pt1 | contig 13680 bp, 9 predicted proteins | sample June2015DPH_8_50_FD_184698 | JGI IMG/M metagenome (GOLD analysis project Ga0208188, IMG submission 184698) | Peatland microbial communities from SPRUCE experiment site at the Marcell Experimental Forest, Minnesota, USA - June2015DPH_8_40... | ecosystem: Environmental > Terrestrial > Soil >...
GTACGGGCGACCGGAAGAGAATTGCATGACACTGCTCAGCTTCCAGCCCCCGAGCAGCGCGCGCCCGGCGCTCGACCGCGTCATATTTTCCAGCCCGGGCCGGTAGACGCCGGCAAAGCTGATTCGGTGCCGCTGGTCTAACAGCGACGGAGCGTGAGTATTGCTGAAGTCGAACTGATTGTTGAAGTCCATCCCATCCAGCATGATGCTCTTGGCGAAGGTGTAAGAAAATTGCCACGTAAGGCCGTGTGATGCGCGTTGCCTCAATTGCACGAAGAGGGCGTTGTAATAGTTTTGTGCGGGGCTGATCAGTTCGTTGATTTCGCCCAGTTGGGAGTTGATACGGCCTTCGGTAAGCAGGCCGTTATCCATATTCGGCAGGGTGATCGTCGGCCCAATGCAGGGCGTTGTGGTGGCGCTGGGGGGGCACACGATATACGACGTCGTCCCTTGCGGCGGATACAGGTTCAAATCATAGGCGCTGCCCGAAAGGATGTGCACACCGTGATTCCACATGGTCCCGATCGTCACCGTGGTGTTCTCGGATATTTCGCGTTCAATCTGCAAGCTCGCCTGCAAGATATAGGGGACACGAAACGTTGGACTCACCAGGGAAATGTCCGGGGAAGCGCTGAACGAAGGGGAATTTTCCGGGAGGATATTGGGGAAGGTGGGCGCCTGTTGGTTGGGCGCACCCCCGGTGTAGCTGGCGCTCACGGAAGACTGCTGTGACGCGAGGCCGTTGGAGATCACCGCGTTGCGGTAGTTCAGGCCATTCATGTTGGTGTAGAAGTCCCCAAATCCCCCGCGCACGACGGTCTTCGCGGTGGGCTGCCACGCAAATCCGAAGCGCGGTTCCAAGCGCAGGAACTGATTCGGATACTGTCCGGTGAGGGGAAACGCCGTATTCTCCACCGGCTGGGGGTAAACCTGGAAGTCCTCGCGCAAGCCCATTTCCAGTGTCAATTGCGGCAAAGCCCGGAACGAATCCTGCACGTAGAAGCCGTAGTAAGGCACCGCAAATGAAAAGGTCGGGTTTCCCGCAGCCTGACTGAACGTGGTGTATTCCCCGAGCGCAAAAGCCTCCAGATTCGGAAATTCATAAAGGCCGAGCGGCGACCCGAAATCGACAGCCTCATTCGGGTCCGCACCGCCGTCATCGGTGTCCGCATCCCGAGAGCGGTTCCAATCAAAGCCGAATTGCAACGTGTGCTTGTCGATGACGTAGTCAATACGGTCGGATAAAGAGTACTGTCTTTCAAAAACTCTTCCTATGGAGAACGCGGAGTTTCCCAGCGTAAAGGGGGCGGGCTTATCCAGAACCACCGTTGGCGTGTTGGGAGCCAAACCGGTGGGTGTCGCGATTTCATTATCTTGTGAGGTGCCCGCGTGGAATTCGTTCAACACTCTTGGGGAAAACGTGTGCGTCCACCCCACGGTAGCTTCGAAGGTATGCACATAAGCGTTGGCCAATGTTTGCAGGCCATAGTTGCCGACCGTCGGGTCGGTGATGACCCCTCCAGCCGAGTTGAACCGGTTGACGTTCCCGCTGAGGAACAGGCCGTCGCGGGGACCGGCCTGGTAGTCCAGCCGGGGCGTAAGCACCAGATCATTGCGCTGTCTGGATTTAGTGCCGAGATTGGAATCTAGCGCGTTAAGGGTGTTCGTCACTTGCTGGAGGTAGACCGGATTGGTCGGGTCCGGCGCGGTGTCACTGCCCGGCACCGGCAGCGGCCCGTTCGAAGGGGGCAGCACGGTACCGGCCGGAATTCCAAAATTCGCACTCAAAAAGGCAGGCAGGGTCGCGGGCGTCGTCTCGAGCGCCGTGTTGATAACGGAAATCGGATTGTTCCGCAGTTGCTGCTCATAATCGAAGAAGAACCATACGCGGTCGCGCCGGATCGGTCCGCCCACCCCGGCGCCGAATTGTTGCAAATCATCCAGCGGTTTGGGCAAGCCGCTGGCTTTATCGAGGGCATGGCTCCCGTGGCGGAGTTGCGATTGTAATAGAACGTACTGCCGTGGAACGCGTTGCTTCCCGACTGGGTCACGGCATTGACGAAGCCCGCCCCACCCCCGTAGATGGCCGAGTACGGGCTGATGGCGACTTGAAACTCCTGGATGGAGTCCTCGCCATACAGGTAAGGGATGCGATAACGGCCGATAATATCGGCGAAGTAGTTGTTGGTGGCGTTGGTTCCGTCGACCGTGAAAGCATTGGAACCATTCCCATTGGCGTAACCCGAGTCTTCACCGCCCTGTTGTCCGGCAACGCTCACCAAGCCGGTGTCGCCGTCGTAACTGGTATTCGGGGTCAGCACCATGAAGTCAGTGTAACGGCGTCCGTTAAGGGGTAGATCTCCGAGAAACGACCGCTCCATCACGCTGCTTGCGGAGGATTCCGCTGGTCGCAGCAACGGGGTCGTGCCGCTCACCTTGACCGCATCGCCTTTAGCTCCCAGTTGCAGCTTGAAGTCCTGCAACGTAGTGTTTCCGACCAGCACTCGCGCCAGGCCCTGAACATCGCGAAAACCTTTGGAACTCGCCCGGATGGAATACGAGCCCGGCATGAGGACGGGAAACCGGTAAAGTCCAGTATGGTTTGTCTCGGCAGATTGTTGAACGCCGGTCTCGAGATTCTGCACAACCACCGACGCTCCCGGCACCACCGCGCCACTTTGGTCGGTGACTCGGCCGCTGAGCGCGCCCGTCAAAACCACATTCTGGGCGCTCAACCCGGGGCCGCGTGCCAAGACAACTAAAACGCTGCATATCGCCAACCACAGGGCCGCGCCCAGCGTTCTCCGGCCGACTCGAATGACAGATTTCCTTCTAACTTTGGCTCCTCGAGAATCAAAAATAGCGCGGCGGGAAGATGGAGTGAATCGCGTCATCTGATGCCTCCAATGCTGTATGCGCCGGTGCTCGAACTGACGGTCGTACGAGTTAATCCCGTGGCATCTCGTAATACCGTCACGGTTGCGCCCGGCGCCACCCCTCCGGAAGAGTCCGTGAGGGTTCCTGCCAAACTGCCGCGATCCGCGTGGCCATACGCGTTAAGACCCAGGAAAAGAACAGCCCCAATCCACCATAGACGCCTGTGCATCTGAGAGCCTCCAGGAGAATTTAGACGTCGAACTTAAGACGCCCTTTCGACGCAATTTGTGAATTCAATCGGGATCGCGTTCCTAAGGGCTTCCCCTCCGGCTCGGCCGGAATGGGACGCGTCCTTGAGTCGCAATTGGTCTCAAGATGATGAAACCAACTCTAGATTACATTTTTGTAAGAAATGAGTGAATTGATAGTGAATTGATGAGGAAGCGCCTGCCCGGATGTGGCTCCTGGGTGTTCGGGCGTATCGGCGACTCGGAGGCTGGTCCCTCTGAGAGGCATTAGCGATAAGTGTTGGTAAATCCCCTTCCCACCACCAAACGCCTTTGAAGTCGGCATCGGGGACCCGAACCCCGTTTCTGGATTACTTCCGGTTAAGCCGCGATCCACCCGTAATCTGCCTTGAGGTCTGCTGGCGCATTCCATGACTGCATTGGGGTGTTGGCAACAACTAAGGTTCCTGTGTTAGAAATTCGATGACTCTCGCCGACTTCAGGGCGCTAATCCCGGCTTGGCGTGGACAATTCTCTCCCGGATTTCGGTTCATCCCACCGGATCTCAACTTGCCTAGACCTGTTCTAGTTCTGCGGCGGCTTCAAACTGGGGTTTACGCGGTTTGCCTGCCGAAATTCCCGCGCAGCTTCCTGCCTTCTGCCCGTGCGTGCCAGCGCCAGGCCAACGTTGTAGTGGGCCAGGGCGAAGTCGGGCTCGAGAGCCAGCGCCTTCCGGTACTCGGCTATGGCACCGTGGTAGTCGCCCTTGTCGTACAGTATTCGACCGAGGATGAGGTGGTAGGGAGCCTTGTCGGGTTTCAGGGCCAGTGCTTCCTGGTATTCGGTGATGGCGCCGTTGTGGTCGCCTGTCTGGTCCAGGGCGTATCCGATGAAGATGTGGTTGCCTGGATCGTCGGGCTTCAGGGCCACCGCTTTCCGGAACTCGGCGATGGCATCGTCGTGGTCACCTTTCTGGTTCAGGGCATAGCCGAGGGCCAAGTGGTTGTCTGGATCGTTGGGTTTCAGGGCCACCGCCTTCCTGTACTCGGCGATGGCGCCGTCGTGGTCGCCTCTGTTGTCCAGGGCGCTGCCGAGGTTAATGTGCGCCTCTGCGTCCCTGGGATAGAGGGCCAGCGCCTTCCGGAACTCGGCGATGGCGCCGTCGTAGTCGCCTTTGCCGTAGAGCGCGTTGCCGAAGCTGTCGTGGTAGTCAGCATCTTCGGGCTTCAGAGCTACCGCCTTCCGGTACTCGGCGATAGCGTCGTCGTAGTCGCCGTGATCGTACCGATCATTTCCGAGATTGTAGAGGGGGATAGCCTCGTCGAGTCGATGGGAAAGCCCTTTCTTGTAAGACCAAACAGCGATCGTGGCAAGCAGGATGGCCGTGACCGCAACCAGGACGGCGATCGCCTTGCGTCGGCGGCGGGCAACAGCCACCTTGATTCGCGCCGTCGCCTGCCACTCTTCCAGCAGGTCGAGCGAAACCTGGCTGCGCTCGCTCAGTTCTTGCAGGTCGGCGGCGTTGGCAAGATCTCGAAGCGTGCGCACATGCGCGTCGTCGAGCCGTGCTGCGAACTCCGGGCTGATGCCGAACACCCGCGAGAGCCTCATGATTCGGTCTCTCTCGCCGCCGCGTCCAGGCCGTTGCGAAGCCGGTTAAACGAGCACCAGCGCAAAAGGCCAAAAAGAGCCGCGTACTTGTTCCTGGAATCCATGCGCGGATCTGCGTCAGACTGGAAGTTCTCGATCGACTGGCGCACTGCGTCGTACTTTTCATCGGATAGCGGCCTGATGGTCATCTCCTCTTCCAGGACGCGTCCGGCCGCCAGCTTGATGGTGCCCCAGTCGTAGCGACGGCAAGCCTCCACAACTTCCTTCTGCATACGCTGGAGAATGCAATCGCGGATGGAGTCTTCGATCACAGCCAGGATCGGGTTGGAACTCGATCCGCCCTCAAGATCGCGTAGCTGGCTTTCTCCCGCGGGTCGCGCCTGGGGTTTGAAGCGAATCGCTGGAAGAACCAGCGCGACGACGATCCCAGAAAGATCCGCGATCCACGGACCCAAGGATCCCACGAAAGGCAGCGCCTTTAGCGCGCCCTCCGACGTGACGGGGATGCCGCACAAACCCACACCGAAGATCAGGAAGAGGACCGCATACGGATTTGTGAATACGCCCAGGCCCCAAAAGCGGCGAAACTTACGCGCCAGGCGGGCAGTGCTGATGATCAGGCCTGAGCAAAGGACGGCGACGAGACGGAGGAAAGGAAAAGGTGCAGCGTTGGGCGCAGACTGCGGTTTCGTGATCTGAGAGGCGGACGACGCTCCAGAGTTTGCTGGCCTTGCGGCTGGGACAGCCGCTCGTGATAAGCCGCTCCCTTGGCATAGCCCAGCGGTTGGCACCAAGACCAACGTCGCCAAAATGATGAGAGTGAACAGCACCACCGCGCTGGCAGTGCACGCAGGTTTCGTCCGCCCGTGGAGCGGATGGCGCTTCATTCTAGGGTACTATTCACTCCCAGGAAAGTCCATATCAAGTATAGGAAACTCGAACAGGCAGGACCGTCTTGCGCGAACTAATCCTTAGGAAAGCCTGGCGCTGCCAGCTGCCCCACGTGTAAACCGGAAACCTGACTCAATGGAATGCAATTCATCCCGACGAGCGCACATAATCGCCAGGGATGCTTCTCGATCGGAACAGAGTCTCTAATGCCGTATCGACAGTGTAAATCGTCGACACCAGAACGATCCCTGATCTTTCAGATTTAGAGTTACGGGTAACCGGAAGTTATTGCGGTCCAGAAGTCACCTTCGATGACCCGAACCCCGTATCTCGGGAGTTTGCATGCGAGTGGCACTTCAACGGTTTGCCGACACACACCCAAGTGAAAAGACATGCCGTGGTTTTCTTTATTGATTCATTCTCATGCCTGCCAGTGGCCCCCAAGAATCTCCTCAGCCCGGTTTAGGGCGAGTGAGGTCGTGCGCGGTATGCGTGAGTTCTTCTTGGAATTGAGCGAGAATGTCACAGCAAAGCGCATCATGGATGAAGCCTCCATTGTGCTCCTTCTATTCATTTCCGTAACAAATCTTGCTTACAGGATAAGAGCGCGGCAAGGCTCACTCGCGGCCAGCCCGTCTCAGCCCGAAGCGCCTTGAGCAAGCGAGCATCCCTGCCGATAACTCCATCTATGATGCCGCTGCGCCGGATCGGGATCGCCAGTTTGCTATGGCTGCTTTGTGCCCTATCAGCATGGGCGCAGCACTGGAGCTTCCAGATGTACGGTTCCGAACAAGGCTTAACGAATTCTAATATTCTGGGGCTTCAGCAGGATCATCAGGGTTTCCTTTGGGTAAGCACCGAGGGAGGGCTGTTCCGCTATGACGGCGACCGATTTCGGTTGTTCCGTGCAGAGCGGCCGGCTAAAAAGGGGAACATCAACTGCCTCTTCAATTCTGCAAGTGGCCAGTTTTGGGCCGGATCGGACGCGGGTTTATTCCGATGGAATGGAGAGGGCTTCACGGCGGTTCCCGGCTTCGAAAATGTCGAGTTGGAGAACCGCGAGTCGATTGGAGGCGACGCGACGAATCTGTATGTGGCGACGGCGGCAGGAGTTCGCGCGATGTCCCTTAAGGGTGATGGGAATGCGCGGGTAATATCGCCGAAGGGATCGTCCTCAGTATTTGCGGCTTCAGACGGAACCCTTTGGTTCAGTTGCGGCGTTCTGCTCTGTTCGATTCGGGATGGCCGTGAACAGGAGTGGGGCCATGCCAACGGCATCCCCGCAGGGCCGTGGAAAGGCATCATGGAAGACGGCTCCAAGCGTCTTTGGATTCGTTCCGCAGAGCGCGTGCTCATCCGGGAGGTAGGCGTTTCGAACTTCCACGAAGTCCCTGGCATCGGCAAGCTGGACTCGACGCGCCCGCCGATGCTCATCTCCGATGGTTCCGGGCAGATGATGATACCCCATGCTGGCGGGCTGATGATCTGCAACGGAGAGCACTGCACAAACTATGGGGCAGAGAGCGGTTTGCGAAGGGCTGAAGTGTACACCGTAACCCAAGATCGCGAAGGCTCTCTCTGGGTTGGTTACAGCGGCCAAGGCCTGGCACGCTGGCTGGGACGGGAGCAATGGCAAAGCTACGCCGAGCAGGAGGGAATTGCCAATTCAGCAATTTGGCGTATTGTGCGAGACGCTGCGGGCGACCTGTGGGTGGGAACAAACCGGGGCCTTTTCCAAGGCCAACAACGAAACGGGCACTGGCGCTTTCAGCGGTGCCATGCCGTGGGTGAATTGACGGTATATGGGCTGGCGGCGGAGACTGATGGCTCGCTGTGGATAGGGACCTACCAGCCCGAAGCGAACGGGTTAGTCCGCTACTACCCGCGGACTGGCAAAAGGGTGATTTATCCTCCCGCCTCGCTAAGCACACGCTTATGGGTTAACGAACTCCATCGCGATGATGGCGGCACGCTGTGGGTGGCGACGCCGACAGGCTTGCTCCGGCTCACGCCAGGTTCGGCAAAGCTAGAGCCGTTTCCTCTGCCACTGGATGGTGCGTCCGTATCCGACATCAAGTCCCACAATCGAGACTTATTCGTAGGCGGCAAAAAGGGTCTCTACATTCAACAAGGAGAGCGGCGGCGCCTGCTGACCGTTGCCGACGGATTGAAGGACAACTGGGTTCAATCCATTACGGTAGGGCCGAAAGGGGAGCTGTGGGTATCATACTTTTCGGCGTCTGGCATTACTCGTATTGATCTTACCGGTGTCGAATTCCAAATGCGGCATTTCACCACACGCGACGGACTGCCTAGCGATGTAGTGTATTCGCAGTTCTTCGACACTCGTGGCAAGCACTGGCTGGGCATGGACAATGGGGTGGCAATACAAGAAGGCGATCGCTGGATCACCTACGACGCCTCTGACGGGCTAGTGTGGAACGACACCAACGCACACGCCTTCCTCGCGGAACCGGACGGCATGGTATGGATCGGAACCAGCGATGGCCTATCCAGGTTCTCGCCGGCAGCGTGCCAGAGACAGGTTCCCGCGGAGACCCTGATCACTGCCCTGCTGCGCAACGATCAACCGGCGCAAAGCACCGACTTCGATTCCATGACCCACCTGCTGACGCTTCGCTTCACGCTGCTGTCCTATGAGCGTCAGTCGACGAGATTTCGGTACCGAATCGGCAGGGAGTCGAGCCCTTGGATCGAAACGCGGGCACACGAGGTACGCTTTGCGGAGCTTCCGCCGGGGCGATATCGGTTTGAGGTCCAGGGGGAAACTCCATCAGGGGTCTGGAGCCCATCCGCGACCCTGCAATTCCGGCTGCGACCGCAGTGGTTCCTTTCGTGGCCGTTTCAGGCAACTGTATTCGTGATGATGGTGGCGCTTCTCTTTCTATGGTGGCAGCAGCGCGAGAAGCGCCAGCGTGCCATCCGCGCGGAACTGGAAGTTGCCGTAGCGACCAGGACACGCGACCTGAACGCGGCAATGGTGCGGGCCGAAGAGGCCAGCCGGGCCAAGAGTCAATTCCTAGCCAACATGAGCCACGAAATCCGCACTCCCATGAACGGGGTGATCGGAATGACCGAACTCGCTTTGACCACGGATCTAACCCCCGAACAGCGCGAGTATCTCCACACGGCGCGTGCTTCGGCAGATTCCATGATGGCGGTGATCAACGATATTCTGGACTTCTCCAAGATCGAGGCCGAGAAGCTTGAACTGGAGTCTACTGATTTCGATCTTCGCGACTGCGTCGCCGCGGCGGCCAAAACCCTTACGGCCGGCGCTTATCAAAAGGGACTGGAGGTAGCTTGCGACATTTCCGCCGACGTACCCCCCACGGTGACAGGTGACCCACTCCGGCTGAGGCAAGTTCTGCTCAATCTGCTCGGCAACGCCATCAAATTCACTTCCCAAGGTGAAGTCGTAGTTCGCGTTGAAGCACAAGTCCCAGCAGGCAGAGAGATTCCACTTCACTTCCAGGTCATCGATACCGGCATCGGAATTCCCAAAGATAGGCAGAAGGATATTTTCGATGCGTTCGCACAGGCGGATGGTTCCTCGACCCGAAAATACGGCGGCACCGGCTTGGGGCTCACCATTTCAAGCCGATTGGTCGAAATGATGGGAGGGAGAATCTGGGTCGAAAGCGAGCCCGGCCGAGGCAGCAACTTTCACTTTGTCGTCCGCTTGGGGCTGGCCTCGGACAGCGCTCGCTTGGCCTCGCCCTCTTTCCGATCGTCCGACTTGCGAGATCTACCCGTCTTAGTGGTCGACGATAACTGTACCAACCGACTCATCTTCAGAAAGATTCTCGAGGGCTGGGGGATGAAGCCCACGCCTGCCAGCAGTGGAAAGGAAGCGCTCAAAATCCTAGAAGATCACCAGACCCGGCCATTTGCCCTGATTCTGTTGGACTATCACATGCCGGGAATGAACGGGATTACCGTTGCGAAGGAGATCAGAAATCGTCCGGAGTTCGGCACGCCCATCATTCTGATGCTGAGCTCTGGCGGAGGGTTGGGAGAACAGAAGCAGGCTCCCACGGCGGGGATCTCGACTTGTCTTGTCAAGCCATTCAAGCATTCTGAGCTCCTGACCGCGATCCTCAAAGCCTTGAATAAGACCACTCCGAACAATGCGCGACAGAGCACACGAATGCGGACTGGCGCTGACGAGGCGGACCGCCCGCTGCGAATTCTGCTGGCCGAGGATAATCGCGTGAATCAACTGCTCGCCGTGCGGTTGCTCGAGAAACGCGGGCACACAGTGGTGGCAGTCCAAAACGGCCGCGAAGCTGTAACTGCTGTTGAAAGCGATAGCTTCGACCTCGCCTTGCTAGACGTGCAGATGCCGGACCTGGATGGCCTGCAGGCAGCCAGACTAATTCGGCAGAAGGAGCGAGAAAAGGGAAGGAACCCGCTCCCGCTTATCGCGTTAACAGCTCATGCCATGAGCGGAGACCGGGAGCGGTGTCTGGCCGCCGGTATGGATGGGTACGTGGCGAAACCCATAATCCCTCAGCAACTCTTCGCAGTCATAGAAGCGCCGAAAGACTCCCCTTCAGTCGAAGAAAAGACGTGCGATACAGATAGATAGACGTCGTACTTCGGAACATTTACTTGACCGTATAACTACTCGTAGAACTGCGCCCCCTGACTCCCCCGAAGTCGGCTTCGAGGACCCGAACCCCGTATCAGGGGAGCCAATGCGCCAACTGGGGCGTTGATCATCCTCAGCACTTGTCCGGGTACGCGACTACATGCATGTGGCTGCGCCCTGGATCTGAGACTCGACATGGCGATACTTTCCGAGCGCGCGACGATCCAAGACCTGAGCGACTTGACTCCTCACACGGGGCTTGTACCAGGATCCTTCGCCAATCCCCCCTGAACACGCTTGGCGCCTACGCTGTCGTTCCGCGGGGGGTCAGTACTGATGCTGGATGCCCGAGTCGCGCCAGAAATCAGGCGGCTACTTCTGTGTAGTTGTTCCGACGTCCTTCCGGTAGGAGGCGGAGAGGGTGCCCTTGCGCTTGGCGATGGGCAACAGGGTTGGATAGAACTGGACAAACGTGGTGTCCACAGCCGCGTGTGCCGCGTGGCAGGTATAACAGTCGGCGGATATGGGAATCATTTTGGTGGTCTTGCCGTTCTCAAAGGCAAAGAAGGCCCACTTGCCCGGAAAACGCGCTTCGTCTTTTACATGCACCTCTAGCCCCATCACCGCAGTGCCCTGATAATTGCCTTTTTGGTTAATCGAGCCCCTGCCCTCAGCACCGCGAACTTCGAGCACAAGCATGGTCTTATCGGGCCAGGTGCCGGTTGCCATGAACGCCTTATATGCGTCCGGATTGACAAAGACATTGTCAAACATGTGGTGGTCCATCTGCGTCGCTGGGAGGTAACTCATGTCAAATCCCGTGCTTAGGTACACCCAATCCCGGTAGTGCTCGGGAAAATTGAGCTGAGCGTCAGTGGTATACGCCGGGCCCGAACCCGGCGCCGTCGCGTATTGACAAAAGGCCGCCGTGGAAAAAAGAACCACCAAACTGAGCGTGACGATTTTCATTCTGGTGATCATGCGTGCAGTATCGCACAGGGTTCTTTGGATGACAAGGCTGCTGCTCGCGCAGGCGGTGTCACAGAGGGATCCTTTCCTCGCCACAGAAGTCGGTGTAAGTAGCATTAGCCCCGTGAAGTTGCTTGGGGGACCCGAACCCCGTATCTCGGGAGTTTGCATGCGAGTGGCACTTCAACGGTTTGGCGACTATAACGACCAGGGGACTACCAACCTTAGATGAGGAGTCGCAAAACATTGCGAGTGATTTTGGGTATCCGTCTACCTGCTTCAGGACCGTTGCGAGGGCCCATCATGGTTTTCATCAATCCTCTAATTTCATCTTGGCCCATCATCGGAACTGGTCGACTCGGCTAAACAGCGAGATGTATGGTGTCACCACCCAAGCATTAAGCACTGCCATTGCGCCACCTCTGCTGTGCCGCACGTTGTGGCTTCCTCTTCATTTGATTGGCTTGAGCAGTTTTGACCAAATGCGTGAGCAGATTTGGACTGCCAAGCGAAATACAGCCAGGGTATAAGAGGTTTCCTCGATCTCCCTGGCCGTATTCTGTGGGGGCCGATTATGAGGGTAAGAGTCCCGCGCTGTGCGGTGTGAGGCCAGGACTTGAGGCAGATGGGCCATCATATTCAAAGCAAAGGCGGTTCGAGCGTAAACCAAACTTCACGGTCCGTGCCAGAACCACCGCAGCGGGTCGATATCATGCAGAAAATTGGAGGTGAGCTTACGCGAATCGTACGAGCTTGTTCTTACTGCTCTTAATTTCAACACGTCAAGGGACTAAGGAAGACGCTCACGCATTGGGAAATAAAGAAGCCACTTGGGCGGCAGTATCGCTCTTGCAAGACTTTGGACGGAGGTATACATGTATCACGCGATTGTCAAACGGATTGCCCTACAAAACTTTCTCCGAGTGAATCAGAAGGACTATGCTGCCATCCTGAAGGGCTGTTCCTCAGATGTTCATCACAGGTTTGGAGGGCATCACGCACTGGGCGGCGAGCGGCACGATCGTGATGCGCTGGGACGATGGTTCGAACGCCTGGGCCGGTTGGCACCTACTTTGCAACTCACAGTTCATGATGTATGGGTGAAGGGTGGCCCCTGGAATACGACCGTCATCATGCGGTGGTCCGCAGTCCAGGATCTCCCGGATGGCTCACCCTATAACAACCACGGCGTTCACATCATTCGCATGCGTTGGGGCAGGGTGTTCGATATCGATGCAAACGAGGACTCTCAACTTGTTGCCGCATCCTTGCAGATATGGGCCGCACATGGAGTGAACGAAGCTCTTGCCGCTCCCATCCTGAGCTAGTGATAATAGCGACAAAGCACAAGGTCGAAGACGAAATGGATATATGATGCAGACGAAGAATGCTACAGGCGTAATCAAAACGGGCAACACTGCGATGCGTGCACTGGCGGTCGGTGCATTCGCTCTTGGCGCAGGGGCGATCGGAGCGATCGCGGTGGGTGCAATAGCGATCGGGCGTTTGAGGGTCCTGGAAGCTCGCTTCGAGAAGCTCTCTATTGGCACACTCACAGTGGACCATCTGAACGTGCGCTCCCGAGACTGATCCTGATGCTCCCTCTTTCACCTGGCAAGCCGTCGCGATCGCCGTTGCCATGTACCAACGGCGGGAGGCGCACCACTGATGCGCGAGCCCCGCGCGAAGCCATCGCCAGCGCCGCTGTGAACCGTGGGGTCATCCGGAGTGGTTGGGTTACTTGACCCCAGGATATAGAACTGCCCGGTGGTGCCTCATATATTAACGTCTTCTGCCACTTATCCCCTGCGGAAGGTCAGGCATTGTTCGCTGGGCTTCCGCCAAAATCCGTTCGCACCTCGCGAGGGCGCGCGGATTGCGCCTGGATTACGGGGTATCCGGAAAACATTCTGATCCCGAAGCCCCCTTCGGGACCCCGAACCCCGTTTCTGGACAGCCGAACGCACTGACGGGGGACCCGAACAACTGCCCAGGAGGCAGTTGCTTAACCATTACTTCCGAGTCATCGATACCCGGAATCGTGTTGGCAGTTGGCAACAGGCTGAGATTGAATGGCTGCATGGTCACATCGAATCGATACAATTCTTCGTATCGTGGTCTTCTTTGGACCTTTCTAAAGCATGCGCGTCATATTTGAGCCACTCGTCGGATACGCAAACAGCATGTGCTTTAAATCGGTGGCATGCATCCCGGAACGGATGGCAATCGCGAAGAGATTGATGACTTCACCGGCCTCGCTCCCTAGAATATGTGCGCCCAAAATGCGGTCCGTGCCTTCTTCCACGAGCACTTTGTAGCCGGAATGTGTTTCCGCAACCCGCCGAGACGAATACCAGGTCGAGGTCATCTCTCTCTTGACCGTGAACTTGAGGTTTTGCTCACGCGCCTCGCGTTCACTGAGACCGACAGCAGCCAGCGGGGGGATCGTGAAGACGACCGACGGAATGCCGAGGTAATTTGTTGTTTGAT
>Ga0208188_1000974_pt1 | contig 13580 bp, 12 predicted proteins | sample June2015DPH_8_50_FD_184698 | JGI IMG/M metagenome (GOLD analysis project Ga0208188, IMG submission 184698) | Peatland microbial communities from SPRUCE experiment site at the Marcell Experimental Forest, Minnesota, USA - June2015DPH_8_40... | ecosystem: Environmental > Terrestrial > Soil >...
TCAACAAATACGGCGGCAAGATGCCCGATGCCCAGGGCGTGCCGGAAGCCGACATCGAAGTCGCGCGGCGCGTGGGTTGCACGAAGGTCAACATTGACACCGACCTGCGTCTGGCCATGACCGCCGGCATCCGCAAGGTATTCTCAGAAAATCCGAAGGAATTCGATCCGCGCAAATACCTCGGCCCGGCACGCGCCTGTGTCAAGGATTTGGTCCGGCACAAAGTCAAAGATGTTCTGTGCTGCGCCGGTCATGCCTTTGACTAAAACTCAGATTCGCCACGCCACCCCAAGCCGGCCGGCTTGGGGCTTTTTTGTTTTCAAAACCAGAAGCAACTCGAACGTAATTATGCCGCAAAGCCGCGCAAGATCACCGTCAGTGATTAACCGGCTGGTTTTTCAGAACAGCTTCCATGGCCAACCGGCCGTGGGATTTTTATTTTGTCATGACGACCGGCGGGCGGATTTGAACCCTCCGCCCGAAGGTGGGTCAAAAAAGCGGGCGGGTGCGGCGATCACACACGATTTAATATCACCCACACCCGCCACGCGCCCAGTTCTCATCGGGCAGGGCAAACCTAACCCATCGCGGCGGTCTGGCAAGTGATTTTGGGAAAATAATTTCCATCTTCAGTATTGGGTTCGTATCTTTTTTCAAACATCCTTACAACCGGTTCGGATCGCCCGAACCATCAACGATGCTGAAGAAACACAGGAAGCTGGAATTCGCATGGCTGTTGCTGTGCGTTGGTTCATTCATTTTTCCCGCGCGGGCGGGCGCGGCCGACCAGTCCGGGCTGCCGTTCATTGTGGATGTTTGGAGCACCAAGGAAGGGCTTCCGGAAAACGCCGTCATTTCCGTGATTCAAACCAGGGATGGTTATCTCTGGCTCGGCACGCTCAACGGCCTGGTGCGTTTTGATGGAAACCGTTTCACCGTTTTCAATCAAAACAACACGCCGGGTTTGAACAGCGACCGGATCGTTTATCTGTTTGAAGACAGTCACACGAATCTTTGGATCGGAACGGACACGGCGGGTGTGGCGTTGGTACGGGATGGGAAAGTCAAAAGTTTTGACATCGGGCGCGCCGGCCATGAAGGAAGAATTGTATATGCGTACGAAGATTCGACAGGTTGCGTCTGGTTCTACACGGCGGACGGACGCACCAGCCGGTATCAAGATGGTAAGATGAGTACCGATCCATCCCTGATTTCCACGGAACTGGTGTTTCGCGCCACAAAAATATTAGTACCCGGCCCATCAGGCAGTTTTTGGAACATGCAAAATGGCCGCGTGCAAAAGTGGGAGGGCAATCAAAGGGAACGCGACCTCGGAGTTTGTCCGTGGGGAATAAATACGATAGTTACCTCCGCTTGCGAGGACAGCAACGGCAACTTGATTGTCGGCACGCTGGGCGAGGGCGTTTTCTGGCTGGGCGCGGATGGAAACTGGCAGCACATCTCGACGGAGCAGGGGCTATCGTCGGCCTTTGTGCTTTCACTCTGCATGGACCGTGAAGGGAATCTGTGGGTGGGAACCGACGGCGAGGGTCTGGATCGAATCAAAAGGAAAATTTTCAACACGCCATCTGAACATCGTTCGTGGGTTGTCCAGTCGATATCCGGGGGCGAATCCGGTGGTTTGTGGACGGCTTTCAACGCGCATGGCGTGTCTTATTGGATTACAAACTCCGTGCAAGATTTTGGCGTCAGCCGGCATCAAAGTGCCTGGACGGTACTGGTGGATCGCCAGCAACGCGTCTGGGTGGGAACCCGGGACGAAGGACTTTTCCAATTTCAAACCAACCATTTTCAACCCGCACCCGGCGCGGAAATCCTTGGCCAGCAAATTTTCGTCTTGTTCGAAGATCACCAGGGATGGCTGTGGGCGGGCACCACGAACGGTCTGGCGCGCTGGAACGGAGAAGACTGGAAGATTTTCACAACCCCGGATGGTCTGGTGGTTCGCGCCATCGCGGAGGACGCCGAAGGCAGTCTTTGGATTGGAACGGAAAGCCACGGACTGTTTTTTTTCACAGCCGGGAAATTTATCTCCTATCAAAAAGAGGCAGGTGGATTGCCCGGCAATGATATTTCCTGTCTTTACCTGGATCGGGACGGCGTCTTGTGGGTGGGAACCTCCGGTCACGGCCTGGCCCGATTTTACAAGGGAAAGTGGACCCGTTATTCGACGGACAACGGGCTTGCCAGCAACAGCATGGATTACATCATCGAAGACGACGCGGGTTGTCTATGGATCGGCTCCAATGCGGGGCTGATGCGAATTCAAAAAAAATCACTGAACGATTTTACCCATGGACTGGCGAACCTCATTTCCTGCCGGACTTATGTCGAAACCGACGGACTGCTGACGCGCGAATGTTCGGCCGGTTCACAACCCGCTGCGTGTCGCACACTTGATGGCAGATTATGGTTCCCCACCACCAAAGGTTTGGTGTCGGTGAACCCTGCGGACCTCAAGCCCAATCGCCAGCCGCCGCTGGTCATGATTGAATCCGTGCTCGTCGGGGGCCGGGAGCAAAAAACAAATCGGTTTGGTTCGGCCTGGCGTCAGTCCGTCACGATTCCACCCGGTCACGAACAATTGGAAATTCATTACACGGCCTTGAATTTTCCCGCGCCCAGGGAAGTGCAATTCAAATATCGCTTGGAAGGCCACGAGCCCGCCTGGACTGAAGCCGGGGATACGCGGGTGGCTTATTACAACAAAGTGCCGCCGGGAAATTATCGTTTTCTCGTCATTGCCTGCAATGAAGACGGTGTGTGGAACGAAACCGGCGATGCTCTTGAAGTGACGGTGCAGCCTCAGTTCTGGCAGACTTGGTGGTTTCGCACCGCCGCGAGCCTGTGCCTGGTGGGATTCGTCGTTGCCGTGGTGCGTTATCTTTCCACGCAAAAGCTGCGGCGCCGTTTGCAATTGCTCGAACAGCAGGAGGCGCTGGAAAAGGAACGCTCCCGCATCGCCCGCGACCTGCACGATCAACTCGGAGCGAATCTCACGCAAGTGGCGCTGTTGAGCGAAATGGCGGAAGCCGACAAGCATTCCCCGGCGGAAATTGAATCCCACGCGCAACAAATTTCCCAAACCGCGCGCGAAACGACCCGTTCCCTTGATGAAATCGTCTGGGCGGTCAATCCTTCCAACGACACGCTGGAAGGCTTGACCAATTACGTCTGCAAATACGCGCAGGAATACCTCGCGCTGGCCGGATTGCGTTACCGCGCTGATGTGCCGGCCCAATTGCCGGCGATCACCATTCCACCGGAAGTCCGCCATAACGTTTTTCTCGCCTTCAAGGAAGCGGTTAACAACGTGGTCAAACACGCGCAAGCGTCCGAAGTCCGGGTGCGATTGCAATTGCAGCCCGGCAATTTTGCGCTGAGCATTGAAGACAACGGGCGCGGCCTGGGTGGTCGGGACGCAAATGCGACACCGGCGAGAAACGGACTTCGCAACATGCGCAAGCGAATGGAAGATATTCACGGAGAATTTTCAATCAACCCCGGAACCGGGGGCGGAATGATTGTGTGCCTGACCGTGCCGATCAGAACAAAATGAAGAATTCAGAATGAAAAATGCAGAAAAACATTTATCGCAGTCGTCGCTCTTGTTTCATCATTCTGCATTCTTCATTCTGCATTGAACCATGCCCATCACCGTTTCCATCGTTGAAGACAATGACAAACTGCGTGGGACGCTGGCCCGCCTGCTCGACCGGTCGGACGGTTTCCGCTGCCTGAGCCAATACGCCAGCGCCGAGGACGCGCTGAAAGACCTGCCCCAGGCCCGCCCCAATGTCGTGCTGATGGACATCAATCTGCCCGGCATGAACGGCGTGCAATGCGTCCGGCAATTGAAGGCGCTGGTGCCGGGAATACAAATCATGATGCTCACGGTCTATGAAGACACGGAAAATATTTTCAATGCGCTGACGGCGGGTGCCAACGGTTACATGCTCAAACGCACCTCCAGCAAGGAACTGCTGGAAGCCATTCAGGAAGTCCACCGGGGCGGTTCGCCGATGACGATGCACATCGCGCGCAAAGTTGTGCAATCATTTCAACAAACGGCGGCCACGGCGCAGCCCACGGAAAATCTTTCCCCGCGCGAACAAGAAGTGCTTGATTTCCTAAGCCAGGGACTTCTCTACAAGGAAATCTCGGAGAAATTGGGTATCGGCTATGAAACCGTGCATACCTACATCCGCCGCATCTACGAAAAGCTGCAGGTCCGCACCCGCACCGAAGCCGTGGCCAAATTTCTCCGCCGTTGACCAATTTTCGGTGATTTCCCTTTGTTTTCAAGGGTTTGCGCGGGATTATGTCTTTCACAGATGCAACTGGTGAGGTGTTGAAAAGGTCAATTCCCCCCCCTAAACGGTTTTAGGCGCGGCGCGCGGCGGCAAGCAACTTCTTTCTAATCCATTCCGTTTTGGCTTCGCCAGATGAGCGCACAGCGGATTCAATCTCCGCATATTCTGGCGGCGATAGCCGCGTTGACAGGAACTTGCCGCGTTTTTCTTTTTTGGGCAGCGCCGGCCTGCCCATCTTGATTTCAGTTTTCATACAAAATGTGTCACTTTATGTCTTGACAAAATCTACATTATGTGTCACCTTTAGTCAACATGAAAACGAAACCAGAGTTTGACGCGGACGAATTGAACCTGATAACGCTCGCGCAGGAATACAGCGACGAGAACAAAGCCCGCAAACTGTTTGAATCATGGCGTTGGCCGGGCGGCAAGCCGATTTGTCCGCATTGCAAGCATGACGAGATTTACACCATGAAATCAAAGCCGGACACAAAGAACAAAATGCGCGCCGGGCTTTATTGCTGCTCTGCTTGCCGCAAAACTTTCACTGCCACGGTTGGAACGGTGATGGAAGATTCACATTTGCCAATCAGCAAATGGCTTATGGCGATATTTCTGATTTCATCCAGCAAAAAGGGAATGTCCGCGCACCAAATTCACCGGATGCTAAAAATCACATACAAGGCGGCGTGGTTCATGTGCCATCGCATCCGGTTTGCATTCGGTGATGACGGCGAAAAACTTAAAGGCATTGTGGAGGCTGATGAATGCTTTATTGGTGGCCGTGGTGAGGCTAGAACAAATTTTCTCCGCCATGTTCCGGTGATGGCTTTGATCGAACGCGGCGGAAAAGCGAAAACGCGCGTGGTTGCCAGCGTGTCACAGAAAAATCTTGGCGCAGTGCTGGCTGAATGTGTGGACACATCGGCCATTGTGAATACGGACGACCATCCGGGCTACAAAGCACCGCTAAAAAAATACGCGCGGCATGACGTGGTGAATCACTCGAAAGAAGAATACCACCGCGTCAATCCAGACGGGACAATCTCGACAACTAACGGCGCAGAATCGTTTTTCTCGCTTTTGAAGCGCGGCGTTTATGGCAGTTGGCATCATGTCAGCCGCGAACATCTTCCTAAATACGCCAACGAGTTTGCCTTTCGCTGGGGAACCAGCAAGCTGACAGACGGCGCGAGAATGGCCGCTGCCGTGCCGCTGTTTGGCGGCAAACGCTTGATGTATCGCCAGCCGGTGAATTGCGGGAATTGAGGGAAAGACGGCACGGCTTGCGCATGGCTGGTTCAATCTCGCACGAAACAAATCGCCTTAGGCCGTCCACGCTTCCGGTCAAAGTTAATTTCAGACGGCGAACGCAAACGGATTTTGCGGGCGCATTATGCCGCGATTAAATTGGCGGCCAAAAATCTGGCCGCCGCGCCATGCTCCCGGCAAAGAATTTGGCAGCGCCGCGCAGTCGCGGCGGGGGAATGCCCGCGATGTGGTCGCCCATGCGATGTCAATTTGAGGACTCGGAAGCGTTATTTTTATTGCGCGAAATGTCGCCCTAAATTTCGGAAAATCAATTAAAGGAGCGGCGTCTGACGCGGGGCGTGTTGAATGTCCAATACTTCCAAAATCTCATAATCGGATTTTACAGTTGATCCGGCTCTGAATTGCATCTGCTTTACCCGAACCTTTAACAAATCCCGAGCGTGTAGTGTGACTTCATCTTTAAGTAATTTTTCCAAAAATTCTTGGTGTTTGATTTCCGCGCTCCACTCGTTATCTCCCTCGCTGAACTTCCATTTATAGCCGCCGTCCTTGAACCAAAGATGAACGATATTTACATATGTCTCGCGCGTGGACTCCTGCAATGGTTCTTCTTGCTGTTCCGGGGGAACGTAAAATCGCGCCTCGGATTTTGTGATTTTGGTAGGCGTTTTTTCGCCATCAATGAATTCAACAGTTTCCACTCCGGCTTTTTCAATCGGCTTAATTATACCGTGGGCAGCCTTTCGGATTTTTTCATTTTGGTATAATTCCCACTCCAATTTACTGACGGTGAAAATTTCACCGGATTCGGTTTCGAGTTCCATCTCGTTTTCATTTTTTTGGGTGATTTTTTTTGGCGCTTTTCCGCATAGCCTTTTGATGAGGTTGAACACCCCTTTAACGGTGGTTGGCCCTTCCAAAAATCCTAAAATCACAAGCAACGCAACCAACGAACTAGCCGCCGGAGAATTAAAAATTCCCTCAAGGTCATCTACCGTCATTTTCGCTGTTTGAATCCAAATTTGAAAGCAGCCGGGTTCAGTTGCCTTAACTTTTATTGAAATCGTGGCGGCTTTTTTGCTGGCAACACTGTTCGCTTCCTGAATTAAATCATTCACCGCGAGCAGTGCTGGCGCGAGGTCGTTTATTTCTATCGAATGATCGGCAAGTGCTTCCCCGCTATATTTGATGCGAAAGCCTTTGGATTCGGTCATAATCGAATCATCCCCGCCACCGCCAAAAATGAAAGAAAAAAGTGGCATCATTACAAATGAGCACAGGTCAACCGCATTTTCAACTGGCAGAAATTTTTGTTTTGCGGCATCGTCACTTCAAATCTTGGCATGAACAAGCTGCTTTTTGGCGACAATCTGAAATGGCTGAGTAACGAGAAGATTTTTCCCGATGCCAGCGTGGACTTGGTTTATCTGGACCCGCCGTTTAATTCCGACGCGGATTACAATGTCCTTTTCCGCGAGGATTCCGGCGAGGCAAGCCAAGCGCAATTTCACGCTTTCACGGATAGCTGGAATTGGGCGGACGCAGCGAAAACCTACGCCGAATTTCGGGACACTTGCAATAATAACACCGCCGTCGAAATGATTGAGGCGTTACATTCATTCCTGAAAAATTCTCCGATGATGGCGTATTTGGCAATGATGGCCCCGCGCTTGGTTGAACTGCATCGCATTCTAAAACCCACTGGCAGCCTGTATCTTCACTGCGACCCGACGGCGAGCCATTTTCTGAAAATGGTTTTGGACGGAATTTTTGGCAGCAAGCACTTCATCAATGAAATTATTTGGAAACGCACCAGCGCCCACAATGACCCCGATAGATGTGGGAAAATACATGATGTGTTGCTCTTTTACGGAAGGGGAGAGAAGCACACATGGAATGTCGTTTATACGCCATATACACAAGATTATATTGACCAAGAATTTCGCCCGGATGAAAACGGACGGCTGGTGAAATATGAGAATCTAACCGCCCCAAGCCACGGAAGTAATAGCGGAAGGGATAATTGGCGGGGAACGACCCCACCCCCCTCAAGAATGTGGAGTAAAAATTTGGAAAAACGCGAAGAATTATTTGCCGCCGGCCTCATTAAAACAAGACCCGACGGCAGCCCAATTATGCGCGGTTTGAAAACTTACCTTGAGGATTTACCCGGCGTTCCTCTTCAATCAATTTGGACGGATATTCCTCGCATTGGCAACACTTCAAAAGAACGGCTTGGCTATGACACCCAAAAGCCACAGGCATTGCTCGAACGCATCATTTCATCCAGCACTAATCCCGGCGGTCTTGTGCTCGACCCGTTTTGCGGTTGCGGCACCACAATTCATGCGGCGCAAAAACTCAAACGGCAATGGATTGGAATTGATGTTACTTACATTGCTATCAATCTCATCAAAAATCGTCTCAAAGACGCTTTCGGCGATAGTGTCCAATTTGAGGAAAATGGACAGCCAACGGATTTTGAAAGCGCGAAGGCATTGGCGGAACTTCCTGGCGACGGAAAATTTCAATTCCAGCAATGGGCATTGTCTCTGATTGAAGCCCGCCCGCTAAAAGCGGGAACTGGCAAAGGGGCGGATCGTGGCGTGGACGGAATTTTGAGATTCAACGAATACGAAAAACTAAACGCTGGTTCAAAGCCCGCCAAAAACAGAGAACCGATTAGCCGGAAAATTTTGGTTCAAGTTAAGGGCGGGCATGTAGAGCGCGGCGACATAGCGAAATTGCTTGGCGACGTGAATAATCAAAGATTTGCCGCTGGTGTCTTTATCACTTTGGAAAAACCGACGCGGCCAATGCGCGAAGAAGCCGCCGATGCCGGACGCTACACGGCGAATCTTTTCGACGAAGAAAAATCATATCCCAAAATTCAGATTCTCACGATTGAAGGCTTGATGAATAAAACCGAACGCCTTGACGCGCCGCCGCTGGCGCGAACATTTGCCAAAGCCGAACGCGAGGCGATACGCGAGGAGCAGCAAGGTTTGGTTTAAGGCTTTCCGGCTTTTGACTTGGCCGAGTTTGTGCCATCATCATTTTATGCCGAAAGCGAATCTCGTCACCACACACGGGCTGGGGTTTGAAGCTGCCATGAAGCGGTTGATTGCCACGCCGCCGCCGCCAACCTCAAAAAAAGCCAAAGCCGCCGCCGCCAAAAAACCTAAATTCGGCAAGAATTAGATGGATTTGCCTTGCCGGGTTTTTGACTTCGCGCGGTTTGCATGAAGTCAAAGTCCAGTTTTTTCTACAAAAGTAATAATGTCGTCCATCTCTTTTTGTGCCTTTTGGTTGAGTTCTTGGCCGTAAATGCTTTTGTGTTTCCAGCCGATAAGTGTGGTGCACAAGGTCTCGAATTCCTTTCTTTCGGCTGGGGTGAAATCGCGCTTTATCAATCCTGCTTCATGGATAAAGGGCGAGATGAGGTCTTTGAACGAACTTTCGTGATACTCAAGTCCGCCGCCCCCTTCGTGCATGAATTCTCGCCCGATTTCATGCCTCCAGCTTTCCATAAAAGCCACAAATGCACGCTTTCTGCTGACAATAGCCGCTTCACGTTCACGCTTGCGGACAAGCCAATCAGACAAAAAAGCGACAATTATGCCGCCGCTGGCTGCAATAAATCCACCGAGAAGCGCGGGAATGATTTTTTCAGAGAATTGGCACAATGGATTTTGTTGGCTTCTGCGGTTTTAGTCGGCGCTGGAATCGCTTTGCTTTTTGCTGTCCCAATAGGAAAAGCCGTTTGCTCTATCCTCGACTTTTCGGATCGGTTTTTGGGGCGTCATGGCGGTTGAAATATCGTCTGACTTCCCCTCATTTTTGGCAAGCGTCAAAAAAACAGCAATTCCAGCTAGTATTTATTGGGTTTTTCAATAAATCTGCATCTGTGAAAGACATAATCCCGGGTTTGCGTGTAACCAGAACTGGTGACTGGCAGGGGACACGGCCTCTGGTATCTTAATCCCATCGTTGGTATGCAGAAACGCAGTGTTCTGTGTGTGAAGCAAGGCGTATGGATGCGGCGCCGCAGCCAACAAAAAGTTCGTAGCAGCGCAGCTACGAGACGTTAATTTAAGCGCTTAGTTCTCATTGAGAGGCCGGAGTAGTGTCCGGCCTCTTTCTTTTTTACTTCATTCGCCGCCCGGAATTTCGGTTGAGCGTGCATTGCAAAGGCTGTCAAATCGCAAATCGGTAATCGAAAAATGAAGAAGGTGGCCAGCCGGGTCGAAGCTCGAAGTTTTGCCGTCGCACCGGCCCGCCTTCGTCCGCTTCGCGGGACTTCGGCGCGGCATTCTTGGTCTCCGCTGCGCTTCGAGCGAAGAATGGTGGTAGGTGATGGATTCGAACCATCGAAGGCAAAGCCAGCAGATTTACAGTCTGCTTTTAATTTGATGGATATTGATTTATGAAATAAATGATTGATTTGTGATTGACTTCCAAGCATCGGTTTGGTGAAATAGGCGCACACAACGGAACACAAAAGAAAGTGAGTGCACTATGAAACATCGAACCGGCCATTTATTCAAACGCGGGAGCACCTTCTATCTCTTTTGGCGCGTCAGCGGCAAAGTCTTTAGCAAGGCACTGCGCGACGACGACGGCAACCCTGTCACGACAAAACGCGAAGCGGAAGAAGCCAGAATCAAACTCATGGCTCCCTTCACAGTTGCGGATGAAACCGCCGCGCTGGAATCCATCGCCGGCAAGCTGGAAGGCCGCAAGGCCGAGCTTGCCAAGTGGGAAGATGAACAGCACCCGCCGTCATCCATCGGTCAGGCATGGAGCGATTTTCTTGCCTCGCCCAATCGCCCTGACAGCGGCAAATCCACCTTGCGCCAATACGAATTTCAATGGCAAGCCTTTGCCGATTGGATAAAGGAAAAGCACCCTGACATTCTGACGTTGCGCGATGTGTCGAAGGAAATTGCTGAGGAATACGCCAGCGGCATGAACCACGGCAAATTCAGCCCGTCCACTTATAACAAGCATTTGAATTTGCTCACGCTCGTTTTCCGTGTTGTGAAGCACAAAGCCAAGCTGACAAACAATCCGTGGGAATCTCCGAAACGTGGAGGTTCCCTTCAGCGCAAACGCATGGTCACAAATAGCCGCCGCGAGCTTACGATTGATGAACTGCGAAATATCTGCCAAGCCGCTACGGGCGAATTGCGGACGCTGCTGGCGCTCGGCATTTACTCCGGCTTGCGACTTGGCGATTGCGCCACGTTGCGCTGGGGCGAAGTGGACTTGCCACGGGGGATTATGCGACGCATCCCAAATAAAACTGCGCGCCGCAATCCAAAGCCCGTGATCATCCCGATTCATCCGATTCTGCGCGAAATGCTGTCAGAGACGCCGCTGAAAAAACGCGGTGAATACGTTCTGCCGGAAATGGCCGCGCTTTACGCACACAACATTTGCGCCGTGACGGACAAAGTGCAAGGTCACTTCAAAAAGTGCGGAATCACCCTGCACAAGCCCGGCACCGGCACGGGCGGCAAACGCGCCGTGATTGAAGTGGGCTTTCACTCTTTACGGCACACGTTTGTTTCTCTCTGCCGCGAAAGCAACGCACCCTTGGCCGTGGTGGAAAGCATTGTCGGCCACAGTAACCCGGCCATGACCCGGCATTACACGCACGTTGGCGAACTGGCCGCTGGCCGCGCCGTCGCTCTTTTGCCTGCGGTGATAGGTGACTCCATGCCCGGCGCGCCTAAACGCGAGCTTGGCACAATTCTGAACGAGGCAAAAGCACTTGCCGAAAGCATGTCCGCGAAGAATTGGCGGCAAAAGAAAGCCTCGCTCCTGGCCCTGTTTTCGGGCAACTAATCGCCGGTCTGAACACGAAAATCGCCGTCGCATGAAGAAGCGGCCAGCCACAAATCAAAACACGCCGCGTCAGAATCTTCTGCGACGCATCCGCGAGGCTTCGTTCCCTGCCGATTTTGACAGGTTCACCGGGCAGGAGTTGGAGACTGCCGGATTGATTCACAGCAACAATGATCCGCGCAAGGACACGCCTGGATACCGGCACTACGTTCTACTCGTCACACAAGCAAAGGAATTGCGCAAGCAACGCGACGGGCTGGCGAGCCGTGTCGAACTATTGGAGCACTACCACTCACCGTTATGGCATAACGTCTGGAACGAACCATGCCCAATCAAGGAGGCCGAACTTCGGCGTAAAGCAGAGGCAGATGAAGCCCGCGTCAATGAACAGCACCGCAAAGAACGTGATCCTCTGGCCGGTCTTACGGAAATTTGGGGCAAGGTCAAAATGCGCCCTTGGAAGTCCCGTGACAAACGACAACTTTACTACGGTTTCCGGCCTGCATTGTGGCACGAGCCGATGTCCGTAATGGACTATCGCAAGGCGACGAGGTTAACCCGCCGCACAATTCAGAACATGCTCGACCGTTTGGGCGCTCGGCCAATCGCCCAGCGCAAAAGACCTAACGAGCCGGCGCGCTATGATCGGCACACGAACCATAAGTTGCTGTGCGACTGGCTTATTCGACACGTCAAAGGCAAGGAGGCGCGCCAGGGTTGGCTCACTCGCACACTGGTTCACTGTCAACACGAGACGCCGGAGCATTATACCCAACTGTTTAAATCCATCCGTCCGGTCTTGAAATCATTGGGCATTCAAACACCGGAGCAGCGCCAGCAATTCCTTTGCTACATGAAGCAATGCAAAGCGATACTTCATCCGCCGCTGCCGCCGCCGCTGCTGCTCGATCCTATTAACGACCTTCTCTCCGGCTTGACCGGTCTCCCACCTTCTTCTCAATAGCGTCCGTAAGCGTCGTCCGCGCCGTCATGAGCCGTGGGAAAATTCGGCCTATTTCTGCCATTTGAATCAATTTTTGTCCCGGTTCCGTGGGAAAAATTCCTAGTTTAATTGATTGGCTGCATCCGTGTTTTAGGTTGGTGGCAGCTAAGTTCGCGTTGATTTAAACGACGCGAACAGCACCAAAAAGAAATTTATGCAGACCACTACACTTGATGTTATCAAAGCAGCTTTGAAAGCGGATCAAACCGTCCGAGCCGCCGACCGCAGCCGGTTGCTGGGGCTGATCCGCAACGATGGGGAAGCTCCCGGAGAAAAGGCGACTGCCGAGCGCGTCGCGCGAATCGTCCGTCGCGCCGAGGCTGCGCGCCGGCTAGGGTGTTCATTGCGCCTCGTGGACCGACTCGCCAAAGACGGAATCCTGCCGAAGCGCCGGTTGCCAAACCGCCAGCGTGCCGCTGGCTTTTTGGAAAGCGACATTGACGCGCTCATCGCGGGGAAACTGGTATGACTGTGAGTAATTTTAATCCACGCGATTGTCCGCTACCGCTCGATTTCTACGAGCGCAAATACGGCGTGAGCCGCACGACGCTTTGGCGATACCGCAAGGCCGGGCTGCCCGCCGTCGGCGTAGGCGCAAAATGCTTCGTCCGCGAGTCCGACTTCGTGGCTTTCCTCGAAAAGATGAACGGCCAGACCGTCAACGCCAACCCACTCAAATCAGGAAGTCAGGGGAACACATGAGCACCGGAAACGATTTGCTCGCACAGGCCAAGCAACACCTGCCGTTGTCCACGCTCATGGCGCAACTCGGTTTCGGCGACCGCGCAAAAAAATCCGCGTGTTGTCCGTTTCATCAGGATTCATCCGCCAGCTTCAGTCTCTACGTTGGCGACGATGGCGAGGAACGCTGGAAATGTTTCGCCGGCTGCGGCCAGGGTGACGCCATTGATTTCCTCGCCAAGCATCGCGGCTTGAGCAACGCCGATGCCTGCCGCGAATATATCCGCCTCGCCGGGGTCACGCCAACGCCTGCGCCGCCGCCGGGTTCCAATCTGTCTCCATCCGCTCAACCGCCGTTCGACTGGCAATCATGCGTTGCCGCACTCACCGCCGAACACCGTGAAAAGCTCGCCAACTGGCGCGGCTATGCGCCGAAATTC
>Ga0208188_1000975_pt1 | contig 13579 bp, 11 predicted proteins | sample June2015DPH_8_50_FD_184698 | JGI IMG/M metagenome (GOLD analysis project Ga0208188, IMG submission 184698) | Peatland microbial communities from SPRUCE experiment site at the Marcell Experimental Forest, Minnesota, USA - June2015DPH_8_40... | ecosystem: Environmental > Terrestrial > Soil >...
AACCGGACGCCTTGGCCATCGCCAAACACATCGGTTATCCGGTGATGATCAAAGCCATTGCTGGCGGCGGCGGACGCGGGATGCGTGTGGCGCATAATGACATTTCGCTCGTGAAAGGTTATCACACGGCGCGAAACGAAGCGGAAAAGGCATTTGGCAATTCCGGGGTCTATATTGAGAAATACATCGAGAATCCGCATCATATCGAAATTCAGATTCTCGGCGACCAAAAGGGCCGCATTATTCATCTGGGCGAACGTGATTGTTCCGTTCAACGCCGCAACCAAAAACTTATCGAAGAAGCGCCGTCGCCGTTGCTCGAGTATAAATTCCGCAAATTGCGCGACAAAATCGGCAAGGCCGCCGTGAAAATCGCTGAGGCCGCACACTACACCAACGCCGGCACCGTCGAATTCATCGTGGACAATCACGGCAATTTTTATTTCCTCGAAGTCAACAAGCGGATTCAAGTCGAGCACCCGGTCACTGAGGAAGTCACCGGCATTGATCTCGTGCGCTATCAAATCCTGCTGGCGATGGGCGAGCTGCTGCAACATTCGCAAAGCGACATTCAAATCAAAGGTCACGCCATCGAATGTCGCATTAATGCCGAAGACCCGTTTGATGAGTTCCGTCCCAGTCCGGGACGGATTGAGATGTATTTTCAACCCGGCGGCCGCGGCGTGCGCGTGGATACACATGCTTACGCGGGTTACACGATCCCATCGACGTACGACTCAATGATTGGCAAGCTTATCACTACGGGCAAAGACCGGCGTGAGGCGATGGATCGCATGAACCGTGCACTCGCCGAATATATGATTACCGGCATTAAAACCACAGTGTCCTTCCAGCAAGCCATCATGCAGGACCCGAATTTCCGGCGGGGCGTTTATTCGACCGGTTTCGTCGAACAATTGCTCGGCGGCGCACGGCGTGAATTGATTGAGGAAAAGACTTGATGGCGGGTTGTGTGCCAACAGTCCTCCCATATGTTTCCAGGATTTAATTTGACAGCCGCCGTCCGCCGTTTATCTTGAACCACTAAATACTATGGCTGACATTCCTTCGAACATACCAGGCGCGCCCACCGGCGCTGTGCCGCCAGTCAAAAAAGAAACCGGCAAGGTCCAGCCCAAAAAAGAGACCGTCCGCATCAATTTGCCGCCGAAACCATCCGCTGCGCCAACCATCAAACTGCCGACGCTGCCGCCCGGGGGTCCGACCGGCGCTCCCAGCGCAGCACCACTTACCACGGCAAAAACCCCGCCGGCACCCACCGCGGCCGCGCCAAGGGCCACTGCCGCTGCTGCGCCCGTAGCTCAAACACGTCCCGCTCCGTCGGTTCAAAGAGCGGCGCCTGCCGCCGCTCCCACGTTTGGCGCGCTCGACAACATTCTGGTCATCGCCGCGGTTGTGGCTGGATTGTTTGCCGCCGGCACGGTGGTTTGGATGCTCCTGATTCTCAAAAATGCAATCGGCTGAAACCGGTTTTGACCGCATTGTTTCTCGTGCCCAAAACTATTTCATTTGACGTATGGCTTCTCCATTAATCGTCACGCTCACGCAGGAAAATTTTGCGCAGCAGGTTTTACAATCGCCGGTGCCCGTGCTCGTTGATTTCTGGGCCGAATGGTGCGGCCCATGCAAAATGATCGCGCCGCTCCTCGACGAACTGGCCGACGAATACGATGGCAAGGTGAAAATCGGCAAAGTGAACATAGACGAACATCAGTCGCTCGCCGCCGAGTACGGCATCCGCGCCATTCCCACGCTGCTGCTTTTTAACAAGGGCGAAATCGCCGAGCAAATGGTTGGCGCCAAGAGCCGGCGCGATTTCAAGGCCAGCCTGGACCGCGTCGCGGCCTGACCGCTGCCGGTCCCGCGAGGCGGGATTATGCCGCTCATCATCTCGCCCCGACAATTTGTGCAGCGGGCCGAGTTGTATCATCAACTCGCCCAGCTCACGTCCGCCGGAGTTCCCATCGTTCGCGCACTGGAGCAAATCGAACGCCGTCCGCCCGCCTCGGCCTATCACAAGCCATTGCAACACCTGCTCAATGAAATCGCCAGAGGCGCAACGCTGGCCGAATCATTGCAACGTCTCGACTGGCTGCCCGCGTTCGACCTGGCGTTGATTGGGGCCGGCGAACAGAGCGGGCGGCTCGACGCCTGTTTCCGCATGCTCGCCGATTACTACAACGACCGCGCCCGGGTCATCCGGCAGGTGATCTCCCAGCTCATTTATCCCGTCGGCTTGGTTCACATGGCCGCCTTCGTTTTTTTCATCGTGCTTCCGTTCGCCGCGTCGCAGTTCAACGCCAGCCTGCTCTTCCTGTTCGCCAAAGCCGCACTCATCCTCTCACCGTTTTATGGCGCCGTCGCCTTGATGATTTACGCCACGCAAAGCAAACACGGTGAAAACTGGCGTGCACGGATCGAAGCTTTCCTGCGCCTGGTCCCCATCCTGGGCAAGGCCCGCCATTACCTTGCCCTGTCCCGGCTCGCCGCGGCGCTTGAAGCACTCATCAGCGCCGGGGTCAACATCTTTGAAGCCTGGGGCCTGGCCGCCACCGCCAGCGGCTCGCCCGCCTTGCGCCGGGCGGTCGCCGCTTGGAAATCGCGCGTGGTTGCCGGTCAAATGCCCTCCGAAGCCGTCCACCTCTGCCCGCTTTTCCCGGATACCTTTGCCAACCTTTACGCCAGCGGCGAGGTCAGCGGCAAACTGGATGATTCGCTCCGCCAAATCAACCGGATCTACAACGAGGACGGCACGCGCAAGCTGAACGCGTTCGCGACTTGGATGCCACGGCTCATTTATATGCTGGTCGCATTGATGATCGCTTACAAAGTCATCCAGTTCTGGGCCAGCCTCTACGGTCCACACAGTGACCTTTCTAATGTTCTGAAAGGGTTTTAATTCCGCTTTGCGCGCCGGACCTGCGCGAATTAACTTCGCCACATGACATTGACCGAATTGCTCGCGAACGAGGAACTTCGCCAACGTGAGTTTCCTGTCGCTCGCGACAAAATTTTCCTCGCGCACGCCGGAGTTTGCCCGTTGCCGCATCGCGTCGCCGAAGCCGTTTCTGAATGCGCCAAACGCGGCACGCTGGGAGCTCAGGAAGCCTTCGTCCTGCACCGCTTGAATGATGCGCGCAAACTCGGGGCGCGATTGTTGAATTGCCAGCCGGAGGAAGTCGCGCTCGTCGGGCCGACTTCGCTCGCGCTGAGTTTTGTCGCCGCCGGGCTGAGTTTTCGCAAGGGCGACAACATCCTCATTTATCACGACGATTACCCCTCGAACGTTTATCCGTGGATGGCGCTGGCCGAACGCGGCGTCGAAGTACATTTGCTGAACACCCGCGGCCTCGGCATCATCCGCCCGCAGGACGTGATGGGCCAGGTGGACGAAAACACCCGGCTCGTCGCGCTCGCGTCCTGCCACTTCATCAGCGGCTATCGCATTGATTTTCAGGCCATCGGCAAATTTTTGCGCGAACGCGGAATCCTGTTTTGTCTCGATGCGATTCAGACGCTCGGCGCGTTTTCGACGACAGTCGAGCACGTGGATTTTCTCGCCGCCGACGCGCACAAATGGCTGCTCGGCCCTTGCGGTGCGGGCCTGCTTTATGTCCGGCGCGAGCTGCAGGAAAAACTGAACCCGCCGATTTACGGCTGGCATAACGTGCGCTGCCCGAATTTCGTCGCGCAGGAACAAATTGTTTTTCGCAACGGCGCGATGAAATACGAAGCCGGCACGCACAATCTGCTCGGCCTGGTCGGTTTGATCACCGCAATGGAACTCGTGCTGGAAATCGACGTCGAAAGCATTGCCGTCGAACTGCTGCGCAAACGCGCGGGGCTCGTGCCGGCCTTGCAGGCGAAAGGTTTTACAGTTTTGAACGCGGATGCGAGAACTGAAAACGCGAGCAGTATCATTTCATTTCACCAATCCGGCAAAGACCTCACGGCGTTGCACAAAAAATTGACGGACGCCGGCGTCGTGGCGTCGTTGCGCGCGGACCGCAAAGGGCAAAATTACATCCGTTTCTCGCCGCATTTTTACAACACGGACGCGGAGTTGCAACGCGCGCTGGAATTGCTCTAGCCGCAGCGGGAAGTCGCGGTTACGACTCATCCTGCCGGCTGTATTCGCGAATCGAGGCTTTCCACCACGGCGCGAGCGATTGACGCAGCCAGGCTTCATGATACAACCAGACCATGGTGTGCGCGTCGGCCATGATTAAAAGCCGTTCGGCGGGCGTCAATTTGTCCGGCCCGGCAGTCAGCAATTTTTCGCCCAGCGCGCGGACTTCCGGGCTTCCGACACCCAGCGCAGCCAGTTGCTCGGCATAAACCGGATTGAGCTGTTTCTCGCGCAGCAGCGAAACGTGAATGGCGTTGACGTAAGGGTCGAGCACCGCCTCCGCCAGCCCCGCGTGGGGATGGCGCGGGGAAGGGTCCTCGGTCATTTCATGGACTTTCATGTTCGCACGGAGCGTGACGAGTTCCGGCGGCGGCGCGATTTCTTCCGGCGTGAGAAACAATCCCAGCTTTCGTGCGCGCGCGCCGAGGTTGCGCCGGCTGGTGAAGACACTCAAGGGAATGGACAAAATCATTCCCGCCAGCATGGGCGTGAACCACCAGAACAGCGACGGTCCGAGCCACCACATGAATGCGCCCCAAACCAGCCCGAACAACGTGTGCCCCCAATGTCGCCGGATGGCATAGGTCCACGTCGTGCCACCGGCGGCGCGTTTTTGCGGCCACCAACCGACACTGACGCCCAGCAGGTTGGTGACGACAAACCGCGTGTGCCACAGCATCAGCAGCGGCGCGTGCAACGTGGAAAAAATTGTTTCGTAAAAGACGCCGATGGTTGCGCGCGCCAGACCGCCGAACGCCCGCCGTCGTTCCGTATCATACGAAAGGTCAATGAGCGCAAGCGCCTTGGGCAGCATGATGACGACCATGCAGATGATGAAAATGAGCAGGGCGTGGGCGGTGCCGCTAAAGTTGCTCAGGTATCGCGTGAACGCCCGCACGGTGATGTCCGAAAGACCGGTGTGTTTGTGGAACCAGCAGATCCAGTTAAAAGTGAGCAGAAATGCCAGCCATAAAGGCCCGGCGAGATAACCGCAAATGCCCAGAATCAGATGCAGCCGGCTCACCCCGCGCAGTCCTTTGGCAAAGAGCACGAGGCCGTGTTGCAGATTGCCCTGACACCAGCGGCGTTCACGCTGGGCGTTTTCGATCATGGCCTGCGGCGTTTCCTCGTAGCTGCCTTCGAGGTCGTAAGCGAACCAGACCTCCCAGTTTTCGCGCAACATCAGCGCCGCCTCGACAAAATCGTGGCTGAGAATCTGGCCCCCGAACGGCTTGCGCCCGGGCAGTTGCGGCAAATCGCAAAATTGCATGAACGGCTCGGTGCGGATGATGGCGTTGTGCCCCCAATAATTTCCCAGATCGAGCGCCCAGTAATTCAATCCGGCAATAAACAGCGGCGCGTAAAGGCGGTTGGCAAATTGCTGGATGCGTCCGAACAATGTTTCGGCGTTGACCACCGCCGGCACGGTTTGGATCAATCCGACGGTCGGATGCGTTTCCATCAATTTCACCAGGTCCACGAGCGTTTTGCCGCGCATGACACTGTCGGCGTCGCATACCAGGAAATAGCGGTAGCGGCGGCCCCAGGCATTGAGAAAGTCGCGCACGTTCCCGCTCTTGCGGCTTTCGTTGTTCAACCGGCGGCGATAGTGAATGCGGCCCAGCGCGTCAAGTTCATGAACCAAATCATACCAGCCCCGTTCCTCCTCAACCCATTTGTCGGGATTGGTGGAGTCGCTCAGGATGAAAAAGTCGAAGCGTTCAAGCTGGCCGGTTTTTTCCAAAGATTCATACGTCGCGCGCAAGCCTTCGCAGACGCGCACGACGTCCTCGTTGTAAACCGGAAAGACAATCGCCGTGCTGATGCCGGCAATGCTTTGGCCGCGGTATTCCTTCAGACGTGTGATGCAGCGTTCGTCGCCGAACATCCGCAACACAAAACCATACAGGCCGTGCATGCAACCGTTGGCAATGAACAAAAACAAAATGACAAACAAAACCAGCAGCACGGTGCGCGACGCGGACCAGCCCGTCCGCCACAGCAAATCGGCAAAGAGCATCGAGACCAAACCTGTCAACAGCAGCGCGCAGGAATAAAAGATGAACAGCCGCCAGCCATGACGCTCGATAAACGGCGCGGACATCACCCGGAATGGCGGTGACTGGCTTGAGGCCGGGGCGGATTGAGAAACGCCGGACATGGCTCAGTGCGTTAGGATGAAAATGGCCACCAGCAGCAGGGCAAACAGCGTCCAGGCCAGAACCATTTTGAGATAGGGCAGCTTGCCCAGATTCGTCAGGGTTGTAATCGGGCCAAGATCGAAGGGGCGCGGCGTCATTTTTGAGAGCTGAAAATCCGGCCCGGCGCGCAGATAGGTTTCGCGCATGGCGCTGATAAATTCCTCCGGCCACGGGCCGGGCCGCAAAAATTGGTCCTGCCATCGGCCGGGCATGTCGGCGAGCAGCAGCGCGAGCCGCCCGCGCGTGGAGAGCATTTGGTCGGCGTTGGCCGGCGGTTCCTGCAACACCTCGGCGAACCACTCAATCACAATACGATCCATTTCCTCGGCGGCAAGCTGGGTGGCGGAGCGTTCCGGCTCGGCGGGCGAGCGGTGTGCGGCGCGTTCGAGCACGCGGAGCACCAACTGGCCGAGCAGGGCTTTGTTGCGGACGCGCAGGGCATGGAAATAATTCTCCACCTTCTCATACGCCGCGTTCCATTCTTCGAGCCGGCGTCCCGCCAGATGGCCGGAGGAATCAGTCAGCGCGCCAATGCCGTTCATGGCGGACTCCATTGATAGGTCCAGGTTTCGCTCAAAATGTTGGTTCCCTTCTGCAACGTGCAGCGCAGGTCCACCGGGTCGGTGTTGCCGGAGTTGGGCTGCATTTTTAAAATGACGCGCCAGGCGTTCAATTCGGAAAGGTGAAAGATTTGATTGTCCACAATCGCCGCGTTGGTGCTGCAACTGGCGACGGCCTGCGGCGGATTGTCTTCGGGGATGGCGTCAAGCCCGGGCCCGGCAAAATCAATCACGATTTGCCGGCAATTCACGCAGTTTGGTCCCAGACCGATGCGCGTGGACACAACCTTGTTGTCGGACAGTTTCATGTCCGTTTCGCGCGTCCAGCAGAGTGTGTATCCAAAGCGAAATGGTTTCAGCGGCGCGGGTTTGTCTTTCGGATCCCAAAACGCGACGATGTTGTCAAAACCCTCGTAATTCGCGCTCAGTTGCACGAGATGCAGGTCGCCGTCGCCCCAATTCCCATGCGGTTCGACCCACACGGTGGGCGCCAGTTGGTAGAAGTTGAAGCTGTCCTGATATGCCGCAAGGGTGCGCTCGCGCTGGAGCAGCCCAAAGCCGCGGATGTTCGGCGCGGGAAAAACCTGGTGGCGCATGACGGCGGGATTGTCGAGCGGACGCCAGAGCACTTCGCCACCATCCAGGCGGGCGAGCAGGCCGTCGCTGTCGTGGACCTCGGGGCGATAATCGTCGAACTTGCGCTCGGAATTTTTGCCGAACCAAAACATGCTCGTCAGGGGCGCCAGGCCGATGGTTCTGATGGGCAGCCGGTTCGCATCCACGGCTTGGACCTTGTTCGTCTCGCGGAAATACAGCACCGCCTCCACGTCAACCACGGTGGTCTCACCGGGACGGATGAGCAGTTGATACGCCCCCACGCAACTGACGCTGTCGAGCATGGCAAACAGGGTCAGTCCCCGGGCGTCCGGTTGCGGCTTGCCCAGCCACCAGTCGGTAAAAATGGGAAATTCCTCCGACCGGTCCGTTTCGCCGCAGTCCAGCGCCAGTCCGCGAGCGGAGAGGCCGTAACGCTGCCCTTTGCCGAGCAGCCGGAAATAGCTCGCGCCGAGAAACGCGCCGATTTCATCCCACTTGTTCGATTCGTTCAATTGATTCAACAGGCGGAATCCGGCGTAACCCGTATCCGCGGGGATCTCGTTTTGGATGTGCAACGCGCGGTAATTGAAAAAGTCCTGCACGAACCGGATGGGCTGCACGTGTGTCGCCGTGAATTCATAGACGTGAACCGGTTCCTGGTAGAGGTAGCCCGGATGGAAAAACTCCACGCGAAACGGCAGGTCATCCGCCGCCCATAACGCCCGATCGTGCCGGAACTCAATCTCACGATACTTGTCATAGTTGAGATTTTCCTGCCGCAACACCTTCGGCACATCGGCGCGCGGCGAGTGGAAAGGCTGGCGCGCCCGTTCGAGAGCGCGCTGCGCCACATAATCCAAATTGACCTGGGCTGATTCCGCACCGATCAAAACTTTGCCGGCCAGCGCCAGTCCGATGGTTAAAACCGAGCAACTAAATCGCCACATTTAGAATAAGGAGAACCGAAGTGGACTCAATTTGCAAGTTTAGCCAGCAACCACTTGAATGACAACGAATTATGCTGTCAATATAACCGCTTAATCCAGCGTTTGCCGGTAACGTTTGATGCCGATGGCCAGCATCACGACCAAAAACAGCGCAATCGGCCAAAGGTCGGGCGCGATTTCGGCGAAACCGTTTCCTTTCAGCAGAATCCCGCGCACGACCCGCAGAAAATGCGTCAGCGGCAGAATTTCACCGATGTCCTGCGCCCAGCCCGGCATTCCTCGAAACGGAAACATGTAACCGGACAACAACAAAGACGGCAGGAAAAAGAAAAACGCCATTTGCACCGCCTGAAGCTGGTTTTTGGCGATGGTCGAAAACGTGATGCCGACCGCGAGATTCGCCACGATGAACAGAAGCGTCAGCACCAGCAGCAACGGCACGCTGCCCACAATCGGCACATTGAACAGAAACTTCGACGCCAGCAAAATCAGGAAGACCTGAATGTAACCCACCGTGATGTAAGGCACGATTTTGCCGATCATCACCTCACCGGGGCGCGCCGGCGTTGAAAGCAGGTTTTCCATTGTGCCGCGCTCGCGTTCGCGCGTGATGGCCAGTGCGGTGATGATGATCATCGTCATCGTGAGCATCACGCCCATGAGCCCGGGCACGATATTATACTGCGTGATGTTTTCCGGATTGTAGTGCTGATGCACCACCAGATTGAACGGGGTGGGGCTGCCGCGCAAATTCGTCAGGGGGCCAGTCAGGTCGCGGTCCAAAACAGTGGTGGTCAGCAGATTGATTGCCGCAATCGCATAACCGACCGCCGAGGGATCAGTCGCGTCGGCTTCCAGCAGCAAATCCGGGCGTTCGCCGCGCAGCAATTTGCGCGAAAAATCCACCGGGATGTCCACCGTAAATTGAACTGTGCCTTGCGCGAGCAGCCTTTGAATTTCCGCCTCGTTCTTCGCCTCACGGACAATGTCGAAATAACTGCTGTTGTGCAACCCCCACACGATCGTCCGCGAAAACACGCTGTTGTCGGCCGAATAAACCGCCGTGGGCAGATGCTTTGGATCAGAATTGATGGCGTAGCCGAACAGAATGAGCTGGAGCAGCGGAATGCCGATCATCATTGCGAACGTGACGCGGTCGCGGCGCATCTGGATGAATTCCTTGCCGACAATCGTCCAGAACCGCCGCCAGTTGAATTCGTGCAGTTTCACGGCAGCGCCTCCATTTTTCCCGGTAGGGCGGCGCTGCTGCGCCGCCAAGATATCGGGGCAAAGCGGCAGCTTTGCCCTACCAGATGTTTGGGAGTTTTCACGAAAAATTGTCCTTCGCCGTTTCCATCAAACTGATGAACACGTCCTCCAGCCCGGATTCGATTGGCTGCCAGTGATACGCGCCGGTCATCCAGGAACCGACACTTTCGCGCAATCGTGCCGTGTCGCGTCCGCTCACATGCAGTGTTGCGCCAAACGCGACGACCTGTTCCACGCCGGGTTGGCCGCGGATTTTTTCCGCCAGCGCGACTAGATTTTCTCCGGTCACTTCAAAAGTCGTGAGTCCGGCGGCTTTCACGACTTCCGCGACGCTGCCGCGGGCGAGCAAATTGCCATAGGCAATGTAGGCCAGCCGGTGGCAGCGCTCGGCCTCGTCCATGTAATGCGTCGTGATGAGGACGGTCAGGCCGCCGGCAGCGAGCTGATGAATCTCCTCCCAAAAATCGCGGCGTGCCTTCGGGTCAACGCCCGCCGTCGGTTCGTCGAGCAGAAGCAATTGCGGCTCGTGAATCAGGCAGGCGGACAGCGCCAGCCGCTGTTTCCAGCCGCCCGAAAGCGTGCCGGCAAGCTGGCTGCGTCGCGCGGTCATGCCGAGTTGTTCGAGACTTTTTTCCACGGCGGCCTTGCGTCCCGGCACGCCGTAAATGCGCGCGATGAAATCCAAATTTTCCTCGATGGTCAGGTCTTCGTAAAAGCTGAACCGCTGCGTCATGTAGCCAATGTTCTTCTTGATCTCGCTGGATTCACTGCGAATGTCGAAGCCCAGACAGCGTCCACTGCCGCCGTCGGGTCTGAGCAACCCACACAACATCCGCAAAAACGTCGTTTTGCCGCTGCCGTTCGGGCCCAGAAAGCCGTAAATCTCCCCGCGCCGCACCTGCATGGGGATGTTGTTCACGACCGTGCGGTTGCCGAACCGCTTCGTGATGCCCTGAACGTCTATGACGAATGCGGGATCTCCGGTGGTCATGGGAAAAACCGAAATCCGAATGCCGAAAACCGAAAGAAATCCGAAATCCGAATGCCGGATCCCGGATAACCTTGGTCACAACCAACCTCTGGCGCCGCCGCAGTTCGGATTTCGGGTTTCGGGTTTCTTTCGAAATTCGGATTTCGGCATTCGGATTTCATTGAACCTCCAGTTTCACATCCACCGGCTGGCCGGGACGGAGGTCCGCCGCATCCGCCGGAGAAAATTTCGCCTCGATCATAAAAACCAGTTTTGTGCGGTTCTCGCGGCTATAAATCACGGGCGGGGTGAACTCGGCCTGCGTGGAAATGTAATTGACGGTGGCCGAATAGGCGTGCGGGCCGCCATCGAAGGTCACGCTGACCGTTTGACCGGGCTTGATTCGCGGCAACGCCGCCTGCGGCACGAAGAAACGCACTTTGATATTTGCTGGCGGCAACAGATCGACAACCGGATTGCCCGCCGCGACCCATTCGCCGACGCGATATAAGGTGTCCTGCACCAGCGCATTCGTCGGCGCAAATTGTTTTTTTTGGTCGAACGACCAGCGCGCCTTGTCCAGCGCGGCGGTTTGTGATTCCACCTGGGCCTGGTCGGCGTCGCGTTGCGCGCGGGTCTGGTCGAGTTCTTCGGCGGAAATCACCCCCTGATCGTTGCGCAATTGTTGGCGGCGGGCGAATTCGGCTTCGGAAAGCGCGAGATTGGCTTTCGCCTGTGCGAGATTTTTTTCCGCTTGTTGGACGGCAGCGGCTTCCGACCCACGTTCCAACTCAAACAACATCTGCCCGGCCTTGACCTCGTCGCCGCGCGCAACGGCCAGATTCGTCAGCGCGCCGCCGAGCGGTGACGCCACGTAAACATATTCGCCCTCAATGTAACCTTGGAACACATTTGACGAATTTGAAAAACAACCAGCGACAAAAAACGCGGCCAGCGTAAAACTGAAGGTTAAAATAAAAATTCCTCGCCGCCACATCGGCAAAGGAAAGCCCATGCGGCAAAAAATTGCAAGTTTGCGCTAAATTGCCCAAATGATAAATTCATGGCTGTATGAAAAAGTTGTTATTCTGCGCAGGGGTGCTCGTTTGTTTTGTCTGGAACATAACAGCGCAAAACACCAATACCAGTTTGCCCGGCTGGATCACGCGTCCGCTGTCGCTGACCGACTGCCTCAATATCGCGCTCTCACAAAACGCCACCATCCTCAAGGCCAAGAACGACCTCGAAGCCCAGCAGGGGGTCGTCGTGCAAACCCGCGCCATCGCCCTGCCGCAATTGCAGGCGACCGGCAAATACACGGACACGGACCAGCGTTTGCTACAGGAACCGCCCGGATTCAGCTACCCGCAGCCGTATCAAAACTGGAATGCGGGCGTGCAAATCGTCCAAACCATCTACGAAGGCGGAAAAATGATAGCGGCACTGAAAACAGCAAGTGCCACGAAGCAGCAGGCTCTGGCGCAATATCAGTCCGTCGTCGCTGACACATTGCTCACCAACCGGATCGCCTATTACGATGTACTGCTCGCCGCCCAGCAAATCACCGTGAATGAGGCCTCGGTCAACCTCCTCCAAAAGGAACTCGAAGACCAGCAACGCCGCTACGATGCCGGCACCGTGCCGCACTTCAACGTGTTGCGCGCTGAAGTCGCCCTGGCCAACCAGCGGCCGGCCTTGATTCAGGCGCGCAACAACTACCGCATCTCCAAAAACAACTTGTGCAACCTGCTGGGTTATAATCTGCCGCGCGACATCTGGGAGAACATTCCATTGAACCTTACCGACACACTGGACGCGGTGCCGTATCAAGTGGATTTGCCCATGGCGATTCAGCAGGCGTTGGCCAGACGCACTGAATTGGTCGCACTGCGCGCCACGGCGGAGTTACAGCGCCTCAATGTCGTCAACGCCAAGGCCGGCTATAAACCGACGGTTCAGGCCTTCGCGGGTTATAATTGGGTCAACTCTCAATTCAGCACCGATGTCGGCGAGGATATTCGCGGCTGGAACGCTGGCGGACAGTTAAGCTGGAACATTTTTGACGGCATGTTGACGCACGGCAAAGTCGTCCAAGCCAGGGCGCTTTACGATAAAGCCAAGACCGACCTGGACGACCAGGCGCGACAAATTGAACTCGAAGTTCGCACAGCTTATTCCGATTTCATCGAGGCGCGTGAAGTTCTGGAATCGCAGCAAAAAGTGCAGGAGCAGGCCGACGAAGCCCTGCGTGAAGCGAAAGCGCGCGCCGACGCCGGCACCAGCACGCAACTTGATGTGCTCGACGCCGAGACGTCGCTGACCCAGGCGCGCACGACACAAATCCAGGCGTTGCATGATTATGCCGCCGCCCGCGCCAGGCTCGAACGCGCCATCGGCGAGGACATGATTCAAAGGACTGCGCCGTCAAAACCATGATTTGCCATTGACGAAATCGGTGGCTCTGGGATTTTGGTCGGGCTATGGCAAAAATTCAACGGGCGTTGATTTCAGTTTCGGACAAAACGGGTTTGATTCCGTTCGCACAAATTCTAGCCAAAGCCGGAATTGAAATTATTTCCACCGGTGGCACCGCCAAAACGCTGCGCGAGGCCGGGCTCACGGTAAAAGACGTCAGCGAACACACCGGCTTTCCCGAAATGCTCGATGGCCGCGTCAAAACGCTCCATCCGAAGGTCCACGGCGGTTTGCTTTTCATTCGCGGCAACGAAACGCACGAAGCCGCTGTCCGCACGCATAACATTCCGCCGATTGATCTCGTCGTCGTAAATCTTTATCCATTCGAGCAAACCGTCGCCAAACCGAACGTGACGCTGCACGACGCGATTGAGAACATTGACATCGGCGGGCCTTCGATGCTGCGCAGC
>Ga0208188_1000976_pt1 | contig 13577 bp, 13 predicted proteins | sample June2015DPH_8_50_FD_184698 | JGI IMG/M metagenome (GOLD analysis project Ga0208188, IMG submission 184698) | Peatland microbial communities from SPRUCE experiment site at the Marcell Experimental Forest, Minnesota, USA - June2015DPH_8_40... | ecosystem: Environmental > Terrestrial > Soil >...
GCGCGGCGCGCAACGCCGATGCGAAAACCGGAGAGATCGTATGCGGGGAAGCGCCGCCGAGGCGTTCCTGCATTTGTTCAAATTGCCGCCGCGTGATGCTCACGAGCGGATTTTGCCAGCGGCGGAGAGGTTGCAAAAGCAAAAACGCCGGGCGCAACCTGCATGCCACGGCGTTTGACGCATCCAGCAAAGTAAAGGTCAGTGCCTCGGACCGTTGCCGGGACCAGTTTGATCCTGGTTCTGCTTGTCGGATTTCTGCGACGCTGCCGCGGATGACGACTCGTTGTGTTGCGGGCGCTCGACGGGCGCATTGTACTGCCATTGATTGGGGGTCGGCGCGACCCCCGGCACTTCGAAATTACGCGTGTTGTCGCGTGGTGATTGCAATGATTGTTGCTCCCGTCCTCTGGGAGAGAGGGTCCGGTTGTCGTGGCTCGGCGTTGAATAATTGACCGGTGGCGACGGGCGTTGCGCCGGGACGGAGATTGCGTTGTCTTCCTGTGGCTGCCTGATTTGCCGGGTTTGAGACGCCGGCCAATTGTTATTCTGTTGCGGGGAATGATTTTGTCCCGGATACCCGGATTGTGCCGGGCGATTGTTTCGGTTTCCACCGGGAGCCGGATTGCCTGTGAAGCTCGGGCGATTTACGATAAGCATGCCGCCATCGCGACTGAGTTGATCGCCGTGCGGGCCGTGTCCGGACGGCGAGGCTGCATCCCGGATTGAGATGGGATGAATGGGCGTTCGGGTGACAGCAGCGATATGTTCCGGATCAATCCCCCGGTTGGCCAGGTTGTGACCGTGACCGTTGAAATTGTTGATGACCGTGGTGTGGTTGTAAATCTGCGTTGCCTGCGTTGGAGTGGCGCGAAAGCGGCGTGGGTGCGGGTCACAAAAATGACCGATCGGCACGAACGTGAAACAATTCAGGCCCAAACCAAAGTCGAATCCAAAACTGACGTTGAGGCCCCGATAAAAGAAGCCGACGCCTTCCCGATACACCGCAAATGGCGGCAACGGCGCCCAGCCGCAGTAATCGTTCGAATACCGCCACGTCACCCACGATGGCCCCCAAACGGTGTCCGGCGTCCAGCACCAGCCCCAGCGCGAATCCTGAAACCAGCGGCCATAATGGAACGGCGCCCAGCCCCACGAATAATCCGAAAACCAATACCAGCCGCAGTCGGTATAAACCCAATGTCCGTGATCGCAATACGGCTGCCAGCCGGGGTTGTAAACCACCACGCTTGGCCGCCAGCACCGGCCATAGCCGTCCACGTCCACCCAACTGCCATACGGCGCAAGCGTGTCATAAAAAGAGTTCACCGTGACTTCCGCCGGTTGCTCCACCGGTTGCGGCGGCGGCGCGGTTTCCGGCTGGTAGGTCGTGGCGGGTGGCGGGGCGGGAGCGGGTTGAGCCGGGGGTTGATACGCCGACGCGGTCATTTGCCGCTGCAACTGCTGGTCGCGTTGCATCATGGCGGTGACGACTCCGTTCGGCAGGCCGATGTCCTTCAAATAAATGATTTTGTCCGAATCGAGATTGAACGTGCTGCCGGAATTGGTGACGTAAGTCATGATGATGCTTTCATCCACGCCGGCCTGGGTGAGCCGGATGACCTGTGCCAGCGGGCTGGTCGGATAAACGTTCGGTGGCAGCGCGCTTGATTCCGTTGCACTGTCCGGCGGGGGCGGAGTGGGTTGCGCTTGCGCCGGGGAATTAAATGGTGAACGGACGCCCGTCAAACATAGAACCACGGTCGCCGTCCCCAAAACACACCTTTTGAAGAATTTAATTTTCATAATCAGGCTGTTGTCAATTTAAGACGCCAGAGAGTATAACATGGTTACGATGCATTAGTTGCGGAAAATGTTCCCGTCGCGCGTGTTTCTGCGGCGCAACGGGTTGAATGGTACCCCCGCCCGGAATTGAACTGGCATCCGCGGTTTAGGAAACCGCTGCTCTATCCCTTTGAGCTACGGGAGCGTGCCGTGGCTGGTGAAAATACTCCCGCCGCCGCGAATGGCAAGCCCGCGCCGGTAATGGTGCAATTTCAGTTTTCGGTGGGGCGAGTGTCCTCGCGAGCCGTCGTCGCTATGCTTTGACGCGCCAAGGCCGGCTCGTCAGCAGCCTCGCCCCACCAAACGGGACCACTGCTCCCGCGCCATTTCGCTTTTCCGCCGCCGCCGTTTCGCCTAACTTGCCGCCATGTTCAAGCCAGCCGACTTGTTTGACCTCAGCCAGACCGAACACGCCGCCATCTTCGACGGCTGTAAATTCACCTGGGACGCGCTCAAAAAAATTGAGGGCTACATCGCCGCCAATTTGAAACCGGCCCTGCATAACCACTGCGAGGGCAGGGCATTCATAGGCGAAAAGGTTTTCATCGGCAAGGACACGGTCGTCGAGGATGGGGTGATGATCAAAGGCCCGGCCATCATCGGCAAGAACTGCCAGATTCGCCACAATGCCTACATCCGCGAAAACGTCATCATCGGCAACGGCTGCGTCGTCGGCAATTCGTCCGAACTGAAAAACTCGCTGCTGTTCAATGGCGCCAACGCGGCACACTTCAATTACATCGGCGACTCGATCCTCGGCCACCGGGCGCACCTCGGTGCGGGCGTGAAAATTTCCAACTACAAACTTTTCTCCGGCAACATCGAGGTGGAGATGGACGGCGTGCCGTTCGACACCGGCCTGCGCAAGTTCGGCGCGCTGCTCGGCGACGGCGCGGAAGCCGGCTGCAACGCCGTGCTGAACCCCGGCAGCATCATCGGGCGCGGCGCGGTGGTTTACCCGAACGTTTTCTGGCGCGGCATCCTGCCCGCCAACATGATCGCCAAAAATAAGGCGGGAGTTGACGTCGTGGTCCGCAGACCGAGGGAAAGTTAAATCAGCAAAGCTCTATTCTTGAAGCAACTACGCCGTTACTAATTTAGTACTTGCAGGCTGGCGAGTGGAGATGGAAACCGAAGCAGAAGAAGAAATCACGGGCTTCCGCGTAGACGATTTAGAAATCAGCAATTCGTTTCGTATGCGGTGGTGGGTTGTTTTCATTCGCACATTTCGGCATGAGAAACCATGGGATTCGGCCAGTGCTCGAATCGGGCGAGAATTGTGGTAAGTCACGAGGCAAGGACCACAGGTTTTTGCAAGCGCGGAAAAAAGATTTGCATGATCCACTTCATTGTGGCGGTAAAGTCGCTCGCCTGGCCCACGGCCATTGGCAAAGTATGGCGGATCAATAAAGAAAGCTGCGCGCTCTTCAGCAGCGAAAGATGCGATGATGTTTAAGCCATCCCCCTCCAAAAAGGTGATGCGTTTCCGAAGTGCCTGAATCTTTTCAATTCTTTCTGTAAATGTTTCAGGATACCAGCGAGAGGTGAGACCTTTGCCGTTCTCCCCGGTTTTCAATAGTCCTGCACCCGGCGCGAGGATGCCGCCGCGCTGAACTCGATTCTTGAGCAAACAGCGAAACGCAGTGGAGACAACAACGTCTAACTTGTCATCTTGTGCTCGCGTTGGCGCAGCATCCTTTGGACGAAAAGATCGACCTTCTTTCAAGCCAAGACACAAGTCATTTACAGCAGACGCAAAAGAATTCTTATCAAGTGCCTCATGATGAGCCTGCCAATTGAAGCGTGCCATGCCAAAAACAAGTCCCTTCACTCGACCGTCCGTATCGCGCTGTTTGATGGAAATGTGTTCGACGGGGCGTCGAACACAGCACGCGAGGCGCGTGCGCTCCCCTAAAAATCATCAAGCATTGATTCAGAGACCAAAATTTTCATCGTCCAAATCCAGTTCCTTGTAAGCCAGCTTTTCTATAACTGTTTCCACCGGCTCGTCCGGCTTCAATTCAATCCACTCCAGATTTTTCTGGGCGCGAAACCATGTTAATTGCCGCTTGGCAAATTGCCGGGTGCGAATTTTCACCGGCTCGATGGTTTCAGGCAAAGAACGTTCACCGCGCAGATGTTCCACCACCTGCCGGTAGCCGATGGCCTGCATGGCCGTTTTGTTTTCCGCAAGGCCATGCTTGAGCAATTCGCGGGTTTCGTCCACCAGCCCGCGCGCGAACATCGCGTCCACGCGGGCGTTGATGCGGGCGTGCAAATCGTCAGGATGGCGTGTGAAACAGTAAAAGTGACAAGTGACGGGTGACAAGTGACAAGAGTTCCATTCGGCGCGCTGTTTGGAAAATGGTTTGCCCGTCAAGCGAATGACTTCCACGGCGCGGATGACACGGCGCGGGTTTTTCTTGTCAATTTTTTCATAAGCCGCCGGATCGCGTTCACGCAATTCTTCCAGCAGTTTTTCCAGCGGCGTGGCTTCGAGTTCGGCGCGGAGTTTTGAATCAGCGGACGGTGCTTCACCGAGCCCTTCAAGAAAGGCTTTGAAATAAAGTCCGGTGCCGCCACAGAGAACCGGCACGTGGCCGCGCGACTGGATTTCCGCGACGGCGCGATGCGCAAGCCGGGCGAATTGCGCGGCGTCGAACGATTCGGTCAAATCGCAGATGTCAATGAGGTGATGCGGTACGCGGGCGCGGTCGGCGGACGATGGCTTGGCCGTGCCGATGTCGAGTCCGCGATACACCTGCATCGAGTCCACGGAAATGATTTCGCCGCCGAGCTGTCCGGCAAGCCGCAGGGCGATTTCGGATTTTCCGACGGCGGTCGGACCGGCGATGAAAATTGGCAGATGGGAGTTGGAAGTTGGGAGATCGAATTGTGCCATCTTCAATTCTCGATTTTCCATCCCCGTTTTGGTTCGGCGCGGCGGGAGAGAAACGCGGCCAGCGTCAGACCGGCGATGAAAACGGGGATGCTTGCCAATTGTCCCGACGTGAGGCCGTTATGGATGTGGTCCGCCGGATAATCGCCGCGAAAAAATTCAACGATGGAACGGAAGATGGCGTAGCAGATGAGATAGGTTGCAAATACCTGGCCGTTAAATTTTTTGTGCCGGAACAGCCACGCGAGGCCGAGGTAAAGGGCGAAATTCAACAACGCATCGTAAATCTGCGTCGGATGCACCGGCAATGACGGATCGCCCTTTCCCACCAGCCCCTGCTGAAAATGCTGCAGCCAGGGAGCGGACTGATTGGGAAAGCGGATGCCCCACGGCAGGCGGCAGGCGCGGCCGTAGCAACAGCCATTCAGCAGGCAACCGATGCGGCCAAAAACATTTCCCAGCGCAATGCTTGGCGCCAGCACGTCGGCGGTTTTCCACAGCGGAAGTTTTTTCCAGCGAATGCAAATCATGCCTGCAATCGTCGCGCCGATGAGGCCGCCGTAATACACCAGCCCGCCGTGTTGAATCATGAAAATTTCCGGGAGCGGCTGGTTGGCGAATTCGTCCTTCCAATAAGTTGTCACGTAAACGGCGCGCGCGCCGAGAATCGCGCCGATCATCAGCCCGAACACGATGTCGGCGATTTTTTCGCCGGAGATGTTTTCGCGCCGGGCGCGGCGGGTGGCCGTCCAAAGCCCCGCCAGGAATGCCAGCGCAATCATCACGCCATACCAATGAATCATGAAGGAGCCGAGTTGAAACGCAATCGGATGCACGGTGGGAAATTAAGGTGTGGCGGCGGAAATGGGAATTGAAATTCGCCGGACGTCAGTTGGGATTGGTGGCGGCCACCGGATGCAGGCGCTGCGTCAACTGTGGCGGCATCGGCGGCATCAACGCCGGTGGCAACGGCGGCCATTCGGGGACATGCGTGACGAGATCGCGCCAGGTCTGGCGTTCCTTCGGTGACATTTGCGACCAGCGCTGGGCATTCTTCAAAAAATCCTGTTTTTCCTGCGCGCTCATGCCGGCAAATTCCGTGAACGCACGGATGCATTTCAGGCGTTGCACCGGAGGCAATTTCCCAAACGTCTCCAGCGTTTTTTCCATTTGCTGCCGCTCGGCGTCCGACAGGGTGTTGAGCGTTTTCTTTTTTTCCATCGGCGTCAGTTCGAAAAACTGGTTGAATTGTGCGGTGATTTTCTGGCGTTGGTCTTCGGGAAGCGCATTCCAGTGCGCCAAATCGGAATCCGGCGGGCTGTGATGCCATCCGTGGTCCGGCGGCATGGGCGGCATCGGCGGGCTGATGGGCAAATCCACGTGTGTGAAGTAACGCAGGGCATGCTCGCTCTCAAAAAATTCCTTCTGGAATGGCGGCGGCAAAATATCCCATAGCGTAAGGCGCGTTTTAACCAGAGCCCGCAAATCATCCGGGAGTGCCGCCAGCCGCGCGGTGCGGTTCGTCGGAGATTCGTGCAGGAGGGGCAGCAAATACCAGCGCAATTCGGTGGCGCGCAGGCGCAATTCGCGCTCGTTCGGGTCGAGCGCCTCGTATTCGCGCACCTTGGCGAGAATGCGTCCGCGGACTTCCAGCGGACGATTCGTCAGATAATTTTCCCGTCCGGCGGGTGTCATCGCCAGGAGTTCACGGAATAAATCCACGGGTGACTTTAAGTGCGGCATTGGCGGCAACGAGAGATTGGTCGGCCCGGAAAATAATTTTTGCGGAGCCGGAACCTGCGTGACCGTTTCAGCGGCGAGCTGGAAAACAGCGATTTGGCCAACCGCGAAAACCGTGGCCAGCCAGCAACGCGCCTGCCACAAATGGCTCATTGCATCAATGCCAGCAATTCGTCATCCGCATGCTGCGGCTGGCTCATGCGGCGAATGGCGTCAAAATTTTCCAGCGCTTCCGGGCTGGGCATTGGTTGTCCCCTGGTCACAAACGCAACGTTCCTGGCGAGCGCGACGCGCTGGCTGTAAATTTCATGGTGATGAAAGGCCAGACCGGTGAAGGTAATCACCACCGCCGCGAATGCGACGCGCGGCACCAGCGTATGCCAGTTCCAACGCCAGCTCCAGGCGCGCGGCCGGGCCTCTTCGCGTTCGACCGCCTGAAGCACGCGCGCGGTGAAATTCGACGGTACACTCGCATCCGGCAATTGGGTGAGGGCGGCGTTCAAGGCGGATTCCATCTCCCAATCGGCGCGTGCGTCGGGATTTGCGGCGAGATAAGCGCGCAATCCGGCTTGTTCGGTTTCAGTGAGCTTCCGCCGCCAGCTTGATTCGCGGAGTTTGGAATGGAGTTCGTTGTCTTTCATGGTCACGCTTTTGATTAAAAACCGGTGTTCGGACAAAGTTGCTCAAAAAATTGAAAGCGCAACTCGCTGTTCAAAACCGATTGGGTATGCTAATAGCAATGCAGCCGTAATGCGCTCAAAACCCATGGCCGCCATTGCAACCAACGCCAACGCCAACGCGCCCGCCGCCTCGGGCAACCCGACGAATCACCGGCGGTTTCTCGACGCCTGCCACTGCCGCGTCACGGATCGCCCGCCCGTCTGGCTGATGCGCCAGGCCGGGCGCGCCTTGCCGGAGTATCGCGAACTGAAGGAAAAGCATTCCTTTTTGGAATTGATTCAAACGCCCGGGCTGGCCGCCGAAGTCACGCTCCAGCCGGTTCGGCGATTCGGATTCGATGCGGCGATCCTGTTCAGCGACATCCTCGTCATTCCCGAAGCGATGGGTCAGCCTTACCGTTTCCGCGAAACCGGCGGCCTGGTCATGGACTTTGCCGTGCGCACCAAGGCCGATATCGAGCGCCTTTCCGTCGAGCGCGTGACCGAACGCCTCAGCTACGTGGACCAGGCGCTGCGTCTGCTTCGGAAGGAACTTGGCGACCAGACTGCGCTCATCGGCTTCTCGGGTTCGCCGTGGACGCTGGCCACGTTTATGATGGAAGGCGGCAGCGCCGGGAAATACACCCGCGCCTTGAGCCTCTTTCGGGAAGACCGGAAAACCTTTTATGCGCTCGCCGGGAAACTCACCGCCGCCATCACCGCTTATCTGCAAATGCAAATCAGCGCCGGCGTGGACGCGCTCCAGATTTTCGACAGTCACGGCGGCCAGCTCGCGCCAACGGAATTTCAAGAGGCTTCCGGGCGTTGGATGCGGGACATCGTTGCCAGTATTGGAGCGCCGGTCCCTGCCGCGCCGAAGCTTCCGAGCGAAGGCTGGTCCGGCCCGGCGAGTTCCGAGAAAGCCGCCTATTGCGCCGGGTCGGAGACCGGCGCTCCGCCTGTCATTGTTTTTTCCCTCGGCACGCACGGGAATTGGGATGATCTGCTGGCGACCGGGGCGAGCGTGCTGGGCATAGACGGGCAATTTCCGCTGGCTCACGCGCGCCGGCTTTTGCCGGCGGATATCGCTCTTCAAGGCAACCTTGCACCCGCGCTGCTCAGCGATGCCACGCCGGAAGTTGTCGCCCAGGAAACGCAGTCCATTCTTGAGGCCATGCGCGGCCGCAAAGGCCATATTTTCAACCTTGGACATGGAGTGCCGCCCAATGCGAAATTGGAAAATATCGCCGCGTTGGTCGAAACGGTGAAAAATTTCAAATGAACGGCATGGCTGAACGTTTTGTAGCCGTCCCGCAGGGCGGGATCAATCCGCGCATTCTCATTTTTCAGGCGGATCAGCGCCGACTGACGTCGGCGGCTACCTTTTTATCGTGATGAAAATGCTGCAAGTTGATCTCGATCTGGTGCAGAAATACAACGTGGCCGGGCCGCGTTACACCTCCTACCCGCCCGCCACGAAATTCACCGACGCGATAACATGGCCGCAGTTGGCTGAAAAAATTTCAGAGAACAACCGGACCGGGCGCGGCCTTTCACTTTATTTTCACATTCCCTTCTGCGAGACGCTCTGCTGGTTTTGCGGCTGCACCACCGTCATCACGCTCAACCACGACAAGGGCAGGGACTATGTGGATTACCTTGGCCGCGAGGTGGCGGAGATGGCGCCGCGGTTGAATCCGCAGCGCAAAGCCGTGCAACTTCACTTTGGCGGCGGTTCGCCGACTTTTTTACAGCCCGACGAAATCCGCCGCCTTGGCGAAATCATCCACCAACACTTCACGTTTTCGCCGGACATCGAAGCCGGCGTGGAAGTGGACCCGCGCCGGCTCACGCGCGATCACCTGGTCGCGCTGCGCGAGATCGGTTTCAACCGCGCTTCGATGGGCGTGCAGGATTTCAACCCGAAAGTCCAGGAGGCCGTCCACCGCATCCAGCCGCGTGCGATGACGCAGCAGGCGATGGATTGGATGCGCGAGCTGGGCTACGGCTCGATCAACCTCGACCTCATCTACGGCCTGCCGCACCAGACGCCGGAGTCGTTCAACGAAACTCTGGACACCGTGCTGGAAATGAAGCCGGACCGGCTCGCGGTCTTCAGTTACGCGCACGTGCCGTGGGTCAAGCCCGCCCAAAAAATCCTGGAGCAACAACAGCATCTCCCCGCCGCCGAAACCAAGTTGCAACTTCTCAAACTCGTCATCGAAAAACTCACGGCCAACAACCAATACGTCTATATCGGCATGGATCATTTCGCGCGGCCCAACGACGAGTTGGCCGTGGCGCAGCGCAACAAGCAGCTCCAGCGCAATTTCCAGGGCTACAGCACGCGCGCCGGTTCGGACATCTACGCGTTCGGCATGTCGAGCATCTCGCAGATTCCCGATGCCTACTGGCAGAACGAGAAGGAACTGTCGAAATGGCAGGAGGCTGTGGACGTCGCCCGGGTGCCGCTCCAGCGCGCGTATTTCGTGACTGACGAGGACAAAATCCGCCGCGAAACCATCATGCGCGTGATGTGCGACCTGTCGCTCGATTACGCCGCGATGTCGCAAAAACTCGGCATCAACTTCGCGGAACACTTTGCGCCGGAACTCGCGTCGCTCGCGCCGCTGGAAGCCGACGGCCTGGTGCGCCGCACGCCGGCCGGCCTGGAAGTCACCGACACCGGACGTCTGTTCATCCGCAACATCGCGATGTGTTTTGACAACACCCTCGCGCCCACGGGCGAGCGGAAACATTCGAGGACAATTTGAAACCCGTCGCCATCATCGGGGCCGGCATCACGGGGTTGACCGCGGCATTTTACTTGAAGCGCAAGGGCATTCCGGTCACGGTTTATGAAGCCAGCGGGCGCGTCGGTGGGGTGATTCAGTCGCTGCGCCAGGACGGCTATTTGGCCGAGTTCGGGCCGAACACGCTGCTCGAAACGTCACCGAAGATCGGCCAGCTTGTCCGCGACGCCGGTTTGCAGTCGCGCCGGCTGGATCCGGACCCGAAGGCCGAGGCGCGTTACGTCGTCCGCTACCAGCGTCCCATCGCCATGCCCGGTTCGCCGCTGGGCTTTCTCACGACGAAACTTTTCACCGCCGGGGCCAAGCTGGCCGTGCTGCGTGAACCGTTTATGCCGCGCCGCCGCGATGGCGTCGAGGAAAGCATCGCGCAATTCGTCGTGCGCCGGCTGAACCAGGAATTTCTCGACCACGCCATTGATGCGCTCGTGGCCGGAATTTATGCGGGCGATCCGCACCAGCTATCCTTGACGCACGCTTTCCCCAAGCTCAAGGCGCTGGAGGACAATTACGGCTCGCTGATCAAAGGCCAGATTTTTGGCGCGGGTGCGCGGAAGCGGAGCGGCGAAGTGGCCAAGGATCGCGCGCCAAAATTTTCGTTTGATGAAGGTTTGCAGATCCTGCCGGACACGCTGGCGGCGCGACTTGGCGACGCGGTGAAACTGAACACCACGGTTACAAAGCTGACGCAGACCGCTGACGGTTGGGTCCTTACGCTTTCGGAGGGGCGAGTTCCACGAGCCCCACTCACGGCACATGAAATTGGGGACTCGCAGAGCTCGTCCCTCCGAAACGAAACTCAAGCGGAGCACAGCGCGGTGATTTATTGCGGCACGGCGTTCAAGCTGGCGGAATTGCAGATTGAACTTCAAACGAACGTGAACGCGCCCCTCGCCCCGGCCCTCTCCCCGATTAGCGGGGAGAGGGGGAAAACTGCGACGTGCAATGACGCTCCCTCGCCCCGCCCAAGCGGGGAGAGGGTGGCCGAAGGCCGGGAGAGGGGAAATTTTGTAAGCTTCAAAACTTTTTCCGAAATTCGTTATCCGCCGGTGGTGAGCGTGGTTTTGGGATTTCGCCGCGAAGATGTGGCGCATCCGTGCGAAGGCTTCGGCATGTTGATTCCAAAAATCGAAGGCTTCAAAATTCTCGGCACGATTTTCTCGTCGTTGCTGTTTCCCAATCGCGCGCCGACAGGTCACTTGACGCTGACAAGTTACATCGGCGGCGAACGGTATCCGGAACTGGCCTTGCTGCCGGCGGAGAAACTTGTCGCGCTGGTGTGTGAAGACCTGCGGGTGCTGCTGGGCGTGACCGGCAAACCGACCTTCCAGCATTGCGTGCTTTATCCGAAGGCAATCCCGCAATACAACGTCGGCTACGGTCGCTACCGCGAATTGATGAACAAAATCGAAAACAAGGCCGCCGGTTTGTTTTTCGCCGGCCATTATCGCGACGGCGTTTCGCTGGGCGACACGATTGTGTCGGGCGTGAATATCGTGGAACGGGTCGCAAATTATTTTAATTCTCGCGCATGAACAAAGGCGTCTTGCTGGTCAATCTCGGCTCGCCGGACTCGACCTCCGTCGGCGACGTGCGGCGTTATTTGAATGAATTTCTGATGGACGGGCGGGTGATTGACGCGCCGTGGCTGCTGGCCGGTTCATCGTGGGGATGATTCTCGTCAACCGGCCGAAACAAGCCGCCGAAGCGTACCGCAAAATCTGGCTGCCGGAAGGTTCGCCGCTCATCGTCACGAGCCGCAAGGTCCAGGCGAAGTTGCAGGCGTGTATCACCATGCCGGTTGAACTGGCGATGCGTTATCAAAATCCGTCCATTCCAGATGCGATTCGGAAACTGCGCGAACGCGGCGTGGACGAATTATTTCTGATTCCACTGTTCCCGCACTACGCGATGTCGAGCTGCGAAACGGCGGTGGAGCGGGTGAAGGAAGTCGGGGCAAAACTCGCGCCGCAAATGCGGGTCGAAGTCCAACCGCCCTACGGCGACGCGCCGGATTACATCGCGGCCCTGGCGGCGAGCGCGACAAATCATCTGGGGGCGGGCTACGACCATTTGCTGTTCAGTTTTCACGGCATTCCGGAGCGGCATCTGCGTAAGTCCGACCCGACCGGCGGCCATTGTCTGGCCAGGCCGGACTGTTGTGAGGTTGCCAGCCCGGCGCACGCGACGTGTTATCGCGCGCAATGTTTCAAAACGGTGGCGGCATTTGTTGCGAAAGCGGGCGTCCCCGTGAACCGGTATTCCATTTCGTTCCAATCCCGGCTCGGTCGCGATCCGTGGCTGAAGCCTTACACGGATTTTGAACTGGCCGGGTTGCCCAAGCGCGGAGTCAAAAAGCTTCTGGTCATCTGCCCGGCCTTTGTTTCCGATTGTCTGGAGACGCTGGAAGAAATCGGCATTCGGGGGCGGAGAACATTTTTAGAGGCCGGCGGAAAGGAGTTCGCGCAAATTCCGTGTCTCAACGAACATCCGCTCTGGATTGCGGCGCTGGAGAAAATGGTCCGGCGGTTTTTGGAAAAACAGTCACCGTCCTGAAACCGCAGCCTGTACTTTTAAAATTTATCGCGTTTGATGGGATTCCGGAACCGGATTTTGACGGTATCCCGCAAAAAGCCGATGAGCGTTTTTTTCTTCACCTGTTTCACGACCTCAACGGGTTCGCACTTGTGACTGCAAAGCGTGCAGAGGAACAGCGGCAGGCCGCCTTTGCGTTGTAACACATGCACGCAACGGTTGCACATCACCTCGTTGCAGTGGGTGCATTTGTAGGTGACCGGCACCTGCGGATGGCGCGGGCAGAGCATCACGCCGCCTTCAAGCACCACCGGCGGTTTGGGACGCTCGCGCTCATACTTGGGGATCGCAACGTTGACCTCGGTGGATTCGATGAATAATTCCACGGCGCCCAAACTCACCGTCTGGCCGGGAAGCAGCCACGCTTCCTTGACCGGATCGCCGTTGACGAACGTGCCGTTGGTCGAGTCGCAATCGCGGATCAACACCCCTTCGCCCGACAACACCAGTTCGCAGTGGTTTGAGGACACGGTGGGATGATCAATGGGGAAATCACAGTCGGGATCGCGCCCGACGCGATTGGTGCCAAAACGCAGTTCTAACGTCTGGTTTTCCAAACCCCCGGTCTTGATGAGCAGTCTGGCCATGTTTCCTCCGAAACTGAGGTAACTCTGCACGTTAAATAAGCGAAAGTCGAGCGAAAAATGGGGGGTGGTGCAGCCTGAATTATGGCGATAAGGATTGGGAATTTATGTTAACCGGACCCGTTGGATTTACGGCAGCGGATTATGCGCAAAGGCAAATTCCTCGACGATTTTTCCGCCGATTAAATGCTCCTGGATGATGCGTTCCAGCACTTCCGGCGCGCAGGAGTGATACCAGACGCCTTCGGGATAAACGACTGCGATTGGCCCGCGCACACAGACACGCAGGCAGTTGGCCTTGGTGCGATAAACCAGCGGCTCCGGGCCGGCGAGATTCAGTTCCTTGAGCCGCCGTTTCAAAAATTCCCACGCGGCCAGCCCTTGCTCCTTCGCGCAACACTTCGGCTCCGTCGGGTCGGCACAAAGAAAAATGTGGCGCCGGAATTTT
>Ga0208188_1000981_pt1 | contig 13531 bp, 11 predicted proteins | sample June2015DPH_8_50_FD_184698 | JGI IMG/M metagenome (GOLD analysis project Ga0208188, IMG submission 184698) | Peatland microbial communities from SPRUCE experiment site at the Marcell Experimental Forest, Minnesota, USA - June2015DPH_8_40... | ecosystem: Environmental > Terrestrial > Soil >...
GAGCTGATGGCGGCGACGGGCTACCGCACCTTCGCCGAGATGATCGGTCAGATGCAGATGCTCGACGAGCGGCAACTGGTCGATCATTGGAAGGCGCGCGGGCTCGACTTCTCCCGGCTGTTCACCAAGCCGGACGTGCCGGCGAGCGTCGCGCTCTACAATTGCGAGAAGCAGGATCACAAGATCCACGACATTATCGACCGCACGCTGATCGCGCAGTCGCAGGCCGCGCTCGACCGCGGCGCGCCGGTGCGGTTGAGTCTGCCGATCAAGAACACCGACCGCACCACCGGCGCCATGCTGTCCGGCGAGATCGCCAAGCGCTACGGCCACGCCGGCTTGCCGCCCGACACCATCGTGGTGCGCTTCAAGGGCACCGCCGGGCAAAGCTTCGGCGCCTTTCTCGCCCGCGGCGTCACCTTCGAGCTCGACGGCGACGCCAACGATTATGTCGGCAAGGGCCTGTCCGGTGGACGGCTGGTGGTGCGGCCGCCGGCGGAATCCGCAATCGTTCCCGAGCAATCGATCATCATCGGCAATACCGTGCTGTACGGCGCCATCGAGGGCGAGTGCTATATCCGCGGCGTCGCCGGCGAGCGCTTCGCCGTGCGCAATTCCGGCGCCATCGCCGTGATCGAGGGCGCCGGCGACCATTGCTGCGAATACATGACCGGCGGCGTCGTCGTGGTGCTCGGCCGCACCGGGCGCAATTTCGCCGCCGGCATGTCGGGCGGCATCGCCTATGTGCTCGACGACGACGGCACCTTCGCCTCGCGCTGCAATCTCGCCATGGTCGAGCTCGAGCCGATGCCGCAGGAAGAAGACTTCAACGCCCGCGTTTTCCACCACGTGCACGATCTCGAAAGCCACGGCCTCGTTGACATCATGGCCGATATGAGCCGCCACGACGCGGGCCGGCTGCATCACTTGATCGCGCGCCACGCCCGCTTTACCGGTTCGGCGGTTGCCGCCAAAATCCTCGCCGAGTGGCCGATCTGGTACCCGAAGTTCCGCAAGGTCATGCCGGTCGAGTACCGCCGCGCTCTCAACGAACTCAAGGCGCAGGCCGCTGCCATGCAGGCGGCGGAATAGCGCGTGGAATAGAGAGCGAAGTGGGCAAGGTCACCGGCTTTCTCGAATACGAACGCGAAGACCGCGACTACGAGCCGGTCGAAGCGCGCATTCGTCATTGGCGCGAATTCGTCCAGCCGCTGCCGGAGGCGGACTACCGCACCCAGGCTGCGCGCTGCATGAATTGCGGCGTGCCCTATTGCCAGGGCACCGGTTCGCTGATGCCCGGCACGCCGGGCTGCCCGGTCAACAACCAGATCCCCGATTGGAACGACCTGGTCTATGCCGGCAACTGGGAGGAGGCGGCGCGCAACCTGCATTCGACCAACAACTTTCCGGAAGTCACCGGCCGGGTCTGTCCGGCGCCGTGCGAAGCCTCCTGCACGCTCAACATCGACGAGAACCCGGTCACCATCAAATCGATCGAATGCGCGATCGCCGATCGCGCCATCGCGCAAGGGCTCAAACCCGAGCCGCCGGCCGCGCTGACCGGCAAGAAGGTCGCGGTCATCGGCTCGGGGCCGGCGGGGCTTGCCTGCGCGCAACAGCTGGCGCGCGCCGGGCATTCCGTTCATGTCTACGAGAAGCTCGCCAAGGCCGGCGGGCTTTTGCGCTACGGCATTCCCGACTTCAAGATGGAGAAGCATCACGTCGAGCGCCGTGTCGCGCAGATGCAAGCGGAAGGCGTCGTGTTCCATTACGGCGCCCATGTCGGCGTCAATGTCGCGGCCGAGAAGCTGCTCGCCGAATACGATGCCGTGGTGCTGACCGGCGGCGCCGAGAAGCCGCGCGACCTGCCGGTTCCCGGCCGCGAGCTCAAGGGCATTCACTTCGCCATGGATTACCTGCCGCAGCAGAACCGGCGGATCAGCGGCGAGCCGGACGACGTCGAGCCGATCCTGGCCACCGGCAAGCACGTCGTGGTCATCGGCGGCGGCGATACCGGTTCGGACTGCATCGGCACGTCGATCCGCCAGGGCGCGCTGTCGGTCACCAATTTCGAAATCCTCCCCGCTCCGCCGCTGCACGAGAACAAGCTGCTGACCTGGCCGAACTGGCCGCTCAAGCTGCGCACCTCGTCGAGCCACGAAGAAGGCGCCGAGCGCGATTTCGCGGTGCTGACCACGCGGTTCTCGGGCGCCAGCGGTTTCGTTGAGAAGCTGCACTGCGTGCACGTCGACGACAAGATGAAGGCCATTCCCGGCAGCGAATTCGAGGTCGTCGCCGAGCTCGTGCTGCTGGCGATGGGCTTCGTGCATCCGGTGCACGAGGGCATGATCAAGAACCTCGGACTGGCGCTCGATCAGCGCGGCAATGTCAGCGCCAACACCCGCGATTATCGTACCTCGATCGACAAGGTCTTTACCGCCGGCGACATGCGCCGCGGCCAGTCGCTGGTCGTGTGGGCGATCCGCGAGGGCCGCCAAGCGGCGCACGCCGTCGACAAATTCCTGATGAGCTCGTCGCTGCTGCCGCGGTAGGCGTGAACGCATAAACATGCAGGCAATGTCTGCTTCCGGGGGTCAAGCAGACGTCCCAAATGAGAGCCGCCACGTCTGTTTTTGACCCTCTTCGACACCTGCGACCCAGGACTCATCGCAGCGCAATATAACGAATGAACGATATTGAACAAACCTGAAGGCGATTGGACATTGAAAAAACTTTATCGGACAAGCCCATTCCGCCATCTAAAGTTTTCTGATTTATAATTGGCGCAGAACTTGTTTCGGGACGGATTTGCCATGAAGACGTGGATCATCGCGGGGACGCTGGTCATCGCGCTCTCGGCGGCCGGAGCCTCGGGTGCGTTCGCGCAGGCCGGCTCCACCGGCGGCACGCTGGGCAAGACCGATAAGTCTATTTCCGGCGGGGACGAAGCGAAGCGTCCACAGCGCGTTCGTTCTACTGCAAAGCATCGCGAGACAACTCGTGTTTCCGCGTGCTCAAAATTAATCGGTGTTTGGAAAGGCGCATTAGGAGGGGACATAATTTATAAGCCTGGTGGAACTGTGTTGGGTACGATACCCGTGAATGAGGGTACCTGGTCGTGCGGTAACACTGGGGTTACAGTCATGTGGACGAAGGTTCCTTCTGCTGATCATTGTACGTTGTCATCCGATGGAACGTTGCAGACCTGCACCAATAACCGAGGTAATTCCTTTACTCGGTCGCGTAAGAGTTAGAACTAAACTTTAGACATTCTAATTGGCGCGTCGGCAGGAGCGAGCGCGGAACGATAACAATGCCTGTGCGCGGGGTTCGCCAGTCTCCAACTATTGCTTCGACGTATCCCGCCGCTTTCCACCTAACCACCGTGCCGGTACGTTAGGAACGGCTGGCCAATACCAATGACATGATCAAATAGTTTTTTTGCTGCGACGCACTTTGGTCGGTTTTGGCCCAAAGCGGACGTTCTATTCGGCACGACAAATATACGCTAATGGGGGGCAAAAGCGGACCAACCGCCAACCGACCTCGACGATAAGTAAACACGTTAGCGCGACCCGATCGGCATGGGCGGCCGCGGCGCGCCGCCGCGTTCCTCGCGGACCAGCGTTCAAAATGATCTGCGTTTGATGATGAGTTGGGAGCCTTCGCAACGATCTTATTGGTGAGGGTCCCAGGGCTCGTCAAAAGTTACGCCGGGTCGCGATCCGTGGTAATTCGGGTCGCCGGCCGGCCACGTCGATTGGCAAGGCGGGAACTGGTTCCGATATGGCCACGTACACCGCCCCGATGAGTTTGCCGCGGCGCCATAAATCCCCGGGCGAATTTCGGATTTCCTCTGCTTCGGATGGTGCATCCTCGCAGCGTGTTTCTTCAGAGGCACCGTTGCATCGGTTCGCTGATCAGCTTGCGCGACCGAGATAGGCAGCACAAGCGCCGCTGCGGCGATAACACCGACAACCCAATTGCGCAGCGAGGTTGCTTGCTTCGGCATTGGTTTTCTCCTTTCGGCGCCGCCTCTTTCCCATGGCCGCAGCGCCTCGACTCACAACAACGCGACTCGCGTGCCGCCGTTCCGGCAGCCAAGAGCTTAGCAGTCAGACGCGCGATCCTAATCCCGGCTCGGAGCGATCGGCATCGGCGGCCGCGGCGCGCCGTCGAGGTCTTCGCGCGCGCGGCGCGGTTTTGCGGGCGCGGCGGCCGCGCCGGCCGGCGGCACCGCGAGCTGAGCCTTGGCGTCGCCCGATTTCTTGGCGTCGATCTTGTTGGCGTTGTTTTTGTTCACGTCGCTCTTGCTGGAATCGTTTTTGCCGCCGGAGCTTTTGGCCGGTGGCACAGGCGGCGTCGCCACGATCGGCTCGGCTGCCGCATCCGGCGCAGCATTGGCGTCGGCGCGCGGCCAGGAGAAATCGTCGGCGCGGCCCGGCGGCGCCGCAATGGCATCGCCGCGGCTGAGCACGCGCGTCGCCAGCGGATCGGATGCCGCCGGCACCGGATGACTCGGGGCGCCCAACAGATCGCCGCCCTCGCCGCCGCCGATCGCAGCCAGGGGAACGACCGGGCCGACCGCCGGGCGCGCGCCGACGGCGCTTCCCTTCGGCGCCTGCTCCTCCGGGCCGGGCAACGCCACCGGCACGATGTGGCTCGACAACACCCGGCGCAAATCGTGCTCGACATAATGGGCAAGCTTCACCGCGCCGGCCTTGGTGAAATGCACGCCGTCGCCGGTGCGCAGCCGGCGGATCTGGCCTTCGAAATCCGGCCCCTGCACCGCGTAGCGGCCGGATTCGTCGACGAAGCCGTCCCAAATATCGACATAAGGGATGCCGGCCTTCTCGGCGCGCGCGCGATAAAGCTCGTCGAGGTAGCTCATATCGCTTGTCGAGCGCGTGCCGCGGATCGCCGGCAATCCGACCCACAGCACGGGCACGCCCTTTCCCTTGAGCGCCGCGATCATGTCGTCGATGCGCTTGTCGTAAAGCTCGGCCCATTTGTCGGTGTGAAACTCGTAGTAGCTGCCGGGCCGGCGCTGCGGCTCGTTGGCCGCGACCGCCGGCTGCTCGCCGTCCGGCCGTGCCGTATCTGCAGGCGGTGCAGCGGGCGCCGTCGCGCCCTGCCCTTGCGCCGTCGTGCTCTGTCCTTGCGCCGGCCCGGCCGCGCCTTTTGCCGGCGGCGCGCGATCGCGCAGCGGCAGCCGGTCATTGATGCCGAGCATCACGACGATGGCGCTCGGCTTTTCCGCCGCCAGCACGTCCTTGACGGCTTGCGACCAATCCGGCGCGTCGTTGCGCGCTTCGTAGCGCACCAGACCCGCATAGGGCTTGATCTTGCGCACGATGCCGATGTCCGGCGTGTCGGCGAACGTCTCCTCCAGCCCATAGCCGAGCCAGTCGGCGAGCGAGTCGCCGATCACCAGCACCGTCTCGGTCGGCGGCGTCTCAACCTTGCGCGGCGGCGGCGGCCTGGTCGACTCGAAGGTCTGCGGCCGCGGCGGGCCAAACGGATTGTCCGGATTGAACGATCTGCGGTCGCCGAAAAACGGGAATGGAAACAACTCCCGCCACTGGACTTGCTCGGCGCGCGGACGCTGATCGAAGGCGGCGTGCGTGCCGAACATCTGGCCGCCGGCCGGGGCCGCGAGCGCTGAGCCCGCCGTCACGATCGAAAGCGCGATTGCGAGCCGTCGCCGCTTGCTTGTCGCCATCAATCTCGCCCGATGACTTTCGCCCAATGAACGCCCTTACGAATTTTCGCGAGGAGCCGCCGCCCGGGCGGTCCGGCCCGGTCGGCGGGGCCAAGCAACCCTCATAATAGCCCAAAAATGTCAACTTGAGGACGGCGCCAGGCGCGCGGCCTGGCCCAGCCAGTTCAGTCCTCTCGCACCAAGCGGAAGCCGGGATTGGCCGGCGGCGATCCGACCGAGCAACCGCCTGTTTGCGCGTCTCGCCGGACATTGCACGATAAGTTCTTTAACCGAATAGCAGAAGGCCGTGGCTGCCGGCGACAGCGCCAAAGATGACGATGATGCTCAAGATCAACAAAATCCAGTGCATCCCTTGGACGAGCCGGAAAGTTGCTTCCGGCGCTGCCTCGGCGCGGGAAATGAACCAGCGGTGCAGCAACAGCGGCTCCAGCACGAACAGCATCAGCGTGAAGAGCAACCACACAGCCACCATGCCGTGCATCCACCAGAACGTTGCAGACGTAAACCTGTCCCAAAGATCGAGTCGATAAGTCATATAAAAGCCGCTCAAGCCGGCGATCAGCGTCGATACCCGCGCTTGCCGGGCGAAGCGTTGCTCAACCAGCTCGAAGAAAATCACGCGCTCTTCGGGCGCCCTGAACCGGCGCACCGCCGGCAACAACACCGTTGTCACCATGGCTACCCCGCCGACCCAAAAGACGATGGCAATCACATGGATTGCCCGGGCAATGATCACATCGTCAATCAACCTGTTGCTGCCTTCTCACTTGGGTCTTTTCCACGATACATCTTCCGCCAATGGATCGGCCGAACAGTCAGCTTGATTGCGATCAAGCTTGATATCATCCGATAATTCTCAGCCTCACTTGCGGCCAAGCAACAGCGGACCAAAGAACGCGGCGAAGCCGCCGAAGGCCAGCACCCAGGCGAGCCCGGCGGCGTACAGCAGCGCACTCGATGGCTCGAACGCGGCGCAGATGCGCGCCAGCGCCGCGATCAGAGCAAACAGATAAATGATCTGGGTCCGCACCGATGCCGCGAGCTGGTGCCCGGTGTGGCCGAGGCTCGCGCGCGTCATCACCGCAAGGGTCATAAGGCCGATCGCTCCGACGACCCAGGCATGGAGGCCGGCGCTCGCCGGCCATTCGGCAGGCCAGAAGATGGCTGCGCCGACCAGGACAAAGCCGATCGGAACGAAGGCGTAGCCGACGTGGAGTACGAGGACGAGACGATCGGCGAACGTGCGATCGCCGGCCCAGCGCGCGAGCCGCACCGCCTGCAGCACTCCGGCCATCATCAGCACTGCGCCGGACACGGCAAGCTGCGGCAACGCGATCCACATTGCGAGGGCCACTGCGCCGGCGCCCAGTGCAAGCACATCGAACCGCGCAAACGGCCGCGGCAGCCGGCCCGGATTGTTTCGCACCAGCCAGTTGTGCGTAAAGCTCGGTACGATGCGCCCGCCGATCAGCATGATGAGGCCGATCACAGCCGCAATCGCGATGCGGTTTCCATAGCCGGCGGTACCGCGCCAGATCGCTTCGAAGTGGAACACCACATTGCCGGCGACCAGTACGCCGAGCACGATGAGAACGCGGAGATTGCGCCAATTCTTGCCGGCGACGAGCTCTCGCAACACCACCGCTGCGAGCGTGGCGAGAAACGCAATGTCGACCACACCCGCGATGACTGCACCCCAGATCGCCGAGCCGGCGATCGCCACCCGGCCGGCAAGCCACAGCGCGGCAAGGCCGGCCAGCGGATAGCCGTTAACCGGCAGCCGCCCGGTCCAATTGGGAATCGCGGTGAGCAGGAAGCCGGTGACAATCGCCGCCACATACCCGTAGATCATCTCATGGATATGCCAATCGAGCGGCGACAACATCGTTGGCAGCGACAGCTCGCCGAAATATTGCGGTAGCCACAGCAGAATGCCGAGCGCAGCCCACACCGCGCCGCCGAAAAAGAACGGACGGAAGCCGTAGGAGAAAGCCACAGGCCCAACATAGCCGCGACGGCGCCGCAGCGCGGCCGGCATGCTCATATCGGTCTCGCTCATGGCTTAGTCTCGCTCATGGCAAAAGCATGCGTCGGTAGGAGCTCGCACATTGACCAGTCAACCCGTGCGCAGCGAGCAGCTGCCACCGACGGCCGTTAATTAAACGACCTTGTTCACATGGCTCGCAAACCGGCGTGAGTATTGTCGTTTTTGCGGTCTCGCTGAATGTGATATTTACCATGCGAGGGAAAAGTAGTATAGTCAATACCAATTTGGAGCTCCGATGCGCTTACTCAGCTCAACCGATCTGGCCCTGCGGGTCCTCATGCGGCTTTCGGCCGAACCAGATCAACATGTCAGCACCGACGTGCTGGCGCGCGAACTCGTCGTCTCGCGCCACCATCTTCACAAGATCGTCCAATATCTCACCGAGATTACTCTCGTGCGCACGATCCGCGGGGCGCGCGGCGGCGTGATGCTGGCGCGGCCGGCCCGCGAAATCCGCATCGGCGAGTTCGTGCGCGGCCACGAAAAGGATCAGAGCTTGGTCGAGTGCTTCCGCCCCGACGGCGGAGCTTGCACGCTGCTGCCTCGCTGTCGTCTCCGCGGCATGCTGGCAGCCGCAGAAGACGCCTTCTATCAGCATCTCGACCGCTACACGCTGGCGGATTGCCTCGCCGCAACCGGCTCGTCCGCACACGAACGCGCAAGTCGGAAGCGGCCTCGCCGCTCCGGAGCCACGGCACCGCAGAGAAGATCGATTCGCTTAAAGCTTGCCGAACGCCGCGGTTGAAACGGCGACGAGATAAGCGTCGGCATCAGGGAGGGACTGAGACGTGACTGCTTCATATGCCGCCATCGCGACATTGCTGGTAACTGTCGCGATCGTTGCCATCGCACTTTTCGTGAGCCGCGCCCGGCTTCCCGCGGAAGCCTCCTCGGCGGCGACATCGACGATCTACCGGATCAGGTCGGTGTATTTCATCTTTATCCTCGTCGTCGCCGTTGTTTTATTGACGTTGACGCTCCCGATGACTCCTTATCCGCGCAAGTCCGGCGAGCAGAAACCGGACCTCATCGTCAAAGTAATCGGCGAAATGTGGAGCTGGACGCTGACGCCCGGTTCCGGCGCCGCATCCGCCGGCGGCAATCTCGTTTTGCCGGTCGGCAAAACGGTGGAGTTCGACGTTTCTTCGAAGGACGTCAATCATAATTTTGCAATCTACAACGCGGCCGGAGAGTTGATCGCCCAGGTGCAAGCCATGCCGGATTATACCAACCGTTTGTTATACATGTTCAACGTGCCCGGACATTATTACGTCCTCTGTCTCGAATATTGCGGCGTTGCGCATCATGCGATGAACTTCGAATTCGACGTGAAGTAGGGAGCCGGTACCGATGGATGACCAAAGATATGGGCAGGCGATTCGAAGCGTCACGCAGTTCTGGGTATGGACCGTTCCGGTGCTTTTCCTTGTGCTCGTGCTGCTGGGATTGACGATGCGCGCCAATCAGGCCGGCATTATCAACGTCGATCCCGACTTGTTCTACGCCGTCATGACGCTGCACGGTCTCGGCATGGCCGGAACAGGGTTCGTAGCCGGCCTGGCCGGGGTGACCTACCTTCTTGCGCGCTATGTGCGCGTCAATCTTGTCATCGCCTGGATGATGTACGTTCTCACGGTGCTCGGGGTTGTCGGCCTGGTCATCGCCTGCCTGATCGGCCGCTTCGGCCCGGGCTGGTATCTGCTCTATCCGTTGCCGTTTCTCGCCAATGGCGCATGGCCGGATTGGGCGTTGGGGCTCGCCGTGCTGTCGCTGATCGTGCTCGGCGTGGCTTGGCTGCTGGGCCAGATCGACCTGTTCCGCGCGCTTGTGGCACGCTATGGCCTGACCAATGCTTTGGCCTGGCAATACTTCAGCAAACAGAGCGCGGACCGCGTAGAAATTCCGCCGATCGTCCTCATCACCGCTGCCGCCTGCCTCGTGCCCGGCATTGTCACCACGCTCGATGGTGCGGTCTTGTTGATGCTTTATCTCTTCAAGTGGTTCAGCCCTTCGCTCGCCCTCGATCCATTACTGCTCAAGAACATGGTCTTTCTTTGGGGGCATACGCTGGTCAACATCACCATGTATCTCGGACTAGCGATGGTGTACGAGATCCTGCCGAAGTACTCGGGCAGGCCTTGGAAGACCAACGCGGTCGTGGCGCTGTCGTGGAATACAGTGCTCGTCCTGGTGCTACTCGCTTTCTTCCATCATCTCTACATGGATTTCGCACAGCCGGTTTCGCTGCAATACATCGGCCAATTGGCGTCATATTTGAGCGCCGTTCCGGCCACCGTCGTCACCGTCTTTGGCGTGATCGGGCAAGTCTATCGCTCGGGAATGCAGTGGCGGTTCGTCCCGCTTTGTTTCTGTCTGGGAATCGTCGGCTGGGTCATTGGCGGTTTCGCCGCAGTGGTCGATTCGACGATCACCGTGAACTTCGCCTTCCACAACACAATGTGGGTCCCGGCCCATTTCCACACCTACTTTCTTGTCGGATACTTTTTGATGCTCTGGGGCTTTCTCTATGAGTTTTCCGGCGCCGCGCGCGAGAAGCTCGCCAAGACGGGACTCTGGCTTGTCGTTGCCGGCGCCTACGGATTCCTGCTGATGTTTTATTGGGGCGGCGCACTCGGCGTGCCGAGACGGTTTGCCGCCTATGGCAGCATACCGCTTGCTTCGTTGGCGGCGATCAGCGAGCGCACGGCTTTGATAGCTTCCGCCTTTGTTGTGCTTCTCGTCGTCGGATTGCTTGTGCTGTTCAGCGTGATCTATGGCGGATTGGCAAATAGGGCTTTTGCCGGCAAGGCCGCTGCGACCATCCCATGACGCGCCCAAGAAAGCCGTTTCGTGCCGGGTAACCGCCAACCAACCACGACCTTACCGACGCGCTTCATCGCGCTGCTGGTCTGCCTGCTGGTTCTGGGCGGCGGCGGCGGTGTGGTCTACGCTTGGACGTGGGGTTTCTCGGCATTCACCTCGTACAGTTATGCGCTCAACAAGGCCGGCCCGCTGCCGAGACTTGCGCCCGACATCTCGTTCGTTGATCAATTCGGGAGCGAACGGCAGCTCGCCTCGTTGCGCGGACGCCATGTGCTGCTGCACGTCTTTTATGGATCCTGCCTCACTATCTGTCCGATCGTCATCGAGCAACTGCGCGAACTCTATTCCGGCCTTTCCGCCGCGCAACGGAGCAGGCTCGCAATCCTGAGTATCAGCGTCGATTCGCTGCGCGACACGACCGAGCGCCTGCATAATCTTTGGCGTGAAGAAGGCGCATTCGCGGGCTGGATTATGGCGCAGCCTGCGGACGGTTCGATCGATCAGGTCACACGGGAGTTCGGTATTTGGGTCTTCGCCAAGAACGATGGGACCATCAATCACTCGGCCGATCTGTTTTTGATCGACCCGGCCGGACGCATCGTGCGCGTGATCTCGCCGCAAGCGAACTCCGATCGAATGCGGAGCGATCTTGAAAAATATCTGTAAACTGCTGATCATCGCTCTGCTGCCTGCGCTTTTGCTGTTGCCGCGCGTAGATGCGGTTTTCAGTGCAACGATGCCGAGAAAGGCGCTGGCAGAGTCGCTGTTGCTCCTGCTCGGCGGCTGGGCGGCATCTCGCCTTTGCCCGTGGCGCCGTTGGGCAAGGCAAGCGCCTGCCGCCGTGGCCGCGGCGACGCTGCTGTTTCTGTTCTGGATGATTCCGCGGTCGATTGATTTCACCCAGGCCTATCCAAGCGCTAACGCGCTCTTCGTCATCAGCCTGTTCGCCACCGGCCTTCTGCTGTCACATTACCTGCCGTTGTTGCCGGGCGTAGCACGAGTTGCCTATGCGCTCTACTTTTCGAGCATGATCGTCGCGCTCGGGCTGCTTTATGCCTGTCAATCTACACTGCTGTGTTCTGCTTACACACTCGAGGATCAGCACGCTTTTGGCTGGATGCTGGTTCCTGTCGGGCTCGCTGCGTACCTATTTGCGCTGGTGTCCGTGCCGAGGTGGCTTGTTCCGTCGGCAAATGGCCGATGATTGCCCGCTTTTCTGGGCTTCGGCTTCTCTTACATGCCGATCTTGTGCACGGCGAGGCGGGCCTGACGGCTTCTTTGATCTAGATCAAGAAGTGCTTTGCTGCGCGGCCTACCGTACATTCTCCGGTTGAATAAAAAGAGTAGGCGACCATGACCACGCCTACACCACACTCTCTGTCGATCTACATGCGCGAAATGATGGAGCACCTTGGTATTGAGCCGGGGGGCGGCACGATCTCGCGTCTAGGGCTAAGCTACGCCGCGGCGTTTCACCGCTGCGAAGCGTGCCCGTCGAAACAGGCCTGCCGCGAGTGGCTCGACAGCATGCCGGCGGCGGTGGCGTTCGCCCCGCGCTTCTGCCCGAATGCCGATATCTTTTTTGAATTGCTGGTTGATGAACCCGGCGCCTGGATTCGCAACTTGCACAGCTAGCCAAGGCCATTTCGGCGCTGAACAAGATGGCCCATGGGCGAGGCCTGGCCGGCAATTGACCTAGCTCAAGGCGGCGCTGGTCATTCTCTTTATAGGCGTCAGATGCTGACCCTAGCCGGTCCGGCAGCTTGCGAGACGGCATTTCAGGGCGAGGACCGATCCGATGTTCCAGGTGCGCATCCACGGCCGCGGCGGTCAGGGTGTCGTCACGGCGGCGGAGCTTCTCGCGGTGGCCGCCTATCTCGAGGGCAAGCATGCCCAGGCCTTTCCGAGCTTCGGCTCCGAGCGCATGGGCGCGCCGGTGGTTTCTTTTTGCCGCATCGACGACAAGGAAATCCGCTTGCGCGAGCCGATCCTCGAGCCCGATGCGCTGATCGTCCAAGACCCGACATTGTTCAAGGCGATCGACGTCTGCCAAGGCCTCAAGCCCGGCGGCTATCTGCTGGTCAACAGCAATCGCAGCCTGAGCGATCTGCATCTCGACGCCGTCGCCAGACAACTGCCGGCGGGTCACGTGCTGACCGTGCCGGCTTCCGAGCTGGCGCTCAAGCATGTCGGCCGCCCGCTGCCCAATGCCGCTCTGCTCGGCGCCTTCGCCCGGCTCACCGGCCTCATCCATTTGCAATCCGTCGCCGCCGCGATCCGCGAGGCGTTTCCGGAAAAGATCGCCGCGGCGAATATCGCCGCCGCCACCGCCGCGCACAACGCTGTCGCCGGCGCCGGCGCCGTCGCGGCTGCCTGATGGATCATCGCCATGCTTAAGCAAATCGAAGGCTCACGGGCGATGGCCGAGGCCATCGGCCTATGCCGGCCGGAAGTGATCTGCGCTTATCCGATCACGCCGCAGACCCACATCGTCGAGGGCCTCGGCGAGATGGTGCGGACCGGCGAAATCAGCAAATGCGAGTTCATCAACGTCGAATCGGAATTTGCCGCGCTGTCGGTGGCGATCGGCGCGTCGGCTGCCGGCGCGCGGGCCTATACCGCGACCGCCAGCCAGGGCCTGCTTTTCATGGCGGAGGCGATCTACAACGCTTCCGGCCTCGGCTTGCCGATCGTGATGACCTTGGGCAACCGGGCGATCGGCGCGCCGATCAACATCTGGAACGACCATTCCGATGCCATGGCCGTGGCCGATTCCGGATGGATGCAGCTGTTCGCCGAGACCAACCAGGAAGCCGCCGACCTGCACATCCAGGCCTTCCGCCTGGCCGAGGAATTGTCGATGCCGGTGATGGTCTGCGTCGACGGCTTCATTCTCACCCACGCAGTTGAGCGCGTGGACATTCCCGACCAAGCCGACG
>Ga0208188_1000983_pt1 | contig 13515 bp, 7 predicted proteins | sample June2015DPH_8_50_FD_184698 | JGI IMG/M metagenome (GOLD analysis project Ga0208188, IMG submission 184698) | Peatland microbial communities from SPRUCE experiment site at the Marcell Experimental Forest, Minnesota, USA - June2015DPH_8_40... | ecosystem: Environmental > Terrestrial > Soil >...
GTTTGTCGGCGACGGGCTATTATGCCACGCCGGGCATTCACTGGGATCGCGCGGCGGGCCGGGGCAGGCCGTTCCACTATTTCGCCTGCGGCGCGGCGGTGACGGAAGTGGAAGTGGACGGGTTTACCGGCATGCACCGGGTGCGGCGCGTGGATATTTTGCATGACGCGGGCGACTCGATCAACGAAGGCGTCAATCGCGGGCAGATCGAAGGCGGCTTCGTGCAGGGCCTGGGCTGGCTCACAACCGAGGAACTCAAGTGGGACGATCAGGGCCGGTTGCTGACACACTCGCCGGACACGTACAAAATCCCGTCCGTCGGCGACACGCCACAGATTTTCAACGTGACGTTGCTCAAGAACGCTACACAAAAAAATGTGATTCACGGTAGCAAAGCCGTCGGTGAACCACCGTTGATGCTGGCCATTTCCGCGCGCGAAGCGATTCGCGATGCCGTGGCTGCGTTTGGTCCGGCGGGCCGGGAAGTGCCGCTGGCATTGCCCGCCACGGGTGAGGCGATTTACCTGGCGATTCGGAACCGATGCAAATCCGAAGACGACCCGGTCCCGCGACCCTGATCTCGCGCCGGTCGCGAAGAGAATTTTCCGGGGGCGAAAAGGAAACAGGGGATGCTTCTCGGTTTTTGTGCCGTCGCGGAGCGACCCGGTGAGGGTAGCCGTGGCTTTTAAGCCACGGTCGCAGGGCAACCGGGTACACGTCGCGGAGCGACGGTTGAAATCAACGCCGACAAAAAGATTCAAGCGTCGCTCCGCGACGCCACCGTGTGGAACCCTTTCCCGTGGGCTGAAGCCCACGGCTACCGTTTTAGCCTCGCTCCGCGAGGCTCAGGCAACTTCTCAAAAATTGAGCTGCGCCCGGAACCAGGCGTTACAGATGAATTCTCTCGAAAAAACGGTGCCGGCCATTAGAATCAAGGGCACAGATGCTTATGCTTGAACGCGTCTTTCATCTTTCCGAAAACCGAACCACCACGCGCGTCGAAGTTTTGGCCGGTGTGACGACGTTCCTGACAATGGCCTACATCATCGTCGTGCAGCCGGCGGTGTTGTCGGGAAAAATGTTCGGTATGGAAACCGGGATGGATTTCGGCGCGGTGACCACGGCCACGTGCCTCTCCGCCGCGCTGGCCACGGCGCTCATGGCGTTGCTGGCGCGTTATCCCATCGCGCAAGCGCCGGGCATGGGCGAAAATTTCTTCTTTGTGTTTTCGGCCATCCCCGCCGCCGCCGCCGCTGGTTTTACCAACAGCTGGCAGGTGGCGCTGGGAACCGTTTTTGTATCGGGGATTTTATTTTTGATTCTGTCGCTCGCCGGTCTGCGCGAAATGATTTTCAACGCTGTCAGTCCCAGCCTGAAATGCGCGATTGCGGCGGGCATCGGCCTGTTCATCGCGTTCATCGGGTTGCAAAACGCCGGCGTCATCGTCAAAGACCCCGGCTCGGCGGTGAAGTTGAACGCGCACTTCGCCTCGCCCGACCTGATTGTGTTTTTCGCCGGCCTGCTGACCACGGCGGTGCTGCACGCCCGCAAAGTCCGCGGCTCGATTCTGTGGGGCATCGTCGCGGCAACGGCGCTGGCGGTCGCGTTGAAACTGGCTTTGCCGCCCTCCGGCTCGCCCCTTGTCGCCAATTCGATGCTGGTGAAACAATTTGTTTTCGCCAAGGGCGTCGTCGCCGCGCCACCGTCGCTCGCGCCGACGTTTTTCCAGATGGACATCATTCACGCGCTGTCGCCGAAAATGCTGCCGTTCGTTTTTGTTTTTCTGTTCATGCTCGTGTTCGACGCCATCGGCACGCTGATTGGCGTTTGCGAACAGGCCGGATTCATGCGCGACAACAAACTGCCGCGCGCAAAACAGGCGATGGTATCCGACGCCGTCGGCACGGTGGCGGGCGCGGCGTTGGGCACCAGCACGGTGACGAGCTTCGTCGAAAGCGCCGCGGGCGTGGAGCAAGGCGGACGCACGGGACTGACCAGCCTGGTCGTGGCCGCGCTGTTTTTGCTGGCGCTGTTTTTCAGTCCGCTGATTGCCATGGTCGGCAGCTACCCGCCCATCACCGCGCCCGCGCTCGTCATCGTCGGCGCGATGATGGCGCAAAATGCCGCCCGGATTGACTGGAAAGATTACACGGAATCCGTGCCGGCATTCCTGGTGATAATTGGCATCCCGTTCTCCTACTCGATTGCCGACGGGCTCGCGCTGGGCTTCATCAGTTATCCGATCATCAAACTTTTCAGCGGTCGCGGGCGCGAAGCGGGCTGGCTGACTTACCTTCTCGCCATCGTGCTCGTGTTGTATTTCATTTTCGTGCGGAGTAGAATGGGTTGAGATACATCTTGGCACTGCCATCGTAGCGCAGACTTCCAAGTCTGCTGTATCGCGGGTTTCCAAACCTGCGACCCTTGTGTCGTGCCACGCCAGGCCGACTTGGAAGTCGGCGACACAGCAGGTTTGGAAACCTGCGCTACGAGCCAATGCGATTCGTCTATGGGTGGCGGTATCAAGATGCGCCCGATGGCTTGAGCTTCACTGTGTTCGGCTTGCAAATCTGAAACACCGCGTTACGCTGGTTTTCGACAACAAATAACACATGCGGAACATCCAACAAAAACTCGGCATCGCCCGGGGCGAACAGCCGGCGGAGTTGCTCTTCAAAAACGCCCGGCTCGTGAATGTCTTGAGCGGGGAGATTCATCCCGCGAACGTGGCGGTGGATGACGGACGGGTCATTGGCATCGGTGATTACCGGGCGCGGCGGGTGATTGACCTGCGCGGCTCGTATCTGGCGCCGAGCCTGATTGACGGGCATTTTCACGTCGAAAGCTCGATGCTGACCGTGCCGGAATTCGCGCGGGCGGTCGTGCCGCACGGCACGGGTGCCGCGGTGATTGACCCGCACGAATACGCCAACGTGCTCGGGCTCGACGGCATCCGCTACGTTTTGGAGTCGTCCAAAAAACTGCCGCTGGATTTTTTCATCATGCTGCCCTCGTGCGTCCCGGCGACGCCGCTGGAGACGGCGGGCGCGCGGATCACGGCGGATGATTTGCGATTGATGATCGGCGACGACCGCATCGCGGGGGTGGGCGAGATGATGAATTTCCCCGGCGTTTTTCTCGGAGCCAAAAGCGAGCTGGCCAAGATTGACGCGGGCAAGGGTAAATGCGTGGACGGGCACGCGCCCGGCCTGCGCGGGAAAAATCTCAACGCCTACGTGCTGGCCGGTGTGCGCTCGGACCACGAATCCGTCGAGGTCGAGGAAGCGAAGGAAAAGCTGCGCCTCGGCATGCACATTCTGTTGCGCGAAGGCAGCACGGAGCGAAATCTGGCGCAACTGCTGCCGCTCATCAATTCGCACAACGCGCAAAACTGCTCCTTTGCCACCGACGACAAGCTTGCCGGCGACCTGGTAAACGAAGGTCACATTGATCATTGCGTGCGCAAGGCCATCCGGCTCGGCCTGCCGCCCATCAGCGCGTTGCAAATCGCCACCATCAACCCCGCGCGGCATTACCGTCTGCAAAACCTCGGTGCCATCGCGCCGCGCTTCTGGGCGGACTTCATCGTGTTCGACGACTGGAAAAAGTTTTCCGTCCGCCAGGTTTACAAAAAGGGCGTGCTGGTTGCGGAAGACGGGCGGTATCTTGGCCGGACGCCGGCCAAAATCGGCTTGCCCCGCAGCACCATGAATTTGCGCTATCAACCGGGCGACTTCCGCGTCCGGGCCGTCACTGGAAAAAAAATCAAGGTCATCGAAATCGTCCCGCAACAAATTGTCACCCGGACCGTCATTGTCACGCCGAAGGTTGAAAACGGGGAAATTGTTGCCGACACGAGGCGCGATATTCTCAAGCTGGTCGTGGTCGAACGTCACCGCGCCACGGGCAACGTCGGTGTCGGCTTCGTGCGCGGCTTCAAATTAAAGGCCGGGGCGCTCGCGTCCACCGTGGCCCATGACGCCCACAACGTCGTGGTGGTGGGCGTCACGGACGGCGACATCCTGATGGCCATTGACGAACTGGCGCGGCTGCAAGGCGGCCAGGTGGCGGTGGCCAACGGCAGGGTTCAGGCCCGGCTGGGGCTGCCCATCGCGGGATTGGTATCCGACCAGCCGTTGGCGGAGGTCATCAAAAGCATTGGAGATTTGAACGTCGCGGCCCGCGCGATGGGCTGTGAGTTGCCGGCGCCCTTCATGACCCTCTCGTTCCTGAGCCTTTCGCCCATTCCCGAGTTGAAGCTCACCGATCAGGGACTCATCGACGCGGTCAAAATGCAGCGCACGGAGCTTTGGGTATCTTAACCACGGATGGACACGGATTAACACGGATGGGTACAGAAGGTGAGACGCTAATTTCGCGAATTGACGCGAATTACTACTGTATTCGCGATGATTCGTGAAATTCGCGTCAAAGCTGTTCTGAATCCGTGTTAATCCGTGTCTATCCGTGGTTAAAAATGCTTTCCGTTGCACCTGCTCACCCGCGCGAGCGGACCTGTTGGTTGAACTCTTCTATCAACTGGTCAAAATACGCAACTTCGTCCTCAAACAAGGCCCGCCAGTATTCCGGATTCCATTGTTCCGTCAGTTCGGCTGAAGTTTTCCCCTGTTGCTCGACCCACGTGTAATACTTCAAGTTGTGAATCGCTTTGCGCTCCGGATAGGTCAGTTCCTTGAAGTAATCCACGCTCTGATGCGCGAGCGGCCCGGCAAAGTCAGCGACCGCGTCTTGGACGCGGTATGCGCCTCGCTCGTGCTTCAATTCCTCGACGCGCGAGCCGTAGAGTTCGGTCGAGTCTGTGAACACGGTGAAAATCACGTCGCGCTCGCTCAGTTCGAAATGTTTTGCGGTCTTGATGGCGGCGAGGAGATTGCAGATGCTGGAAATACCGAGCAACGGCAACGAATCCAACTCTTTCGCCTTCACCCCGAGCGAGGCGAGATGCTTCCGGCCGGCGGGTTCGTTGAACAGGCGTAGAATTCTCATGCAATCCTCGTCGTCAATGGCGGCGACCGCGTCGGTGTTGCGGACGTTGTGGACCCAGGGAACGTGTTTGTCGCCGATGCCTTCGATGCGATGGTCACCAAAGCCGTTCATCAGCAACGTGGGGCACTGCAACGCTTCGGTCGCAACGATCTTCAGCGCCGGATGTTGCTTTTTAAGGTAATCGCCCGCCGCGATTGTGCCGGCGGAACCCGTCGCAGAAATGAACGCCGCCGCGCGCAACGGAGCGCGGCGTTCACGCCGCTTCAATTCGGAGGGTGATGCGGCCTGAAGACCGCGCTCCAAGTCGTCCAGTACTTGAAAAACCTCCTCAATGGCCGGTCCGGTCACGTTGTAGTGGAAGATTGGATTACCGAACTCCTCGAACTGGTTGAAGATGACGTTCGTCGGGTCGCGTTTCAGCTCCCAGCATTTGTCGTAGATTTCTTTGACGTTCGATTCGCAGCCGGGCGTGGCGATGATTTCCGCGCCGATTTTCTTCAGCCACTCGAAACGTTCCCGCGACATGCCCTGCGGCAGGATGGCGATGGCCGTGCAATCCAGCACGGCGCAATCGAACGCGCCCCCGCGGCAAAAATTTCCCGTGGACGGCCACGCGGCCTTGTGCTTCTGGGGATCAAACTCGCCGCTCACCAGGCGCGGCACGAGGCAGCCAAACGCCGCGCCGACCTTGTGCGCCCCCGTCGGAAAATATTTTCCAACCAACCCGATCACGCGCGCCTTCACGCCGGTGATGGCAGGAGGTATTTCCACGTAGTTCGCGCCGCCGTAAAGGCCCGTCTTCATGTCGTTCTTCCACGTGATACGAAAAAGGTTCACCGGGTTTACGTCCCACAGCCCGACGCCTTTGAGCTTGCGCTGGATGGCTGGCGGGATGAGTGCCGGATTCCGCAATTGCTTGAACGTCGGCAGCACGATGCCGCGCTCGCGGCAACGCGCGGCGGTTTTCTTGATGACCTCCGGATGCAGACGTTTGATGATTTTGGACATGGCTTGCGAATCTTACGAGGAAACGCGGCAAAAGGGAATGGCAGAAAACCAACCACGGATGGACACGAATCAAACTCGCCGCGAATGAACGCATGGAACGCAAATACTTTAACCGCTGACGAACGCTGATTGACGCTGATTCAAAGGGCTGTAAGCCCGACAGATGATAGCCCAGGGCAACGCCCTGGGTTAATCGTTCATAAAATATCAAGCCCTGTAAGGGCGAAAGAGTCGGCACAGTTTTCCCACTCTGTCTTGAATAAGTGATGCAACAATGAGCATACTCCCTGCGATGCCATTCGTTGCGAGAGCACCTGTTTTCGACGTGAACAACCCGGCTCGGGTTGGGCAGCTTACTGGTCGTCAGCAGCCAAGAGCAGGTCTGGTTTTTCATGAGGTCGCGTTTGGACCAAACGAGAAGCGCTACATTGCCGAGTCTTTTCTTCGGACATTTGACGAGCAGGATTCGAGCACGGAGAAATTGATTCGACGGGGAATGTATGGCAAAGCCGACGACCTGCGGCGGTTGCTGACGTTTGAGAAGCTGAAGGGGACACTTCACGATTTTATTTATTCGATGGACGCGGCGCGGATTGATTTTCTGGAATATCAGTTCAAGCCGGTGCTGACATTCGTGAATTCACCGACAGAGCGATTGCTGATTGCTGACGAGGTGGGTCTTGGAAAAACAATTGAGGCGGCTCTGATTTGGTTAGAGCTTCAGGCGCGGCGGGATGCCCGCCGACTTTTGGTCGTCTGCCCGAAGATGCTTGCTCCAAAATGGCGCATGGAGCTACGGCAGAAGTTTGGGATTCAGGCCCCGCTGCCGATAGAACCGGACGCGCCACCGGAGCGACCACAAGCTCCTACGAAAGACGAATGTTGAAGCCGTTGTGTCGCCCTTACAGGGCTTGAAATCTTTTCACAATTAACCCAGGGCGTTGCCCTGGGCTATTTTCTTTCGGGCTTTCAGCCCTTTTTATCAGCGTTCATCAGCGCCAATCAGCGGTTGAAAGTTTTTGCGTTCCTTGCGTTCTTTCGCGGATTACTTGATCAACTTGCCGAGCGCGGCCAGCGGGGATTTCACCCGTGCCAGGAAAATCATCGCGGCGATGACGAACGGCTTGAAGCTTGCCTCGCGATACGTCGCGAGACGGTATTTCTCGAACACAGCCGCCGACACCTCGCCCTGCGCGCAGTTCACGCCCGAGATGTCCGCGGGCAGACAGTGCAGGTAGAGCGCCTTGCCGCCTTGGGTAAGTTTCATTTTCTTGCCGTCGCATTCCCAGTTCTTGAAGCGCGCATTGTTCGCCAGGCATTCCTGCTCCAGCGCCTTCAACCCGTCACGGTCGCCTTTCTGCAACAGCGGTGTGCGACGCTGCATCACTGCGTAAGGCGCCCACGATTTCGGATAAACCACGTCGGCGCCGCGGAACGCTTCTTCCATGCTCGAAACCACTTCAAATTTCCCGCCGCACTTCGCGCTGTTCTTCTTCGCCAGCTCAACCACGTCTGGAATCAGACCGTAACCCTCCGGGTGCGCCAGCGCCACGTTCATGCCGAACCGGGTCATCAGGCCGATGATGCCCTGCGGCACGGACAGCGGCTTGCCGTAACTCGGCGAATACGCCCAGCTCATCGCGATTTTTTTGCCGCGCAGTTTCTCCAACGAACCGAAATGACGCTTGAGATGAACCAAATCCGCCATCACCTGCGTTGGATGGTCAATGTCGCATTGCAGATTGATCACGTTGGGCCGCTGATGCAGCACGCCCTTCTCGAAACCTTCCTGCACCGCCTTTGTCACTTCGCGCATGTAACGGTTCCCCTCGCCGAGATACATGTCGTCGCGGATGCCGATGACCTCCGCCATGAACGAGATCATGTTCGCCGTCTCACGCACCGTTTCGCCGTGCGCGATCTGGGATTTTTCCTCGTCAAGATCCGCCAGGCCCAAGCCCAGTGCATTCGCCGCCGAGGCGAAGCTGAAACGTGTTCGCGTTGAGTTGTCGCGGAAAATGGAAATCGCCAGCCCGGTGTCGAACGTGCGGAACGACTTGCCGGCCTTGTGCATTTCGGAGAACAGCTCCGCGAGCGCGACGACCGCGCGGAGTTCATGTTCGGACTTTTCCCACGTCAGCAGGAAATCCTTGCCATAGCTGTTGAATTTGAGCTTTTGCAGTTCATCCAGTTGTTTCTTGATGTTGTTCATTTTTCAAAATTAATTTGCGAGTGGAACAGGCCGCCGGGACGCTTTTGGCGTAGCGCGGACTTCCAAGTCTGCTGTATCGCGGGTTTCCAAACCCGCAGATCGTCCGACCTCGCGCGTCCCGCCGATTTTGAAATCGGCGACACAGCAGGTTTGGAAACCTGCGCTACAGATTTCAGTTTCATTTTGTCACAAGTTCAACCGGCTTGCACGTTGCAGTTTCGCGCTGGTAATGCGGCGCGGCCTTCTCGACGGCGTCAACGATCTGTTGATAGCCGGTGCAGCGGCAGAGATTTCCTGAGATTGCCGTTCGGATTTGTGTTTCGGTCGGATGTGGATTCAGATCAAGCAGTGCTTTTGCGCTCATCAGCATTCCCGGGGTGCAGAATCCACAGTGGACGGCATCGCAGTCCATGAAGGACTCCTGCAATGGGTGGAGCTTGCCGCGCTGACTGAGTCCCTCCACGGTTAGAACGTGTCGCCCGGCGATTTGTGGTGCGAGCACCAGACAGGAGTTCACCGGCTCGCCGTCGAGCAGCACCGTGCACGCCCCACACTCGCCAATCTCGCAACCGCATTTCGTGCCGGTAAAACCGAGCTGGTCACGCAGCAGATCGAGCAGCGTCCAATGGGCGGGAACCGCAAGGGTATGGGAGCGCCCGTTGATGGTGGCGGTAATCGTAGCGCAGACTTCCAAGTCTGCCGTATCGCGGGTTTCTAAACCCGCGAGCCGTTCGACGTGCTCTGGCGTTGCCGATTTGGAAATCGGCGACACAGCAGACCTGGAAGTCTGCGGTACAGCCGGTTTGGAAACCTGCGCTACTGCGGCTTGTTCCAACGCCCGGCGCACCAGCACGGCAATGACGGGTTCCTTGTACTCCGTCGACCAGCGCCTTCCGGCCTCTTTTATCATTTGCCCGGCAACTTTCTTTCCGGCGGCAGCGAACAACTTCACCGCCGGCTTCTCGCCGACAAGCATCGCTTCGGCGTCCGTCACTCGCTTCCACACGGGGAAGACCGAGCCGGGAACGATGCGCGCATCACCGATTTTTCCGTCGTCATTAATTTGCAGAATGGCGGCAACGCTCAGCCGGGAAATCGAGAGCGCATTGCGGCGACCGAGCTTGATGAATGCGCTTCGGGCGTTTGATGGCAGCTTGCCGAAGTGGACAGCCGTCAGCAGTTCATCCGGTCTCGCCCTGGTTTGATATGGTTTGAGGAACAGTTCTGCCAGATCCATCTCGCGGCGCCCGGTCTTCGATTGCAGGGTCACGATTGCGCCCAGAGCGATCAGCGGCGGGACGGTGTCAGCACAAGTGGCGGCGTTCATGATGTTTCCGCCGATGGTTCCGCGATTTCTGATTTGCGGTGAACCGATGGTCGAGGCGGCTGAAACGAGGCACGGAGCAAACGTTCGCAATGCGTTCGAACGCAGCAACTGGCTGTGCGTCGTGTGCGGCCGGATGAGAATGCCGCCGTCGGATTCGATGATGCCGCCCAGTTCGTTCGCGCGGAAGGTGTCGAGGAGAACCTTGGGTGACTTCGTTAAGGCTCGCCGTAACTTGATCAATAAATCAGTTCCACCGGCAAGGACAGAAGCATCGGGACCATGCTCGGAAAGGAGGCTGCACGCCTCAGCGATGGTCGCAACCGGGATGTAATCAAAAGGCTTCATTGCGCACCTCGTCCCAGCTTGCACGAGCCGCCCGCCATCGGGTCCTTCTGGAGCGAGCCGCGCTCGCCTTTTCGCGACAGCTTGTGCCCCAGCAGCACGCGCTCCAGTGTGGCCGGGATCTCGCAAATGCGTTTGCCGGTCGCGTTGTAGATCGCGTTCACGATGGCCGGCGCAGCGATCTCATTGGTTGGCTCACCCACCGATTTCGCGCCGAATGGCCCCGCGGCGTCTTCGTTTTCGACGATAATGCCCCGGATCTTCGGAACGTCCAGCGCGGTCGGGATCAGGTATTCGTCGAAGTTGAGCTGCTTGGGAACGGCGCTCTCAAAATCGAACTCCTCCAGCAACCCATAGCCGAGTCCCATCGCCACGCCACCATAAAACTGCCCGAGCACCGTATTCCGGTTGATCGCTTTCCCAACGTCGTGGCAGGAAACAAAATTGACAACGTTGACCTTGCCGGTTTCGGTGTCCACTTCGACCTCCGCCACGTTCGCGCCATAGACAAACGTGAAGTAGGCCTCACCCTTTCCTTCTTTTTCGTGCCAGGAGGCAGGCGGTGCCTTATGCCAGCCAAAGCCATACATCGGCTTGCCACGGCGGAAGCACTCGTTGACGACCTCGGTAAACGACGCCATCCGTTTCCCATTGCTTTTCTTGACGAGGTAATTGTCAGCAAATTCGCACTCTTCCTGATCAATTTTCAGCATGTTGGATGCAACTTCGAGCAGGGTCGCCCGGACGATTTCCGCCGCTTTCCTAGCCGCCGACCCACCCATGATCGTTCCCCGCGAAGCCACGGTCGGCCCCGAGTCCGGTACCCGGCTGGTGTTCGTGTTCAGGAACCGAATGCGGTCCATGGAAACGCCGAGCACTTCGGCAGCGATTTGCGACATCTGAGTTTGCGCACCCTGTCCCATATCCGTAATGCCTGAGGAAACAATCACGCTGCCGTCAGTCTGCACCGAAACAATCGTCCCCGCGGCGTCCACCCCTTCCGCGCCCAGCGACACGCCGCGGTAGCTGCACGCCAGTCCGATGCCGCGCTTCCTGGGAGCGTCTGCCGCCCGGCGATATTTCCTCCAATTCGGTTGAAAGTTCGCTGCCGCCGCGGCTTTCGTCAGCACTTCGCTTAAACTCACGTTGTGCGTGAGTCGTTGTCCGGTGGCCGTCACCGCACCCGGCTTGAAACCGTTCTGTAATCGAATCGCCAGCGGATCTTTTCCGACTTTCTCAGCCAGCTCGTCCATCATCGATTCGATGGCAAAATTCACCTGCGGTGAACCGAAGCCGCGCATGGCACCGGTGTAGTTGTTGTTCGTGTAAACGGCGTACACATCGGTTTTCACGTTCTCGCAGTAGTACGGCCCCGTCGCCTGCACCACCGACCGCCACGTGACGAACGGACTCATGGAGGCATACGCGCCCCCATCCGCGATGCACCTGATTTCCATGGCCGTAATCGAGCCGTCGTTTTTAGCACCCCACTTATAGTAGAGTACATAGGGATGCCGTTTGTACGACTCCAGCATGGACTCCTCGCGAGAGTTGACCATCTTCACCGGTTGGCCGGTCGCGCGGGCCAACAGCGCGGCGCGGCAACACATCGCGGTCATGACTTCATCTTTTCCGCCGAACGAGCCCCCCAAGGTCGCCTGAATAATCTGAACCTGGTTGAGGTCGAGCTTGAGCGCGGCCGCAACGGAGCGTCGGCTGGAAAAAAGATTTTGAATGCTGCCGGTGACGATCACGCCGCCGGGCTCATCCGGTTCGGCCAGAACCGCCTCCGGCTCGAGGTACGAGTGCTCGACAAACTGCGTTTTGAACTTCCGCTCGATGAGGAAATCGGCCCGGGCAAATCCCTTCCGGATGTCTCCTTTGCGCACCTTGTGATGGACGAACGCGTTTTTGGCGCCGTGGATTCCCGGCGCATTCGCCTTCAGCGCTGCTTCGGGGTCTGAGACGATGGGAAGCGGCTGGTAGTCAACGTCAATGAGCGAGAGCGCTTGCTCGGCGATTTCTTTCGTGCGCGCAGCGACCAGTGCCACGCCGTCTCCGAGATAGCGGACTTTGTCCACCGCCAGAATTGCCTGGTTCTTCACCACAATTCCGAAGACCTTCTCACCGGGAATATCGCGCGCCGTGAGAACCGCTTCGACCCCCGCCAGCCGTTCGGCTTTCGAGGTGTCGATCCGCAGGATACGCGCATGAGGATGCTTCGAGCGGAGCACTTTCCCGTAGAGTTGGTGGCCGACCATGTAATCGGCAGCGAACTTTGCCCGTCCGGTCACCTTTCCGATGGCATCGACCCGGCGCTCTCCCTTGCCGATGATCCTGGTTTTGCCCCTGCCCTTCATGTCGCCGTCCTTGAGCCAGCTTTTTTGTCTAGTTTCGGCATAAGCACGCTCCGCCGGGCTGGTCGCCCTCGAGCAATTGGTTGTTGGAGACTACCACTTCACCGCGAACAAGAACATGTTTAAAATCCAGCGTGCGGCTCTGGTCGGGATAGGTTTCGTAGGAACCCGCCAGGCTCGATTGGATGGGTTTTGCCTGGCCATGAATATCGACGATTGACAGGTCCGCGTCGGAGCCCACCTTGATGGTCCCCTTTTGCGGATAAATCCGGAAGGCCTTTGCCGGAGTGGTGGCAATGCGTTGCGCCAGCTCGATGAGCGCGTTGGAAGCATGCGGTCGCAAGAGCGCATAAGCCAGGTGAGGCAATGCGCCAATTCCCGCAATGCCATTGGGAACGTCGCGAATGTCCGAATGCCAGTCGTCCTTGTCGGCCTTCTTGAACGCGCAATGGTCGGTGGCGAAAAGGTCGATTGCGCCCTGGCCCGCCTGCGCGCGCAACTGCTGCTGGTCCGGTTCGCTGCGCAACGGCGGCGTGCAAAGCCAGCGATGCCCATCCGGTTTCTGCAACCAGGAATCATTCAGCCACAAATAGTGCGGCGCGGTTTCACAGGTGACCGGGGCCTCGCGCCGGGCGCGTTGAACCAGTTCCACCCCTTCCGGTGTGGAGACGTGGACGATATGGACGCGCGCCTGATATTTCGTCGCGATCTTCAAAACCTCGGCGATGGCTTTGATTTCGGCCTCTTTCGGCCGCATCAGGGAATGCGTGAAGGGTTGGCTTAAATCCAGCCGGCCAGCATCAACCCGGTTGAGAACATCCTCATCTTCGCAATGCACCAGGAACTGGGCGTCGCGCGGTGCAAATCTCTTCACGACTTCTTCAATTTGTTTGTAATCGCTGAAAATTCCCGCCTTTTTGTACGTCGTGTAAAGCTTGATGGATCGGAAGCCGGAACGGATGGCCTTTTCAATCTCTCGGTGGCCGTCCTCGTCAAAGACGGTGGGTGTGAGATGCCACATGTAATCGCAGTAACAATGGCCTCCGGCTTTTGCTTTTGCGTTCGCGATGGCTTCCGGCAGCCGTTCGTGCCGGCCTTGAGTAATGAACGTGAAAATCGTCGTGACCCCGTTTTGCACGGCAACCTGTGTGCCCGTCTGATAAGTGTCGGCGAGATAAAACCTGCCAATCTGGTCATCGAGATGGGTGTGGATGTCAATGAAGCCCGGGAGGACAAACAATCCCTTCGCGTCAATTACCCTG
>Ga0208188_1000985_pt1 | contig 13499 bp, 10 predicted proteins | sample June2015DPH_8_50_FD_184698 | JGI IMG/M metagenome (GOLD analysis project Ga0208188, IMG submission 184698) | Peatland microbial communities from SPRUCE experiment site at the Marcell Experimental Forest, Minnesota, USA - June2015DPH_8_40... | ecosystem: Environmental > Terrestrial > Soil >...
CTGGCGGCGCGCGCTCATCGCGACGCTGCGAATGTTGTCGCGTTACTTTGCGCTCTCGTTCGCGGCCTGGGTCGGCTCGATTCCGCTGGCGGCAAAGTATTTTCACCTGTTCAGCCCCGTTTCAACGGCTGCGAACATCGTCGCCGTGCCGCTCGGCACGCTCGCGCTGATGAGCAACCTGGGCAGCCTCGTCTGTGGCACGTGGTTCCCGTGGGTGACGGAATTGTTCAATCACAGTGCGTGGTTTTTCATGTCGGCGATGACGGCGGTGAGCGAATTCTCGACAAAAATTCCCGGTGCATTTTTCTACGTGCCTGCGCCATCCTGGCTGGAAATCGGCATTTACTACGCAGTGCTTGTCGGCGCCTTGAGCGGCTGGCTGTTCGCGCCAAAACAAAGAATTTGGAGCGCGACCGCTCTGGTTCTAATTGTCGCCGGTTACCTCTGGCACTGGCAAACGACACGTGGCGAAACCAGATTGACCGTCCTTCCGCTCAATGGCGGTCACGCGGTTTTCGTGGATGCCGCCGGACGAAAAAACGACTGGCTCGTGAATTGTGGTGACGAAAATGCCGTGAACTTCACCCTCAAACCGTTTCTCCGTGCGCAAGGCGTAAACCACGTTCAAAGACTCGTGCTGACACATGGTGATTTGCGAAGCAGCGGCGGAGCAGAATCGCTCAACAAACTTTTCGGCATCGGTGAAATTTACACCAGCCCGGCGCGTTTTCGCTCGATTACGTATCGTGAAATCATTGCGGAATTCGAAAAACGACCCCGACGACACCGAATCATCAATCGCGGCAGCACTGCCGGCAGCTGGCAGGCTTTCCCTCCCGACGCCACGGATAATTTTGAGCATGCTGACGACGCATCGCTGGTGCTGTTGGGAAATTTTTACGGCACGCGCGTCCTCCTGCTGTCCGATTTGGGCCGCGAAGGACAAAACGTCCTGCTCTCACGCACGAACCATCTGCGCGCGGACATTGTGATTGCCGGTTTGCCCGACGAAGGCGAACCGCTTTGCGATGTGTTGCTCGATACGGCACAGCCAAAAGTCATTGTCATTGCCGATTCAGAATTTCCGGCAACCCGCCGGGCCAGCCCAAAACTGCGCGCCCGACTGGAGCAAAAGGGGATTCCGGTTATTTACACGCGCACGGCGGGCGCGGTGACAATTTTGTTGCGACCGGGCGGTTGGGAATTGCACACGATGGACGGGCAAAAAAATTCAAATCAAACCGCGGCCGGGAATTGAGCGGGATCACTACCACCGCTGCCACCACCACATTGGCCGTTTGTAGGTTTCGGGTAAAGGCCGCTGTTTCGTGAGGCTTACGGAAACATAACGGGCCTCCGGAACCGAAAATTTTTTCACTTCGATCGTCACGCTTTCGGGGTGGAATTCCGATAAAATTTTTTCGGCAACGTCCGTTGCCACGGATTCTATCAGCCTCCAGCTTCGCGTTTCGCCAAGTTTCAACAGTCGTTGGGTAACCTCATAATAATCTATCGTCCGCCCGATGCGGCCACTTACAGCGGCTGATGAAAAATCGAACTTGATATCCAACGTCAGCAACAAACGTTGCGGCTTGGCGCGTTCCTCTTCAGAAATGCCGACACGATAAAAAACTTCCAGGTCAACGATGGTGATAAAAGACATGACGATTCTTCTGAATTATTTTGCGTCTGCGACTGAACTTTTTTACTTCCCGTTTTTTGTTTTCTGCCTTCCCCCGCCGTTTCATCACGGCGTTAATCAAGACCCGCGTCGGCATATTAAGTTGCATTTTGCAGGCTTCGGCAAGCGTAACCCAGCGGGATTCGCGGGCTTCATCGTTGAGTTTCACCCGCAGCCTGCCTTTGCGGCGGCAGGTGTAATTCAGCAGGACGAAATGCGCATCGCGGTAAAACTCCCGGGAGTGGATGCAATCCTGCACGAGCACAAATTCAATGTCCGTCACGTCGAGGCCGGTTTCCTCCTTGATTTCGCGGCGGAGCGCGGCCTCGGATGGCTCGCCCCATTTGATTTTGCCGCCGGGAATGCCCCAAAGATTCGACCATTTGTGGGTGCGGATCATCAGCACTTCGCCCGCGCCGTTGAAAATCAGGGCGCCGACGGTGGCCAGCGGCGGATGGGTTTCCTCAAAAATTTTCGCCGCCGGTTTGAGGCGCAAATTGTTCTGCTCCAAAACGCGGCGCAATTCGCCGAGATGCTCGACGATCAAATCCGGCTGCGCCACGCGCAACTGCTCCAGCGTGTTGTAGCCGGTGAGCACGGCGCAGGAATGGACGCCGCCGTGATGCGCGGTTTCGATGTCGTGCTGCATGTCGCCGATGAACAGCGTCTCGTCCGCGCGCAAATGATTTTCGGCGAGGATTTCGTGAATTTTTTCCCGCTTGTCCCAAACGTCCGTGTAAGGCTTGTCGAGATAGGCGTCGAATCCGGTGACCTGGCATTGCGCCATGAAATGATCGTGATGCACCGTGCTCAAAAGAAAAGTCTGTAACTTCTGCGCGCGGCAAAATTTGAGGAAATCGCGCGCATACGGCAGTTCGCCAACGGAATCCTGTGCCTGCTTGAAACTGGTGTGGAACCAGTTTTCGAGCTGCGGCAACGGCACGTGCGGCGTGTGGCGGTCGTAAAAATTCGTGAACGGCAGGGAAAACTCGGCGCGAAATTCGTCCAGCGACATTTCGGGCCGGTCAGCCTGGTTGAGCACAAAATTTGTTGCCTTCCAAACGGCGGGCAAATCGTCCACGAGAGTGCCCGACCAGTCGAAGATGATGTTGCGAATCACGAAGTTTATTTAACCACAAGGAACACATGGAACACAAAGAGAAACGAATCCTCTCCGTCGTCGCGGAATGACCAATTCATAAACCATAATGACGAAAGAAACCCAAAATCCGAAGCTCGAATGCGCGTGAGGTTGGCCGGTTTGGTCATTTGGATATTTGAGCATTCTTTAGTCATTTGGGTTTAGGGCTTATGGTTTTAATCGTGGTTTCGTCTCCTACCGCCCACCGGCTTTTATCAAACTGACCCACCCACCGATTTTCTTGAAACCTGACACCCGACCCTTGAAACTCCCGCGGTGCTCATCGCCTTCAACAAACCTTACGGCGTCGTTTCGCAATTCACGCCCGACGGGTCAACCAATCGCACGTTGGCGGAATTCGGTTTGCCGAAAAATGTTTATCCCCTTGGCCGGCTGGACGCGGATTCGGAGGGCTTGCTGCTCTTGAGCGACGAGCCGGAATGGAATGAGCGCCTGTTGCATCCCCGCCACGCCCACGAACGCGAGTATTGGGCGCAGGTGGAAAAAATCCCCGCACCGGAAATTTTGAAGAAGCTCAAACGCGGCGTTGTGATTCAAGGCCGGAAAATGTTGCCGTGCCGCGCGTGGATTTTGGAGCCGCAACCGGAGGTTGTAGCGTCGAGCCTGCGGCTCGAAACCATCGGCGCACAGCGCCGACACTACACGATTCCGCCGCGCGACCCACCCATCCGTTTCCGCAAAAGCGTGCCGGATTGCTGGATTGGCCTGGAATTGATTGAAGGCAAAAACCGTCAGGTGCGCCGCTTGACCGCCGTCATTGGCCATCCGACCCTGCGGCTGATACGCGTGCGCATCGGACAATTCAAACTCGGCGATTTGCCCGCCGGCCAGTGGCGAATTCTAACGGCGGAAGAACGCGCGTTGGTTGTGAAGAGTGGCACGGGCCTCCGGCCGGTGTGCTGAATTTCACAGGCGAGGACGCCTGTGCCACGCTGCAAAAATTGACGCCGCCGGTTCGCGGCGGTAACTTCTTGCCATGATTGATGTCGCAGAAATTCAACCGCGCAGCGCAATGGCGAAGAGCCGGTTTGAGCCGCTGGCGAAGGAGATTTTTGCGCTCAAAAAGCAGCTCAACGCTGTCATCCTCGCCCATAACTACCAGGTGCCGGAAATTCAGGACGTCGCGGATTTTGTGGGCGATTCGCTCGGACTTTCCCAACAGGCTGCCAAAACCAACGCCGATGTCATCGTTTTCTGCGGCGTGCATTTCATGGCCGAGACGGCGAAGATTTTAAACCCGAAGAAAATCGTCGTGCTGCCGGACAAGGACGCCGGCTGTTCGCTTGAGGAAAGCTGTCCGGCGGACAAACTCGCCGCGTTGCAAAAGACCAACCCGAATTTCTGGACCATCGCCTACATCAATTGCAGCGCGGCAGTGAAGGCGTTGAGCGACGTAATTTGCACCAGCGGCAACGCGGTGAAAATCGTCGAGGCCGCCCCGAAGGACAAAGACCTGCTGTTTGTGCCGGATGAAAATCTTGGCGCGTGGGTGATGGAACAGACCGGCCGGCCGATGACGCTTTGGCGCGGCGACTGTTATGCGCACGTGGAGTTCAAGCGCGATCAAGTGCTGCGATTGCGTGAAAAATTCCCCGACGCCAAGGTTGTCGTTCATCCCGAAAGTTTGCGCGAAGTGCGCGATCTGGCCGACACGGTTTGCTCGACGGAGAAAATGATCACCTACTGCAAGACTAACCCGGCGAAGCGGTTCGTCATCGTGACGGAGTCGGGCATCATCCATCGGATGCAGAAGGAATGTCCGGGCAAGGAATTTCTGTGCGCGCCGGTCTTCGACGTGATGCGGATGCCGTCGGACAACTGCCGATGCAGCGAGTGCAAATACATGAAGATGAACACGCTGGAGAAGCTGCGCGACTGCATGAAAAAACTCGCCCCGTGCATCGAATTGCCGGCGGAAATTTTGAAGCGCGCCCGCCTGCCGATTGAACGGATGCTGGAAATTTCGGCGAGGCCAGCCTGAACCACGATGGTTTAAAAAGTTGGCAGCGCTTTGCCCGAAGCGCTGCCATTTTCAATCCTGGGGCTGCCTTGAATCTCTTCGATTCTTTTGACTGGCATCCAACACAAACCAAAACCCACCCAAGTTTGAAAACAACCTGAGTGGGTATCGCCGTTGGCAAAGTACATTTAGAATCTCCAAGTAAGGTCCAGTTGCACGACGTGATAATTTTTAATCGGATTGATGCCTGGAATATCCAAGTTGTTGCCGCCCGTGCCAAGGTTGTTTTGGATCTGGCTGGCGTAGCCGAAGCGAACGGTACCGATGATGTTGTCGGTGAAGCTATAGGCAATCGCCGAGTAAAATCCCTGCAGGTTGGCCCGGCCTTCGAAAAAGTCGGAGTCAATCAAATTCACATCCAAGGCATATTGTTCGACATGCTGCCAGTAGAAGCGGGCTTCCCAGGTATTTTTCTTCGAGGTCGAACCATAGACCAAACCTTGGACCGGCCCATAAACCGGCCCGGCGCTGCCAATGCCAATGCCAACCTGGTAAGCCTTGACTTGATTCTTCTCGGGACCATTCACCCCCGGGAATGCACCGAGACCGCCAGCCTTATAGGCGGCGCTAGCGCGATCAGCGCCATCCAAGTTATAGGCAAAATCGCCAAAGATCCGTCCCTGCAAGGTTCCCGACGGGGTTTTCCAGATTTTGAAATCGAACTCGGCAGGAATTTCCAGGACCAAGAGGTCATTGATGCCATTTTGGTTGAAAGCTGGTCCACCGGGATAATTTACATTCACACCGGCAGACCCTTGGCCAGTGTAAGGTATGTTTAGTCCATTGGCATTTCCCCCGTTCGTGCTGCCTATCCCGGTGTAAGTATAAAGCATGGGCGCAACCTTGACTGACATGTCCTTGCCGATTCTCACATTGGCGCCCGCCTGCCAGGTCAGCAGGAACGTGTCACTGGAAGGAACCTCAGTGGCTTCACTCGGGTTCTGATAGTCCCATTGTCCGAAATCCACGAACAAGTCCACATTATCAACTGTATATTTGAATTTTTCAAACGCGCCTTCCGGATTGATGTCCGAATCCCAAACCATGGGCGTGGTGTAAAGCGGCATGGGCATCCGACCCACGGTCATCTCACACCAGTCGGTCGGATGCCAGCCGACGTAAGCCTGGCCAATGTAAATGTTACTCTGACTTTTGTCCGAGGGAGAGACCGAGCCGCTGGTGGTGTTGTTGCCAAAAGTGGACCAAGGAGAGCGCGGATTGCTGGACGTTTCCAATCGGACTCCATAATTAAAGTCATCCACCAGATCGCCCCGCAGGCCAATGCGGAGGGCATAGCGAAACCGCTCGCGATAAAACGTACTTGGAGTTGAGCTGGGGGGCACACTGGGGGCATTATCCACCCCGCGATATTCGTAACGAAACCGCAGGTCGCCGAAAAGCTGCATGCTCTTGATGGCATCGGACATCTTCCATTTCGAAATGGGCAGGTTGCTTGTCGCATTGGTTTGTTCCGCGGCCGTCTCAGCCTCAATTTGTTTTGCCTCATCCTCGGTTAAAATGCCCTTCTTGATAAGCACGTCCACCAGCGGATTCTCCGACGACGCCGGTTGCGTCTGTGCCCGGGCATTAAGGGTGAGTATGACCAACATTCCTGTCGCAATTGTTGCTGCTTTTCTGAATTTTATTTTTTCCATAAATTTATTCCGATGTATTCCGAACCAAGACGGCGGCACTATTGAACACCGATGTTACAAACGTAATTCGGATTTGTTACGTTTCAGTGACAAATCCCGGCGGCAGGCGGGGATGCGGCTTCATTTGCCCGCGAGACGGAGGGAAAAGGTGCAAACCGGGGTAAACAGGCGGTCAACGCAATGCGCCGATCTGGTAATTCAGATTGGCTTCCTGAATCAGAACGTCATAGCGGGCATTGGTGTTGGCGATTTGCGCCGAGGTCAGATTCAACTGGGCCTGGCTCAACTCGACGATGGAACTGATGCCGTTCTGATAACGGGCATCGGCCAGTTCAAAAGCCTCCGCCGCATGCTGGAGTAATTGCTCCGTGGTTTGAAGTTGCTCCACCGCATTGTTGACGTTGAGCCAGGCGATGCGCACGTCCCGGATCACGTCGTCCTCCACCGTCCGCAGCAGTTCGGCGTCGGCCTGCGCCTTCAGTTCGGCCTCATGCTGGCGCGAGAGGTAAAGCCCGCCCGCGAACAACGGCAGACTGAGCTGAACCCCGCCGGCCAGATAATTGTCCGGCAGCCGGCTGTCGTGGGTCGGCGCGTCGCCGGCCACTCCCACCGCGGCAACCGTTGGCAGCCGCGAGTCCCTTTGCGATTTGGCGTATCGCAACGCGGCGTCGCGCTCGTTGCGCAGGCTCAGCAACTCCGGGCGTTCGGCGAGGGCGATTTGAATCAACCCGGAGACGTCGTTGGTGGCGGCTTTGGCCGTCAGGGGCTGTTCGACGAGTTGAAATTGGTGGTATTCGTGATAGCCCAGCGCCGTCGAAAGCGTGGCCATGGCGGCGGCGGCATCGCTCTGGGATTTTTGCAGCAGCAGACGGGCCTGTTCGAGTTCGACCTGCGCGAAGCTCACGTCGAGTTCGGACCGCAGCTTGTTGGTGGCCAGCGCGGTGACCTGATCGACCAGCAACTGCCGTGTGTCAAGCGTCTGCTGAGCGACGTGCAGCACCGCCTGCGCCTGGAGCGCGCCGAAATAGCCGGTGTCCACCTGCAACAACACCTGCTCGCGGGTGGTGTTGACGTTCTGGCTGGCCGCCTGCGCCTGCAATTTGGAACTGGCGGTGAGGTTGGCCGTGCGGCCGAAGTCGGTGATGAGCTGGTTGACAGCCAATCCTCCGGCGGCACGGTCAAAGACGCTCGGGTTGTTCAACCCCCCGGCCATGATGCGTGTATTATCGGAACCCGCACCGACGGCGGTGGCATACAGATTGGCCGTCGGGAAATAACCGGCGCGGGCCTCCTTGACAGCCTGTTCCGCAGCACGCGCGCGGTAATTCGCGGCGGCAATCTGCGGATGATTGTGCAACGCCAGTTTCTGCGCGTCGGCCAAAGTCAAAGCGGGCGGCACGTTGGTTGTCTCGTCCGCAACAATTTTGCCGGCAAAAAGGACGCAAATGGTCACAGTTAAAATGATTTGTTTCACTTGGAGATTTTTCAATGCGAAATTGTTTCCGGTGCGTTCGGGGAATTTTTTACCGCCGCTTCTTTCCGGCGGTAAAGAATAAAATATGCCGCCGGCACGATAAAAACGGTCAATACCACCGACACTGCCAGGCCGCCGATGATGGCGCGAGCGAGCGGCGCATAGGCTTCGCTGCCGGTGCCGAGCTTGGTTGCCAACGGGATCAAACCAATCAGTGTGGCCAGCGACGTCATCAACACCGGGCGCAAACGCACGCGGCAGGCCAGCGAAACGGCTTCGCGCAACGGCCGGCCTTCCGCGCGCAGCCGGTTGGTGAATTCGACGATCAGGATGCTGTTGGACACCACGATGCCGACCATCATCACCACGCCCATCAGCGACATGATGTTGAGCGTGGTGCCGGTGGCAAAAAGAATCATCAAAACACCCGTCAGCCCGGTCGGCACGGCCAGCAAAATCAGCAGCGGGTCAAGGAACGATTTGAACTGCGCGACGAGAATCAAATAAACGAGCAGCGTCGCCAGAATCAAACCGAGGCCAAAACTGTGGAACGAGACCTGCATGGCGTGCGCCGAGCCACGCACCACGATGCGGACGTTGGACGGCAGTTTCAAGTCGCCAACGATTTTCTGGACGCCGCTCAAAACCTTGCCGAGGTCTTCGCCGGACGGCGCGACATAAACGTCCATGATGCGCAAAAGCTGGTAATGATCCACCTCGGTCGGCGAATTCATGTGGGTGATATGGCTTACCGTGTCGAGCCGGGTCGGCGCCGGAAGGTTCGCACCCCGCAACGGGACGGAGCCGAGGTCGGCGAGATTTTTTACGAAGCCTTCCGGATACTGGACGGTAAGGAAATAATCGTTGCCGCTCTTGGGATCCACCCAATAGCTGGGCGCAATCATCAAGTCGGAGGTCAGGGCGGTGATGACGTCACCGACGACTTCCTTTTCGTCCAGGCCGAGTTCGCTGGCGCGCATTCGGTCAATGTTCAGTTGCAGCGCCGGATAATCCACGTCCTGCGGCACGAGCACGTCGCTGACGCCCGGCAACGCCTGGGCTTTTTTGGCAATTTCATTGGCGATTTGATGCGTTTTATCCATGTCCATTCCCGTCACCTGGATATCGAGCGGCGCGGGCATGCCGAGATTGAGGATCGCATCCACCAGCCCGCCGGTCTGAAAATAAGCAGTGACCTGCGGCAACTCTTTTTTCAGCCGGGCGCGCACCAGGTCCATGTATTGAAAACTGCTCAACCGGTGCCCGTCGTTCAAACCCACCTGGACAAACGCCGTGTGCGGACCGGAATTGGGCGTGTAAATCGCCGAAAACCCGGCCGTGACGCCGACGTTGGAGACGATGATTTTCAAATCTTTTGCCGGCACGACTTCATGGACAATCTGTTCGACCTGCTGCACCAACTGGTCGGTGAGTTCGATGCGCGTGCCGATCGGGGCTTTGAGATTGATGACGAACTGGCTGGGATCGGTGCGCGGGAAATAGGCTTCGCCGATGAACGGATAGAGGCCGAGACTCAAAATGAAAATGCCCGTGATGCCGAGCACGGTCGCCACGGGCCGGATCAACGCCAGTTTCAAATAACCTTCGTAGCCGTCGAGCATCTGCTTGAACTTGTGGTTGAACCAGCGGTTGAACCGCGCGCCCCACCCATTTGGCGCGGCGGCGGCATCGTAACCGTGATGACCTTTGATGAGCTTGGCGCAGAACAGCGGCACCACGGTCATGGCGACCAGATACGAGGCGAACAGCGAAAGGATCACCGCCAGCGCCAGCGCCGTGAACAGGAACCGGCTGACGCCGTAAAGAAACGTCACCGGGAAGAAAACGATGACGGTCGTCAACGTCGCCGCCAGCACGGGCAGCGCGACTTCGCGCCCCCCGCGCTCGGCGGCGACTTCCGGCGGTTCTCCCATCTCCATGTGGCGGAAAATGTTTTCGAGCACGACGACGGAGTTGTCAATCAGCCGGGAAAAAGCCAGGGCCAGCCCGCCGAGAATCATCGCGTTGACCGTGCTGTTGCCGATGGACAACGCGATGAATGCCGCCAGTGCCGAAAGGGGAATGGACAGAAAAACCGCGACTGTGGCCCTCATGCTGCCGAGGAAAATCAAAATCATCACGCCGGTCAGCACGAGGCCGATGAGTCCTTCATGAACCAGATTGTCAATGGCGTTGCGCACGAAGACGGATTGGTCGAAGACCACTTTCGTCACGAGCTGTTTGGGCATGTCGAACAGATTGGCAATGGAATTCTTGATGCCGTCCACGACGGCGATGGTGTTGGCGTCACCGCCCTGCTTGAGCACTGGCAGATAGACCGACGGCTGGCCGTCCACGCGCACGACGTTGTATTGGATTTCCGAACCGTCCACCGCGCGGCCAACATCGCCGACGAGCACGGCGGCATTGTTGATCGTTTTTAACGGCACCTCGTTGAGGTCCTTCATGTCGTTGATCTGACTGTTGACGTAAAGATTGTAATCGTAAGGGCCGATCTTCACGTCGCCGGCGGGCAGGATCAGGTTGGCGTTGTTCACCGTGCGAACGACATCCATGACGCTCAATTGATGCGCTTCGAGCTTGAGCGGGTCCACATAGACCATGATTTGCCGGTAACGGCCGCCGAACGGCATGGGCACCGACGCGCCGGGCACGTTGGCGACCTGGTTGCGGACGTCAAACTGGCCGAGGTCGCGGAGCTTGGCTTCAGTCAAACCCTGGCCTTTCAGCGTGATCAAACACACCGGCAGGCTGGAGGCGTCGAATTGCAAAACCACCGGCGGCAAGGTGCCGGGCGGGAGGCGCCTTAAATCGGCCATCGCCAGGTTGGCGATGCTGGTGACGGCGGAGTCGGCGTTGAAGCCGGGCTGAAAATAAATTTTGATCAGGCTCACGCCCGGCAGCGAGCGCGATTCCATATGGTCCACGCCGCTCGCGAGCGTAAAAAAGCGTTCAAACCGTCCGGTGATGTCGGTTTCAATCTGCTCCGGCGGCATGCCGTTGAAGAAGGTGGCGACGACCACCACCGGAATCTTGATTGGCGGAAACAAGTCCACCGGCATCCGGACCAAGCTGGTCACGCCCACAACGCAGGTGATGAGGCAGATGACAATGATGAGATACGGCAGGCGGATGGCAAAGCGGGACATGGCTTAAATCTATTTTTTCGCGACGACGGCCCGCAATTTTTCCAGCGTGAATTCCGGCGACTGACACAGCGCGATGATCGCCTGTTTCTTCGCCGTGATTCGCGCCGCCACCGCGGGAAGTTGGGCCGCGAGGCTGATGGGGATGGACTGGACACCGTGCTGGTCGCCGTGCAGGAGTTCGCCGGAGTGAACTTTGAGGCCGTCCACTTCGACCGGGGTGCCGAACTCCACGATGTGCGTGTAAGCGTGGGACACCGACACGTTGCCGGCAAAAATCTGGAACCCCAGCGCCTCGGCGGTGGGAAGGCTGCGCACGGCGCCGTTCGTGACGATCCCCACGCAACCCAGCGCCCGCTCGATGTTGAAATGAACCTGGCCTAACAGCGCACCCAACCCGGGATGCGAAGCGATGTCCTGGGCCACAATGATGTGTGGCTTCGGCAGGGACTGGACATATTCCCACCAGTCTGTGCGTTGGGAGTAAAGACCTGCCGCCGTCGGCGGCGCCGAGCCGCGAATCTTGATCGTGGCGGCGTAGCCGACGATCGGCGGCAGGCGCGGAAAGAGGCAGCGCAGTGCGCCATCGGTGAATCCTTCGTTGCGCAGGCGCACATCGAAGGTTTCGATGGCGTTGGCCAGCGTGCAGGCGTCCAGCCGGCGCAGGGCTTCCATTTGTTCGGATGTTAAAATGGCATTCATGAATTCAATAAATTCTCACGGGCTTCGAGATTTTCCTGAGAGCGTCGCGCCCCTAAAAACAATGAACCGGCTTCGCCGCGCCCGTCCGTTTTTTCAGTCGGATAAAAGTAATGGATGGAATGAAACGCGCCCAGTCATTGAATGGTTTGATTTCAATATTCATAAGGTGGAGGCGACCTGGATGATTTTAGGCTCCACTTTCTGGCCGGGTTGAAACTGCGACCGGTTGCCGATCATCACCAGATCGCCCTCGTTCAGGCCGGAAACCACCTCGTATTTGTCCGGCGTCTCCAGCCCCAACGTCACGGTGCGCTCCTCAATTTCGTGATTTGGAGTGATGACATAAACGGTGTTTTTTTTGTCGCCAGCAACCGCTTCAGTGGGAATGGCCAGAGCTTGAGAACGCTTTTCGACCTTCAAGACCACTGTGGCATACATCCCCGGCACCAGCTTCAGATCCGGGTTGGGCACCTCGATTTCGGTGATCATGGTCCGGGTGTTGTCATCCACGTCGTGGGTGAAACGCGAAATGTTTCCGGTGAAGGTTTTGCCGCCGAGCGATTCCACGCGCACTTCCACCGGGTCGTTGAGTTCGATGTCCTTCACGTAGTCCACAGTGACTGGAAAATCCAACCGCAGCAGGTAATTGTCCGAGACGCGCACCAGGGGCATGGACTGGGTGTCAGAGGCGGTGCCAGCCTGGATGAGCGCACCCGGATCGGCATAGCGATGCGTGATGACACCGTCGAACGGCGCGGTGATTTTCGTGTAGGCCACCAGGGTTTGATACTTCTCCCGATCGGCCTTGGCCGCGGCAATGGCGGCGGCGGTGGTATGATCGTTCGCTTCGGCGGTGTCGAGGTCCTGTTGGGCAACCAGGTTGGGATGATCCTTGTTCACCGCCGTCAGCCGGGTATAAATCAGGTTGGCATTGGTGTAATCCGCCTCCGCCTTCTGCTCCGTGGCGATCGCGTTGTGCAATTCATCCTGCAACTCGGGCACTTCGAGCGTGGCCAGAAGCTGGCCGGCCTTGACCTTGTCGCCGAAGTCCACATTCATCTGATTCACATAGCCGGAAACCTTGGCGTGCAAAGCAACCTCTTCATACGCACGGAACTCCGCGGGAATGGTGATTTCCTTGAACAGGTCTTCCCGTCCGACCTTCGCCACCGCCACGGTCGGCACGACCGGCCTGGAGGCGGCGTCCGCGGCGGCAGATTGCGCGTGCGCATGGTGTATGATCCAAAACCCGCCGATGGCCCCAACCATAATCGCCACGGATAGGCCCAGCAGGCGCGGTTTCAAGGTGGACTGAAGCTTCTCAAACCGATTGGCAAGGTTGATTTTCATAAGTGCGTGATGCAGGGTCAAAAATGCGCCGCAGATCCCGGTCAAGATCACTGCCAACACGCCGGGCAACTGCAGCTTCAAGGTGGATTGAAGCGCCTCAAGCCGATTGGCAAGATTCAATTTCATATATCGGTCAGGAAATGTTGCCGTTACTGAACAACGGCAGTTTGACGCGAAAACAACTGCCGCTGCCAACGACGCTTTGCGCTTCCACTTCCGCGCCGTGCGCGGTGCAAATGGATTTGACGATGGAAAGTCCAAGACCCGCGCTTTCGGAATCGGCGGAAC
>Ga0208188_1000987_pt1 | contig 13478 bp, 12 predicted proteins | sample June2015DPH_8_50_FD_184698 | JGI IMG/M metagenome (GOLD analysis project Ga0208188, IMG submission 184698) | Peatland microbial communities from SPRUCE experiment site at the Marcell Experimental Forest, Minnesota, USA - June2015DPH_8_40... | ecosystem: Environmental > Terrestrial > Soil >...
GTAGCTTTCAATGTCGCTACCGGCAGTGCCCTGAATGGCCGTCTGCGGCTGCGCGGCGGCAACGAGTTGAACGTAGCTGCGCAGCGCCGCGATGGAATTGTCGCTGCCTGCAAGGTCATCGGCTCTCGCCGACCCGCTAAAGCCAGACAAAACCCCGCAAACAACGCCGACCGCCGCAAGCAGCGCTAGTGGCTGGTTCCCCCAGCGTCGTGCCGGCGGACACTCGGCCGCCGGCCTCGGAAAACGATGCATAACTGCCCCCCAACCACGTCAATTTTCGGCATCGCCACGAGAAGAAGTGCGATTTCGCGCTCCCGATCGATCTATGAAGCTTGCCTCATGGTGGTGCCGCCCCGAAACCATCGAGAAGGCTAAAGCCAAATTGTCGCAGGCGCCAATGCAAATTCAGACATTGTTAACTCGACGATTGGGAATTTTCCGGAGTGTTGCAGAAATAATACGGTCAACGCCGATATTGGATTCACCCCGCCCAACACTTCATCCTGTGATACAGGGCCTAATGCGCCGGCCGAACAAGTCCGACGACGGTTACTTTCGTCGATGTCGCGGCTATAATGGCGGTTGATCCAGGTCAATGCCCGGGAGTTGCGCCGTTCCTAATGCAGTTGCCGCGCCAAGCGCGTGCCAATTGGGAGGTCCTGTGGGCTGGGAATGCAGTACTTTCGATGAGTATTCGGACAAGATCCGCGAGGCGGACGCTCTGTCTTTGATGACCGCGCCGCTGACGGGACCGTTGGATTTCGCGCAGCACGTCCTTCCCCGAACGATTTTACAATTTGGCTCCGGGGGAAGCGGAACGATCGTTCACGGCACAACGCGCTCCAATCCGTGTTTTTTGTTCATGCAGAGCGCGACGTGTGCCGATCGAATTGTGTTCGACGGCCGATCTCTCCAATGGCCTGGAATCGTGATAATTCCCCCTGTCAGTCACTTTACGTTCGCATGCACGGGACTGACGCAGTGGATTTCGCTGTCGGTACCGGCCGAGCTGACCGACGGTGTCACCAACGGCGGTTTTAAGAAGTATCGGGCCTCGATCGAAAACGCCAAGACACTCATAGCCCCGCCGGCCGCTGAATTGATAAAACTTATCGAGGCGGCGACGACGGCGCGGAATGGCATACAGCGTGCGCGACCGGCGCATCTGCAGGCCATCGAGGCGTCATTGCTCGGAATCCTGGACAGGATTTTGTCGGATCCGGTCAGCCAAAGACGTTGTTTTGATAAACGGACCGAAAAAGTAATGTCGACGGTCCTGGAGTGTCTTCGACGAGATGGTCAAATCCATGTTGTGGCGCTTGCACAGGCAGCGGGTGTCAGTGAGCGGACCCTGCATCGGCTCTTCTGGAAGTATTTTCACATGGGGCCAAAACGCTATTCGAAGATGCGGCAGCTCAATCTGGTGCGCCGCGCGATTCGGCAAAATCATGCTACTCCGGTGAATGTCACGGGCATTTTGACGGAACATGGAGTAACCGAATTCGGTCGATTTGCGATCGAATACAAAGCCCTGTTCAACGAATCGCCTGCCGAGACCCTCCACAAGCATCTCGTTCCACAATCCAACGGATATAACTTGAGTTACGAGCGCATGAGCTAGGCTTTAGGGAATAAATTGCCCGTGCCCAGTCATGATCGCCGCCCGATAATCTCGCAGTTCGACGTGGCGGCACCGGGAACGCCAAGGAAAACTTTGGCAAAATACGGATGCGCGTCCGATTTTGCATAGACGCCTAATATTCTTTCATCTCAATACTAAATCACTAAATCTACTGTTCACTTGGAGGACTAATAATTATGGCTATCGCGGACATGCAAAAGGCTTTCGGAACCGCCGCCCTCTGCTTAGCGGTCGGTGTTGGCGCTGCAATATTGGCCGCCGGCACGATCACACTGGTCGCTCCGAGCACGGCTCAGGCGACGCCCGCCTATGCATCGCAAACGGGGCTCGCTTGCGGAAAATGCCATGTGAATCCGGCGGGTGGCGGACCAAACACCGCTTTCGGTAAAGCCTTCGCCGCCAACGGACACAAAGTGCCCAAGTAGTAAGATCAGTAAGCAATATACTGACATCATCTGGCGGCATGACGAAGCCGGCCTCACGCGGCTCGCCAACGGAGTTATCGTTCGTCGGCGTTTGGTTATAGAAGGCGTTCAAATGATCCTATGGCTGATCTTGGCGGCAATGACGGCGGCGGCGGTCGTTGCGGTAATCTGGCCGTTCGCCCGCCGAGCCGGTGCTCCGCCTTCGGGCAATGATATGGCCGTGTATCGCGATCAGCTTGCCGAGATCGAACGCGATCTCGCGGCGGGTCTGGTCGGCAGGACCGAGGCGGAAGCGGCGCGCGTGGAGATCTCCCGGCGCTTGCTTGCCGCCTCCGACGCCGCCCAAGCCGCGCTCCCGACCGGCAACGCCATATCGGCGGCGTGGCGGCGACGTGCCGTTGCCACTGCTTCGCTGCTGGCGCTTCCCGTTGTGGCGGGCGGCCTTTACCTCGTCCTCGGATCGCCGGAACTAGCGTCCGGGCAGCCGGTGGCCCAGCACAACGTCGCGGCCACTCCGCAATCCATCGAAGGCCTGGTGGCCGAGGCCGAGGCCCATCTCGCGCGCAACGCGCAGGATGGCCGTGGCTGGGAGATTCTGGCCCCGATCTATATGCGTCTCGGCCGTTACTCGGATTCGGTGGCCGCATGGCGCAACACTTTGCAGTTGCTCGGCGACAGCGGCGAACGTGAAGCCAATCTCGGCGAGGCGCTGACGGCTGAGGCAAACGACGTCGTGACCGCCGACGCCAAGACGGCGTTCATTCGCGCCGTGACGCTCGATAAGACGAATGTCACCGCCCGCTATTATCTGGGCCTGGCGGCCGAGCAGGACGGCCAGCGTGACAAGGCGGCCAACATTTGGCGCGATCTCATCGCGGAGGCGCCGGCCGGCACGCCTTGGGTCATCGACGTGCGCAATGCGCTTGCCCGCGTGGAGAGCACATCGGCACCGGCAGCTGCCGCACCCGCCGCACCTGCCGCCGAAAAGGTGGCCGACGCCGACAGCCCGCCGTCCGACCAAAACGCGGCGATTCGCGCCATGGTCGACCGACTCGCCGCGCGGCTCAAGCAGGACGGATCCGATCTCAACGGCTGGGTACAGCTGGTCCGCTCCTATAAAGTTCTTGGCGAACCCGATAAGGCGCGGGGGGCAGCCGCCGACGCCCGGCAAGCGTTTGCCGGCGAACCTGAAAAGCTGCAGCAGCTTAACGTGGCTTTACAGCAACTCGAGGACAGTGCCGCGGCCCCGCCTGCGCCCTCCCCGCACGGAACCGCACCCGCAGCAACCGGCGCGGCGCCGGACCATCCGCAGGGCATGAGCATGGAAGACATGGTCGCGCGGCTGGCGGAGCGGCTGAAGTCATCCGGATCGAACCCGGAAGGCTGGCTCATGCTGGTGCGGTCCTATGAGACCATGGGCGAAAAAGCCAAAGCAAAAGCGGCCATCGGCGACGCGCGTCACGCGCTTGCCGACGATCCCGGCAAGCTGGAAGCGTTCAACAGCGCGCTTAAGCACTTCAATATCGGCGAATAGCCGGCACGGGGCGGCGGCGCCGGAAGTAACGCGCCGCACCGATAGATTCAGTTGATGCGCAGGATGTGCCGCGGCTTAGGCTTATTCAGCCCGACTGCCGCATGCGGTCAATTGTTCTTGGCGCCCTGGAAAATCCAGCTCCAGATGTTATTGCGCAGACAGTTCGGCAACGCCTTATGTCCGAACGGCATCCTGATTTGGGCCTTGCCCTCGATCAGGACCATGAGATTGCTGTTGTCGGGTTGGCCTGGAATTACCATCGGCCCGAATTTCGTACCCTTCATCAATCCTTCGTAGCTTGTTAAATCCAGCCCGCTGGCCTTGTAGCCTTCGCCGTCGGCTTGATGACACGACGCACACCATCCCTTGAAAATGGGGGCGATGTCTTCGGCGTAGCTCATCTTGCCTTGTTGCGCACAGGCGCTTTGAATTGGCGCTAAAACCGTTGCCCCAGCCAACGAAAGACCGCCGACGGCCGCGCTGAGGAGCATGATTTTTGGCTTCTTCATGAGTTTTCCCTTTGCGATTGACGCTTACGACGAACGGTTTTGCGCTGACAAGATTCGCTTTCTTCCCCTCACTAGCAAGCAAAATTTGCGACATAGCAGTCGATGAATCCCACCTGCCGAACGATCCGACAGCTTGGGGCCTCAGAGGGCGGGCGCCTAGCTGCGTCCTGGCGAATGCAAGCCCGACTGCAGTCTCTCGCGTGGCAGGGGGAGTATGCTAATGTTGCGGCAATGTTTGGTTCGAGCACCATTCGTCTATTCATCTGCTTGATCTCGCTGGCTGTTGCCGGCTGTGCCGGCAACAACGCGCAGCAAGCGGCAAGCCCGGCCGGCAGCGCGCCGCCGCGGCCGCAAACGGTAGTCGTCAACGATCTCGTGTTCGCCCCCGATGTGGCGGTCTTCGACCGCGACTTCGCCGTGCGGCTGGAGAGCAAGTTGGGCACCATGACCGGCGATGTCGTCAAAGCGATCACCGCCAAGCGGGTGAATGACGAGATCGTGGCCACCGTCGTCGTCCTCGTAGGCGCGGCTGGTTTCAATGCGCGACCGGCCAAACCGGACGAAGCCCCACCTAAGAATGCCCTCACTATCAACGGCCGAGTGCACGCCCCCGATCAGAACAACCGCCAGCCGCGCAACCCGGTCAGCTTCAGCACCGGCAGCAGCGTTGTCGCCGACATGACGGTGTCGCAAATCTCCGAGGGCGCGGAGAAGCAATTGCTCGCGTTCATGACGCAAGCGGGCAGCGGGCGCCAGCCCGGGGGCGCGGCGCTCAGCGCGGCGATCGCCACGGTGCTCGGCGCCAAAAGTGCGCCCGACGTCAATTTGTCGCCGGGCGTGGAGGCGGAGGCACGCGGGCTCGGCCGGGCGATCGCTGACAAGATCATCGCCTATGCCGAGCAGCAGGGCTGGGCGACGAAGTCGTATTCGCCTGCGCAATTCGAGGAGACCAGGCCGGCAACGAATAGGCCGGACGGACGGCCAGTCGCGGCGGCGAGGCAAAGCGGGTCGCCGCCTTCAACAAAAACCGTCCCTTGCCAAGCATTCACGAAAAACGAGCGCAGGCATTGGTACGTGAAGGGGCCGGTGACCTTTGATATTGGCACTGCTGAAAACCAAACGCTGCAGGATGTGGAAATCCCGCCCAAGTTCTTCATCATCGGCGGTGTCGATCTTTACGACCTCCTTGAGAAGAAGTGCAGCGGCTGGCACCCGACCGTGCAACTGCCGGTGAGTCACTAGCCGCTGTGAGGGCAGGCCCGCGAAATCATCGGGGCACGCATCATTCACGCGGCGCCTCGCGCAAACGCTTACGGGTCGAGTTCAGTGTCCCAGTAGAGATAATCCAGCCAACTCTCGTGCAGGTAATTGGGCGGGAACAGCCGGCCGTTGCGGTGCAGGTGTTGCACGGTCGGCTGGAACGGTCTCTGCGACGGCCACATCTTGGACTCGTCCGGCGTCAGATTGCCCTTCCTGAGATTGCACGGCGAGCAGGCGGCGACGACGTTGATCCAGGTGGTGTGGCCGCCGCGCGAGCGCGGCAGCAAGTGATCGAACGTCAGATCGTCCCGCGCACCGCAAAACTGGCAAGAGAAGCGGTCGCGCAGGAACACGTTGAACCGCGTGAACGCCGGATGGGTCGACGGCTTCACGTAGGTCTTGAGCGACACCACGCTCGGCAGCTTCATCTCAAGGCTTGGGCTGTGCACGGCGCGGTCGTAATTGGCGACGATGTTCACCCGCTCGAGAAACACGGCCTTGATGGCGTCCTGCCACGACCACAGCGACAGCGGGTAATAGCTCAGCGGCCGAAAATCCGCGTTGAGGACGAGCGCCGGAAAGCCCGATGGCGATACATGAGCGTTCAAGACGACGCTCCCTACCTCGACTCGATTTGCCGCAGTGCGGCGACGGCCGTAGTTTATAGGCAGGCGTGACAGGATTGTGAAGCCCGCCCCGGGGGTTAATCGATCAGCGCTATGTCCGGTAGCAGCACGCCAGAAATTCGCCGCCATGGCGGAGACCTTCGCCGTCGATGCCGTGGCCGACACCGGCGGACAAATGCCACTCGACAGGCACGCCGAGCGCGGCGAGGTCCTGGGTCGCCTGAAACAGCGCCTGCGGCGGAATGAGGTCGTCTTGATCGCCGTGGACCAGCAGCAGCGGCGGGCGCGATTTGATCTCAGCGGCGACAGCTTCCGGGCCGCCATTTGGCGGCAGTACCAGCAGGCCCGAATAGCCGACGATCGCTGCCGGCGCCACGGCGCGGCGCAGCCCCACATGCAGCGCCATCATGGTGCCCTGGCTGAAGCCAACCAGCGCCAGCGCCGAGGGCGGCAAGCGGTGGCGGGCGAGTTCAGCCTCGAAAAATCGCTCCAGCATGGGAGCGGCCTTGTTGACGCCATTCCAGCGTTCGTTGGGGTCGCGAAAGGTGAGCGCGAACCATTGCCGCCCGACCGGCGCCTGCCCGCACGGCTCCGGCGCGTGCGGTGACGCGAATGCCGCCTGCGGCAAGTATTGTTGCCAGGCGCGACCGATCTCGATGAGATCGTTGCCGTCGGCGCCGTAGCCGTGGAGAAACACGACCAGCTGTCGCGCGGTGCCGGAGCGCGGCGCAAGCCGCGGTCCATCGAGCTCAACCGCCATTCCCATGCCTTTTCATTTGGACCGCACCGCCAGGAGCGGACCCGGCGCGATCGGAGGGATGCCCTCGGCTGTGCTTTAGCTGGGCTAGTCGTGAGCTGTCCATGTCGGAGCGCGCGTAAGCGACTGTCACTTCGGCGCCACAGCAGGCGCCAATCGGCTTGCGCGGGAATGGATTGCATTGTGCGAGTTCGGCTCTCGCGCAAAACTGATGCGGCATGGCCGCCGCTGGCCGCGATGGATTATTTCGCCCGATGCGTTGGATTCACAACAGGCGGTTTGGCAATTGGCTGGCGCTGGCCGCGCTGGTGCTGCAACTCGTTGTCTCATTCGGCCATGTCCATCTCGACGGCGTCCATCGCAGCTACCCCGCTCCGGCTGTAAGCGGCTCGGGAGCCCAGGCGTCGCAGCTGCCCGCGCCGCAGCCCAGCAATGACGCGGACGACGACTATTGCGTGATCTGCGCCACGATCTTTCTCGCCGCGACCACTTTCCTGCCGCCGGCGCCGCAACCGCCGGTGCCATCTGCTTCCCAAACCATTGAACGGTTCGATCGCGTTCCTGTCGTTTTCATCGCCTCACGGCGCGCGCCATTTCAATCCCGCGCTCCTCCGCTCGCCTGACCGGTTGTTGCTGATCTTCGGCATTGCCGCGCTCGTTAGTTTTTTGCGCCGGCGATGTCCGCAGGATTGAACGCGGCCGTTTCCTCGACATCTCGACGTGTCGCGTCAGCACGACCCCCGACGGGCCGGCCGATTGGCCATTCTTTGCAGAATTCAGGGACGAAGCGTCATGTCTGTTCGTGCTCACCGCACAAGTCGAGGGTATTTGCTGCTCGGCGCGGCCCTATTGGCCCTTGTTGGCCTCGGCGGCGCGGCAAGCGCCCAAGTGAAGCTTCCCGAGGTCGTCGTCTCGGGGGTAAAACCGAAACCCAAGCCGCGGCGCGTGCATGTTGCCGCACCCACACCGGCGGCACCCGTCACGCCGGCCGCGCAGCTCAACGCCAAGGCCGACGCCTTCGATCAAAGCCGCAGCAATCTCTACTCGACCATCGGCACGTCCTCCGATGTCATCGCCCACGCGATGATCGATGCGCTTCCCGGCGGCGACAACCAGACGGTAGAGAAAATCCTGTTGCAGGCCCCGGGGGTGTCCCAAGACTCCGCCGCAAGCGGCCTGCTTCATGTGCGCAACGATCACGCCAACGTACAGTTTCGCATCAATGGCGTGATGCTGCCTGACGGCCTGACCGGCTTCGGCAGCATTCTCGACGCCAGCTGGATCGGCAGCATAGCCCTGGTTGTGGGCGCGCTCCCGGCCGAATACGGGTTGCGAACCGTGGGGCTGGTCGATATCACGACCCGCCCCGACATATTCAACAACAGCGGTCAAGTCAGCCTTTATGGCGGCAGTCAGGGGACATTCACGCCGACGATCCAATACGGCGGCACGTTCGGCAGCACGTGTCCGACGACAACTCCGGCTCCCGGAACCCGCACTTTGCCCAGTGCGGATTGCTTTCCCGGCGTCCAGTACTTCTTCACCGGGCGTTACCTGCAAACCAAGGAAGGCCTTGAAAATCCGATCCCCTCCTACAGCCCGATCCACGACTTCTCGCAACAGGAGAAGGGCTTCGCCTATATGTCGACGTTCGTCGACCCCTATACGCGGCTCAGCTTGATCGCGGGAACCTCGACAAGCGCGTTTCAGATTCCCAATAGTCCCGGGCAGCCGGTCGGGTTGAACGGCGGTGTCACGAGCGCGTTCGGCGTGACGACGTTCAACTCGGCGATGCTCAACGAGAACCAGTTCGAGGATACGCAATACGGCATGCTGGCGCTGCAGCGGTCGATCAACGGCTTCGACGGGCAAATTTCCTATTTCACACGCTATGACCGTCTGCATTACTCGCCCGACCCACTCGGCGATTTGCTGATCAACGGTGTCGCCTCGGACGTCGTGCGCCAATCCTATACCAATGGCATCCAGGCCGACGGCTCATACAAAATCAATCCGGCGCATACCATCCGCACCGGCCTTTTCTTCAGCGGTGAACAGGCCTTTGTCGGCAATACTTCGCTGCTCGAGCCCGTGGTCGGTGGAACGCCGGTCGATGCACCTTTCAACATCACCGACAACGTCTCGACGACCGGCTATCTCGCCGGCGTCTACGCGCAGGACGAATGGAAGGTCACCGACAAGTTCATTATCAATGGCGGCCTGCGCTTCGACCAAATGTGGCAATTCGTCAGCGCCAACCAGCTCAGCCCGCGCCTCAGCTTCACGTATAAACCTTTGGAGTATACGAAGTTCCACGCCGGGTATGCGCGCTACTTCACACCGCCGGTGCTGGTGGAGGCGGCTCCGGCCAATATCGGTTTGTTCAACAACACCACCGCGGCGGTGCCCACCGACCAGGGAAACGGTCCGGTTCTGCCGGAGCGGTCGCATTATTTCGACGTCGGTGTCGATCAAAATATTCCGTTCGGGTGCAGCAAGCCGGCGGCGAAAGACTGCACCGACCTCGATCTCGGCGTCGACGCCTATTACAAGATCGCGACTGATCTCATCGACAACGGTCTTTTCGGCCAGGCTTACGTGCTGAGCGCTTTCAACTACGCCCAGGGCGTCAACGAGGGTGTCGAGCTCAGCGGAAAGTTTCACAGCGGCAATTTTCAGGCTTACGCCAACATCGCTATCGCCCAGCAGAAGGCGACCGATCCGGTCTCGAATCAATATCTATTCGGCAACACGCCGCTCGCCGATCTCGGCGGCTTGACCGAGTTCCAGTATCTCCAGACCCACTGGATCTACACCGATCACAATCAGCTCGTCACCGCCTCGGCCGGCGCCGTCTATCAGTTCTGCGGCCGGCCGGCCTATGCAGGCGAGATGTTCAACGGTCTGCCGGGAACCGGCGGGACGTCATGGTGCGGCATAAGACTGAGCGGCGATATGATCTACGGCAGCGGACTGCGCGACGGCGACGCCAATATCTCGACGGTGCCGTCATACACCCAATTCAATGTCGGAATCGCGCGCGAATTTCTGCTGCCCAACGATCCAATGCCGATGACGGTCCGCTTCGACATCGTCAATCTGTTGGACACCGTCTATCTCATCCGCGACGGTAGCGGCATCGGCGTGTTCGCGCCGCAATACGGCCCGCGGCGCGGCTTCTTTGCCGGCGTATCGAAGAAGTTCGGCGATACATCGGCGGCATCGGCTGCCTATCTTCCGGGACAAGCCCTAGCGCCGATCTACAAGGCGCCTCCGGCCGTCTACAATTGGACCGGCCCCTATATCGGCGGCAACATCGGTGCAGCCTGGCAAGGGCTAAGCGGAACAAGTTTCTCGGACACGCTCGGTAGCACCTTTACGGCGCCGACCAACGTGCAGTTCATGGGTGGCGGCCAAGCCGGCGTAAACTACCAGTTCTGGGACGGCATCGTCATCGGCGCCGAGGTCATGTTCGATCGGCTTCCCAGCACCCAGAACGCGCAGATCACGGCGACCGCCCCCGATGGCACTGCCGCCTTCATAGACACGATCAACAATCGATGGCTGACCACCGCCACCGGCCGGCTCGGCTATGCGTGGGACCGCGTGCTCTTTTATGGCAAGGGCGGCGGCGCCTGGGTTGGCGGGGCGGGTAGTTCTGGAATGACAGTGGGTGGGGCCCCGGTTGCCCTCACCAGCAGCAGCAACTCCGATTTCGGCTGGACCGCCGGTTTCGGCCTCGAGTGGGCTTTCTGCAACAACTGGTCGCTGCGAGCCGAATACGACTATATCGGGCTGAAAAATCAGACCTTTACGGTAGCGCCGGGGCCGACGACTTTCAGCGGCGATGTCATCACGCTCAACAATCGCAGCATCTCAACCATGACCCTGGCCCTCAACTTCAAATTCGGCGGCTGGTGATGTTCGACGCTGTCTTCTTCGTCCGCGGCCACACTGGCATCGGCGTGTTGGCGCCGCAATACGGGCCGCGCCGCGGATATTTCCTCGGGGTATCGAAGAAATTCTCAGAGCTAGCGGAGATAAAGCGATGTCTTGTAAAGACCGCGTCGGCGGGCCAGTTGGTGCCATTCGTCCGTTTGTTCCGACGCAAGGACACGATGACGCTCAAGACGACATTGCCGAGGCGTTGGACCATATTGCTAGAGCCATCGCGGCAATCGACCATAACATTCAAGCCTTGATCGCGAAGCTTGATAGCGAGTCTGCCGCCGTTGCACGACTCGCGGCCTCGCTGGATACCAAGCCGCGCTAGCCACGTGCGTTGCCGGCTCGGCAGAGCGCTCCAATCAGTGCGAATCAAGCCCGTCGTCGCTAGCATTCGCCGTTCAATTCGGAATTCAGAATGCGGTGTGGAAGCGCCCGGCGAAAACGTTAACTGGCCCGCGTTCGGTGGCGTAGCCGGATAGTCGAAGATGAGGCGCGTCGAGGATGGAAGAGCGAGGCTGCAATAGGTCTCGACGATCTGCTCGATCGCTCCCCATCGGTGACGCAGCGGCAACCAGGAGCGCGTCCCTCGACGTTTAAGGCGACGCCTTTGGGGTGCGATCAGGGATTGTGCCCTGTGAGTTGCGGTAGCGTCTGCGCTTCACCGTGAAGCTCGGACAATGAATGACGGATGACTTGCCAGCCGCCCGACACGGCAAGCGCCGCCATGATGGAGGCGACGATCACGTCCGGCCATCCCCTGCCCGTCCCAAAAACGCCTGCGGCGGCAACAAGGACCGCGAGATTGCCGATTGCGTCATTGCGCGAGCATATCCACGCCGAACGCATATTCGCATCCCCGCCGCTAAACCGATAGAGCATGACGGCGACGGCTCCGTTGGTGAAGAGCGCGATCAGCCCGACCACGCCCATGACCTCCGCTTTCGGCAGGGTGCCGTTGTAGGCGTGAAGGGCCGTGGTTCCCGCCACCCATAGTCCGAGTGCGAACAGGCTGCAGCCTTTGAGAAGCGCGGCGCGGGCGCGCCAGCTGAGCGCCATACCCGTGACGCTGAGACTTATGGCGAAGTTTGCCGCGTCGCCGAGAAAATCGAGCGAATCGGCCTGGAGAGAGGTGGAACCAGCGCTCAGACCGGCGCCGATTTCGGCGATGAACATCGAAGCGTTCAGGACCAGCGCAATCCACAGCGTGCGGCGCCAAGCCGGGCTGTCCAGCGCGCCTCCAGTCGGGGAACAACAATCGTGATCGCGGCAACTTGCCATCAGACCAACCCCATTGTTTTGGTGCGGCAAACCCTCATATGCACCCTGTAGTCACTACAGGGTCAAGACCGATGGTAGGGGACGCACTGACGATCGGCGATCTCGCCAAAGCAACGAACACCAAGGTCGAAACCGTTCGCTATTACGAGCGGATCGGCCTGATGCCTGCGCCCAAACGCTCGGCAGGCAATTACCGCAAGTACGACGCCGGGCATGTCGAACGCTTGGGTTTCATTCGGCGCAGTCGGGCGTTGGGGTTCAATCTCGACCAAGTGCGAGAGCTCTTGAGCCTGGCGGACGACCGGAGCCGTCCGTGTGAAGCCATAGATGAGATTGCTCGCGCGCACCTGGCTGAAATTGATCGCAAGCTGACCGATCTAAAGGCTTTGCGCCATGAACTCGATGCGCTGCTGCGGCAGTGCCGGCATGGCGTGATTGCCGAATGCCAGATCATCAAGGCACTCGTCAGCAGGTTTTGAGGAAGCCGCGGACCGAGAATAGAGCGTGCGCGCGGTTCAAAATGCAGTGTGAAACCGCCCGGCAAAGACATTCACCGGCCCGCGTTCAGTGGCGTAGCCGGGATTGGCGATGAACTGATAGTCGAAGCTAACTTTCGTCGAGGAGGAAATCGCGCAGCTGTAATAGGCTTCGATGATCTGCTCCAGACCCGGATTCGGCAATTGTCCGTCGCCAATGAGGAGACCCAAGCCCCCGGCGTTGAAATAGGCTTCGTGGATTGGGGCAATGCCGTTGACGACGCCGGCCACACCAATCGTGTCGTCCGGCCGGCCCCATTGTTTGCCGTTGATCGAGACGCCCACTTCCACGGTGCGGTCGATGTCGGCAAAATCCCATGGCTCGACGTTGCCGTCGGCCCAACCGGCGCGCGCGAACAAGCCAACGGTCGCGGTAATTTGCTGCTCCAAATTGATGCTTACGCCGGGTCGACTCTGATAGATGCGCACCGCCGCCAGCGCGTCGCTGGCATCCAGACCAGTCGCTTGCGAGAGGTTAAGCGCACTCTGAAAACTTCCCGCATCGCCGCGGCTGAGAAAGCCGGTGATCTTAAGCTTGCCGGGTTGCCCCCACAGTTCGTGCCGCTCCTCAATCTCCCCGACCAGCTGGAACTGGTGGAAGGTCGGGTCAAGACCGTAGGCCGGCGCGTTACCCGCACCACCGGCGGGTGTTGCCGACAGGTCGAAGATGCCGCCGCGCAACGTAAAGCGGCCCTGGTACCATTCGGCGGCGGCGCCGTAGCTGTAGCCCCAGGCGTCGCCGGCATAGTCGAAGGTGCCGGCATTGCTGACCGACCAGTTCAGGAAATCGGTCTTGGGATTATTGGCGTATTTGTTGGTATCGAAGATGTCGACGACGGCGAACTTGCCGACCGTCAGCACCAGCCGGTTTGCCGTCTGCGACCCGGCGAACTGATTGATATCGGCGTCCACCTTCCCGGTTTCGCCGCCGAGATCGATGGTCTGGCGGATGAAATAGCGCTG
>Ga0208188_1001000_pt1 | contig 13335 bp, 9 predicted proteins | sample June2015DPH_8_50_FD_184698 | JGI IMG/M metagenome (GOLD analysis project Ga0208188, IMG submission 184698) | Peatland microbial communities from SPRUCE experiment site at the Marcell Experimental Forest, Minnesota, USA - June2015DPH_8_40... | ecosystem: Environmental > Terrestrial > Soil >...
CGCGCCGCGGCGTTTCATGGCCGTGAGTTCGACGGCAAGGTTTCGTCCGTCGCCCGCGCCGTCGGGCCGAGCCGGATCAATTCGGGCGATCCGCGCAAGTTCAACGATGTCGATGTGTTGGAGGTCGTTGTCGATTTGCCGGATCCCGGGCCGCTCGTCGTCGGCCAGCAGGTCGACGTCTATTTCAAATCGGACCAAGCAGAAACCCAATAGCAAATCTTGTGCAACGTTTGGCCGAATCTGACCATCAACATAAAACCGTCAAGGCCCTCGGCTTCACCTGCCCGGTCGCGAACCGTTGCCGATTGAAAAACTAGAACGCGGTTTTATAAAGCCGGAGGTCCGTCCAGCGTTACAGATATCGTTGATGTCAGTGGTGTAGCGCCTCAATACTTGCACTCCCCGGCGTCAAGACGGCATCGCCTCACCCACATTGGCGTGGTCCCGTGGCGTAGGCTAATGATCCCACGCCTTACAGGACGCGACCGATTTAATGCCCTTCTCCTTCCGCCTCACCGCCACGGACGGCGCCGCGCGCGCCGGCGAGATGACGACGGCGCACGGTGTCGTGCATACGCCGGCGTTCATGCCGGTCGGCACCCAGGCCGCGGTCAAGGGCGTGCATCATGACGACGTGCGCGCCTCCGGCGCCGAGATTCTGCTCGGCAATACCTATCATCTGATGCTGCGGCCTTCCGCGGAGCGGGTCGCCGCGCTCGGCGGGCTGCACGCCTTCATGCGCTGGCCGTATCCGATCCTCACCGATTCCGGCGGCTTCCAGGTGATGTCGCTGGCGCCGCTGCGCAAGATCACGGAGGAGGGCGTCACCTTCCGCTCGCACATTGACGGCGCCATGGTGGAGCTGACGCCGGAGCGCGCCATCGAGGTGCAGATGCTGCTCGGCTCCGATATCGCCATGCAGCTCGACGAATGCGTCAAGCTTCCGGCCGAGCGGCGCGATATCGAGCGCGGCGTGACGCTGTCGCTGCGCTGGGCCGAGCGCTGCAAACGCGCCTTCGCAGGCGCGGCGCCCGGCCGCGCGCTGTTCGGCATCGTGCAGGGCGGCGACGATCCAACATTGCGCCAAGACAGCGCACGCGCGCTCACCGATATCGGCTTCGACGGCTATGCCATCGGCGGGCTTGCCGTTGGCGAGACCCAGGAGGTGATGCTGAAAATCGTCGCCGAGACCGCGCCCGCGTTGCCGGCGGATCGCCCGCGCTACCTGATGGGCGTCGGCACGCCGGCCGATCTCCTCGAAGCGGTGGCGCGCGGCATCGACATGTTCGATTGCGTGCTGCCGACGCGCAATGGCCGCCACGGCCTCGCCTTCACGCGGTTCGGCCCGATCAACATCAAGAACGCGCACCACGCCGACGATCCGCGGCCGCTCGATGCGGAAAGCCGCTGTCCGGCGGCGCGTGATTTTTCCCGCGCCTACCTGCACCACCTGTTCCGCAGCGGCGAAACGCTCGGCGGTACGCTCCTGTCGCTGATCAATCTCTACTACTACCAGGACCTGATGGCGGGCGCCCGCGCCGCCATCGGCGCCGGCCGCTTCGCCGACTATGTCGCGGAAACGAAGGAACAGTGGGCCGCCAGAAGCGATGTTCGCGAGGATGGCACCTAACGGCAGCACCTAGAGCGCAATCGCTTTAGATTGAATTGATTTGCGCTCTAGTATTTTGGCGGAGCATGATCTTTTCGGAAAACCGGCCTCCACTTTTCCGGATCATGCTCTAAAAAAGGAAACCCGCCGGACGCAAAGTACGCGGGACCGGCGGGTTACTCGGCGCGCTGGGTACTGACGCAAACCAACCAGCGTCATCACGCTACGCACGCAACGAACATAACATTCGCACTCTTGAACGCCCCAGTCGCCATCCTGGTTCCGTTGCCGCAACACGGCCTCAGGGATTTTGCGCGAAGTCTGTGGCGTCGGTACGACGCCTTTATGAAACTGCCACGGCCTTGCGGCTTGAAAATTCGATTCAAGACACCCGCCTAGATCGCGGCGCGCATTGCCGAAACCCGGTTGCCCCGGCATAATTTTGGTCAAGCCGGGCCGATCAGCCGTTCTCTCGACGCCTCAAGGCCAGCCGCGCCAGTCGGCAATCGCCCATGAGCGCGCTCAGAATGGAGACTGCCATGAGTGAGGTGAGGCACCGCACGATCGAGACCAACGGAATTGCTATGCACGTGGCGGAGCAGGGCGAAGGTCCGCTGGTCGTGCTCTGTCACGGCTTCCCGGAGTCCTGGTATTCCTGGCGCCATCAGCTCCGGGCCTTGGCCGAAGCCGGCTTCCACGCGGTCGCTCCGGACATGCGCGGCTACGGCCGCACCGATGCTCCCGCCGAAATCGACAAATACACGCTGCTGCATCTGGTCGGCGACATGGTCGGTTTGCTGGATGCTTTGGGCGAAAAAACCGCGGTGATTGCCGGTCACGATTGGGGCGCGCCGGTCGCCTGGCACGCGGCGCTGCTGCGCCCCGACCGCTTTCGCGGCGTGATCGGACTGAGCGTGCCGTTCCTGCCGCGAGGCTCGAACCGGCCGACCACCATGATGCCGCAGGACGCCGATGCGGTGTTCTATCAGCTTTATTTCCAGGAGCCCGGCGTGGCCGAGGCGGAGCTTGAGCGCGATCCTCTATTGACCGTTCGCGCCGTGCTCTACGGGGGTTCGGGCGAGGCGTCGCGCCGCCGCGAACCAGGCGAGCCGGTCGGCATGGTGGCGCGAAAGCGCGGCTTCCTCAGGGGCCTGACCAGCCCGCCGCCGCTGCCGTCCTGGCTGTCGGACGATGACGCGAAGTATTACGCCGAAGAGTTCAAGCGCACCGGCTTTCGCGGCGGCTTGAACTGGTATCGGAACATCGATCGCAACTGGGAGCTGCTGGCCCCCTTCGCGGGCCTCAAGGTGACGGTGCCCGCGCTCTACGTTGCCGGCGACCGCGATATCGTTGTTGCCTTCCGGGCGGTGGACAAGCTCCTTCCCGGTCTCCCCAAATTCGTGCCGGAGCTGCGCAGCACGATCATGCTGCCCGGCTGCGGCCACTGGACCCAGCAAGAACGGGTGGGCGAGGTCAATGCGGCCATGATCGATTTTCTCCGCGGCTTGCCCTGAGACGGTCTGCCGCGGAGCCGGGCGGGTAAAATCACAAAAATTCCTTGTTTCCGGCGCGCCCGCGTCTCAAACGTGCGTTTGAATTTCATTCGTTCGTTTGAAATGCAGCGCGACGAGGTACCATGTTGGCATTACAGGAATTGAAGCGGCCGGTCGGCGACCACACCATCGTCCGGCCGCTGTGCCCGAACTGCGGACGGTCGATGCACCTCACGCGCACCACGCCGCGGACCGGCGGGCTTCCCGACCTGCGGACCTTTAGTTGCGGCGAGTGCGGCGTTTGGTCGACTGAAGCCGCCCCCGACCGAGTCGACCGCAGCGCGGCCTGAACGATCGCGGCGGAACACTGAATGCGGCGGTGGACTATGACATCGCCGGCCTGAGCCCCAAGCGCGCATTTCGTCCCCCGGGCGCGCTTGGGGTTTCTTTCCTCCAGACAGCACATCTGCGCCAGCGGCTTTCGCCGCTAGAAGTTTTCCGATCAGTATTTGAGTCGGTACGAAAAATTGTACGGGGAGTTCGCAATGGGACAACGCCCGTCAGACGGTTTCCGACAAAATCAATCAGTTTTCTGACAATTTCAGCGGGGCAGATGGCACCGCGCAGGAGCTCCTTTATCGATCGAATTACTGGTTAGGAGCTGGCGGACTGGGTTGCGATGGCGCCGTGGTATCCGGTTCGGCGGGCTTGCTGGGAGCTTTCTCTGTCGCGGGCGGTGCATGGTGGTGGTGATGCCCGTGATGGTGCCAAGGCCAGCCCCATGGTGGTAGCAGCCAAAACCGGGGGAAATGCCAGTGCCAGTAATGCCGGTGCCAATGATGATGGTGATGCCACGCGGCCAGTTCGAGATTGTCCGCAGTAGTCGCCCCTCGCAACTGGCTCGGCGTTGTCGCCATCATCGCGGCGACCGGTTGTGCCGGAACCTCCATTGCAAGGATCGCTGCAATTGCAGCGGTGACGATGGGCCTGTGCAGCATACAACCTCCCGCCGTTCCTCTGTCGCGCTATGAACTCTGCCATAACAGCGACGCCGGCAACAGCACCCATGCCGAGCTAACTTGGGCGCGGCCTGAACGGCCGCGGCGTGAAAACGGAACGCGGTGGTGGACTATGACACCGCCGGCCTGAGCCCCAAGCGCGCATTTCGTCCCCCGGGGGCGCTTGGGGTTTCTTTTCCTTAAGATCGCGGCAGAGGCCGATTTTCTGCGAAGACGGCAGGGCGGTTCCGCCTTCGGACTGCATTGCATTCGATGGTGAGCCGGCTGGGACTCGAACCCAGGACCCCGTGATTAAAAGTCACGTGCTCTACCGACTGAGCTACCGGCTCGTGCGCGCACTCCATACTGAAAAGCGCCTGCCGTGACCAGCCTCATGCGGGCCTCGGCGCGGCGCGGCTCGGGCGGCATTCAACCCGCGCCGAGCGCGACGGCAACGTTATAGGTGACCAGCGAGGCGAGGTAGGCGAGCGCCAGCATGTAACCGAAGGTGATCGCCATCCAGCGCCAGCTGCCGGTTTCACGGCGGATCACCGCCAGCGTCGACGCGCATTGCGGCGCGAAGATGTACCAGACCAGAACGGACAGCGCGGTCGCCAGCGGCCATTGATGCGCCAGCACCTGGCCGATCTGCGCCGCGGCTTCCTTGCCGCCCTCGACGGCATAGACGGTGCCGAGCGCGGCGACCGCCACCTCGCGCGCGGCCATGCCGGGGATCAGGGCGACATTGATCTGCCAGTTGAAGCCGAGCGGCGCCAAGACCGGTTCGAGCGCATGGCCGATGATGGCAGCAAGACTGTAATCGATCGCCGGTCCGCTGGCGCCCGCCGGCGGGCGCGGAAACGAGGCGAGCAACCAGATCAACACCATCATTGAGAAAATCGTGGTGCCGGCGCGCTGCAGGAACATCTTGGCGCGCATCGCCAGACCGATGGCGACGCTGCGCAGTCGCGGCAGTTTGTAGTCCGGCAATTCCAGCATGAACGGCGGCGTCGGGTTGTCACGCCAGAAGAAATATTTGGCGAGGAACGACACGCCGAGCGCGCTGGCGATGCCGGCGCCGTAGAGGCCGAACATCACCAGGCCCTGCAGGCTGGCGAAGCCCCACACCTGCTTGGCCGGAATGAAGGCGGAAATGATCAGCGTGTAGACCGGAATGCGCGCCGAACAGGTCATCAGCGGCGCCACCAGGATGGTGGTCAGCCGGTCGCGCGGATTGTCGATCACCCGCGTCGCCATGATGCCGGGAATGGCGCAGGCAAAGCTCGACAATAGCGGAATGAAGGCGCGGCCGTGCAGGCCGGCGCCGCCCATGATGCGGTCCATGAGGAACGCCGCGCGCGCCATGTAGCCGAGGTCTTCCAACAGCAAGATGAACAAAAAGAGGATCAGGATCTGCGGAAGAAAAACGATGACGCTGCCGACGCCGGAGATGACGCCGTCCTGGAGGAAGCTCTGCAGCAGGCCCTCGGGCAGGGCGTCGTGCACGAGCGCGCCGAGTGCGCCGAACCCGGCCGATATCAGCTCCATCAGCGGCTGCGCCCAGGTAAAGACCGCCTGGAACATCACGAACAGCAGGCCCAACAGGATGACGAGACCGAACACCGGGTGCAGCAGCACGGCATCGAGCCGCGTGGTCAGCGTGTCCGGTTTTGCCGGCATGCGGACGGCAAGCTTGAGGACGCGGTCGGCCTCGCGCTGGGCGGCGCGCAGTTCGCCGATGGTCGGCGCCCGCCAGCCGGTTTCGTTGGTCGCCTTCAGCTCATCCGCGGCCAGCGCGTCGAGGCGGAGCATCAGTTCATCGATGCCGCCGCGGCGCACCGCCGCCGCGGTGATGATCGGGACGCCGAGTTCGGCCGACATGCGGTCGAGATCGATATCGACGCCGCGCCGGCTGGCGATGTCGATCATGTTGAGGACGAGCAGCAGCGGCCGCCCGACGCGTTTGAGCTCGATCACCAGCCGCAAGGCCAAGCGGAGATTGGTGGCGTCGGCGACACAGAGCAACAGATCCGGCGGCGTCTCCGTGGCGAAACGTCCGAGCACGACGTCGCGCGTCACTTCTTCGTCGGGACTGCGCGCGCGCAGCGAATAGGTGCCCGGCAGATCGACAAGACTGACGCTGCGGCCGGACGGGGTGCGCAGCACGCCGGTTTTGCGCTCGACGGTCACGCCCGGATAATTGGCGACCTTCTGCCGGCTGCCGGTCAGCGCATTGAATAACGCAGTCTTGCCGCTGTTCGGCGTTCCGATCAGAGCGAAACGCCGCGTGCCGGCCTGGACGGCCACATTCATTGAAAAATCCGATCAGACCACGAGGATTGCCATCGCCTCGCGCCGGCGAATGGCGACGGTGGCATCGTTCACGCGCACGGCGATGGGATCGCGGCTGACAGCCCCCTCATGCAGGATTTCGATGGTCGCCCCTTCGATAAAGCCGAGCTCGATCAAGCGCCGCTCGAGTTCATCCTGGGGCAGATCGGATGTGCCATCTGCCACCACGATGGCCTCAATCCGCCCGCGGAAGCCGCGACGGGCGCGCCCGAGAGGCGAACGCGTCGATTGTTTCGCTACCTGACCGTCGGTGGCCATGACTTGTCTTTCGCGTCTGGATGCAGGCTTGTCTTTGCGGCAAGGCCAACCCGCGGTCAAGTTAAAATGCGAATATTTTCAATGCCTTAGAATTATTATAAGGAAGCGCTGCCACGCCGAACAAGATATTGGTCTAGATTGGGCGTTGGGGGCGGACGAGCACAGGAACGAGGACTCGATGCCGATCGTCAACCGCGTCGCCGACTTGCACGCCGAGATCACCACTTGGCGGCGGGACATCCACGCCCACCCGGAGCTCCTTTACGACGTGCACCGCACGGCGGCGTCCGTTGCCGACAAGCTCAAAACCTTCGGCTGCGACGAAGTGGTCACCGGCCTCGGCAAAACGGGGGTGGTTGGCGTCATCCGCGGCCGCAAGGCCGGCGCCAAGGTGGTCGGGCTGCGCGCCGACATGGATGCGCTGCCGATCGAAGAGGCGACGGGCGTGTCTTATCGATCGACGGTACCGGGCAAGATGCACGCCTGCGGCCACGATGGCCATACCGCCATGCTGCTCGGCGCCGCCAAATATCTCGCCGACACGCGCAATTTTGCCGGCACCGCGATTGTCATCTTCCAGCCGGCCGAGGAGGGCGGTGCCGGCGCGCGGGCGATGATGCGCGACGGCCTGTTCGATCGGTTCGGCATCCAGGAAGTTTTCGGCATGCACAACGCTCCGGGCCTGCCGGTCGGCGAATTCGCCATCCGTCCGGGCCCGATGATGGCGTCGACCGACACGATCCGGATTGAGCTCGAAGGCGTCGGCGGGCATGCGGGTTGGCCGCACCGCGGCGTCGACACCGTCCTCGTCGGCGCGCAAATCGTCAATCAGCTGCAGTCGATCGTGGCCCGCAATGTCGATCCGCTGCAAGCCGCGGTCGTCTCGATCTGCGTGTTCCAGGCCGGGCACACCGAAAACGTCATCCCGCAACACGCGCAGCTGCGCGGTACGGCGCGCAGCTTGTCTCCCGAAGTCCGCGATCTGTTGCAGAAACGGGTGCGGGAGATTGTGGAAGGAACCGCGCGCCTCTACGGCGCCAGAGCCGAAGTCACCTACACGAGCGGGTATCCGGTGCTGGTAAACGAAACAAACAGAACCGCATTTGCCGTCGACGTCGCTGGCGAGATCGCCGGCAAAGACAAGGTCCATAACGAGGCTCCGCCGATCATGGGGGCGGAGGATTTTGCCTATATGCTGGAGGAGCGGCCGGGCGCATTTATCTGGCTCGGCAACGGCGACAGCGCCGGGCTGCATCACCCGGCGTACGATTTCAACGACGAAGCGATCCCGCTCGGGACCTCGTATTGGGTGCGGCTCGCGGAAACCACGCTGGCGGGATAGCGCATGATCCCGAAAAGTGGCTACCGGTTTTCGGGAAAGATCATGCGCAAATAAAATCCGGCGCTACTGCGCCGCTTCGACGCGGTTTTCGGCGGGCAGTTTCGGCGGCTCGGCGATGACTTTGGAGCGCGGCAGCAACTCCAGCACCCGCGCTTCGATGCCGCGCCAGTAGGCGAACGAGTTGAGGCGGCTATCTTCGATCAGCCCGATGGCGACCGCCGACAGGAACGGCAGGCTCTGCACCACGAGTACGACCGCGAAGATATTGATCTCGTGGACCTGCTTGTAATTGGTGACGACGAGAGTCAGCGCCCCGAGCAGGAGAAGCCCCGCGATCACGGCCTCCCAGAAGGCCGGGAAATCCGGACCCTTGCGGCTATTGCCGCCCTTCGACGTGCGCAGGAAGGGCAGGCGCTCCTTGAACAGACCGATGCCGACAGCGCGCGCCACGGTCCATTGCACCGACATGGCCGCGCACACGGCGCCCAGCATCTGCCCCGGCGTCGCCCGCACCCGCAGCCGATACAGCGCGACAAAGTGAGCGACCGCGACCGCGAAAGCGGCGAGGATCGGAACAGTCAGAATACGATCCGGCACGGCGATATTGGCGAAGGCGACGATCGGCACCCAAAGGATATTGAACAGAGCGACCACCACGCCGATGCTCTCGGCGCCCAGCCAGTTGAGCCAGCCGAGGCCATATTCGCGCTTCTGCTCGCGTGACAGGCCGTTGGACCACGGCAGCAGCTGTTGCCAGTGCTTGCGCAGGATTTGCAATCCGCCGAAGGCCCAGCGGTAGCGCTGGCGCTTGTAGGCGTCGAAGGTATCGGGCAGCAGCCCGTAGCCGTAGCGGCGGTTGGTGTAGTGCGCGGTCCAGCCGTGTTCGAGCAGCGTCAGCCCGAGATCGGCGTCCTCGACAATGGTCTCGCTCGACCAGCCGCCGATGGCGTCGATCGCCGCGCGCCTGATCAGACACATCGTGCCGTGGACGATGATGGCGTTGCTTTCGTTGCGCTGGACCATGCCGATATCGAAGAACCCGGCATATTCCGCGTTCATCGCATGGTGCATGACCGAGCGGTCGCCGTCGCGATGATCCTGCGGCGATTGAACGAGCCCGACGCGCGGGTCGGCGAACAGCGGTACCAAGTCCTTCAGCCAATCCGGCTGCACGACATAGTCGGCGTCGAGAACGCCGATGATTTCCGCGTCTGCCGCGGTGTGCGATAGCGCCAAGCGCAACGCTCCGGCTTTGAAGCCGGGAAGGTTCTCGACCCTGACGAATTTGAAGCGCTCGCCGAGTTCGCGACAATGCTCTTCGACCGGCCGCCACAGCGCCGGATCGGGGGTGTTGTTGATCACCACCACGCATTCGAGGTTGGGATAGTCGAGCCGGGCCACGGCTTCGAGCGTGGCCTTGAGCATGTCCGGCGGTTCGCAATAGGCCGGAATGTGGATCGACACTTTGGGGGCGGCGAAGGCGCCCGGCACCAGCGGTGGAGAAACCGCAAGCCGGCGCGGCGGCCGGCCGAAGGCGATGGCGGCGATCTCCTCGATGCGCGCCAGCGCGATGGCGACCAGCGGTACCAAGAGGATCACACCCAACGCGAGCGCAAAGGCGGCGCCGGGCACGAAGTAATGGCCTTTCCAGAACCCGACAATCGCGGCAAACCAGGCTCCGACCGCGTTGGCGGATGCCGCGAGAAACAGCGCTTGCGTGGCGGTCGCTCCGCTGAGGGTCAGGATCGGCAAGGATAGCAATAGCCCAAGCAGCACGGCGAGGCCGGCGCGCTTGATATAGTCCGGATCGGTAATGGGCCCGGTCCAGGAAAACTTCGCCTGGCGAGAGGCGTCGAACAGACCCCAATAGGGTCCGACGCCGCCTTCGAAGGTCTTCCACGGCTGGTCGATCGCCTCGACGATGTTGTAATCGATGCCATAGGCTTCGGCGCGGGCGACGAAATCGCGGATCACCATCGCCTGCTCGACGCGGCCGGGATTGGCGTTATGGAAATTGTATCCGGCGCTCGGCCAGCCGAACTCGGCGATGACGATGCGCTTGCCGGGATGCACGCGGCGCAGTTTGTCGTAAAATTCGATAGAGTGGTCGACCGCGTGCGACACATCGAAGCCCTCCCAGTAGGGCAAAATGTGCGCGGCGATGAAATCCACGGCCGAGGCCAGCTCGGGATGGTCGATCCAGACGGTCCAGATTTCTCCTGTTGTTACAGGTACTGGGCTCGATCGTTTCACGCGTTGGATGAGCTTGATCAGGTCGTCAACGCTCATTTCCGCGCGCAGCGTGGTTTCGTTGCCGACCACGATGGCGTTGACGTTGCTGTTGTGGCTCGCGAGATCGAGCGCGGAGCGAATTTCCCGCTCGTTGCGAGCTTTGTCCTTGTCGATCCAGGCCCCGACCGTGACCTTGAGGCCGAATTCGGCGGCGATCGGCGGAATAAGCTCGGCGCCGCCGGTCGCCGAGTAGGTACGAATGGCGTGGGTATAGGGGGCAATGGCCTTGAGGTCGGCGCGGATCTGCTCGACAGTCGGCCGGTCACCAAAGTCCGGATGCTGCGACGCGACGAACGGCGCGTAGGAAACGCTGGCGAGTTGACCGGTAAAGTCCGGAGCCGTTTCCTTGGTCCGTAGCGAAACCCACAAGCCGGCATGCACGCACGCCACAAGCGCGAGCACGGCAGCGACGGTGCGCATCGAAATTCAACCACGCGGGGAGAGGATACAATGGCCGAACCTGTCCCCAAGGTTCGACAATGGGCGATATGGGGCGACCTGCGAGCGGTACAGGACAGGTAGCCTCCGGAGGTGGCAAATTCAAGACAACGAAACTCGTTCCGCAAATTTTTTAGGCTGTCACCGGATGTCGGCTTCGCCAGCCGACGTTAACGGTTGGTGGTGGGGCTTGGCGCGGCGGCGGCTGCGGGCGGCGCCGGCGGCATCGCAGGATTGATCCAGCAGGCTTGGACCCGGGCGTTAAGGCTGTCGGTGGCCTTCGGATCGACGGTGCTTCCGTGCAAGATCAGGCAGCGGAACGACGCTTGAATGTGAGCGCTCGGACAGCCGAATCGATCGTAGAGGTCGAGATGGCGGAAGGCGGTATCGAGATCGTCGCGCCACAGCAGGTTGACGACGCGGCGGCCGAGCCACACACATTCGGGATGGCCGGCCGGGCCGCTGAGCGCCTGCTGCGCTTCGGCAAACTCGTCGATCTTCTGCGGCTCCTTGCCGGTTTCCTGGCCCGCCGCGCCAGCCGCCGGGGCCGGCTTGTCCGCCGGTTTGGCGTCATTGTTTTGGGCAAAAGCGGACGGCGCGAAAGGAACGACCGCAGCCGAGAGGAGCCAGAGCGCCGCGCACAGCCCGCCGGCAAGGGTGAACGAACGATGCAGCATGGGTCAACTTTGTTGGGCCGATTCTCGAACCGAGAAGAGGGGCGTTTCCCTGGCCACCGGATTGGGCCGCCATCACGGCATCTTCCAGGCGCAGCCAGGATGACAACAGCCCAACTCCGCCGGTTTGTCCAGCGGCGGATCGCGGCAGCGCGCTCGACCTTGGCATGAGGCGATCGCAAGGCTAATGGCAGAGCGTGTCCCGCACGCCAGACCTCCCCACGCTCGGCCCGGCGCTCGCCTCGTTTGCCGTCACCGCGCTTGCCGTCGGCGCGACGTGGTGGTGGCTCGGCGCGCCAATTGAGTTGCCGCCATCCTCGCTTGCGGCCGGGCAGAAGCTTTATTGCGTATCCTATACGCCGTTCCGCGGCGGGCAGAGCCCGCTGGTGGAAGGGGCCCGCGCCGAGCCCTGGCAGATCGAAGAGGATTTGGCGCTGTTGTCCAAATACACGGGCTGCGTCCGCACCTATTCGGTTACCGACGGCCTCGACAATGTCCTCGCCAGTGCGCGGCGGCACGGACTCAAGGTGCTGGAAGGGATTTGGATCTCCAACAATGCCGAGAAGACCCGCCGCCAGATCGCGACCGGGATCGCGCTCGCCAAACAGTATCCGGACGTCATCACCGGCGTCATCGTCGGCAATGAAGTGCTGCTCCGCGGCGAAATCTCGGTGCCGGACCTCATCGCCATCATTCGCGAAGTCAAGGCCCACGTATCAGTGCCGGTCACTTATGCCGATGTATGGGAGTTTTGGCTGCGTTATCCCGAGGTGCAGAATGCGGTCGATTTCGTCACCATTCACATCCTGCCGTATTGGGAGGACTTTCCGATCCCGGCTTCGCACGCCGCCGCCCACGTCGGCGACATCCGGCGCAAGGTCGCTGACGCCATGCCGGGAAAGGAGATCGTCATCGGCGAATTCGGTTGGCCGAGCGCCGGCCGGATGCGGGAGAGCGCGCGGCCCTCACGGGCTAACCAGGCGCGGGCGGTCGCCGAGACGCTGGCATTGGCGCAGAGCGAGAACTTTCGGGTCAACATCATCGAGGCGTTCGACCAGCCCTGGAAGCGCGCACTTGAAGGGACGGTGGGCGGTTATTGGGGGATTTTCGACCGCGCCACCGGCGCGCCGAAATTCAGCTTCTCAGGCTCGGTCTCCGATCATCCGCATTGGCCGCTGCAGGCGCTCGCCGGCATCCTGCTGACGGCCGTGACATTCGGCGGTGCGCTCATCTTCGGCCGCAAAAAAGGCCGCGCCATATCGTTGTGGCCCAGGATCGCCGCGCTGTCGTTTCTTGCCGCCGTCTTGTTCGGCTGGACGATCGAGACGGTCCCGATGGAAAGCTTCAGTTTCGGGAGCTGGCTGCGCTCGCTCGCTTTCGCCGCGACGGCAGCTGCCGCTCCGATCGTCTGCGCGGTCGCTTGCGCCGCCGATCGTGCGCCGCCGCGCTTCGCGGCGCTCCTTGGCCGGAGCGGCGAACGCCGCGATGGGCTTGATTGGGCGCTCGGTGGCACGCTGGTAGCGCTGATGCTGGTGTCGATCGAAGCCGCGCTCGGGCTGGTATTCGATCCGCGCTACCGCGACATTCCGTTTGCGCCGCTGACGGCAGCAGCCGTGCCCTTCTTGGTCTTGCTGGCTTCGACGCCGCGTCTAACGGGCTCGCGCGCGATCGCCGAGACCATCGCCGCCGCCGTGCTCGCCTTATCTGCGGTCTACATCGTGTTCAACGAGCGGTTTTCCAATTGGCAGTCGGCCTGGTTCTGTGCGGGATTGATCGGCTTGGCTTTCATCCTTGAGCGGGCGCGGGGCGCGCCAAGCTCAGGATAAGCACGCCGGCCGCGAGTGCCGAGAGGTCGGCGTTATGCAGCACGACGCCGAAG
>Ga0208188_1001005_pt1 | contig 13291 bp, 8 predicted proteins | sample June2015DPH_8_50_FD_184698 | JGI IMG/M metagenome (GOLD analysis project Ga0208188, IMG submission 184698) | Peatland microbial communities from SPRUCE experiment site at the Marcell Experimental Forest, Minnesota, USA - June2015DPH_8_40... | ecosystem: Environmental > Terrestrial > Soil >...
GGCGCGGTTTGATGTCGCACTCCAGGTGGAAGATTTGCTGCCAGGTGCCCAGCACCGGTTTCCGATCGGCCACCGGCACGGTCAGGGACGGCCCGAGCAGCGTGGCCTGCAAATGCGAATGGCCGTTGCCATCGTGCCAGGCCTGTTCGTGTCCGTAGTCACGGCCCGGCGGAATGAGTTTGTCCAGAAGGTCGGGCAGGTCTTCCAACAGGCCCGGTTCGTATTCGATGGTGCCCAGCGCACCGGTGCTGCCGACGTTGAACACGTGCGCCGTCCCCGTGCGCACGCCGGAGTCGTGGACAATCCGCGCCACGTCCGCCGTGAGGTCGTGCAGATGGCGATGGCCCCGGGTTTCCAGCAGGATTTGTTTTTGATAAACCATGCCCTTCTCTTGCGCGCAACGGCAGCGGAACGCAATGCCATTTTCGGCCTCCCCTTTCGGTTCCTCGACATTTCCGATGGAAACAGGTGACGACCCGGCGACCATTTGCCGCCAGTCGAGGATGCGGCGGAATGACGAATGACGAAGCACGAATGACGAAAGAAATCCCAATGACCTAATTCCGAAACCGATCGCCGGCCTTTGCATTCATTGGTTATTTGAGCTTCATCATTCTTTCGTCATTATGGTTTCGTCATTCGTCATTGATGCTTGCCCCGGCGGATGACAAATCCAGGAGCCGCGCCTGCGGGAGGCGATCGGCGATGATCAATCGGGCGAGGTTCACCCAGCGTTGACAGCGGTCGAGCACAATGCCGTCGGATGTGGCGATGATCTCGCCGGTGTGTGACAGAACGTGGTCGGGGCTGAAGGTCAATTCCACTTCCATGTTCCAGCCGGCACGGGCAGCCTCCTCAAGGATGAGGGTCTTGAGGCGTCCGCTGTTGGAAACCGGCTGGTCGAGCCACCAGCGGCAGCGGCTGGCGCCCAGGGCCGCGGCGGTTTCGCCGACCAGGCGCAGGACAGGAATGGTTTCATTCACCTTGCGATAGCGCCGGTGAATGCCGGCGATGTCCCGGCAACAACCGTCGCGGCACAGCAGGACAATCCCGCCGGCCAGCGCGCTTTCGAGGACGGTCAAGACGTTGTAGCCGTCGAGCCAGAGTTCATTGCCGTGAAGCCGGCCGGTCTCGACGCGGAGTTTTTGGCGGCGTTGAACGTCTTCGTGAGCACAGGCGTGGCGGGAGACGGCCATGCGCTGGCGGCTGGTGAGGTTGTGCCGGTTGCCCACCAGTTCGACGGTCGAGCGCGAGGCGTAGCCGCGGTCGAGCAGCCAGCAGAGGTCGGCGGCGGCGGCGCGCAAGGCGGGGAGCTGCGGGGCGGCAAAGAGCCGTTCGTCCCGGGGAGCGAGGCCCCGGTGTGTTTGATGCCTGGCCACGGGGGAAATAGATTTTTTGGTGCGCATAGCAGGACTTGAACCTGCACGGGTTGCCCCACTACCACCTCAAAGTAGCGTGTCTGCCAATTCCACCATATGCGCCCCCGCCCGCATAATGAACCAAGCGACTGCACTTTGCGCAAGTTGAATCGGATCCTGTGCGCAAGGCGCGGGCGCCCGCAAAAATTTTCGCGCGTTCTTTTTAGTCGCCCAACAACCATTGCCAGCCGCGCCAGCGATCAGGATGTGCGGGGTGGAAACCCTCGCCGCCGCGCGTCTTTTCCAAATCCCATTGCATCAGCACGCCGATAGTGTTGGCACCGCGTCCGTGCGACCGGATGGCGTCAATGCCGTAGGCATAGTCGAGCATGATTTTGAAACGGTCGGATGGCGCGCGATATAAAATGCCGCCGCCCACGCCGCTGAGCCAGTTGCCCGGCTGCTCCTCGCCAGGCAGATAATCCACAAACGCGCTGGAGGCGTTGACCCCCAGATTCCAGCGCTGGTTTTTATCGAGCGGCAAAAGGTAATTCGCGTTGAACAGCACAAATTGCCGCGCACTGATTTCCTGGAAATAATAACCGGGCAGCGACAGTGGAAATTCCGCCACCAGCGGCAAATATCCGCCGAGGCGATACGCACTGAAACGGTCGGCGTCCACGCTCGTGCCGGCCGTCAGCCGCACATAAAAATTCTGCTGGCTCTTGGGCAGCGTGTAGGACAGCGCCGCTTCGGCCCAAAACAAATGCGATTGCTCTTCGACTGCGCGGTCGCCGTTGATGCCATACGTCCCGGAATCGGTGCGAAGCTGTCCTTCGTACCAGACGGACAATTCCATCGCGAGCGCCGGGAACAGCGTCGGTTCGATGCCGCCCCAGCGCAAACCGGTGCGCACGCTGAACTCGCCGCGATCTTCCGGCAGTTGGAATCCAGAGGCCGTGCTGTCACTGCGGTCGAAAGTGAAATAGTGCGCCGTGCCGCGGAGGATCAGGTTCAACGGAATCCGGTCGCCGGGGTTGAACAGGTGATAAACACTCGCGGAAATTTCGCCGCCGCTGCCCTCAAAAGACTGGCTGGGATAATAGGTGCCGCCGTGAATTTCATTGTAACTATCCGCAAAACCGCCGCCCGCCAGACCGATGGCGAAGTCCGTGTTCGGCCCCAGCCCGTGAACAAAGCCGAATTCGGAATCGAGATACACCGGTGCAAGCGCCAGCCGCAGCGTCAGGTTCGTGCACAGAAAGTCCGGCTGGTTGTGATAGTAAAACGCGTAGCCGACGAACGGCGCGTGGCCTTCGAATGCCTGATTGTAGCCTAACTGAATCAGATCGCGCTTGATCGGATCAATTTGCGCAGAGACGAAGATCGGGGCGAACAACGTCAGCCACAGCAGCGCGCGCCCGATTGGTTTCATCGCCGTTTTCGTAACGCAAAGCCGCGCCGCCAGCAAGCGCGAATCCACGGTAGCGTCCTGATTTGCTGTAGCGTCGAGCCTGTGGCTCGAGTACATCGGCGCACAGCGCCGACACTACAACCCGAATTCGGACACTACCGAATCCACTCCCCGCTGGACACGTGGAAAATTTTCCGGCCTACTGTTGCGCCAATGCCGCCACTCAACGCTGAATTGCTGGCCAAGGCCAAGTCGCTCGGTTTCTCCGACCGGCAAATCGCGCATTTGACCGGCACGACCGAGGACAAAATCCGCGCGTTGCGGAAAAAATCCGGCCTGGTGCCCAGCTACCGGCTCGTGGACACCTGCGCCGCCGAGTTCGAGGCCTACACCCCGTATTATTACTCGACCTACGACCGCGGCGACGACGAGATCAAAAAGACATCAAAGAAAAAGGTGATGATTCTCGGCGGCGGACCCAATCGCATCGGCCAGGGAATTGAATTTGATTATTGCTGTGTCCATGCGGCGTTCGCGCTCAAGGAAGACGGCATTGAGACGCTGATGGTCAACTCGAATCCTGAAACCGTTTCGACCGATTACGACACCAGCGACAAACTTTTTTTCGAGCCGCTCACGCTCGAAGACGTGCTGCACATTTACGAACACGAGCAATGTTGGGGCGCCATCGCGCAGTTCGGCGGGCAGACGCCGCTGAACCTCGCGCTCGGCCTGCAAAAAAACGGCGTCAACATCATCGGCACTTCGCCCCAAAGCATCGAAATTGCCGAAGACCGCAAGCTCTTCGCCGCGATGCTCGACAAACTGAAAATTCCGCAGCCACCCAACGGCATCGCCACCAACGAAGTCGAAGCGCTCGCGGTGGCGAAAAAACTGGACTATCCGGTTCTCGTTCGACCGTCATTCGTCCTGGGCGGACGCGCGATGCAGATTGTTTATTCCGACGCCGAGCTTCAGCATTACATGCGTTTTGCGGTTGAGGCGTCGCCGGAACGTCCGGTGCTCGTGGACAAATTTTTGGAAGACGCGACCGAAGTGGACGTGGATTGCATTGCGGACGTTGGCCGTTTCAAAAACCCCGATGACGGCCACATTGTCATTGGCGGAATGCTGGAGCACATCGAATTTGCCGGCGTTCATTCCGGCGACGCCGCGATGGTTTTGCCGCCGCATACACTTTCCAGGAAGGTCATCGAGACGATTCGCGGCCACACGCACGCGATGGCGCGCGAGTTGAAAGTCATCGGCCTGATGAACGTGCAATATGCGGTGAAAGGCGAAAAGGTTTACGTGCTCGAAGTCAACCCGCGCGCATCGCGCACCGTGCCGTTTGTGAGCAAGGCGATTGGTTTTCCGCTGGCGAAGCTCGCCGCGAAGGTCATGGCCGGAAAAACCTTGAAGGAACTCGGCTTCACCAGGGAAATCTGGCCGAAGTATTGGGCGGTGAAGGAATCCGTGTTTCCGTTCAATCGCTTTCACGGGCAGGACATTTTGCTCTCGCCGGAAATGCGCTCAACCGGCGAGGTCATGGGGCTCGACGCGGATCATGGCATCGCCTACGCCAAGTCGCAGATGGCCGCCGGCTCGCCGCTGCCGCTCGGCGGGAAAGTTTTCATCAGTGTCAGCGACGCGCACAAAAAGGAAGTCGCGGCGGTGGCGAAACAATTTGCCGACCTGGGTTTTGAACTCGCGGCCACGAGCGGAACGGCCGGCGTGCTGGAGAAGGCCGGGTTGAAGGTCCAGCGCACGCTCAAACTGCTCGAAGGCCGGCCCAACGTGATTGACCTGCTCAAGAACAAGGAAATCCAGCTCGTCATCAACACGCCCTCCGGCGCCACCCCCCTGGCCGACGGAGTGAAAATCCGCACCACGGCTGTTTACACCGGCACGCCGATCATGACGACGCTCAGCGGCGCCAAAGCCGCCGCCCGCGGCATCGCCGCGCTCAAAAAAACCGGCTACGGCGTGAAAACACTGCAGGAGTATCATTAAAAGTGGAACAGGCTTCCAGCCTGTCCCCATCGGCGCAGCCGGTGGAAGGGTTGAAGATTTGTTTCTACTGCTCGCGCTGACGCGTTCGTCAGACAGGCTGGAAGCCTGTTCCACTTAAAAACTTTCTGGACAGGCGGGAGGCTTGTCCTACTTTGACTGCAATGAAATCCGGGGCCGCTCCGTTGTTGTCCTTGCTCAAGCAATATTTCGGGTTCACCTCGTTCCGTCCGTTGCAGGAGGAAATCATCCGCGATTCGCTGGCCGGGAAGGATGTCTTCGCGCTGCTGCCCACCGGTGGCGGCAAATCGCTCTGTTTTCAACTGCCCGCGATGGTCCAGCCCGGCTTGACGGTCGTGGTGTCGCCGTTGATTGCATTGATGAAAGACCAGGTGGACGCGATGCAGGCCGGCGGCATTCCGGCAACTTTTCTCAACTCCTCGCTCGCCCAAAACGAATCACGGGCGCGGCTGCGCGGCCTGCACAACGGCGAGTTCCGCCTGCTCTACGTTGCGCCGGAGCGGCTGATGCTTTCGGGGGTGCTTTCGGATTTGCAACGTTGGAATGTGCGTTTGCTGGCCGTGGACGAGGCGCATTGCATCAGCGAATGGGGACACGATTTCCGCCCGGAATACCGCGAGCTCGCGGAGTTGCGGAAGCTTTTTCCCGATACGCCGATGATGGCGCTCACCGCCACCGCCACCGAACGCGTGCGCGCCGACATCATCAAGCTGCTCGAGCTGCGCGAGCCGCGCTGCTATGTCGCCAGCTTCAACCGTCCAAACCTCACCTACCGCGTGCTGGCCAAAAGCAAGCCGTATGACCAAGTGTTGGAATTCGTCCGCGCGCGGCCAAAGGAAAGCGGCATTGTTTATTGCCAGTCGCGCAAGACCGCCGAGAGCGTGGCCCGGCGTTTGAACGAGGACGGAGTAAAAGCCAAACCGTATCATGCCGGATTGACGCCGAAGGAACGCACCGAGCACCAGGAACTTTTTCTGCGCGACGACGTGCGCGTGATTTGCGCGACCATCGCCTTCGGCATGGGCATCAACAAGCCGAACGTCCGCTTCGTCCTGCACTACGATCTGCCGAAGAACATCGAGGGTTATTACCAGGAAACCGGGCGCGCGGGCCGCGATGGTCTGCCGGGTGATTGCGTGCTGCTCTTCAGTGCGGGCGACGTGATCAAGCAAACGCAGTTCATTGACGAAAAGCCGGACCCGAAGGAACAACAGATTGCACGCGAACAATTGCAGAAGATGGTGCATTACGCGGAATGCGCCGGTTGCCGGAGACGGGAACTGCTGGCGTACTTCGGCGAGGATTGGAGCGCCGGCCTCCGGCACGGCGAGTCCGCACAATCGCAGGATGCCGTGCCGGAGGCCGGCGTTCCCAACTGCGGCGCGTGCGACAACTGCCTTTCACCACGCGCCACTTTTGACGGCACGCTCGCCGCGCAAAAATTCCTCTCCTGCGTTTATCGCATCCGCGAGAACACCCGGTTTGGCGTTGGTTTGAACCATGTCATCGAGGTCCTGACCGGCGCGGACACGGAGAAGATTCGCAAGTGGAATCACGAACAACTCTCGACCTACGGCATCGGCGGGGAACACAGCCGGCCGGAATGGGCGGCCATCGGGCGGGAATTGATCCGGCTTGGCCATTTGCGGCAAACGTCCGGGAAATTCAGCGTGCTGGAGCTGACCAATGACGGGCTGGCCGCGCTCAAGCAACGCCGGAAAGTGACCCTCACCAAACCCGTGACGGCGCCGGAACCGAAAGCTCATCGCGCGGGCGAAATCGCGTGCGACGAGGTGTTGTTCGACCGGCTGCGCAGACTCCGCAAGCAACTGGCCGACGAGCGCAACGTGCCGGCTTACATTGTTTTCTCCGACGTAGCGCTGCGACAGATGGCCCGCGATTATCCGGAGAGCGAGCGCGAGTTTGCGCGCATCAGCGGCGTGGGCGAAAAGAAACTGCGCGAGTTTGGCGAGGTGTTTCTCGCCGAAATCGCCACTTATTTGCAAACCAATCCGCGCCAGATTTTCGCCGACGATTCGTTCGCCGCGCCGCCCGGACGCAGGCAGGACAGGCTTCCAGCCTGACTCCATATTCACAATTCAGAGACAGGCAAGGTGCCTGTCCTATTTTTTCTCTCTGGGACTCGGCGGCGGATTGGTTTTTTCAAAGTTCAGCGATGCCGAGTTGATGCAATAGCGCAAGCCGGTCGGTTTCGGGCCGTCGTCGAAAACGTGGCCGAGATGGCTGCCGCAATGCGCGCAGATCACTTCCGTGCGGTGCATCCCCAGACTGTCATCGTTGCGCAGGATGACTTTTTTCTCCGCGGCCAGATCATAAAAGCTCGGCCAGCCACAGCCGGAGTCGAACTTGGTGTCCGAAGTAAAAATGATTTCCCCGCACGCCGCGCAGCGATAAACCCCCGGTTCCTTGGTGTTCCAATACTTTCCGGTGAACGGCCGCTCCGTGTCGGCTTCGCGCAAGACGCGATATTGTTCGGGGGTCAATTCCTGGCGCCATTCCGCGTCGGTTTTGGTGACTGGAAATTTCATGGTTTGATTCGTGGTTGAGTTGGCGGTTGCAGGCACGGCGGCGATGTTGTTCGTCGGCGAGGCATGGCAGAGCGCCGCCGATATCAGCGCGCCGAGCGCGAACAAGTTAAACATCACTTTCATGATTCGAACAAACAGTGCTTCGTGTCCGGCATGCTGTCAAACGGCGGTGATGATTATGTTTGCGAGGTGCGTTACCCATCTTGCTATTGAGCCCGCCTTCAAACGGCGATTATGCACTTGCACGGGTGCGGCACGGTTCACCGCGAAACCGTTCCCGTCCATGAAGTATTTCATGGGCAAACCGTGTGGCAAGGCGAAGTCGAAGTGTTTGATCTGAATGGACACCCTAAAGCCAAGCGTTGCTATGGCTGGTCACACCGCGAAGGCAAAGACGATAGCGGCGAGCGGTTTGTGACTGTGTTGGAAATCCCGCCAGTGGTTTCGCCTTTAACGGCTGTCCGTGTCAGCATCGTAGCCGATGCCAAAAAAAGCCGTTGCGCCACCTACTTTTCTCTGTCATTCAATAAGGTTACATAGTAAATAAGAATCTCATGAACGAAGGAAATGCGCTGAATCTTCAAGCAGAGAATGCGAATCTGCGTGCTTTGGTAAAGCAACTAGAAGCGGAGATAACGCATTTGACATCGTTTGTAGAACAGCAAACTGCGGAGATAAAGGTGCTCACGGCGAATGTAGAATCTCTTACCCAGAAAGTTCTTGGCTTTTTGAAATCGTAAGATAAGGACGGCACGCTTACCAAACGAATCACTCCAAATCCGTTTAACACCTGACTTACCCAACGTGAATTTCACAGGCTCCCTTTTTCGGAGCCAAAATTCCAAATTAAGACACTATCGAAATTTCGGTTGGATCGTGCTCTGCTTCCTTTTTGGCTTCTTCCGCCCGGGGCAGGCAACTTTTAAGAAAAAAGCTGTTTGCGGGAGACGCTTTTTCACTATTGACCGCTCACGCTAAATGGCTAACTCCTTTGCGGCGGCGAAGGTCGGCACGCCGGAGATTGTGGCGCGGGGAAGGCGCAGCCGGCAGGGGCGACTGATAGTAATACTCTGGATTCCACAATCGGCCGCGCAGTGCATTCTCGAAGCCGTGTGGCCACAGAGGCGAAGCGCGGCCGGTTGCCCCGGCCCCCAAGGCCTCCAGTGCCGCGGGATCGAACAGTTTCTCGAAAAGCGGGAAAACCGTTTCCTCCTCCCGACGAAAATGCTCGCGGGAAGCCATAAGCCCCGCCCTCAGGAACCGCACCGCCTCGACGAACTCCGCAGCCAACGTGGCTTGTTGCAGGCACGCATCAATCTCCTGATGGTCCTGGTACAGTTGGTTCAACTCGCCCTTTTCCGCCAGGGCGTGGTCCAGCGCCGCATAGGCCAGGTTCTGTTCCACATCGGCATGGCGGGAGAGCACCCCTTCGACCAGCCGGCCGAGCAGCCGCACCTCGGCCACCGTCCGCACGTCAGGCAGAAGGCGGTCAATCTCATCAAACAGCTCGCAAAACACAGCGTGCTCGGTGGTTAGAAAATTCGTAATGATATTATTTGTATTGATGGTATTCATGTGAATAGTTTATATCCATCAAATGAAAAGCGCAAGGGGTGAAGTTGTGACTGTCGTGTTATTTGCGCGGGCGGCGGCGGCGGGGCCTGGTGACCGGCGACAGCGGCGCCTTGTCCGCATTATGAAACGCATGAATTATCGGAAGCTTTCTCCGCCGACGGACGCAACACGCGATACCGGTGCGTCCACGGATCAATCCGGCATACAGCGCGGTAATCGCAAAAATCGCACGGCGTTTCATGGCCTTTGCGATACGGATCCACCTGCGCCGCGCCGGAAAAAATCGCCCGCCCCATTTCCTTCAACTGCGCTTCAACGCCGTCGAACAACTTTTTAAATTCCGCCTGCGGCAGCGCTTCCGTCGAACCTTTGCGCAGCGAGCCGTCGTGGTTGCGGTTATAATTAAACTGGTCGCCGTACGGCACATTCGGGCGGTTGTCAAACTTGCCCAAAAAACTTGCGTCAAAACGTCCGGTGTGACGATAGGCAAGTTTGCGCGCGTCGTCCGCGTCTGCCAGCGCCTCATCGCGCGTGTTGCCGTGTTCGTATTGGCCGCGCAGGTTTATGTAAAAGACACCGGCGGGAGCGATTTTTAACGCGCCAAAATTTTTTGGTTCTTCTCCCTCTCCCCGCCCAAGCGGGGAGAGGGCTGGGGGGAGGGGATTTGATTTTGAAACTATTGGCCTCCTCTCCCCGGCCCTCTCCTCCTTCGAGGAGGAGCGGGAGAAAAAGGCGGGCAGATTCAATCCCGCCCAAACTTCCGGCGGCCAGCTTCGGATTGCTGCCAGATACGCCAGCAATTGCAATTGCACGCCGTGCTCGACCAGAATTTTGTCGAGTTTTCGCTGGCCGGATTTGTAATCCATCACCACGCATAACGCGCGGTCGCCGGTTTCACGGTACAAATCAATGCGGTCAATCCGGCCTCGAAGCGCGAGCCGGTGTCCGGCGCCCAAATCAATTTCCCACGCGGGCGCGCCGCCGGCGCCGAAACCAAATTCGAGTTCGGCCACCGCCGGGTCAAATTCGTATTGTCCGCGCATCCAGGTTACGAGCGTTTCGACAAAATCCTGCAACGACTCCGCCAGCACGCGCGCGGTGAACCGGCTTTGCTCGCCGGTGCGCAACAAGCCGTCGCGGTAATTCAGCGCGAGAACGGCGGCGATTTTGCCCACGCGTTCACGGGCGTCCGGCGGTGTGATGTCGCGCCAGCGTTTGCCTTCGGCGCTCAATTGCTCGTGGAACGTTTTCAACATCTCATGCTGAAAACTGCCCTGCTCGCGCGCATCCAGCTCAAAAACCTTCCGTTCCTCGGCGCGCAATCCGGAATGAACGAAAAACCGGAACGGGCACGCGGCAAACTCCTCCAACCGGCTCACCGAGGAGTGCAGGGTCGGGCCGAAAAGCTTTTCCGCGAGCGCGGGCGACAAACTTTCCGTCGAATCCGGCTCGCGCAAAGCGCACAGGCTTTTGGCCAATGAAGCAACGATGGGAAGTTTTAATAATTCGTCCCAGTTTTCAACGCACCCCTCGCCCCGGCCCTCTCCCCGCTGGGCGGGGAGAGGGTGGCCGCAGGCTGGGAGAGGGGTTTTGCTTCGGTTTTCACGTTTCGCCTGCATTTCCAACAGCGCCGGAACGATTTCGCTCACGTGTTCGGTTTCGCCTAAATTTGCATCCGCGCTGAATTCTTCAATTTCGAGTCCGGGAAAAATCCGCCGCAGATGCGCGATGAACGGCGATGGATTCAGCGTCTTGCCATCTGCGTCTTGACGCGAAAAAGTCACAACGAGTTTTTCGCTGGCGCGCGTGCAGGCGATGTAGCCAAAGTAACGCTCGCGCGCCAGGCGTTCGCGCAAATCGGGACCGGGCGCGCCGGCGCGTTGGCTCATTTCGTCGCGGTCAGCGTCCGTCAGAATCGCTGGCGCGGCCGGCGCGGCGGGAAAAATCGTCTCGTTCACGCCGAGCACGAGCGCCAGTTTCAAATCGGGATTGCGGGCGCGGTCAATCGCGCCGATAAGCACTTGATCGAGCGCGGGCGGAATCACGCCGACGGTCAGGTTCGCGAGGCCGGCTTCCAAAATCGGCAGCCATTCGCGCAACGGCAGCGCCTCGTCCGAAAACGCGAGGGCGACGTTGTCGAGCCACGTGTTCATTTGCTCCCAAACGGTCTGGTGGATTGACGATTGACGATTGACGATTGACGATTTTTCCGGGTCGGCCAGGCTCCAGCGTTCCAAGGTTTGTTCGACTTCCATCTCTGACCAAAACTCGCGCAAGGCGTCCGCCAGTTGCGTGCCAGTTGGCCTGTTTTTCCAACGCGCGAGTTGCACGGCAAAATTTTGAAAGGGCGGCAAAATTATTTCGCGCAGCCGTTCGAGGGATTTGGACAATTCGGGGTTTTCCGCGATTTGAAGGGGTTCCCGCCATTTTGCGCCGTGCCAGCCACGGGCGAGCGCCTCATTTTCAAGCCGGTCAACTCCGCATGCACGGAGCGGTGTTTCCGCTTCGTCCGCGAACGAAAAACCGGCCTTCAGTGCGGCGAACCAGTCATCGTGCGGCCAGTCGAATGTGACCGTGCGGAGCGAGCTGCGGGTCAGTTCGGCCAGGGGGTGATGCGCCACAGATTCCCGCCGGTCGAGAAAGAACGGAATCCCGTAGCGGCGAAACACGCGCGCCAACGGCTTGTGATAGCCGTCGAGATCCCGCACGAGCACGGCGGCATCGCGAAAACGTCCGCCGCCACGGACGAAGCGCAATATCTCGCGAGCGGCCAACGTGGCCTCGGCCCCGGCGTTGGCACACGCGACGAGGTGAATTGAATGTAGCGCGGACGTCTCGTCTGCGCCGGATTTCGCAGGCGGGACGCCTGCGCTACTTTGCCAGCGCATTTCCAAATTTTGTAAAACCGGATTTCTGGCGAAACGATTTTTGTTCGAACCGCGCTGGAGAATTTCAATTTTAATTTCGCAGTCCGGCTCGTTTGCGATTCGCTGGCGGCACTGTTGAAATGTTTTGCCGACGGGCGACCAGATTGAGAGCCATGAAGTTTCGGCTGCGAGTTCGTTTTCCAGGCAAAACGCCAGTGTCGCGCGACCGCAAAACGGGACGACGGCGGCGAGCAAATCCAGTTCCTGTGGCGTCATTTCCGCAAAGCCGTCGAGCCACAAATGTTGAATCGTAGCGGCGGTCGGCAGACCGCCGCATTTTTTCAAAGGAATGGCGGCGCTCTGCCGAGACGCCGCTACACCGGTTTCACGCAAAATGGTGGTTGCGAAATCGAGCAATCGGTTTCCGTCCTGCAATTCGTGTTCAGCGAGCCAGTGCGTGTAGGTGTCGAGCAGCAGCGCAAGGTCGTGGAGCTTGTCCTGAAGTTCATGGCGCAAGCCGGTGCGCTGCGACAACGAACGAAGTTTGGCGGGCGTGAATTGATGCTGTTGCAGTTCGCCGAGCAACTGGCTGAGTTGTTGGGCAAAACCAGGGCGGCGGGCGCTTTGGCGAAACGATTTCAATTCGCTTTCGTGCCGCATCAACAGGGCGCGCAAGACCATCACCCGGCCTTCCTCGGCGAGCAATCCCGATGGCATCGGGACACCGCGCGCGTCCAGGACAAACCGCGCGAGCCGCTCGAACGAAAAAATGTTCAAGCGCGTGTACCCTTGCGGAGCGCCATCGGCGAGCAGTTGGCGTTCGAGTTGAAACGTCGCCTGCTTGGGCGCGAGCAAAACCAGCGGCGGGCCTTCCGGCGATGCCGCCAAGGCGGCACGGATTTCCGCGAGACAGCGAAACGTCTTGCCGCTGCCGGCCGGACCGAGGAGAAAATGCGCTTGCACGGACTTCTTTTCGCGCATAGACGCGAAATCGCAAGGCAATTTATCGCCAAATTTTGGCAACGGTGGGTGGGTGGGGGGCCGCGTTTTTTGTTTTCTTTCGGAAAAGTCGCATTATTATTCCTGCCCATCGGGGAAATCCCGGTTGGTTGATAACGACAATCAAATTCGAAAACTTATGCCACTGACACATACCAAAGAGCTGTTTGCAAAGGCGTTGAAGGGTAAATACGCGCTCGGCGCGTTCAACGTCAACAATATGGAGCTCATCCAGGCCATCGTTGAGGCCTGCGAAGAGGAAAAAGCACCGTTGATCCTCCAAATCTCCAAAGGCGCCCGCCAATATGCCAACCCGGTCTATCTCAAAAAACTCATCGAGGCGGCGGTCAGCCTGTCCAACATCCCCATCACCGTCCACCTGGACCACGGCGACACCTTCGAACTGTGCAAACAGTGCATTGATGAAGGTTTCACCAGCGTGATGATTGACGCCAGCCACGAGCCGTTCGACAAGAACGCCGAGATTTGCAAAAAAGT
>Ga0208188_1001015_pt1 | contig 13148 bp, 13 predicted proteins | sample June2015DPH_8_50_FD_184698 | JGI IMG/M metagenome (GOLD analysis project Ga0208188, IMG submission 184698) | Peatland microbial communities from SPRUCE experiment site at the Marcell Experimental Forest, Minnesota, USA - June2015DPH_8_40... | ecosystem: Environmental > Terrestrial > Soil >...
CGGGAATGATCAGCCCGGAAGAAGCGGAGACGCATCCGCAACGGAACATTCTGACCGCAGCTTTAGGCACGAACGCCGATTTCATCATGGATTCGCGGGGACAACCGGAGCCTCTGCGCGCGGAGGACGTGCTCCTGATCTGCAGCGACGGATTGTGGGGGCAGGTGCGCGATGCGGAGATTCTTGGGGCCGTGGAGAACAAAAGCGCGGAACAAGCGGGCCGCGAGCTGATAAAACTGGCTCGGGAACGCGGGGGGCCGGATAACATCACGGTCTCGATTCTGCGATTGCGCTGAGGCGGTTCCCACCCTGAAAGCAGCGTCCTTCACGGGAAGTCGCACTTTCCGAAAGTGCAAAGTCTTGCACAATTGCCCCCTTTCGAGTCCCTTCTCCAGCTGTAACATGCTGAAATCATGGGAGCGGCCAAAATCGGGAAATTTAGTGCTTTGGCAGCGCGCTTGCATTTTCTATAATGCCTATCACTGATATAGGGATAGTGGGGGCGAGGCGCGATGAAGGTTTCCCAAAAAGGGCTGTATGCGTTGCAGGCAATGATGGTGCTGACCCGGCGTTATACGCAGGGTGCGATCCGGATTCGCGACATTGCCTACGAAGAAAATCTGCCGGAAAAATTTCTGGAACTGATTCTTCTGGAACTGAAGAACGCGCGCCTCGTGGAGAGCGTGCGCGGCGCCAACGGTGGATACCGATTGCGCCGGGCGCCATCGGAGATCCGGTTGAGCGAAATCATTCGTTTGATTGACGGGCCGCTCGCGCCCTTTGGGGATGCGGATCAGTTGCGCGCTCTGATCGATCGCGATGCCGACCATAGCGCACTGTACAGAGTGTTTCTGGAAGTGCGGGATGCGGCCGCCAAGATTCTGGAGAATACGACGCTGGCAGACCTGATCAGCCGCGAGCCTGCCGGTTCCCGTCAGAAGGCCATCAACAGAAAGACGAGCAGGAAGAAGAAATCCGAACCCAGCGTGCTCCCGATGTTGGCGCGAGGCGAGGGCCATGATTAAACGAAGTTTCTTCGCTTCCGCCAGTTTGTTTTTTTTGCTGGGCGCATTGGCCGGGGCCGAGACCGTCATTCGCGTGGGGGCGTTTCCCAATATCACACACCCGCAGGCGATGGTGGGCAAGAAGAACGGGTGGTTTGAAAAAGCGATGGGACCGCAGGTCAAGATTGAGTGGAAGAGCTTCAACGCCGGGCCTTCGGCGATTGAAGCCTTGTTTGCCGGGGCGATTGACATGACGTATATCGGGCCGAACCCGGCCATCTCCGGATACGTTCGCTCCAATGGAGAGGCGCTGCGGATTGTGGCGGGTGCGACCAGTGGTGGGGCGGCGCTGGTGGTGCGCAGCGATTCCGGCATTCAGAAGCCGGAAGATTTTCACGGCAAGAAGATCGCTTCCCCGCAGATGGGCAACACGCAAGACGTGGCGCTGCGCGCGTGGTTGAAAGCGCACGGCATGAAATCCACGGACAAGGGCGGAGACGTGCAGGTAATTCCGCTGGCGAATCCCGATCAGCTGACGCTGTTCCTCAAGAAAGAGTTGGACGGCGCGTGGGCGCCCGAGCCCTGGGCGACGCGTTTGATCAAGGAAGGGAACGGCCGCTTGTTCCTGGACGAGCGGACGCTCTGGCCGAAGGGGGAGTTTATTACCGCTCATCTGATCGTCCGGACGCAATTTCTGAGGGAACATCCCGATCTGGTCAAGAACTGGATTCGCGCCCACGTGGAATTGACGGACTGGATCAACGGGCATTTGCCCGAAGCAAAAAAGCTTCTCAACCAGCAGATCGCGAAAGAGACTGGAAAGGCGCTGCCTGACGCTGTGCTGGATGAAGCTTTTGGGCGCATGACGGCGACCTATGACCCGCTCCGCGGGTCGCTGATGAATGCCGCCAAGTCCGCATTTGACGCGGGTTTTCTTGGGCGTCAGATGCCGGATCTGTCGAGCCTGTACGATCTTTCGCCGTTGAACCAGGTGTTAGCGGAAAAAGGGAAAAAGGCGATCCAATGAGCGCGAATCCTCAAAATGCGTATCCCTCGGCAGTCCCAGTTGGCCGTCGCACCGGAGTGCGCGCGAATGTGTTTCAGGGGAAACCGGCTTCCTCGGTAACCACTTTCCCGAGCCACCCGATCGCCGAAGTGGTGGTTCCGAAAGTCGCGCTGGATGCGATCTCGCTCAGCTACAAGGCAACTTCGGGAGAGCGTTTGCTGGCGCTCGACAATATCAGCCTTGAAGTGAAGCCGGGAGAGTTTCTCTGCATCGTCGGTCCTTCGGGATGCGGCAAGTCCACGCTGCTGCACTTGATCGCGGGCCTGAATCCGCAGACCTCGGGGAAGGTTTTGGTGGATGGCGCGCCAGTGAGTGGCCCGGGGACAGATCGCATCCTGATCTTCCAGGAACTCGGCCTGTTTCCATGGCTGACGGTGGGCGGGAACGTCGAGTTCGGCATGAAGATGAAGAACGTCGGCAAAGCCGAGCGCGAGGAGAGGGTGCAGTACTATTTACGGCTAGTCCATCTTTCGAAGTTCAGGGACAGCTATATCCATCAACTCTCGGGCGGCATGCGGCAACGAGTCGCGTTGGCGCGGGCGCTGGCCACCGATCCCGACGTGCTGTTGATGGACGAGCCGTTCGCCGCGCTGGACGCCCAGACTCGCGATTTGCTACACGACGAGTTAGAGCGTTTATGGTCCGAAACCGGCCGCACCATCATTTTCGTTACGCACAATGTGCGCGAAGCGGTAAGGCTGGGAGATCGCGTGGTGTTGATGACGTTTCGCCCGGGGCGGGTGAAGCAAGAGTTTTCGGTAAACCTGCCGCGGCCACGTCAGATGGAGCAAGCCGATGTCGCGCGTACGGCGGGAGACGTTCTGGATTGCTTGCGCGACGAGATCAACAAGTCCCTGGAAGCGGAGTACGCCGATGAAAAAATTCGCTAAGCAGGTAATCTTCTATTCCGCGCTTCTCGGCATCTGGACCGTCTTAGCGAAACTGCGAATCTGGCCACCGTACCTTTTTCCTCCGCCGTGGGGAGTGGGTCACGCTTTGTGGGACGGATTTGCCGACCACAGCTTCTGGATTGGCATTGCTGTCACCATGAAGCGCATGCTTATCGGCTACAGCTTGTCGGTAGTACTCGGCATGATCCTTGGCTTAGCCGTGTCGAGCAATAAGTTCCTGGAAGAAACTCTAGGCGGTTTGCTGGTGAGTTTGCAGTCTCTGCCGAGTATCTGCTGGATTCCTCTGGCCGTGCTCTGGTTCGGACTCACGGAAAAAGCCATTCTATTTGTTGTGCTGATGGGCTCGCTGCTCTCGGTGACCATCGCGATGGAAGACGGTCGCAAGCAAATGCCGAAGATCTACGGCATGGCTGGGCGTAACCTGGGCGCAAGCGGCTTCCGCCTTTTCTGGTCTGTGCTGTTGCCGGCAAGCTTGCCGTTTATCGTGAACGGAATGAAGCAAGGGTGGGCGTTCGCATGGCGCTCGCTGATTCAAGCCGAAATGATTTTTCTCGGTCTCGGACTGGGCCAATTGCTGATGATGGGTCGCGACCTGAGCGATATGAGCCAGGTCATTGCGGTGATGATTCTGATCGTCATCCTCGGCTACATGGTGGACGGCCTGATCTTCCGCACAATGGAGCGGCGTCTGCAGGAAAAATACGGACTGACGCCGGCGTAGGGGCTAGGTTCAATATCCAACCTTTTCATCCCGAGCGAAGCGAGGGATCCGCAGTCCGCCGCAAAATGCAGATCCCGCGCTCCGCTCGGGATGACAATTCCTGAAACGTGTCGCTCGTGTACCACTAAGTCTTGCCCTCTTTCGCTTTCCCGCAAATTCATTTCTAATCTCCGCTATGACTCGCAGACTCGGGTGGTTGGGGTTCAGTCTCTTTTTTCTGGCATTTTGTTTTCTGCTAACTTTCGCGGCCGATCGCGATTCCGATCGAGAAATCGCAGATCGTCTGATTGCGGAAGCACTCAAGCCTTCGCCGCTGGAAACCAATCTTCGCCGTTTGAGCGATGAGATTGGCGGACGTGTTCCCGGCACTCCCGCCTTCCAGCGCGCGGTGGATTGGGGCCTGGCGGCGTTCAAAGACGCCGGCGCCGACAGCGTGCACACCGAAGAGTTCACAATCCAGCACTCGTGGGCGGAGGGCGCGACCGAGATGACGGCGTCGCTTTATTCGGGAACTACTTTTCCTGTTCACGCTGTATCCGTCGCGTGGGCGCCAGCGCTGGCTGCTGCGAAGCATGTGCCGATCGTGGACGTGGGAGAAGGTGCGGCCGCCGAGTTTGCCAAGGTCGGGGATGTTGCAGGAAGAATCGTGCTGGTGCACACCAAGGTGCTGGGGAACTGGGACGATCTTTTCGGCGAATACGAGCGGGCGCCCGCGATTATTGCGCTGGCCGTGAAAGGGAAAGCTAAGGCGATCGCGTTCATGGCCACGCGCGAGCACGGGATCCTTTACCGGCACACGAATTCCGGCGCTGGCGAGATTGATCTGCTGCCGCAGGTGGTGGTGGCGCGCGAAGATGGGGAGCGGATCGCGCGCTTGCTGGCGTCGGCAAATCCGGTGTGGGCCAATCTTTCGATTCCCAACAAAATTGGCGCCGCGATCAAGACGTGGAACGTGGTGGCGGAAATTCGAGGCAGCGAGAAGCCCGACGAGTTCGTTGTGCTCGGCGCGCACCTGGATTCCTGGGAACTGGGAACGGGCGCGCTCGACAACGGGTGCAACGCCGCGTTGGTGATTGATGCGCTGCGTGCGATCAAGGCGTCGGGGCTGAAGCCGCGGCGATCGATACGCTTCATTCTGTTTTCGGGCGAGGAGGAAGGATTGATCGGCTCGCGAGCTTACGCGGTGGCGCATCGCAACGAGCTCGACAAGGCGGCTGGCGTGGTCATCTTTGATGCCGGTACCGGAAAAACGACCGCGTTCTCCACCGGCGGGCGCAAAGACGTGATTCCGGCGGCGCAGTCGATGTTGGCGCCTTTGCAGCAATTCGGCGTTACCGGAGCGGTTGCGACCGCCGAGTCTGGCACGGATCACTTCGACTTCATGCTCGAAGGCGTGCCCACGTTTGTCGCCGACCAGGACGAAGCGAACTATCTCGAGAACTATCACGCGACGACCGACACGTTCGACAAAGTGGATTTCGCGCAGCTCAAAAAACACGTGGCCGAAGCGACGGAACTCACCTTTGCGTTGGCGAATTCTGCCGATCGCATCGGCCCGCGCCTGAACCGCGCCCAGGTCGACCAGACGTTGCACGAAACCCATCTCGATCAGGAGTTGAAAGACATGGGCATGTGGGACGAATGGGCCAATGGAAAGCGCGGGAGAGAGCAGTAGATAGACGCCTGTCGTAAGATTTTCTGTGCTCGTCTTTTGGATTCTTTTCAACCTGTTTGTGGTGGCGATGCTGACGCTCGACCTGGGCGTGCTGAATCGCCGCTGTCACCGCGTCAGCTTTCGCGAAGCGCTTGCCTGGTCGGGGGTCTGGATCGGGCTGGCGGCCGCGTTTGCGGTGCTGGTGTTGTTCTGGCACGGACGGGCTCAGGCGCTCCAGTTCGTGACCGGCTATGTAATTGAACTATCGCTCAGCGTCGACAACCTATTCGTATTTCTCGTCATCTTCCGCTATTTCAAAGTGCCCGACCAGTATCAACACAAAGTGCTGTTCTGGGGAATTCTCGGGGCGCTGCTCATGCGGGGTGCGTTCATCGTGGCGGGCGTGGGCCTGATCCGTCGCTTCGGTTGGATCACCTACGCATTCGGCGCTTTGCTCGTTTATTCGGGACTCAAGCTGCTGCGGCAGGGCGAAACGGAAATTCATCCCCAGAAAAATCCTGTTCTGCGTCTCTTCCGCGGAACTTTCCCGGTGACGGAAGAGTATGTGGGCGGGCAGTTCTTTACGCGGCGATCTGCCGCGCCAAAGAACGGATTTTACGCGACTCCGCTCCTGCTGGTGCTCTTGGTGGTCGAGACCAGCGACATTCTTTTCGCGGTGGATTCGATCCCGGCGGTGCTCGCCATCACGCTGAACGCCTTTATTGTTTATACGTCGAATGTGTTCGCCATTCTCGGCCTGCGCTCGATGTACTTTGCGCTGGCAGGAATGATGGACCTGTTTCACTACCTTCACTACGGATTGTCGGTGGTGCTGATTTTCATCGGGCTCAAAATGCTGGGATCGCACTACGTCTACATCCCCACCGGGTGGGCGCTGACGATCGTGCTTTTTGTTTTGGGAGCCGCTATTCTCGCCTCGCTACTGAATCCCCAGAAGAAATCGGTTGCGTAACCAGCGACCGCCGTTCGCCAGCGCGAAGCTCGCACGGTTAAGACCTTGGCCTGCAGCGAACGCAGAGCGCCCATACGCTATGATGAATGTTCATGATTAGCATTCCAGTCGCCACGCCGTCGCGCTCCTATGAAGTGCTCATCGGGAGCGGCCTGCTTGAACGCGCCGGAGAATGCCTCGGCAAGATTCTTGAAAACCGCCGCGCATTTGTGGTCACCGTCCCGCCGGTGCGGCGGCGCTGGGCAAAAGTCCTGTTGAAATCGCTCGCGGCCTCGGGAATCGAGACCGGACTCCTCGAAATGCCGGATGGCGAGCGCTCGAAACGTCTTACGACACTGGAGAAGCTGGCGGAGAAGCTGGTAAAGCTGGGCGCGGATCGCGGCGTAACGCTGATTGCGCTCGGCGGCGGCGTGGTCTGCGACGTGACCGGGTTCCTGGCTTCGATCTATATGCGCGGCGTCGATGTCATTCAGGTGCCGACGACCGTGTTGGCGCAGGTGGATGCGGCGATTGGCGGGAAAACGGGCGTTAACCTGGCGTCGGGAAAGAATCTGCTGGGGACGTTCCATCAGCCGCGCGCGGTGCTGGTCGACCCCGCCGTGCTGGAGACGCTGCCGTCGCGCGAATATCGCGCCGGGCTGTACGAGTCGCTGAAGTGCGGCATTATCGGAGATCCTGGACTGTTCAAGCTTTTTGAAGACCGGCGCCGCGAGATTCTGGATCGCGACCCGGTTGTGGTTGAGAAGGTGATTGCCGATTCGGTGCGTTTGAAGGCGTCGGTGGTGAGCGCCGACGAACGCGAAGGCGGTTTGCGGCAAGTGCTCAATTTCGGCCACACGATCGGTCACGCGCTTGAGGCCGAGACCGGATATACGCGACTGCTTCATGGCGAGGCCGTGGCATGGGGCATGATCGCGGCGACGCACATTGCGCTCTCCACGGGCAAACTGGATAGCGTGACGGCAGGGCGCATCACCAACTCGGTGATTGGCTTTGGCCGGCTGCCACGCATGGAGTTGCAGACCACGAGCATCTTGAAGCGGCTACGTTCCGACAAGAAGACGCGGCAGGGAGTGGTGCACTTTATTCTGCCGCGCGAGATCGGCAAGGTTGAGATCACGAGCGACGTGCCGGAAGCGATCGTCCGCTCGGCGGTCGACGAGATTCGGAAACTGGCGCGGAATTGAACGCCGCAACATCGAACAACACACATTGACCGCAGCCACGAGATGATGTCGCGATGAATCAAGAAATGAATCGGCGGATCGTAGGCGCGGCTCCCGCAGGTGCGCCAGAACGCGAGTCGGCGGCGCAGGCCGTCCGCGAGATGTTTACTTCGATCGCGCCGCGCTACGACCTGCTGAATCACGTTCTGTCGTTCAACATTGACCGGCTGTGGTGGTGGCGCGCGGCGCAGAAGTTCGATGCCATTCTGAAACGTCCCGAGTCTCGCGTGCTGGATCTCTGTTGTGGTACCGGAGACATGACTTTCGCTTTGCACCGTCGTGCTTTACGTCGGCGCGCCGGCTCCCGAGCTTCGCAAATTCTGGGCGCGGACTTTTCTCACGCGATGCTGCAGCGCGCGGCGGCGAAGGCAGTGGAGAAGGCCGCAGAGAAAGGAGGAAGCGCCACGCTCTGCTGGATCGAGGCGGACGCGCTTCAGTTGCCGTTTCCCGATGGACATTTCCATCTGGTGACGTCGGCATTCGGCTTTCGAAATCTGGCCGACTACGACGCGGGATTGCGTGAAATTGCTCGAGTGCTCGCTCCCGGCGGAGAATGCGGCATCCTGGATTTCGGAGAGCCGGGCGGCTTGATCGGACAGTGCTACCGCGTCTACTTCAAGAAAATTCTTCCCGCGATCGGCACGATGATTTCGGGAGTGCGAGGTCCATACGCGTATTTGCCGGCGTCGGTCGAACGCTTTCCGGCGCCGGATGTAATGCTCGCGCGCATGGGTCAGGCCGGATTTCACGAGGCTTCCTGGACTCCGTACACGTTTGCCATCGCGGGTCTGTACCGGGGAGTGAAGACCGTTTAACCGCCGAGACGCCGAGAAGATCAAAAGCTTGAACCGCGGAGATCGCTGAGGACGCGGAGAAATCGAGGGCGTGTTCCCAAAATTCCTCGGCGTACTCGGCGTCTCGGCGGTGAAACGGGTTCTTAGTTTCTCTTGAACGAGTCTGTGAACGCTTCCAAATTCGTTTTCTCAATCACCCGCTTGTAGTCGTTGCCGAGAAATTGTTTTAGCCGGTCGGTGTTCATAATGTACTGGCCGGTCATGTAAGGCACGGCGCCCGGCGGAATCGCCGAGATGTTCCAGTTCCACAAGAACTGCAGAACGAGACGCATGGCCCATTGTCCGGGCACTCGCAGCAACTTGGCGTGCGCCAGTTCGATACATTGCCCGAAGGTCAAAGGATCGCCGCGTCCAGCAACATTCAGGATGGTTAACCGCTGCGCTTCCGGTTCCCGCTTCAGTATCCACGCGATCAGCCGGGCCATGTCGTCGACGTGGACGAACTGGATTTTGTTGTCCAGATACTTCTGTCCGAACGGCAACATGCAGGGCAGTCGTTTCGCCGACTGGCGCATGCGGGCGGCGCGCAGCCCCTTCCCATTGGGCGTTCCGCGAAACGCTCCCATTAGATAATTTTCGACGGTGGCTCCCGCAAAAATGTGGGGACGCAGGATGAATACGCTGCAGCCGCGCAGGGAAGGCGCGCGCTGCTGCACGACAAGATCGCATTCTTTCTTGTGGATCGCGTAGGGCAGCGTGTGAGCGCCGAGTGGCGAGTCTTCCGCGACGGGCGCGGGCAGGTCGGAGCCATACGCCGACACGCTGCTGGGGAAAATAAACTGCCGAATGGTGGCTGCGGTATTCCGGTTGGCTTCGGCAATGGCTTCCATCACCCGGGCTGTGCCGGCCACGTTGATCCGCCACATCCGGTCGACATCCAGAACCCCCGATCGCTGGGGATCGATGACAAACGCCAGGTGCACAACGGACGTGGGTTGCAAGTCGCGCAGCAGCAGAAGCAACTCGCGGGTGGATTCTTCTCTTCCCAGGTCGAGCGGCACAAAGCGGTCGACCTGGGAATGAGTTGGGGGCTTAACATCGATGCCCACCACCGTGTAATCCGAGAGCTGCGGCAGGAGCCGCTGGCCAAGATTGCCCGAAACGCCGGTGACGATGATGGTTGGCTTTGCCGTATCCATTTAGTCCGGGTCTTTGGCCTATTGCGCAGGCGGCCTTGCTCCTCTGGGAAGCAGCGGCATGGCGGGATTTCCGGTGGAGCCGAAGTAGGCATCGTTCAGGTCAACATTGCCCTGAATGCCCTTCATGCTGTTCTCTAGGCGCTGCCTGGGAATTATCTTCTGGATCTCCGGTTTCACGGTATCCAGAGATATCGTCTCCTTGCTGACCATCTTGTAGATGAAGTGGCTGCCGCTGGGATCGGTGATCACTTCGGACACTTCGCCTGGCTTCAAATCCATGACCGCCTGCTGGTTCGGAGGCAGCGTGGCGCGGCGTTTGTTCTCCATCTTGGTGTTCGGGGGGCTTCCCGGGAGTCCAGCGGCAACGTAGGCCTCTTTTTGCAGCGTGTCGAAGTCCTCGCCGTTAGCCGCGCGCACGCGGAGTTTATCTGCGAGTTTCGTCATCGCTTCTTCAGCAGCTTTTTGTTGCGCCTCGGTCGGAGGCTGCGGCGCAGTGGTTTTTGCAGTGTCCTTCTCGCCTGGCTTCGCACCGGCCTTGGGCGTCACAGGGGCAGGTGCAATTTGCTTGGCGCGGGGGACAAAAATCCGCGCGAAGGTGGCTTGCTCGTAGGAAGCTTCGTTCTTCTTGTAATAATCTTCGATATCGCCGTCGGTAACTTTCCCGGCATCGTCCTGCAGCGCGTGGCTCAATTCCTGGGAAAGAATTTGCATGCGCGCAAAGTTCATCTTTTCTTCGAACGTGGGCCCTTTGTCGAGGCCGCGTTTTTCCGCGGCGGCCGACATCCTCAGCAACTGCGGATAGATGTTTGCCAGTTGCTGACGCCTGGGCGGTGGCATTCCCGGCTGCAGCGCGTCGGCGAGTTTCTCAAACTGCGCGCGGGTGATCACGGTTTTGCAGGCATCACCCTGTTGGGTGGAATCGGCACAGAAACCCTTCAGCGTGATCACCGGATCGCCGGGCCCAACTTTTACTTCCGGGGCCTTGTCGGGTGCGGGGGAAGCGCTTTGTTCCGCCTTGGTTCCGGCGGCGGGAGGTGTAGCCGGTGGCGCAGCTTGTCCGTAGGCCAAGCCGGCGAGCAGGAGACACACGAGACACTGGGAACGCATGACCTAAGATCCTCCAGGGAAAAATTGCGACGAATGTCATCGTAGCATGTCCCACCGGCGACCGGGCGGGAGTGGCAAGGGGTTGGCGGCGGGCGAATCCAAAGCGATAATGACGTTTATGCCAGAAATTCGGGCCACCTTCAGTTCCGAGTCGATGCGCCGGGAAAAACGAGACGTTGCCGGGAACTCGGTGCTGGCGGCTCTGGTGATCACGTGCCTGAAAATTGTTGTGGGGATCGCGACCGGCTCGCTGGGAATTTTATCGGAAGCTGCACACTCCGGATTGGATCTGATCGCGGCCGTGGTGACGTTTTTTTCGGTGCGGGTTTCCGACAAGCCGGCGGACGCCGATCACCAGTACGGGCATGGCAAGGTTGAAAATTTTTCGGCCTTCATCGAAACCGGTCTGCTGCTGGTGACGTGCGTCTGGATCGTCTATGAATCGATAACGCGGCTGTTCTTTCACAGCGTGGAAATTGAGCCGAGCGTGCCTGCGTTCCTGGTCATGTTGCTGTCGATGGCAGTCGACGCCTGGCGCTCCCGCGCACTCGGACGCATTGCAACGAAGTACGACAGTCAGGCGCTAGAAGCGGACGCGCTGCACTTTTCTACGGACATCTGGTCGAGCGGGGTAGTGATTCTGGGCCTTGCGCTGGTTTGGATGGGGCGCAACTATCGGGTGGGATGGCTGCGCCAGGCCGATCCGATTGCCGCGCTGTTCGTAGCGGGCGTGGTGGTTTCCGTGAGTTGGCGGTTGGCGAGGAGAACGGCGGATGCGCTGCTCGATGCCGCGCCAGCCGGCGTGCGCAGCCAGATCCTCGACCGTATCGGCACCGTCAACGGCGTGCTGGAGGTGGAACGGGTCCGGTTCCGGAAAGCTGGGAACCGCTATTTCGCGGACGTTTCGGTGGGACTGGAACGTAATTTCACCTTCCAACGATCGGAACAGGTGTCCGATGCGGTGAGGTCGCGGGTGCGTGAAGTTTTGCCCGATGCCGACGTGATGGTGCACACGGTTCCACGCGCCCGGCGTACGGAAAATATTTTTGACCGCATTCGCGCCGTCGCTACCCGCTATAACTTCAACGTGCACGACATAAGCGTGCAGGACCTGAACGGGCAGTTGCATGTAGAACAGCATCTGGAGCTTGATGAGCTACTCACCATGAAGCAGGCGCACGACGAAGTTACCCGTCTGGAAACGGAGATGCGCACCGAGGTCCCGGAAATTGCGACCATCCTTACGCATATTGAAAGCGAGCCGGCGACGATTGAAACGGGAGAAGAGATTGTTCGCGAGCCGGAACTGGAACAGCGGCTCAAGGACATTGTGAAGGAGTTTCCCGAGGTGATGGACGTGCACGAATTCCAGTTCAAGAAGGTACGCGCGCGGCTTTATGTTTCGTGCCACTGCACGCTGCCCGACGATATGCCCCTTTCGCGAGTGCACGACGTTCAGACATCGCTCGAGATCCGGTTCAAACACGACGCGCCGGAACTATTCCGGGTGCTGATACATCCCGAGCCGATGACGGATAACCGGCGGTAGCGAGATCGGTCGTGGCAAGATATGCACTTACGAGATAACGAAAGGACACAATGATCGACGCTTCAGTGAATTGGACGGACAAAGATCGATATGTAGGGTCGGCAGCCTCACGCCACTCAATTGTGATGGATACCGCAGCCGAAAAGACGGCCAACAGCCCGATGGAGTTAGTGCTGCTCGGTTTGTGCGGTTGCACGGCATCGGACGTCGTGGGAATTCTCCGCAAGAAACGCGAGCCGTTCACCGGGCTCGAAGTGCGCGCCGAGGCGGAAAGAGCGGACAGTTATCCTGCTGTCTATACGTCGATTCACTTGACCTATCTCGTTCGAGGACAGGTGTCCCAGAAGGCTATGGAAGACGCGGTGAATCTTTCGAAAGAGAAGTACTGCTCGGTCTCCGCCATGCTGGAGAAAACGGCGAAGATCACCTACACCATAGAGCGCATTTCGTGAAGGCTGGCACCCATCCGCTGCGGGGTTACTTCTATATCGCGAGTGCGGCCCTGCTGTGGGGAATATCGGCGACGCTCGGTCGCGCGGCATTCACCGGACATTTGCTACGGGGCGGTGTATCGCTCGGAACGTCATTAGAAAAGATCAATCCACTGGTCCTGTCGCAGAGTCGCGTAGTTTTTTCGCTGGCTGTCCTGTTACCGGTGTTACTCGTGCGGAGAGGAGCGTCCGCGCTGCGCGTTCCCGGGCGCGACCTGCTGCGGTTTTTCCTGCTTGGAATTCTGGGAGTCGGGGCGTCGAACTATTTCTACTACCTTGCGATTCAGCGGACGAATGTAGCGACAGCCATCATCCTGCAATACACGGCACCAGTATGGGTGCTGCTCTATACGGTGGCGCGCGGAGCGCAGCGGCCGTCGCTCAGGAAAAGCGCGGCGGTAGGGCTGGCTGTGGCGGGTTGCGCGCTGGCAGTCGGCGTTGTCGGCTCGGGCG
>Ga0208188_1001021_pt1 | contig 13106 bp, 13 predicted proteins | sample June2015DPH_8_50_FD_184698 | JGI IMG/M metagenome (GOLD analysis project Ga0208188, IMG submission 184698) | Peatland microbial communities from SPRUCE experiment site at the Marcell Experimental Forest, Minnesota, USA - June2015DPH_8_40... | ecosystem: Environmental > Terrestrial > Soil >...
CCGCAGCACTGCACTCCGAGATATGAGCGACTAGACTGTCTCCCAAAGCGACAAGACGGAATTCGCCCGCTGGAAAGTCCTCTACTCATCTCCACAATACCTGCCGTTTACTTATGTATTCTCGCGTTGCTGGTCACGCAGAGTTCCTTGCATCACATTTGGCTCATGCTCATCTGTGTGCATGAGCGGTCCACCTTGATCCCGACACGAACATGGAATCAACGGGTCAAAGATACACGGGCCTGGGCAGGCCATAGAAAGCCCGTTGCGAAGTCCCCTTCGTCATAAGTCCGTTATGAGGCAGGCGAGCGGGTAAGACCAGAGGAATATTCTTTTCAAGAACCCGCAGCGGATGTCGGGCTGAATGGCACTGTTGGAAGAATCAGGGCTTGCGAGAAAGCTAACTTGTTCTTCACAAGCTTCTGCAGGTGGCGCCTGCGGTCTCGCTGGCGCTGACCTTGGCGATCGCGCTCGACGGGTTCAGGGTGGGACAGCCTGAACTGGCGGGGATAATCGGGGTTGCGGGTGCGCCATTTCTGCTGGCTGTGACGGCAGACTTGGCGATACACGGCATCGGTGTGGAGCTTGCGGCGGTGAGGACGTGAAGGCCCGGCTCCTTAAAGACTGATGAAATCGGCTCCCTTTAAAGCCAGAACTGACGCTTGTGTGGTCACCTAGCTGTGTGGTCACCTAGCTTGACATCCGATGGCTATTGTCTTAGTCTCACTCCAGATTCGAGCAGCAACGTCTAGGACTAAGGAGCCATCCATGCGAAACGCTCCCGACACTGACCTCTGCCGGTCACAACGGACACCGGCGACAATTCCAATTAGGCTCGTGGTGGATTCCGAGAGCTTCAGGGTGGAGCACGAGCCCTCCACGGTTGACCTCGCCGTCCAGGGCATAAAGGTTCGCGCTCCTCTTGCGCTTTTCCGTTTCTTTGGACATCCCGCAAGCTATGTTCGGCCTCATCGTCGATCGCTCGGGAGTCACATCGAACGGCTCGATTGAATTGTGGTAGGCTAAGAGTATTGATTACGCTTGAGTCAGGTCACGTTTTCCATACCGGATGAGAACCTGCTTGCCTTGAAGGCTATGCCAGATGTCCTTGCATCCAGGATTCGTCTTGCTGAGGCCATCATGCTATATATGATGGGCCAGCTTTCATCGGGGGCCGCTGACCAGCGTGCTGGCGTGCGAATCCATATTTCCTCAGCCACTCGGCAGAATATGGCCCGGACACGTTCGACCTCAGTGAAGAGGGGCTGATGCACGACCTCAAGAGCGCATGAGGCGATCTGTAATGCTTCGCCGATCCAATACCTACACCAGAGCGGTTTCCTGCATTTACTCCAGCGTCATGCCAGAGGGTGACCTTAACATTTTCGTCGGTGAAGGACTCTGTGCTGCATGACCTTTATGTACCATGGAAGAAAAGATGCTGGACTCGAAGTTGCCCGCTGTCTTTATCATGTCATGGCTATTAAGACGCGTTCCCCCCTGGAACCAACGCTGTTTGTTGAGCGGTGAAACAGGGTTGCCGGTGTGTGGCGATGACTATCATTCGAACCTGAGCATCTGGACGGTACCGATGGCGCTAGAAGGCATGTCCGTGAAGGAATTCGCCTACTCCGGATTAGTGAAAGACACGCTCAGCGCTGCCGGTGGCTCACGCCACAGTCCCGCCGAGTAGTGGCTTGCTTAGCCCGCGCTTTCTCGGCTTCAACAGGAGGCCAGCGGGCAGTCTTCTGCGCGTAATCAAGAGAGTCTTGGACTTGTGGGGGTGTCAATGGTGAAACGCAACCGAAGGCAGTTTCTGGCTGAAAGTCTGGGCGTGGGGCTGGCCCTGGCGCCACCGCAAACAGCGTGGGTACAGGGATCACCGACGGAGAATCTGCGCGTGTGCCTGGCGGTCGGCGACGCGCATCGGCAATGGGACATTGCCAGGGTATTTCAGGAACTGGGCTTGGCATACGAAGTAACGAGCGCGGATAGGGCGAGCGGGATTCAGACTGATCGCTTTGCGGCGTTGTGGATTGCCTCGAGCTCCTATCCTGAGCCTGCGGCGCTGCCGGAACAGCTTATAAGGAAACTGGATGAGTTCCTGGAAGCGGGGAAAGGCGTCTTTGCGGAGTACGTATCGAACTTTCCGGGGGTTCGGGCCGGAGACTCGCCGCAGAAGACCGGGATTGCCCGGCTGTTTGTGGCAAACCCGCTGGATTTGCCGGACGCGCTCGCAGCCGGAACCATTCTAGACGAACAAGACTCCTTGTGCTTGCCGCTGCTCGCGGAGCCACACGGTTCGAAGCCGGTGCTCGCATTCGGGCGCGTGGCGGGAGTCGAGAGGATCGTCCCGAAGTTTCAGCACAAGGACACGTGGACCGGATTGCTGTGGGGAGAAAGTTCCCGCGGCCGTTACGCCTTGGCAACCACGAGCATTTCCGAATTCCGGCGAAGGCAGTACGCGCCCCTGGCACACTGGAGCAAGTTTGTGCGGCAATTGGTGACCGCGTTGCTCCCCGAGCCACAGCGCCGGGAAGTGCTCGAGCGCTACATTCCAGTGCAGGCTTATACGGAGCCGAGGGTCTGGGCGTTGCCGGGAGCGATCATTCGAGTAGTAGTGGAAACTACGCCGAATGTTCGGGTCGAGCTTGCGCGACCAGCGAGGGTGGGCCTGATGGATTCCGGGAATGGGCGTTACGAGGCCGAGCAAAAGGTTGCTGGGCCGGGAGCGTTGGACTTCGCCGTGGAGGTTTCCCGTGCCAGCCAGAAACGCAGGATCGAGTTCCCGGTCCGAGTCACAGACCGCACAACTGCCTACTCGCATGCGCTGGAACGAAACATGCTGTGGTACGAACGCTCCGGTGCACTTCTCAAGCCTGACGGCACCCTGGGCGTTTCCGAGTGGGTATCTGGTCCGGACACCGAGGGTGTGCGCATCGCGTATGGGGCGGAGCAGCAGCAATCGCCCGAGCGCGCGGATTGCGTGTTCGAGTCGGCGCTGGCGTTCTGGATTTACGGCAAGCTGGCCGCGAGCGTGAAACACCGCCGCATCTCGGAGAACATGCTGGCGCGGATCATGGATTTCCAGCGGCTGGAGAGGGGTGATCCCGGCTACGGACTATGGAACACACGGGGCCGGGGAGGGCCGGCGTTTCAGGACGACACTTCCTGGGCCACCATCTGCGCACTGGCAGCCTACCGGTACACGAAGAACAGGATGTTCCTGGAGCGCGGCTTGCTTTCGGCGCGGGCCCAAGCTCGGGCGTTCGGGCCGGATGAACTGCTGCGGGTACCGGAGTACGCGAAGGCCCCACAGCCGGTTTCACTTACGCAGCAGGCCGACCAACACCCGCACTTCGGCGGGTGCGTGTTGTCGGCATGGCTTTACACTTATGGCATAACCGGCGACCGGTCCTATCTCGATCTGGCCCTGCCCATGCTGCGGAAGATGGTCGAGGGGTTCTCGAAGATTCCGCGCTATGTCATCAGCAGGACCTGCGAGTCCGCCCGGTTCCTGCTCCCGCTGGCACTGGCTTGCGCCTATTCGCCTGATTCCATCTTCAAGAAGGCTCTGCGGGACCAAGCAGACTACCTGCGCTCGCGCACCGATCACTGCGGAGCGATCCAGGAAGAGGGTAGCAATGTCGGCCATAGCGTGGAGGGTGGAGATTTGGGCTTAACATATAACGCCGACGAGAAGATTAGCGATCAGTTGTACTGCACTAGCTTCGCGGCCATGAATTACTGGATCGCCTACAAAGCCACCGGTGATCGCGCCTATCTCCAGGATTTTGTCCGCACCGCCGACTACTTGGTGCGCATCCAGGTGGAAAGCCCCGATGCGATGATCGACGGTGGCTGGATGCGGGGGTTTGACTACTCGCTGTGGGAATACTACGGTTCCAACGCCGATCAGGGTTGGAACGCCTATTGCCTGGAGACCGGCTGGACCAACGCCATTATCGACATGGCACTGGGCCTATTTCTGATGGATGATGCCTTCTTCGATCCAACGCAAGCAGGTAAGTAGATTCTCTCTTAATTCTAAAGGGCAAATGTCAACAACCGTCTCCCGGACGTTTGAGGACACTTTCATGTTTGAGCTGGCTGTCAACGGCGACCATGCGCAATCGTCCTTATGCTCCTTTTGGATGGCCAATCTGCCAAGGGATTTAGGGAATGCCACGGCGGCGGAAGGTTTCAAGCCGCTCGTCGCTCGTAACGATGGTGAAGTCCGCCGACTTCCAGAATCCCCGTCACGGCACTCAGTCCTGGCGACTTAACGCTGGGAACTCGCGGCCAGGCCCGCGTCTGTCAACCGGGTCAGAGCTTCGGGCCAGAGATCCCTCACGGATGGGGGAACGTCAGATCCCGTAGAACGGAAAGCCAGCAGCAATGACCCGAGAACTGGCGGAAGGAGCGGGGGACGGATCTCAACTCCGGGATGCTCCGCCAGGACAGCTTCTCGAAAGGCCGGGAGCGTAAAGTCGTTCTTGAATACGCCTCCGATGTAGGCAACAATGGGAGCTCTCCAGTCACTGCGAACCTCAGTTGCGGAGGACGATGGAAAGAGGGCAGTCAGAATGAACGAGGCAAACTGAGCCAGCAACCGGCCGGCGTTCTGCAAGATATTCTGGGCAACATGATCCCCTCCTTGCGCCACTTCATCCACCCACACTGAAAGGCCTGCCATGTGCTCGTGAGACCACCTCCCCGAATAATAGTTCGCCATGAGCGCGACCGAGGACGTCACACCGAGGCGTTCCAGCAGCACAGTCGTGAGCTGCGTTTTTTCTCCGAACCCGTCAGATTCCGCCGCGGCAGCGCGCACTGCCTCCCGACCTATCCAGTAGGCACTGCCTTCGTCGCCAAACATGTGTCCCCAGCCACTGACGCGCATTTCTCTGCCTTGGGAATTCACGCCGCGTGCCACTGAACCGGTACCGCCAATGACCATCATCCCGGGGTCCCCGGCCGTGGCGCCCGCCAGGGCATTCACGGAATCGTGGACCACTCTCAGCGCAGGAGTTCTGACAAACCGGGAGAGAATCTGCAGCTTGATTTCTGTCTCGCCTGTCATCCCGAAGCAGGCACCAGCGAACTCCACGGTTTCGAGTGGCGGTGCAGCAGCGGCTGCCAGCGCCCTATTGACGGTGGTTCGAATCACCCTTTCGAGCCGCGCCGGACCTCCCGGTTCTTCAGTATGGTTGCTGGGACCTCCCGTTGCCTGGGAGAGAATCCGGCCCCATTCATCGGCTAGGGCGACCTTGGTTGTCGTTTGGCCCCCGTCCACGCCTAGGAAAAGACTCATTAGGTTTGCACCTGTTTTGGACTCGACATGCCGTGTAACAATTCAGCCCCGAATGTGCGAGGGCACCTGGGAGGCGACTCGTCAAACGGCGCGACGATGGCCGGGCGAGAGAGCCGAACGACTTTGGGCGACCGCAGAATGCGTCGCATCGAGTGTGCAACTCACGTATTAATCTATACCTGAAGCCGAGGACACTTGTTTCCCGATGAGAGTCGCCTCGATGAATCTCTGCACGAGCCACTCGAGGTTGGTGATGGCCGTTCCTACAACAACTGCAAAAGCTCCCAAATCGAAGGCCCGGCGCAACTGTTCCGGCGTGTGGACTCGGCCTTCCATGATCACGGGGACTTCCGCCTGCCGCACGAGGCTCTCGAGGAGCGTAAACGCAGGCTCCCGGAAAGCTTGCGCCTCTCCCGTATATCCATGAAGAGTCGTAGCCACCAGGTCCGCACCCAGCGCGACAGCAGCGAGTCCTTGCTCGACTGTGGCGACATCCGCCATGACTGGGGCACCGAGCTTTCCTCTGGCGTTCTGAATGATCTTTGCCAGCGACTGCCCATCCGGCCGCGGCCGATCCGTACAGTCAAGAGCGACGATATCGGCGCCAGCGCGGTACACGTGGCGAACCAACTCCCAGGTTGGCGTAATGTATACGGGGCTTCCGTCAAACTGCCGCTTCTCAAGCCCGATCAGAGCGATGCTCACCCGCCGACGAACCGCCCGGATGTTCTCGACGCCGTTGATTCTTACTGCCACAGCCCCTTGCTGTTCAGCAACGCGGGCCATGGCGGCAATGATGTCAGGCTGATTGAGAGGCGAATTCGGGGGTGCCTGGCACGACACGATTAGTCCGTTCTTTAGTTTCGAGATGACCGCAGAATTCTCATTGGTTCGCATAATCGTTGCCACGGGGATTCTCGGATCCGTCGTATCTTGAGCTTCAGGAGTCTGCTGATAACCTCGACTAACCCGCCATCCCGAGGAACCGAAGTTGACGTGAAATCTCGCAAGCCTCCGATCTCACGGACAAGCACTTTCTTTTCCCACAAAGCGGGAGCAAAATCACATCGCCTCGATATTCTCCCTCAGGCTCTTAAGTGGTGCGGTCCGGAATACCCAGCTATTGAAAACCGCCCCGGGGAGCCGAAGGATTGACTTTTCATTTTAGCGGAATTATAGTGACCCAACAAGAGACAAAACTAGATGTCTAGCGAGGAAGAGACCTTGACCACCAATTCAACCACCCACATGCCCGGAACTGCCTTTCCGCCTATTGGCTTGGACCGCAGGAGCTTCGTCCCATATTACCGTCAAATTGCCAATCAAGTGAAAGAGCTCATTCAATCCGGGGGGATTGCGCCCGGTCAAGGTTTCTGGTCAGAAGGGGAGATTGGCCAGAGACTGGGTGTCAGCAAGATGACCGTACGCCAAGCCTTCCAGGTATTGCGTGCCGATGGCCTCCTGGTTGTTGAAAAAGGGAAACGCCCCACCGTGGGCTCTAAGCGAATTCATAAGGACTTCCAAAAGTTGCGTGGTTTTAGTGAAGAAATGTCACGCAGCGGTTTGAGGGCATCATCAAAACTGCTGGCCGCTGAATACATCTTCCCGGACGCACAGACCACCCAGGCCCTCTCCTTGAGCAAGGGCGAGAAGGTCTACAAGATCGTCCGGTTGCGATTCGCCAATGATGAGATTGTAGGCCTGGAGGTCACTCATGTTCCTGCCCGTCTTTTCCCGGACCTGCTAAAACAGGACTTGGGCGCGAATTCCCTCTATTCCATCATCGAGAAACGTTACAACGTCAGGTTAGCCTGGTCCCACGAGGAGCTCAAGGCCGTTCTGGCAAAGAAAGAAGAGGCCAAACTGTTGCGGGTTACCCGCAACTCGCCGCTCTTCTCGATGCGACGAACAGTCTATAACGCCGAGGATGAACCCATTGAGTACGGTCACTCACTCTTTCGCGGTGATCGTTACAGTGCCACTGTCATCTCCCGGCGCGAGTTCTAGAAGGACCTGCTTCGAGGAACTGCCATGAAAACCGAACCGCCCTGCCCGAAACCCAGCGATCTGGGTTCCTCTGCGCCGTCGGCGCCGGGAGCCCCGGCCGGCCTGTCTCGCCGGCGCTTCGTGGGGGTAGCCACCGGTGCGGCTACTTTGTTGGTTCAGGCAATTGCGAGCCGGCGCGGCTTCGCGGCGAGTTCTTTTTCGGCCGTGGGTTCTCTCGATTACCACCCCCCAACCGCTCGCCAGTTCCCTTTCGACGGCTCGATTTTCCCTTACGGAGCCATTCACTTCAGCACCCTGCCTCATTGGCAGTATTACCTGCAGCCAATTGCACAGTGGCGTCCTTGGCTTGAGCGCGACCTGCGGCAGATGAAGGACCTGGGCCTGAATACCGTTGTGGCCCACATCGATTGGTATGATGCGGAGCCTGCGCAAGGAGGCTACGACTTTTCCCGTTCGGATGTAGTGGTCGAGTTGGCGGAAAAAGTGGGCCTCTACGCCCTCCTATGGCCTTGGCCTGAGCTTGAGCCGGACTGGCTTGGGCGGGCCTTCCCCGATGCTTTGTGGGTTGGCGATGACGGCCTGAAGGTCGGGTCTGCTTGTTGGGATCATCCTCAAGTACGCGCAGCGGCGGGGAATTTCATCAGGTCGACCATTGAGCGCTACAAATCCAGCCCTGCGGTGCTGGCGTGGGACATCGCCGCCGAACCAGGGCTGTGGATATCAGGCGATAGCTTAGTTCGGGAGCGCGGCCAAGCAAGAACCTATTGCTACTGCCCTTACACGAAGGCTCGATACCGGGATTGGCTAAAGAAACAGTATGGAGATCTCAATCGCCTGAATGAGTTTTGGGCAACGTACCACCAGCACTGGGATGAGATTGAACCCCTACGCGCGGGAATATTTGAAAGGGCTCAAGCCCCCTGGGTAGACTGGCGGCAGTTCATGCTGTGGAATGTTGCCGACTTTCAGCACTTCAAGGCGGACGTTGCGCGCAAGGCTGATCCCACTCGTCCTGTCACTTGTCACATCGGGGGCCTAGGCAGCGGCTATGCCTATCACTGTGCAGATGAATACCAGATCTCGGAATTCATGGACGTCTTTGGCCTTTCATTCTTTCCGTACTGGATGATGCATGAGACAGGGGAGTACGAACCCAGTTTCGGCTCGCTGGCATTGGACGGGATCCGCTCCCTCGGCCGCGGGAAGCCCATGTGGGTCGAAGAACTGCAGGGCGGGCCAAGCGTTTCCGGGTTGCACTTTCACTCCCCGACCCCTGGGGCTGAGGACATCCGCATCTGGGTTTGGCAGAGCATTGCGCACGGGGCGAAGGGCGTTTACTTTTGGAACTGGAGGCCGGAACTGACGGGCATCGAGGCTTCTGGTTTTGGGCTTGTAGAGGCTGACGGTAGCCCAACCCCACGGGCTCGAGCCGCTGGCGAATTGGGCAAGCTACTACAGAAACACGGGAGAAGGTTCATACTCTCCAGGCCGTGGCCTGCGGAGATTGCCATCCTGCACAGCCCCCGCACGTCAGTCTTAGCTTTTGGGGAGGGCGAAGAGGGCTTGCCTCTGCAAAGCGTTCGCGGTGTGTACCGGGCGCTCTGGCGGCACCAGTTGCCAGTGGATTTCATTGTGAACCAGCAGTTGGCTGAAGGCATTGACCTCAGTAAGTACAAGGTCATCTATCTTCCATTGGCGTACACGCTATCGCGGGAAGAAGGAGCCTGGCTGCGCAGGTTCGTCGCTGCAGGCGGCACTCTGGTTGGTGACTTGTGGTGCGGCTTGAAAGACGAGCGCGCGATGATCTACGAACAGATGCCGGGAGCAGGGCTCGCGGAAGTTTTTGGCTGTCACATGCAGGAACTGGTTCCCACTAAGTCTTCGTGGCTCACAACCACTGAGCCCGTTAAGTTTGGCTGCTCGCTTCCTGCCGGCTCGCGCTTTGAAGTGACGCGCTATCGCGCCAGGATGGTCCCGCAGCATGGGTGCTCCATTGCCGGCGAGTTCGAGGACGGGTCTCCGGGTATCCTGGTAAACCAATTCGAGAAGGGCAAAGCAGCTTACATTCCCGCGCTCATCGGCGGGGCGCTTGACGAAAAAGGGGACGAAGGGCTCGCCAAGCTTCTGGCAGATTTGGCGCTCTGGGCTGGAGTGCAACCAGTCCTGCGACTTGAAAAGATCCCTACGCAAATTTTTGTCGAAGCAAGACTATTGGAGGGAGAGAAAGAGGATACTGTAGTCCTTCTAAACCACTCGGCAGAGAAAGTCTCGATCCGGGTCAGATTCCCGCTGCCGCGGCATCGCAGCGCCGCTTTTTCAGACCTTCTTGCTGACGAAAGCCTGCCCGTGAAACAAGAGTCGGGAGCCGTCATCCTTGAGACTTCGCTGGATCCCAGAGCAGTGAAAGTGTGGTCGGTTCAGACGACTGGCGCGTGAAAACCGGATCATACCTAAACTTGCATCGTGTGCCTAGCCACATTTCGCGCTCTGAATAAACATTTCATCGCGGGGAGCCGGCTGTTTTGTTGCTTGCGAGGCCTCACGCCAGCGTGCCCGACCAGCCCAGGAGCACGATTGCTCCAGCAAGAATGACCAATCCGGCCGTCATCCATGCGCGGTCAGCAGCGCCCGAATGTCTCCATTCTCCTGCCCAAAGCCCGCACACATTGGCGGTGGCCAACCCCACCGTCAGGCTCAGCGGCCAGCCAATCGCCGGCCCCAGCTTGCCGAGCCTGGGCGACGCCGAGCCATAAACGAAGATGCTTCCGCCCCACAGAAGACCCATCAGAATCGCCAGGCCGAATAAGTGCGGCGAGTTGGTCTGCGAATATTTGGACCAACTTCCATTCTTTTTGAACAGATACGCGCAAAAGCACAAATTCGGCACCGCGCCGGCTGTCAGCATCAGGAACCAGACCAGGTTGGAGCCCGCGAAGGCGCTATTCCCCAGGCGCTCGGCGGTCGCGATGATTCCCTGTGCCGAACTGTAACCGATGTTGAATACGGCAGAGAGCAATCCCGCGCCCGTGCAGAGGAGCAAGCCCACCCAGAAGGGGCGCGCCACGCCCACCATATTGCCACGCACGCACTCCTGCTGGCTTTTTTGGCTTCGCTCCCGCAAGACGCCGCTGTAACCGCAGGAAGCAATACCGGCGACGGCGACGATCGTTCCCAGCACGATGGCCTTGCCCTGGGGTTGGTGAAGTCGCTCGGGCGCCAAAATCAGAATGGGCAGGAACGCACCCAGAGAAGAGCTGATCGCCAACACGAGCGTATTGGCCATGGAAATCCCTAACGCGCTCACGCCCTGCCCGAAGAAGATGGCCCCGAATCCCCAAGCGAAGCCGGTGACGACTGCGAACACAATCGCGCTCGCCGGAGCTGCGCGGAGAACCTCTCGCGGAGCGGAAACCGTTGCGAGAGCCATGATGAAGGACATGACCAGGCAAGAGGATACTATGAAAAGCGTCCAGACGTTCTCCCACGACCAACGGCCCAGAAACCGCATCGGCAGCGTAAAGGTCCCGTTCATCAGGCCCGATACGATAGCCAGGAGTATTCCGAATCCCCACAATGGATTTAACATAGCCGAGTATCCAATCTCTCGCTGGCGCCTCAGTGTTGGCCCACTTCACGGCCTGCTTTCACCGAGATCGTGCTCACTTCTTGGAGCCGCGCGGTCCTAACCTCGGGTCTTGAGCCAGTTGAGGTAATCGGAATACAGTCTGGCGGACGCCGGACAGCCGGCAAAAGCCACGGAGCCGGGCTTATTCATCATTCCCTGGTACTGATAGACAAGGATCTGATCGACCCACGGCGAGACGGCCTCCAGTTGGCGCAGAACGCGGTCAAAAGAGGCCGGCATCAAGGCGCTCTTGTATACCGCGTCTTCGAACTCGAAGATCTCGACATCGGCCCAGATCTTTGCTTTCTGCGCGCGATCGTGGGCTTTTCGCAGTCCCTCATAGAAGGCGGAGGTCTCGGCCACCTTCGATTTCCGCACTCCCACTTCATCCTGGTAAGCCACAATGTCAACATCCATCGCGTCCAGTTGCCGGACATACTCATCGTCGGGAGCAGCCACGCGCGTGCCGTACGGCGCGATCATGATCTTCGCATGCGGCGTGAGTTGGCGTGCCAGCCGGGAGCAGGTGTTGGCGTACTCGATGAACTCCGGAGCGTAGTGGCGATTGATGAACGCCTCATCGGGCCAATACCATCCGTAGAAGCTCGGATGGTGGCCGTAGATCCTAGTGAGTTCTTCGATCGACTGGAGTCTCTTCCTCGCGGCGACCGGATCTGAGATGGTCTCGGCGCTTTCCCAGTCGCCGTAGAATCCGCCACCGATAAAGAATTTGATCCTGTATTTGTCCGCCGCCGAGAGCACTGCTTCAATGGGATCGGGGCAACCCAATTGCCACTTGGGGAAGATCCGCGTCTCGTAAAAGGCGCGGTAATAAAGCGCCGTCGCCATGAGCACAAGGTATTCCATTCCTGTGTCCGCAATTTCTTTGATTTTGGCGTCCCACTGCGCGGCAGTGAAGCGAGCACAAGCTGGATTCCAATCGACTCCCTCGACCGTGGCGTGGTGCTGAAATTCAAACCAGCTCCCGGTGATCGGCTTGGTTGCCCCAGGCTGGGGCGATGCTTTTGCTCCAGTCGGATCGATCGCCAGTGCGGCTCCACCCGCACCTAGAGCAGAGAGGAAATCCCGACGGTTCAGATCACTGATCATAAGAAGACTCCCTCAAGACTCACCACCGGTCCAGAAACCGCCTCGGCAGCGTAAAGGTCCCTTTCATCAGGCCCGACACGATGATGAGGAGGATGCCGACTCCCAACAATGAATTTAACAGAGCTGAGTATGCCATCTCACGCTGGCGCCTCAGTGTTTGCCCACTTCAAGTCCTGCGCCAGGCTCGGAGGCGGTTGTCTGCGGAATGAGTGCCGCCCGCAGGAGTGCGGAGCGCTCGCGTTGGTGGGCGAGCGCGCTTTTTTGGACAGCCAGTTCGCTCTCGCGTCGTGCTTCGTCGAGACGCCCCAGGTGCTGAAGCGCGCTGGTCAGAAGCGCGTGAGCATCCGCATCATCAGCGTCAAGCTCGACAGCTTGCCGCAGCACTCTCTCAGCCTGCGCGTACAGCTTTTGTGCGTTGTACAACTTTCCTAGGCTGAGGTAAACCTGCAACTGGCCTGGGTGGTCTTTCCCGACCTGTAGAAGCAGCTTCTCCGCCTCTGCGAACCGTTGAAGAAGAATCAATAGGTCAGCGTATTTTACCACCGTTTCGGAGGAGGCTCCTTGGTGGATTGCAAGATTGTAAGCCTCGGCGCCTTGCGGGTATTGTCCCAGCCTTACGTAGAGATCGCCCAGGACGGACCAGACCGCGGGCTGATCGTGTTTTGCCTCCACTGACTTTTGCAGGTATTCGATTGCCTGGTGGTATCGGCCCGCCACTTCGTCAACCACGCCCTCCGCAAACAAGAGCAGGGGTGAGTTGGGAATCAACCGCAGGCCTTCTGTCAGCACGTCACTTGCATCCTGGTCCCGAAAGCCCAGAAGGAAGACCATCGCCAGACGATAGTACGGCTCGGGCTCTGTGGGAGCAATGCGCGCGGCGGTTTGCAGAGATTTGACGGCGCCGGGAAGGTCGGCGCTCAAACCCCGAGCGGAGCCCAGCAGCAAGTAATAATCCACATCCGAATCCGATGGGGCGCCCGCCTTTAGCAACACGCCGGCCGCCTGTTTATAATCGCCAAGGTGGAAGCGGGCGTCCGCCTCCTCAAACGA
>Ga0208188_1001029_pt1 | contig 13044 bp, 13 predicted proteins | sample June2015DPH_8_50_FD_184698 | JGI IMG/M metagenome (GOLD analysis project Ga0208188, IMG submission 184698) | Peatland microbial communities from SPRUCE experiment site at the Marcell Experimental Forest, Minnesota, USA - June2015DPH_8_40... | ecosystem: Environmental > Terrestrial > Soil >...
CGATCCAGCAGCACTTGTCCGGCGCGCGCTTCCACACCTCGTGAGACAAAGTTCTCGCCGCTGCCAACGCTGCACCGCACCTCCACTAACTTCCCGGGGAGCTGATTTGCGAGTTGACCTGCGAGCTGATTTGCCAGTGATGTGTGCTCCACCATCACCACCGCATCCGCCCCCGCCGGCAGCGGAGCCCCCGTCATGATCCCCACCGCCTGGCCGCGCCCGACCGAGCACACCGTCGGCTCGGGCCAGTCGCCCGCCTTCACCTCGCCCACTACGTCAAGTCGCGCCGGAACCTTCGCCAGGTCCGCCGACTGTACAGCATATCCATCGCGAGTAGCCCGAGCGAAAGGAGGAAAGTCGCGGTCTGCCAAAATCCCCTCCGCCAGCACCCGCCCCAAACCAGCCAGCAGATCCACCGTCTCAACTCCCTCCGGACACACGCCCGCCGCATGCTGCTCGACCAGATGTCGAGCTATTTCAAAGCTCACCACAGAAGACATTCAAGAATGATACGCCGCGGATTTTGCCCAGCGGAGAATGGCGAGGGCAAACACGAACTGGGTACTGGGTACTGGCAACTGGGTACTGTTCTACCGTGCCAATTCCTGCCCCAGCACCGTTGCATTGCTCGCAAAGCAAAGGCCGGTTTCGAGATCCACCAGGCCGGAACGGACAAGTTTTGCAATTTCGCCATCGAAATGCTGCATGCCTTCGTTCCCGCTGGCCTTGATCGCATCCAGCAGGGTGCGGCCCGGCCGCTCGCCTTGTTCGACACAATCGCGAGTGCGCGAGTTGGATTTTAGAATCTCCACTACGGGAACGCGGTCGCCGCCGTCGCTGCGTGGGATCAGCCTCTGCGCAATGATGTAGCGGAAAGTCTTGGCCAGACGCTCTCGCACCGATTGCTGTTCGCTGGCCGGGAACGACCCCACGATGCGCTCCACCGTCTTCGAGGCATCGACCGTGTTTATGCTGGAAAGAACAAGGTGGCCGTTCTCGGCCGCTTCGATAAGAATCTCGAGGGTCTCGCGGTTGCGGATTTCGCCGACCATAATCACGTGCGGCGCCTGCCGCAGAGCCGCTTGCAGCGCGATCGTGAAATTTGGCGTGTCGCTGTGCAACTCGCGCTGGTGCACGGTGGATTGCTTGTGCTTGTGCAGAAACTCGATCGGATCTTCGACCGTCAGAACGTGATAGCAGTGCTGACTGTTAATGCTGTCAATCAAAGCGGCCAGCGTCGAGGACTTGCCCGATCCGGTTCCGCCCGTCACCAGAATGATCCCGTTGCGGACCTGCGCCGCTTGTTCCAATTGCGCCGGCAGATGAAGCGAATGGAAAGTCGGAATGACAGTTGGGATGACGCGCATCACAATCGCGCAACTTCCGCGCTGAATAAAGACATTGACGCGGAACCGCGCCATTCCCGGCAATCCATAGGAGACGTCGCACGAACCCTGCTCGCGAAGCGTATTGATGGCCTGCTTGTTGGTGCCAATCAGGTCGGCCGCGATACGGCGTGTGTCGTCCGCCGAAAGTTTGCTGCTGCCCGCGATTTCGACCGCGGTGAGTTGTCCGTGAATTTCGACCTGGGGCGGACGCCCCGGCGAAAACATCAGATCGCTAACCTTCTCGGAGGTGCGCAACATCCCAGCCAGCAGAACCGGCGTCGGGATCGAGTCCCCTCCACTGACGCCCTCGAAGGCAATCGCAATCGGGGAATTCCCCGTAGCCGCCATTCCATACACTCCCAATTATCAGCATTGACGCCACAGGGGAGAAACATCGACTAGGAACCTATGCAATGACTGTAGCGCGGATCTGCGGAACAGCGAAGGACGAGTAGGTCATAGACCTCGGTAACTGAGGAGCAGTAGCCAGTACCTAGTACCCAGACAACCTACTCCGGGAGCGACTTGATTAGTCCACTCAGGATTCTTCCCACTTCGTGTATGCGCTGCAGCAAATCCTCCGTCGAAGGATGGTCGGAATAACCCAGACGCTCAGCGATTAGCAACTGCGTCTCTAATTCCGCTAGCGATCCTGCGGAGTGCCGCAAGAAGTGCCGAAATTCGCGATGGCTGTAGTGTGCCTGTCCCTCCGCGATATTACTGGGAACCGAAACCGCCGCCCGTCGAATCTGGTCGGTGAGACTGTAAACCTCGCGTCTCGGAAATTTACCCGTCAGCTTATAAATTTCCGCGACCACATCCATGGCCTTCTGCCACGCAACAAGGTCTTTGAAATGCTGAGCCATAATTCCCGGCTTTTCTGGGTACTGGGTACTAGGTACTATTTTTTCTTCTTGTTTCCGAAGCCGGTTTCCACGGGCGCGCCGATGCTGGCCAGCATATCCTTGGCTGGCTGAGCAAACGGACCGGTGGGCTCGAGCTCAAGATACTTTCGAAAGGCCTCGGCTGTACCTTCGGCTGCAACCACCTTGCCGTCCTTTCCAATGGTCTCCTTGCCGATCAGGTTCACACCCTTCCAATAGTAAGCTGCAGCTTTGGTGGGATCGGCCGCAATCACTTTGTCGAAGGCCACAATTGCATCATCCACCTTGCCCGCATTGGTAAGAACAGCCCCGATGTTGAACAGGTACGCGCCGGCATGCGTCGGGTCCAGTTGGGCCGCCTTGTTGTAGTTGGCCACGGCATCATCAACCTTGTTGGTCTTCGAATACACCTGGGCAAGGTTGTTATAGTAAGCGGCCAGCTTCACATTAGTGTCGGCCTCTTTCTGTTCCGATTCGGAGGCGGTACGCAAGTCGATTGCTTTCTGGTAATCGACAGCGGCGGCCTCGTAGCGCTTCTGTTTTTCTTCCGGAGCGGTCTGTTTGGGCGCCGAGTTAAGGTAGGCGTTGCCGAGTGCCGCCCAGACTTGATCGTGGCTGCTGTCGATCTGGTTCGCTTCAGTCAAGGTGGCGATGGCAGTATCGTAGTCCTTCGCATCGGAAGCCGCACCGGCAGCTTTGAGTTTTTCGTTAAGCGTGCCAATGGTTTTCGTTGCGGCCAACGCTTTGGCTTCGGCCTCTTGCTTAGCCTTGAGTTGTTCAGGAGTCAATCCCTGACCCGCGGCTTGGGTTGCCTGTTCTTTCTTCAGGTCGATGTCCTGGTCCGTTTCTTCCAAACCCACCGGGAGATTGTTGATATGAAAGAGTTCCTTGCCGTCTTTGCTGAGCTTGATGTTGTATTTTCCCGGAGCGATGCCGAGCGAGAAATATTCGCCCTTGTTATTGGTCTTGAGGGTGTACTTGTGGCCCGTTTCGGTCCCCGTCCACTCCACTTCGGCCTGGGCGATCGGTTTCCCCTCGGAGTCTCTGCAAGTTCCCTTCACAGTGCCCGTGGTTTGCGCGAACGCCAGTGGAGCGGACAGCCCCAGGGTAAGAACGACAAGAACAAAAAAGACGAGCAGCAGGGGAAGGTTGAAATATTTCCTCATGATTGTGCCTCCCGGCATTCCATCTGAATTTACTGCACTCTATGCACTGGAAAATCTATGCACCGCTTTCGTATCAGGCCATCGCTCCAGCGATGCCGCCAGCGTACTGGTTTCGTATCAGGGCATCGCTTCAGCGATGCCGCCAGTTATCCGAAATCAGACGCCCCTTTAGGGGCTGGCGATTTCTGAAACCGCTTCTAACTCAAGCGGACGGCGGTTTCCACATACGCAATGGGATCTTCCGCGCCCGCCTCGCGAAACGCCCGCAGGCGGAGCACACAGCTGTCGCAGACACCGCAGGCGCGATCTTCGCGCTGATAGCATGACCACGTTAAATCGAACGGGGCATTCAGTTCAAGGCCAAGCCTCACAATCTCGTGTTTGCGCATCGCAATCAACGGTGTCACCACCCGGATGGTTCCTTCTCTCGTGCCCGCCTTCACCACTTCGTTGAACGCTCGATAATACTCCGGTCGGCAGTCAGGATAACCAGAACTGTCGGGCTCGACCGCTCCGATGTAGACTCTTTCAGCTCCTATCACTTCCGCCCAACTAACGGCGACGGCAAGAAAATGCGCGTTGCGGAAGGGGACATACGTCACAGGAACGATCACCGGAACGGTCGCAGGAACGCCGACGGGAATGCTGGCGCCGGGAAGGTGCGCTCCACTAACGACCGCTTCGGGAACGGCAATATTCGAATCGGTCAGCGCCGATCCGCCGATGGCTCCGAGAGCCTCATTACGCACCAGCAGCCGGTCCCGAATTCCGAGCCGGTCGCAAATGCTTTCGAACGAGCGCCGTTCGCGCTGTTCAGTACGCTGTCCATAGCTAACATGGACCGCAGCGGCCTGGTGGTCGCGAGCCGCCAGCGCCGCACACACGCAGGAATCCATGCCGCCGCTCAGCAGAACCACGGCGCGGCGACTTCCGGTCGAGGTTAAGTTCGATGCCATAATTCGCCCAAAGCGCCGCGAACACGACGGACGGGAACGTCGAACCCAGGCGCTTACCAACCATCGTCGTGACCGCTCCCTCCTGATTTTATGCCACGTGTGAAAGTTTGACCGCTGTCGCACAGTTGCAAGCGCATAGGTCCCAGCCCCGGAGGGGCGACGGACCTTAGCCCACCGCTTCAGCGGTGGGTATGCGTGAATGCCCGATCAAGTCCCGGAGGGACAGCCGAGTCCTAACACGGATTCGTGCCACCGTCGCCGCTTCAGGTTTCCCGCGCCATGTTTCCATCACAAACCGTCCGTGAGCGCCATCACTGACACCCCGCCAATTGCCATGCCACACTACAAAACTAATTGGGGCAGTGGAGGGGTGTATGCGTCAGCGACGACGGTCCTCAAAGCTGCCCGAAGTCATTTTAGACATGGCTTCAGCGCTCCAGCGAGGATAAGTCCTTATTTCGGAATATTTTACATATAAGTCGCTTCGAATCAATATTTTGCAGTCGAAAGAGCATGTAAGTCGATGATTCCAATGGGGAGGGGGGTGGGGGGGTGGCTTTGCCCAACAAAGCGCCACTGCCCAAAAACTCCCCGTCCTGCCCAAAAAGTCTACCAAAACCAACAAAACTGAATAGCCAAAACTAAGAGAGAGGGAATTCCTATGCAAACGCCCGAAAGCACAAAAATAAACACAGAGGCAACAATAGTTCTTGACAATGTTGCCTATAAGGTGCATTATAAAGATGTGCCAAGCGCAGCCGATGTCGAGAGAATGATGCACCAAAGATTGCAGCACGAGTGTGCTTCGATGCAGTCCATTCGCAAAGAGATTTCAGAGTTGGCCTCTGCATATAACCGATACGTAGACCTGAAGACTGAGGTTGATTCTAGGGGTAAACGTATTAAGCGGCTTATGGCTATTTTGGGATCGGATTCACTCGATGGATTGGGAACCGATGACGTTCAAGAGGAAATGAACCTTCAGGGCGAGCCTGAAGGTTTACGCGAAGAACTTTCTCTCTGGCGGGCAATCGAGGAATATCTCATCATCGCCGGGGAAACCAAGGTTGGCGATGTGCAGGGATTCTTTTCCGGAATGAATTACGAGGTCACTAGACAAGCAATCGAATCTGCATTGCGGAGCCATGCTAACAAGTTTCGCGTAGTGAAACGAGGACGAGAGAAATACATTTCGCTCAAGAAGCAAACGGCATAAAGCAGTTTGGGCCTACCGCTGTTACTAGCAGCGATAAGCCCGGAAAGAGTAGCAACCCTTGCGAGGAAGCCATCTTCATTTCTGTTTATACGCCAGACCACCGCCGCGTTGCAAGGGGCTTGCGCCCCGCTCCGAATCGCGATAGCTGTACCAATTCTCAATGATACGGAGACGATATGGAACCGACGATGAATGGAACGAGCACCAGACAGCAACGCGGCCTTGAACTCGCAGCCACGCGGACGATTCGGCAAAAGGGCGGCCTTTGGATTGTGCCGTCACAGACTGGGGCGGGAACCTATAGCGTTCACATGATGCCGAAAATTGCCAGTTGCACTTGCCCGGACTTTGAGACGCGGGGCGTCACCTGTAAACACATCTTTGCCGTGACCTACGTTATGAAGCGCGAAGAAAATGCGGACGGCAGTACGACGGTCACCAAGAGTGTGACGGTAACAGCAAGGACGGAGCGCACGACCTATCCGCAGAATTGGCCCGCATACAATGCAGCACAAACCAACGAGAAAGACAAATTCCAGATGTTGCTTTCCGATCTCTGCCGGGGTATTCCCCAGCCTCAAGAGCGGAAAATGGGACGCCCCAGCTTGCCATTGTCCGACGTGATTTTCAGTGCGACGTTCAAGACATACAGCACAGTTTCGGGACGGCGCTTTATGAGCGATCTACGGGAAGCGGAGATGAGTGGATTCATCTCCAAGGCTCCCCACTACAATTCGATTTTCAACTACCTTGAGAATCCCGAACTGACTCCCATCCTGAGGGAACTCATCACGCAAAGCAGTTTGCCACTTAGTTCTGTAGAGACGAACTTCGCCGTGGATTCTTCCGGTTTTACGACTTCGCGTTTCGTCCGCTGGTTTGACCACAAGTACGGACAAGTGAGAGAACAGCATGATTGGGTAAAGTGCCATTTGATGTGCGGAACGAAAACACACGTCGTGACGGCTGTTGAGATTCACGACCGCCATGCAAGTGATTCTCTACAGCTTCCCGCTCTGGTAGAAACGACGGCGCAGAATTTCCAGATGTCAGAAGTTTCGGCGGACAAAGGTTACGCCAGCAAAGCGAATGCCGATGCTGTCACCAAGGCGGGAGCCACGCCGTTTATCGCCTTCGCCTCGCATCACAGAGGGAACGGCGGTGGAACGTGGGAGAAGATGTATCACTACTTTTCTTTCCGGCGCACGGAGTTCTTGCAGCACTATCACAAGCGCAGCAATGTGGAGTCCACGTTCAGTATGATGAAGCGGAAATTTGGAGACGGCCTTCGCAGCAAGACAGACGTTGCGATGGTCAACGAGACACTGTGTAAAGTGCTCTGCCATAATCTCGTTGTGCTGATTCACGAAATGTACGAGCTAGGGATTGATCCCGTGTTTTGGAATCCTAGCGTTGCGTAGAAGTCGACTATAGAATCATTCGGTGGGTTCGGACTTGCGTATGAGTCGAGAATGCGAAATCACGAAAGAAGGCGATCTGGTTGGGCTGATTCTGCTAGATGGTGGAACCATCACCGCGAAAGCCGCAAAGGGCTATGACGTTCTGATGCGGAGCATTCTGGAGGAGCCTGTGTTTGTAGTGGACAAGAAAGTCTATCGCGGGAAAGACCCTATTGCTTGGTTTGAAGGCTTGCCGCGCCAGTATCATGGAAGTCGTGTGTGGGCTTCCATCCGCGAGATTAATTCAAGTCGCAAAGGTGCTGTAAAGCTCATAGAAGTAAAGGAATAATCCTGCGGCCTATGCTTCGCTTTCTCGGCAGTGACGATACCTGGAAAACGCTCCGCTCCATCTCACGGCATCGTAATTGCCCGTTGTACGTTGCCACACCGTTTCTTGGAGACGGTGCAGGCAAGTTGCTACATCTCAAACGTGGCGACGTTCTAGTGGTCGCGTTGACCATCGCCAATTCCCGCAACGGCTCTGTGTGTCCAAAGGAAATTGCACGCTTACAGGCGAAGGGCGTAAAGGTCTGCCTGTCGCCAGTTCTCCATGCGAAGGTTCTGCTGTGCGGTAGGAAGGTGGTAGTTGGCTCGGCTAATCTATCGCAAACGTCGTTCCGCGTTCTTGACGAAGCGGCGATCATCACGACCAATCCGACAGTTGTTAAACACAGTCGTGCGTGGTTCCAACAGAGAATGCTGGAAGAAGTCAGCCCTAAGTGGCTTGCTGCTTGTGCGAAGGAATGGCATCCGCCCAGAGGCGGGTTTGGCCTACGCGGGACTCCGCGTCCCGCTGGCAGCACGCTATGGCTCATCGGGCTGAATTTTTCAGAACCCTATCCAGAAGATGAAATTGCAGTCGAGCGGCAGGGAGCCGCACAAGCGAAACAACAATTGTCCGACCCATCGCGCTTTACTGTTCAACCGATCCGGTGGACAGGAAGATATTCGTTTCTCAATCAAATCAAAAGGGGCGACAGAGTTGTTCAGATTATGCAAGCCACTGATTCGCGCTCCCATTACGCAGAAGAACTAGCCCGGCTCATCGGAATGCGTAAAACGAAATCACGGCGTGGAGTCGAGGTTACGTACCTGTACTTGGAAGCCCCGAAACGCCCCAAGCGCACGCCGTGGGTGAAATTCAAGCGGAGTTGTTCCGAGTACGGCCTAAGACTGAAAACGGACACTGTGACTCGCCAGATTACGCAACCTGCTCAAGTAGCGAAGATCATGGCCCTTGTGTCGAGGCGGTAGAATGGAGCAAGGGAGGGAAGCATGGCGAAGTGGGGACGGTTTGAATGCGGAAGCACGGAGCCGATTGAAACCTACGAAGGCGATTTTATGCGTTCGGAATCGTCCTACGTCCGAATCTTTAGAGGCGGAGACTGGTTTGGTAAAGATGACTTCGCCGAACTCCTAGCAACAATCCGACTAAGCAAGGGACAGAGCGTGCGGGAGATTATTCCTGCCCAAGAAGTCGCTGCCCTGCCCAAGAAGTCGCGTCAGAAGGCTACTTGTTAGGCAAAGCCTGGGGGGGTACCCCCCAGCACCAACTAGTAAATGGCCGTCAGCGGAATCCCCAGCCGCACCCGTCGTGAATATGATCTACCTATTCGTAGCGCAAGCTTTCAACCGGATCGAGTTGGGCGGCGCGGATGGCAGGAACGGTCCCGAACAGGATTCCGACCAGCGACGAGACAACGATGGCGATGATGGCGGAAAGTCCGGAAATTGGAATGCGGTATTCGGTGAAGAAGCGAACCGAGAAGGGGATGGCGAGCCCAATGATGATGCCGAGGACACCCCCGATAAGCGAGATGAGGATGGCCTCCGAGAGGAACTGAAAGCGGATCTCGCGGTTGGTGGCGCCGACCGCCTTGCGGATACCAATCTCTCGAATGCGGGCGCTTACCGTAGCGAGCATGATGTTCATGATGCCGATTCCGCTGACCAGCAGTACGACCAGCGACACTGCCAGCAAAACCAGGGTCATAGCAGTCGCTATCTTGTCGGCCATGGCAACGAGTTCGGTCAGATTCCTGACGCTATAGACGGATTCTGGCCGATGACGCGACTGCAGGACACGCTGAACCTGGGCCGTGATCGGCACAACCGAGGCGGTATCGGAGGCCGAAAAGAAAATCTGCTTCACCACCGGCGTTTGCTGAAAATAGCGGATCACGGTGTAGGGAACCAGCATGGTGTTCTCGGTAACCTCCGATTGCTCGAACGTATCCACCCGTTCGCGGAAGATTCCGATGACGGTGAAGGGCAAGCCGCTCAGCTTGAGCGTCCTTCCCAGCGCAGCTTGTTCGGAACCGTAGAGCTGGATCGCCAGCTTCGGTCCGATGACGCCGACCTTGTTGTGGGCTTGAGAATCCTGGTTGTCGAAAAAACGTCCGGAAAGAATGACCAGGTTACGAATCTTTTCGTAATCTGGGTAAACTCCCATGATCTGCAGGTCGCGTTCTTTGCCGCCGCCCACGGCTACCCGATCGTTGAGAGGAAGCACCGGCGAGGCGGCAACGATGCCGTCAACCTGGTGCTGGACAGCCTCCATGTCTTCAATGGTCAGTGCGTCGCTGCCGCTGTTGGAGATTCGTCCGCCACCGCTTTCGTACTCAGCATAGATCCAGTTCGACCCGATGGATTGAATCTGGTTCAGAAGATATTGCCTGCCAGTCAGGCCGATGGTAGTGACCAGAATCAGGGACGCGGTTCCGATGACCATGCCGAGCGCGGTGAGTGAGAACCGGATCTTGTTGCTCATGAAGGTCTCGTAGGCGAAGCTGAAAATCTCACCTAGCGCCAGGTGGGCGCGTCCGTCGTGCTGAGCTGGGGTATCCATCTATCAATTTAGATGCTACGGAGAGTTTGAAAACCCTGCAAGCATGTGCCTGTAGTCGGGAGATTTTGGTTAGATCTTGGGTGGCGCAGCGGTTTACCGCTGCGGTAAATGCCTTGTTTTGAATTAGGCTTTAGCCGCGGAGGGATCGCTCTCGCTCAGGACTCACTTTTTCCGCTACCCCAGCTTCCTGCTGCACTTATTTTCTGTTGTAATTCTTTGGACACATCACGAAAAGGACGAATCACGCTCTGAACATCAAACGTATCGCTGGATTGTCGCTGTTGACCGCCGTTGCGCTTCTGATTCATGGTTATCATCCTTATGCGGAAGATTCGGAGATCTACCTTCCCGGGGTTCTGAAGATCCTGAATCCCAGCTTGTTTCCAGCCAATGCTGAGTTTTTTGGGGAGCACGCGGGACACACGTTGTATCCGAATCTGATTGCTTTTTCGGTTCGGGCCACACATCTGCCGCTGCCGTGGGCCGCTTTTTTGTGGCATCTGCTCTCCATCTTTTTGTTGCTGGCGGCGAGTTGGCGGCTGGCGTCAGCCTTATTCGAATCTCCACTTTTCGACGAAGAGCGGGCCTGTTGGGCCGCCGTGGCTTTGATGGCCGCTTTGCTGACTTTGCCCATCGCCGGCACGTGGCTTTACATCCTCGACCAGTTCTTGAATCCGCGGAACCTGGCGGCGTTTGCGGCGCTGTTTGCCGTGGCGGAAGTGCTGCACCGAAAATACGGGCGCGCCGTGTTGTGGCTGGTATTTGCCGCCCTCATGCATCCCTTCATGGCGAGCTTCGCGATTCTTTTTTGTGCGTGGCTCATCTTGCTCGATCGATATCGTCCGCGGGTATTGGGATTCGCGGCTGCGCTTCCCTTCGGCATTACATTCGAGCCTCCGCCCGCCGCTTATCATGAAGTCGCGTTGCGGCAGCGTTCGCACTTCGTCCTGCGTTGGGAGTGGTACGAGTGGCTGGGAGTGATTGGGCCTGTGATCCTGTTCTACTGGTTCGGAACTTGGGCGCGCCGGCGTGGCATGAAGAACCTGGAATTAGTATCCAGAGCGATGGTGCCATTCGTGGTGGTGGCTGCGTTCGCGGCAATTGGACTGGGGATCCCGGCTCGCTTCGAAGCTCTGACGCGGCTTCAGCCCCTACGCTGCCTGGCTTTGTGCTACATGGTGCTGGTGGTGGTGGGCGGCGGATTGCTGGGGCAGTACGCGCTGCAACGTCAGGTGTGGCGCTGGCTGGCGTTATTCGTTCCGCTTAGCCTGGGAATGTATTTTGCGCAGCGCCAGGTGTTTCCGGCAAGCCAGCACATCGAGTGGCCGTGGGCGCAGCCGCGCAACCAGTGGGCGCAGGCCTTTGAGTGGATTCGCGGGAATACTCCGGTGGACGCGCTGTTTGCGCTGGATCCGCGGCACATGGAATTGCCGGGAGAAGACGAAAATGGATTTCGCGCGCGCGCCGAGCGCAGCATGCTGGCTGACCTGGTCAAGGATAAGGGAGCAGCTTCGATGTTTCCCCCGCTTTCGGTGCAGTGGGCGGAACAGATTGCTGACCAGAAGAATTTTGAGCAGTTCGGGAAAGAAGACTTCGAACGCCTGCGACGGAAGTACGGAGTCAGTTGGGTCGTAGTGGAACAACCGGGCCCTGCAGGGTTGGAATGTCCTTATGAGAATTCGACGGTGCGCGCGTGCAGAGTGGATTGACGCATTCTCAGGTCTCCGTACCAGCCTCGCCCAGCGGGGTTCGACTGAGAACTGAGAACCGGGAACTGAGAACTCCCCACCGGCCTGTGGTAGCCTAGACAATAATATTTTCTGAATAAAGCATGGCGGATCCGATTGTAACCCCCGCAACTCGGCCACTGTTTCCATACCTGAAATGGTCCTCCCCACTCCCCAGCCTGCGGCGGCAATTTCGGGAGAACCAGCCCTACCCGCATGTGCACCTCAAGGAATTTCTGGACCCGGATGTGGCCGCCGAGATGGCCAACCAGTTTCCGGACATGGCGACCGATGCCTGGACGCGCTATAAGCACCAGAACGAAAACAAGCTGGGGCTCGCGAAGCGATCACTATTCCCTCCACTGCTGGGCGAGGTGGTGGACGAACTGAATTCAGAGGCGTTTGTGCATTGGTTGTCGCAGTTGACGGGCATTCCGGGACTCGAGTCGGACGACATGCTAGAGGGTGGCGGCCTGCACCAGTCAGGCGTGGGTGGGTTCCTGAACGTACACACGGATTTCAGCAATCATCACTACCACAAACATTGGCGGCGGCGGGTAAATTTGATTCTCTATCTAAATCCCAACTGGCAGCAGCAATGGGGTGGCGCGCTGGAATTGTGGGACCGGGACATGCGCCGATGCGTAGTGAAGGTGCCGCCGCTGTTCAATGAAGCGCTGATCTTTCGCACCGATGAAATTTCCTACCACGGGTTCCCCGACCCCTTGCGCTGTCCTGAGGGAGAATCTCGCAAGAGTCTGGCCTTGTATTACTACACCGCCGAGTCTGGCGCCGCGATTAAGACGCGTTCTACAAACTATCGGCCGCGGCCGGAAGACGGCCTGCTGAAGTCCGGCATGATATGGATCGATAAGCAGGCCGTAGACCTGTATTCGCGGGCCAAGGTGCGCTTCGGCTTCTCGGATGAGTTTGCCAGTAGGATTCTGGGCTTCCTCTCGCGGAAGCGCTGATTAGGGTCGGTTCCTTTAACGCCGCTGGGGCGCGGTTGGCAATCTTCCCTCGTAGTAAACCTCAGAATCGCTCTCGAGCGTCTTTCCTTTTTCGCTGAAGATGGGAATGTGTATTATGCCCGCGCGCTGGAGCGCGAACTGCAGGGTGGTTTCGAGCACTCCGAGACCGTATTGCACGCTGCGGCGGAAGTTGATGGAGGAGGCTTCCTCGAAATATTTGGTTGGGCAGGATACTTCGCCGATGTGGAATCCGAAGTAAACGCATTGGGCGAGCATCTGGTTGTCGAAAACGAAATCGTCGCTATTCTCCCGCAAAGGCAGGCGGGTGAGTACCTCGCGGCTGAAAGCGCGGTAGCCGGTGTGATACTCCGACAACTTGACGCGCAGGAAGAGATTCTCAACAGCGGTAAGCAGGCGGTTGGAGATGT
>Ga0208188_1001031_pt1 | contig 13012 bp, 13 predicted proteins | sample June2015DPH_8_50_FD_184698 | JGI IMG/M metagenome (GOLD analysis project Ga0208188, IMG submission 184698) | Peatland microbial communities from SPRUCE experiment site at the Marcell Experimental Forest, Minnesota, USA - June2015DPH_8_40... | ecosystem: Environmental > Terrestrial > Soil >...
TGTTTGGGCTGCAATCTCCAACCGAGAACCCCTGAGATGCTCTGGTGCCAGCGGTGAGAGGCGATCATGGACGGCGGAGAGTTCATCCACCCCCACGGATTGCAAGTGAACTTCCGTGGTCTTCACCGAGGCGTGTCCGAGTAAACGGGAGAGGTAGTAGAGATTCCCGCCATTGCGGAGGTAGCTCACAGCGAACGAATGGCGCAGTGTGTGGGGGCTGAACCTCACCCCCGTAATCCCGACTTGCCTCCCAATGGCCTTCAAGTCCCGTTCAAAATTCCTTACCGTGAGGCTGGTTCCATTGCGGGTTCCAAACATCAGCCGCCCAGGTGCCGATGCTTGCCGCCCTTCCCCTTGACCTTCACGATGAGGTTCTCAGAATCACAATTCTCGAACGGCAGGGTGAGGAGTTCGCTGATTCGATACCCGCCGTCCAGGATAAGCAATGCCGCCGTGTGAGTGCGGGTTTGGTTGATGCCTTTCGGCTTGAAGGACACCAGCCGTTTGATTTGCTCTGGGGCGAGAGTGGCCAAAACCTTCCGCTCTTCCTTCAGGCGTGGGATCTTGATGCCAGCCCCTCTCCAGTTCAGGAAGGCGTTGATGCAGCGCAGCCAGGAGTTGACGATTCCATGATTCGCTGCTTGAGGCCGGTTTCGGATTCAAGCGCACCTTCGAAAGCTTTGAAGGCGCCGCCGTACCATGCTAGAGTTTTGGGAGTGACGTTCTTGAGATACTTCCGTTCCTGTACGAACGCAGAGACAGTACCTCTAATCAAGGCCTCATTTTCGCAAGTTATTGAAAACATGGGTGGTTAGCTCAGTCGGTTAGAGCGCCTGCCTTACAAGCAGGAGGTCCGCGGTTCGAGCCCGCGACCGCCCACCATAAGATTCAAGGGGATGATTATAGGTCTGGGGGAATTTGGGAGCAATTTTCGCGTCCCATTCCGGTTCCGAAACGCCGCAGCCATTTCAAAAAAGGGGGGCATACCCGTCTCTCGGAAGCCCCCGGTCAGACCTCCGGGGCCGGAGTTAGCCCCCAAAATCAGCCCGTCGCTGAGCTGGCTCTTACATTGGCAGCAGAGTTGCACCCATCTTTATCGAACATCCGCTCGGCGCGGTTGTTCAACTTCTGTGACGGAGAGGAGAGAAACTCATGGTAGCGCCCAGATCGAACATTCGCTCCCTTTTGATGACGCTGGCGCTCGGCTCAGCGGCGCTCGCCGGCGGCTGCGCGGTTCACGCCGGCGTCGGCTACCGGGTCTACGATCCCTACTATTCGGATTACCACGTGTGGGATCAGCCGGAAATCGGATATTACAACCGGTGGATTGGCGAGACCCATCGTCCCAACGTGGAATACCGGAAGCTCAAGCGGGGGGATCAGGTTGAATACTGGAAGTGGCGGCACGCCCAGCCGGACCGTCGCTAAAGCCCCGCCAAGGAGGAGCCTTTTGATCGGCATGATGATGCCGCAATGAGGTCGTTGCCAGCGATCCGAATCATGGCAAAGCTATGTGCGATAAGCCTCCGGCCGCCGCTTGCACGTTGGAAGTTTGGGCGATGCGACGAAGTCACGCAAGAGCCGCCAACCGTGAATCCCGGCCCCAGCCGACGGTTAGCCAATGGGGCGCGCGACGGGATTGTGGACGCTCAGACGGCGTGTGAGCGGGATTCCCAGTAATCTTCGAATCGGCTGTTGCGGTAGGAGCACCGCAGCGCGATGATCGCGTTGGCGCCGCGGACGGTCCAGAACATGCCGGAGCGTTTGCGACGAGAGGCGATCACGGTCTTGCAACCCGCTTCCACGACTCCGGAGCCGACCAAGAGACCTTGCGCACGGAAAGCCGGGTAGCGCATACGCTCGGCGTTGCGCTCGCAGTAGTCGGCACCAAAGCCTCGATCTGGCCGCGGTTGAGGCGGTCGAGGACGCGCACCGTCCAACGTTTGCGGTCTGGTTCGTGGTTGGGAAACAGCTTGGCCGAAAGCTCCCTTTCTTCCTGGCCCGGCTCCAACCGCGGCGCCAAGCTTCGGTGTAGAGCCGCAAGCCGAACTCCTCGGCAGTTTCGATGGCGGCGGTGTAGGTGGTGGAGTTTTCGTCGCGGATGGGTCGGCCCTCCTGGTCGGTGGTGGTCTGAGTGAAGACGCAACCGAGCTTGGCTTCGCGCGTGCGCGCTGGTGGGCCCTCAACTTTGCCCGCTCGGCCTTCGGTCTCCGACTTCACCACCGGCGCGCCGGTGCCATCCATTTCGATATAGAAGACTGGCGCGACCGGGGCACACCGCGGGCAGTTCCAGTTGTTTGGCGCGGCCAATCTCCTGTTGTTCGGGGGCGGCAATGTCGGCACCGATGGCTTCCGCATGGCGCTCCACAGCCTTGGCCGTGACCTCGATACCCGCCAGCCAGTCGAGTTGCTTTCGGCCCGTATCGAAGCTGGTTTCCGCCCCCACCAGCGCCATCATGCGGCGCCCACCGGGCGAACACTCCGTGCCCTCCACGTCCCATTCGCGATCCCGCGGGCTCCATGGCGGCCCCGGCCCGGTGTAACCCAGCGCGCGTAGCCATTTCGACGGCTTCCAGATCCAGACCGGCGCTCTTCCGCTGTGCCGCCAACACTACTTGGAGAAGCGTCTGGACTTCCCGTGCGACTTCTTGATGAACCGCAGCAGCCGTTTTTTTTCCGCCTCGGTCCAACCCGCTGCATCGGGCTCGGCTGGCCGAGATCGGCAAATCTGCTCATTGACGGCCGTCAACCCGGCGTCCAGATTCTGAAACCGATGGAATTCCGCCACTTCCTGGGCTGCCTTGCGACAGGCGGACGGAGTGGCGAACGACTCAGCCACGCTCTTACCTTTGACCTTACGGAGCAGCCGCAACTGCGGGTGGCCCACACCACCCGGGCGGGCACACCTCCATTCTGAGTTACACATATACTCAGAATTCGGGCAATTCTGGCCTGTATCGCAAAACCTCCATTTCCTTGTCGCGCACCCGTTAACCGCCGCCTTGCGATCATTCGTGTCATAGCAGGCACCCCGGCTGTTTCAACGGACGGGATCTCGAATGCTTCACCAGACGCGCTTGACTTATGGACGCGGATTCCTCTTCAGCCGCCGTGAGTAGCGCGCCTGCCTTATCCAGGTAAGAACTGCCGGTAAGAAACTGCCGGCAGGAATTGTCGAACCCAGCCAAACGCTGCGTCGAAGAACTTATCCACCGCTCCGAACAGCCGGAGCGTAACTGTTCAGCTCGTCGTACAGTTTCCCCGCGACTTCAGGCGGTGCGACATGGCCGTGTAGTAGCTCTTGCTGAGTCACGCGACGCCCGTAGAGGGCCTCATTATCGTCGTTGTCGGCCCGCAGGCTCGCTCCATCCAGACTTACGCCAGCGAACACTCCTCGCGATCGCGACCAACTGAGGATTTCGGCGCGCATCAGCGCGTCGGTTTGCGCCTGGGCGTCGCGTCCCAGAGGACCCACCATCGCGGCCGCTTCACTGCCGATTGTGAACTTGTCTTTCATCAGCCGATTCTCTCCGCTCGCGTTCATGACCGCGAACACCACGTCCGTTTCGCCAAGGCCGATCTGCAATCCGATGTTTCCTCCTTCGATAACGATCGTCGAAGGAGCGCTCCATCCACTGCCCACGTCCGTCCTGCAGGTGATGATGCCCTTGCCGTACTTGGCTCCTACGATGAATCCGGCCCGCTTCAAGCTCGGCACGATTCCGACGCAGTGCGCCCTCTGCATGAGATCCCGCGGGATTCCCCTATCGGGAGATTGCATGATCTCACTCAACGCTTCAACCGACGAGTCGATTCTGTGAATTACATCACTCTGCGTACTGGCCAGCAACGAAGAACAGGCGGCGAATACCCCCACATAGACTGCTTTCATGGAATGATCTCCTTTCCCAGCTCTAAACTTGCAGTTTTGGTTCCAACAACGCCCACCGCCTGGAACCCGTCCTGCTTAGTGAGTGAACCAGCGCACAGAACGGGCGGGAGCGACTCAATGATCGTTCTTGGGGGCACTCTGGAAGCCTGTTTGCTTGGTAACCACCGGGAGGTACGGCATGACGAAGTGGCGCAGATCGATTAGCGCCGGGCTGGTATGCTGCCTGTATCATATTTCCCTGATTCAGGCTTTGACTGCAGCGCCGGCTTTCAATCCCGCTTCCATCAAACAGCAAGTCGAGGACTTCGGAGTGGGGGCCAAAGTAGGGATGAAACTCGCGGGGGGAGAAAGGCTGCGAGGTTCTATAGAAGCGGTTGACGAGCAGGGTTTCGTAGTGTCGGTTCGAAACGGGCCGTCGCAGCGGATCGCATACGACCAAGTAGCCCAAGTCAAGCTCAATCAGCGGGCATACCGCGCAAAGGACGAAACCGACCCTGCCGCGGCCAGGCGGGTCGTGGTTGGCTTAGGGGTTGGCAGGCACGCGGTGGTGAAGTTCAGCGGAAGGGAGTTGCACGGCAACATACAGTCCATCGACGAGACGCACTTCACGCTGATGCCGGACCATGAAACGGCGCCCGTTGAGATTCCTTTCGACCAAGTGCGCTATGTTGAGAAAAACATCACCTTGGGATCGACGATCGTTCTGGTGGTTCTGATCGTTGCGGCAGTCGTGGCAATCGGGGCAGTCCACTAAGAAGCCGACTTGAATTCTTCGCGCGATTGTGATGCGTGGGTTCAGAGTCCATGGGAGGCAAGCGTACCCGAAAGATCGGTGCCGCGGCCTGGGCCGAGGGCTACATCACCACCCTCAGTTTGATCCCATCATTCGGCGCTTAGGTCCTTCGCGCCTGAGCGTGCGATGATAAAAGCCGGGAGGGTTCGCAAATGACTCGAAGACTGGCTGCGATCGCCATCGCAACCTGCCTGCCGCTTGCGGCCAAACTGCCCAAGCCGGACATGCCCGTCATCACCACGGAGAGCATGGAGTTTGCTCCGGGCGGCACCATTCAGGTCAGTGACTCGGTGGGCGAACTGAATATCGAAGGCTGGGATCGCCCGGAAGTCGAAATTACCGTCACACGTTCCACCTATCGCACGGATACGCCCCAGGAGCGGGAGCGCGCCAAGCGCCAATTGAGCGCCATCAAGGTGACCGCCGAGCGCAAGAGCTCGACCGAACTCGTGATCCACACCGCCTTCCCGCCGCGCGGCTTCTGGGCTCGAGCGGCGCACCGCCGGCCAGACGTTCAACTGGACTACCGCATCCGCGTGCCACGCGATTCCAGGCTGGTTCTGCGCCACTCCAGCGGTGACGTTTTGGTTTACGATGTCGCCGGCGACATCGACGCCTCCGTGCGCACTGGCGACATCGTGATGCAACTGCCGGCCGCCGGGCAATACTCATTTGACGCCCGGTGCCGCTTCGGCGACGTCTACTCCGACTTCGCCGGGAAGTACCACATCGCTCACCTGGCAAGCGAACAGTTCGTTCAACAGGGACCGGCGCCGGCCAAACGGGTGTACTTGCGGGTGGGCCTCGGCGGCATCAAGATTCAAAAGATGGCTCCGACCACGCCGCAATCGCTCACCGCACCGGCGGCAGGAGACTAGCGCCGGCCTCGCCACTACTGGAATGCTGGAAGCGCCAAGTGCGCTATCCTGCTACATCATGCCTATTCGGATCGTTCAAGTCGATGCCTTCACCTACCGGCCCTTTACCGGCAATCCCGCGGCCGTTTGCGTGCTGCGGGAAGAGCCCCCCGAGAGGTGGATGCGCGATGTGGCGCGCGAGATGAATCTTTCGGAGACCGCCTTCCTGACGCCGCGCGATGGCGGCTACAACCTGCGCTGGTTCACGCCCGCGGTGGAGGTGGACCTGTGCGGCCATGCGACTGTGGCCAGCGCCCACGTGCTGTGGGAAGACGGTCACCTGCCGCCGGGCCGTCAGGCGCGGTTTCACACGCGCAGCGGACTGTTGCTGGCCGATCGCCGCGGGGAGTGGATCGAGCTGGATTTCCCGGCCACGGTTGCCACCCCCGCGGAAGCGCCGCCAGCTCTGCTTCCGGCCCTTGGGGTTCAAGCGCGGTTTGTGGCCCGCAACCAATTCGACTACCTGGTGGAGGTGGAGTCGGAAGAGAAGCTGCGCGCCATGACGCCGGATTTCACGGCCCTGCGGAAGCTGCCGGTGCGCGGTGTGATCGTGACCGCGCGGCCGTCCTCCACGGAGTTCGATTTCGTTTCGCGGTTCTTCGCCCCGGGGTCGGGAATAGACGAAGATCCGGTGACGGGGTCGTCCCACTGCGCTCTGGGGCCATACTGGGGCGAGCGGCTGGGCAAAAGCGATCTCACGGCCTATCAGGCCTCGGCGCGCGGCGGCGTGGTGCGGGTACGGCTCAATGGAGACCGCGTGATTCTGGGCGGCCAGGCCGTGACGGTGATGCGGGGGGAACTGGTTTAGACGGCACTGGTCGCCATAGGTCGGCGCCCGCGCTAACCCATCAGGTTAAATAAAGAACCGGAGGTGCTGCCCGTTTCTCCCGTGCCGAATAGAAGAGCTTGAGTCTCCGCCGATTGCATGGCTGTCTGTAAAGTACTGTTCGTGCTGGCATTGGAGCTATTCGAGATTCCGAACATCGCATCCACGTTCTCCAACTGCGTGGCCGCCATGCTCAGTTGAACGATGTCGGCGGTCGGGGCCTTCTCCAAAGCGGATGTCACCGCCGGCGACGACAACACCGGTGAATTGAGATTGGAAAGCATTTGCAGCACATCCGTTACACCAGCGTTGGCCGAAGAGACGGAACCCATTCTCTACACCTCCAAATCTCATATCGGCTGTAACGGCGATTATCTTTAGCCTTTCAGCCGGAAATGTTGTACATAATTGAATTGGCATTCCCATGAACAACCATGAATGACAAGGATATGAGCGCGGATCTGCCGCCGGGCGAGGGCAGCACGCTCGACCCTTCCGATTGGCCGGCCTTTCGGGCCCAGGCGCACCGGATGCTGGACGACATTCTCGATTACGTCGAAAACATCCGCCAACGCCCGGTCTGGCAGCCGATTCCGCACGAGGTGCGGTCCCGCTTTCACGGCGATGTTCCCGAAGCCCCGTCCGATCTGGCCGCCGTTCACGGGGAATTCATGCGCGATATCCTGCCCTACACCACCGGCAACGTGCACCCCGGTTTCATGGGCTGGGTGCATGGAGGCGGCACACCTGTAGGCATGTTGGCGGAGATGCTGGCGGCGGGCCTGAACGCCAACCTGGGAGGACGCGATCACGTTCCCATCGAGGTGGAGCGCCAGATTGTCCGCTGGATGCGCCGGATCTTCGGGTTTCCGGAGGGCGCCAGCGGCCTGTTTGTCACCGGAACCTCCATGGCCAACCTCATCGGTGTCCTGATTGCCCGCGATGCCAAGCTGGGTTTCGAGGTGCGCTGCGCGGGTGTCGCCGGGAGTTCGAAACGGCTCGCCGCCTACACCTCGGTGGCGGCACATAGCTGCATCGGGAAGGCTATGGACATCTCCGGCATCGGCAGCGATGCGCTGCGCTCGATTCCGGTGGACGGCCGCTATCGGATGGACCCGAACAGCCTGGAGAAAGCCATTAACGCCGACCGCCGCGCGGGCCTTACGCCATTCCTGGTGGTGGGAACCGCCGGCACCGTCGACACCGGGGCCATTGACGACCTCGACGCCCTGGCCGCCATCTGCCGGCGTGAGCGGCTCTGGTTCCACGTCGACGGCGCATTTGGCGCGCTGGCGATTCTGGCTCCGGATTTGGCGCCGCGGCTCAAGGGCATCGAGTCCGCCGACTCGCTGGCTTTCGATTTTCATAAGTGGGGGCAAGTGCCCTACGACGCCGGGTTCATTCTGGTGCGCGACGGCGTGCTGCATCGCAAGGCCTTTGCCGCCTCGCCTGCCTATTTGAGAAAGGAGCTGCGAGGTTTGGCCGCGGGATCGCCTTGGCCTTGCGATTACGGGCCGGATCTTTCGCGCGGTTTTCGAGCGCTGAAGACCTGGTTCACGCTCAAAGTGCTCGGTACGGAGGCGCTGGGATCGGCGATTTCACGCACCTGCGCCCTGGCCCGTTACTTGGAAAGCCGGATCGCCGCAACTCCCCAATTGGAACTGCTGGCGCCGGTGGAACTCAACGTGGTTTGCTTCCGTTATCGCGCCGAGGATGCCGAGGGCATCAATGCCAGGATTGTCGTCGAGATTCAGGAGTCCGGGGTTGTGGCGCCGTCCACTACCATCCTCGACGGGCGTCTGGCAATTCGCGCGGCCCTGGTAAATCACCGAACCGGCACGAGAGAGATCGACCTGCTGGTGGAAAAGACCGTGGCCCTGGGACGCGCCATCGAAGTCAGCGGCGGCCGCATCGCGTCTGATCGGGACGCCGTGAGCCTGGGATTTGAGCACGCCTGTCTGCTCACCGAGCTGGGCCGCACCCTGGAGGCCAGAAACGCGTATCTCGATCTGCTGGCGCGCGACCCTTCACACCGGCTGGCGTTGAACAATCTGGGCACCCTGCTGCATGCCACCGGATATCGCTCCGCCGCGCGCACGGCTTACGCGGAAGCCGTGACGCGCCATCCGGACGATCCCATGAGCCGCGTCAACCTGGGCAATGTCCTCTACGAAAGCGGCGAGTTTCTGGCCGCCCGGGAGCATTATGAAACCGCTCTCCGCTTCGACCCCAGCCACGCGGAGGCGCATCAAGGCCTCGCCTATGTGCTGGCCGAACTCGGCGACGAAGAGGGCGCTCAATGGCACCGGCGCAAAGGCTTCGAGGATCGTCCCGTCACGGCATTGCCTTATCGCGGAGATGGGCCGCCCGTCCGTTTGCTGTTGCTGGTTTCGTCGGTTGGCGGCAACATACCGACCCGCAATTTTCTGGACGACCGCGTCTTCCAGACGTTCGTGGTGGTGCCCGAGTTTTACGACTTCAAAATCCCGCTGCCGGCGCATCAAGTGGTGTTCAACGCCATCGGCGATGCCGACCTGGCCGCACCCGCGCTGGCTGCCGCGCAGTCCCTGGTGGCCCTTACGTCTGCGCCGGTGATCAACCTGCCTTCGGCGGTGCTTGCCACAGGGCGCGCCGATCATGCCCGGCTTTCGCGCCTGCCGGGTGTGGTGACGCCCGCCACCGTCACTCTGCCTCGAGAGCTTCTCTCTTCCCCGGAAGCCGCCGCCACGGTGGCGCGCCACGGCTTCCGCTTCCCGCTGCTGCTGCGGACGCCCGGTTTTCACACGGGCCGCCATTTTCTGCGGGTGGAAAGCCCGGAGACGCTGGCCGCAGCCGTGGCCCAGCTTCCCGGACCGGAATTGACCGTCATCGAGTTCCTCAACGCCCGCGGCGCCGATGGAAAGGTGCGCAAGTATCGGGTGATGATGATCGATGGCGAGCTCTATCCGCTGCACGTGGCCATTTCCAGCCATTGGAAAATCCACTATTTCACCGCCGAAATGGCGGAACAGGCGGACCACCGCGCCGAGGACGCCGAGTTCCTGGAGAATATGCCCGCTGTGCTCGGACCTCGCGCCATGGAGGCGCTGGCTCACATTCAAGCCACACTCGGCCTGGATTATGCCGGCATCGATTTCGGCTTGAGCGATGCTGGAGATCTTTTGCTCTTCGAGGCCAATGCCACTATGGTGGTGAATCCGCCCGAGCCTGACGAGCGCTGGGCCTACCGCCGCCCGGCTGTCGAGCGGATCTTCGCCGCCGTGCGCAGGATGCTGACGGCGTAGTACACTCCCTTCATGCCGGATCTTCGCGACATGCCCGATGAACCGCCGCCGTTTCTGGGCACCTGGCGGCGCGTCTATGCAGCGGTCCTCATCGTCCTCTGCGTAATCATCGCGGCGGCTTACCTGTTTACCCGAGCTTATCAATGAGGCCCCTCGACTGGATTGTCCTGATTACAGCGCTGGTCTCCATGGTCCTGTATGGGCTCTACCGCGGCCGCGGCAGCAACACCGTGGACCGCTACCTGCTGGCCGGCAAGACCATGCCCTGGTACGCCATGGCCCTTTCCATCATCGCGACACAGGCTAGCGCCGTCACCTTTATTTCCACCACCGGGCAGTCGTATGTGGACGGGATGCGATTCGTGCAGGCCTATTTCGGATTGCCCCTCGCCATGGTCGTCATTTGCGCTACGGTGGTCCCCATTTTTCACCGCGCCAGGATCTACACGGCGTACGAATACCTGGAGCAGCGTTTCGATAGCAAGACGCGGACCCTGGCGAGCATGATCTTCCTGTGCCAGCGCGGGCTCTCCGCGGGACTGACGCTCTACGCACCGGCCATCGTGCTCTCCATCATCCTCGGCTGGCCGGAGCGCACCACCACGATCCTAATGGGAACCATGGTCATCACCTACACCGTGCTCGGCGGCATCAAGGCCGTGACCTGGTCGAACGTGCAGCAGATGTACATCATTTTCCTGGGGCTGGTGATTGCGCTGGTGACCGTCGTCATGTTGATGCCCGCGTCCGTCTCGTTCGGCGACGCCATGTTTCTGGCGGGCAAGGCCGGCCGCCTGAACGCAGTCACCACGAATTTCGATTGGAACGACCGCTTCAATATCTGGAGCGGCCTGATCGGGAGCACGTTTCTGTTCCTCTCCTACTTCGGCTGCGACCAATCGCAGGTGCAGCGCTACCTGACGGGCCGCTCCATCGCGCAGAGCAAGCTGAGCCTGCTGTTCACCGCCGTAGTCAAGATCCCCATGCAGTTCTTCATTCTGTTCATCGGCGCCATGGTGTTTGTCTTTTACCTGTTCGTGCAGCCGCCGGTTCTGTTCCAGCGCGCGGAGCTGGACCGCATCCAACAGGTCGGTGAATTCCAGCCCATGGCGGAGCAATACAACCGGGCGTTCGAGGACCGGCGCCAGGCGGCGCTGGCGCTGGTGGAAGCGCACCACGCGCGCGATTCCACGGCCGTTGGACGCCGGATTGCGGAATACCGCGCGGCGCAGAAGGAGATCGACGGCGCACGCAGCGAAGCCGCGAAGCTGGTGGAGCGCACCGGCGGCGAGAAAGACTTCAGCGACACCAACTACATCTTCCTTTCGTTCGTCACGAGCCATCTGCCGGCGGGAATCGTGGGGCTGCTGATCGCGGTGATTTTCGCGGCGGCCATGTCCGCCAGCTCCGGGGAGATCAACTCTCTGGCCACCGTGACCGTGGTGGACCTTTACCGGCGGTACGTTCGCCGCGCGGCCAGCGACCGTCATTACCTGGCGGCATCGCGCTGGGCCACGCTGTTCTGGGGCATATACGCGGTGACCTTCGCCGGATGGGGCAGCCGGCTGGGTTCGCTGATCGTGGCGGTCAACGTGGTGGGATCGCTTTTCTACGGCTCTCTGTTGGGATGTTTCGTGCTGGCGCTGGCCTTCCGGCGGGTGGGCGGAACGGCCACGTTCGTCGGAATGCTGGCTGGCGAAGCGGCCATCTTCTGGGCTTTCCTGTTCACCGGCATGTCGTACCTCTGGTACAACGTGATCGGCTGCGTGGCGGTAGTGGCGACAGCGCTGGCCATCACTTACCTCGCGCCCGGCGCCACCTCCACCACACCAGGTATGCGGCAACCAGGATAGCGGCCGCGATCGTCACCCTGACCAGGTAGTGGTCGATGTTCTTTTCCACCGCTTCCCAGCGCTCGCCCAGGAAGTATCCCAGACCGATGAACGTGGCCACCCACAGGCACCCGCCGCTGTAGGCGAACAGCGCGAACTGGTGCGGCTCCACATCGCTCATGCCCGCGGCATAGGCAGTGACGTGGCGCACTCCGGGGACGAAGTAGCCGAACGTCAGGCCCCAGTGGCCCACGCGCTCAAACCAGGCGTGGGCCTTGCGGATGTGCGCTTCGGTAATGCGCAGGTACTTCCCGTAACGGTGGATGAGGGCCAGCCCGAACGTCCGGCCCAGCGTGTAGCTGATGGTGATGCCGCAAGTGCTGCCCGCGAACGCCGCCGCATATGCCAGCGGCAGAAAAAGATGGCCCTTGAAGACCAGGTATCCGGTAAAGGTGAGAAGCGTTTCATCGGGCACCGGCAGCCCGACAATTCCAAACACCAGCAAACCGAAGATCGCCAGGTAGCCGTACTGCGCGATCCAGGTTAGGACGTGTTGTTCCAATCGTCACACCACCAAGCCGGTGATCTCGATCTGGCTACGATTGCCGGCGATCACAACGATTCCGCTCTCCGTTACGTGATGGTTGAGGCGGTCGCGGTCGAGATTGTAGCCGATTTCGGCGTCTTCCGGCACGCGCACGTTCTTATCGAGGATCGCGCGGCGAATCTTCGCGCGGCGGCCAATATCGCAGTTGTCGAGGATGACGCAGTCTTCCACCAGGGCGCCGGCATGCACGCGGACGCCGCGTCCCAGCACCGAGTTCTTCACAAATCCGCCCGAAAGGAGACATCCGCCCGAGACGATCGAGTCGATGGCCTGGCCGCGGCGGTTCTCTTCGTCGAAGGTGAACTTCGCCGGCGGGTCCGGGTAGGCGGTGGTGCGCAGCGGCCATTCCCGGTTGTAGAGGTTGAGCGCCGGGGTGACGGAGCGCAGGTCCATGTTGGCTTCGTAGTAGGAATCGATGGTCCCCACGTCGCGCCAGTAAGGCAGCCCATCGGCTGGCTCGCCGGGAATGCGGCTGCTCTGGAAATCATAAGCGAAGATCTCGGCTTTGCCGGTCAGCTTGGGGAGGATGTCGCGGCCGAAATCATGGCTGCTGGTTTCATCGGCGGCATCGTCGTGCAGCAGCCGCAGCAGCGTGCGGGTGGAGAAGATGTAGTTGCCCATGGAGGCGTAGATGCGCTCCGGATCGCCGGGCATGCCGGGAGCGTCGGGGTTCTTCTCGTGGAACGCGGTGATGTGGCCGTCGCCGGCCGCTTCGATCACGCCCAACTCGGCGGCGAGCTTCCTCGCCACGGGGATGGCAGCCACCGTAATTTCGGCGCTCCTCTGCACGTGGAATTCGATCATGCTGGCGATGTTCATGCGGTAGATGTGGTCCCCGCCGAAGATCGCCACCACGTGGGG
>Ga0208188_1001034_pt1 | contig 13002 bp, 10 predicted proteins | sample June2015DPH_8_50_FD_184698 | JGI IMG/M metagenome (GOLD analysis project Ga0208188, IMG submission 184698) | Peatland microbial communities from SPRUCE experiment site at the Marcell Experimental Forest, Minnesota, USA - June2015DPH_8_40... | ecosystem: Environmental > Terrestrial > Soil >...
AACGAGCCGGTGCTCGTGCTCTCCGCGAAAACCCGCCCGCCTGCTGCCGGCGCGAACGGAAGCTTGGAAGAGCCAAAGGAGATTACGCTGATCGCCCGCACCAATCTCGAAGGCGAGTTACAAAAACTATTTTTCTCGCAGACGGATTCGCGACATCTTGACGTCACTCCGCGGATGGAGTTGATCGACGCAGTCGACGCCGACGGCGATGGCCGCGGCGAATTGCTGTTCCGGCGCACCTTCGACGGTGGCAGCGCCTATGCGATCTATCGCGTCACCGCCGACCGGCTTTGGCCGCTGTTTGAAGGCACGCCATAATTCGATCGGGTCATCGGATCATCGGGTGATCTAAGGGCTCTGTCTTTGAATTTCGATCACCCGATAACCCGATTGACTCAATTTCCATTTACAATGTTTCCCTCTCGGGGGTGAGACCATGCGCACTACTTCTCGCATTGCAATACTCGCTTGTCTCTCGGCGAGCCTGTGCTTTGCTCAAGGTCAGGACTTCAGCAAAGTGCAAATCAAAGTTTCGAAGGTTGCCGGGAATGTTTACATGCTGGCGGGAGCGGGAGGCAACATTGGCGCGTCTGTCGGCGATGACGGCATCGTGATTGTCGACGATCAGTACGCTCCGCTCGCGGAAAGAATTCAGGAGGCCCTCAAAGGCATCACCGACAAGCCGGTGCGCTTCATCATCAACACGCATTACCATGGAGACCATACCGGCGGGAACGAATTCTTCCAGAAGCAAGCGCCCATCATCGCGCACGACAACGTTCGCAAGCGCCTGGAAGAGGGCGGCCAGGCGGGCAACGGCGGGTCGGTGCACATGGAACAGAAGGCGCAGCCGAAGGCCGCGCTGCCGATTATCACGTTCGATCACGACATCACCGTGCACTTGAACGGGGAAGACATCCGCGCGCTGCACTTCCCGGCTGGACACACCGACGGCGACTCGGTCATCTATTTCCCAAAATCAAACGTGGTGCACATGGGAGACGATTTCGTGACCTATGGCTTTCCCTTTATCGACGTGGATAGCGGGGGCAGTATCGACGGCATGATCAGCGGCGTCGAGGGAGCCATCGCCCAGCTTCCGCCCGACGTGAAGATCATCCCGGGGCACGGCGCGGTTTCGAGCCTCGACGACGTGCGCGCTTACGTGAAGATGCTGAAAGAAACTCGGGCAGCGGTGCAGGATGCGCTCGACAAGAAGATGACGCTCGAGCAGATGAAGGAGAAGAAGATTCTCGATCCCTGGAAGAAGTATTCCGGAGATTTCATCGGCGAAGATGTGTTTCTGGAAACGCTGTACAACTCGCTGACGGGACAGAAGAACGGCAAGTTCATCAAGCACAATTAGTGTCAGGAAAGGCTTGCAGCGCGGCATTGTCGACAGCGTTCGGAGGCGGCGAACATCCCCAAGAGCCTTCGTGAAGCCGGTTGCAGTGGAAATGCAAGGAATTTCCACTTGCCAGACGGTGCTGCTCTGGTTACTATGCACGCATCTTTATTCTTGGCATTCAATCTTGGGATTTCGTAGTTGCTTACCTATGAATATCGGCGAAACCATCCGCAATTTCCGGCTGCAGCGAAGCATGTCACAGGGTGATATCGAAAAGCGCACTGGCCTGTTGCGCTGCTACCTTTCGCGCGTTGAAAACGGCCACACCATCCCTTCGCTGGACACGCTCGCCAAAATCGCGGGGGCGATGGATTTGGCGTTGTCGCAATTTTTTGCCGAAGGCAGCAGCAATGGCCATAAGGGGCTGCCGCAGCTCTCCGACGATGAAGTCCGCTTCCTGAGCCAGATGCGGCGGTATTCGGCGAATCTGAACGACAGCGACCGGAAGCTGGTGCTGGCGATGGTGAAGAAGATGGCGTCGAGCGCGTCGAAATAAGACTCGCCAGAGTTTCTCGATTTTCGCCAACGCCTGTAGCGAATCCAGAGTTGCCGTGACCACGGGCGGTCTGCCGAGCTGCGCTCGGCTTGGACGGGCGAGGGCGCCCGTCCCTACACGGGCGCATCCAGGTACTTTTGTACCATCCCTAGCGTGACCGGCGGGAACCTCGCCATCGCCATTCTGCAACGCTAAACTGTTGGGTGGGGGATCTTTGTGACCACTGATGAAGAACTGAATCTGCTCGATCAGCAGCTTCGCCGGCTGAAGATCGAGTATGAGATTTTCTTCAATAATTCGAGCAAACGGCCTCCCACCGACGTCGAATGGAAGGTGCTCTCGTTACTTCGCAAGTTCAGCGATAGCGCGCGGTTGAGTTTTTCGCAGCGCTTTAGGTACAACGAGATGGCGCAGCGCTACGCGATTCTTAGCGACCTGTGGCGCAAGAAAATACGGATTCGCGAAGAGGGCTATCGCCGCCCGCAGGATGCGCTGCTTTCGGTGCAGGGCGTTCGCGTCAGCGAAGAGCACGAAACGAAGCACCATCCGGTGTATGGCCTCAGCCGCCACGCCCAAACCGCGGCCGCCGAGACGCCGGCGGTTGTGCAAACCGAGACGCCGGGGAGTGATCGGCCTTTCTCGGTACAGTGCTCTGGCGAGGCGGCCGAGCGGGAGCAAGTCGAATCCCTCTACAAGGCGCTGACTGAGGCCAAGCGAAAGTCGGGAGAAAAAGTTTCCGGCGACCTCGATTCTTTCGCGGCGTTCGTCCAGAAAAAGACCAGCGAGATTCGCAAGCAGCACCATTGCGATACGGTGGTGTACTCGGTCGAGATGCAGGACGGACAGGTGAAGCTAAAGGCTAGAGCGAAAACGTAGAGGCAGTTCTCAGTTCTCAACTTCCTATGATCGACGCCATTCTTCTTGGTTGCCTGCTTCTGCTTGTTTTTTCTTCGGGCCGGAATGGATTCGCAGAGAGACTCGGATGTCTAAGACTGAGAACCGGGAACTGAGAACTCCTCCCCGAACTGCTAAAATCTCCCTTCGCTCCCGAGGGCCTCATGTCCAAAATACAGCGCGCCATTCTTAGCGTCACCGACAAATCCGGACTGGTAGATTTTGCTCGCAAACTCGCCGAGTTGGGCGTGGAACTGGTTTCTACCGGAGGCACGGCCAAGCTGCTGCGCGATTCCGGCATCGCGGTAAAAGATATTTCCGAGCTGACCGGCTTCCCTGAAATGCTGGATGGGCGCGTCAAGACGCTGCATCCGAAGGTTCACGGGGGCATTCTGCATCGGCGGGAAGACGCCGGCCATCGGGCGGCGGTTGCCGAGCACGGCATCCCGGCCATCGACATGGTCGTGGTCAACCTGTACGCCTTCGAGAAAACCGCCGCCAAGCCGGGCGTGCGCTTCGAAGAATTGATTGAAAACATCGATATCGGCGGGCCTTCGATGATCCGTTCGGCGGCGAAGAATTTTCAGGATGTTGCGGTGGTTACGTCGCCCGCCGATTACGCCGCGATCGCCGAGGAGATGGCACGCTCAGGCGGCGCGTTATCGAAGGAAACGAAGTGGCGGCTGGCGCAGAAAGCGTTTGCGACGACCGCAGCTTACGATTCGGCCATCGCCTCGACGCTTGAGCGCGTGGGCGGCGACTTCGAGTTGCACTCATTCGAGCTAAAACCAGCGGAAGGCTTTCCGCAAAACCTGCGGCTGTCTTTTCAAAAAGTAACGGACCTGCGCTATGGAGAGAATCCGCACCAGAAGGCCGCGATGTATGCGGACGGTTCGGGCGCGGGCGTGGCGAACGCGCGTCAGGTGCAGGGCAAAGAGCTCTCCTATAACAACATTGTCGACCTGCAAGCTGCGTGGGACTTGGCGCAGGAATTTGACGAGCCGGTCTGCGCCATTATCAAGCACACAAATCCCTGCGGAACCGCGACCGGCAAGACGCTTGCCGAGGCTTACATGCGGGCGCTCGAATGCGATCCGGTGTCGGCGTTTGGGGGAGTGATCGGAGTGAACCGCGTGGTGGATGCGGCGGCGGCGAGCGAAATGGCCAAGCTTTTTCTGGAAGTCATTGCCGCTCCCGCATTCGATGAAGGCGCCAAAGCGGCCTTTGCCTCGAAGAAGAATCTGCGGCTGGTCGAAGTTCCCGCCGGACAGCAGAACTGGGTCTTGAAAAATATTTCTGGAGGCATGCTGGTTCAAGATTCCGATCTGCACAAGCTGGCCGAAGCCGATCTGAAAGTTGTCACCAAGCGCCCGCCGACGCCGGAAGAAAAACGGGCGCTGCTGTTCGCGTGGAAGGTCTGCAAGCACGTGAAGTCGAACGCCATTCTGTACGCGCGCGATGGGCAAACGGTGGGCGTCGGCGCCGGGCAGATGAGCCGCGTCGACTCGTGCAAGCTGGGCGCCATGAAGGCGCAGTTGCCGCTGAAGGGTACGGTGGCCGCCTCCGATGCCTTCTTCCCCTTCCCGGACGGGGTCGAGGAAATCGCCAAGGCCGGTGCGACCGCGATTATCCAGCCCGGAGGCTCGGTGCGCGACCAGGAAGTCATCGAAGCCGCGGACCGGCTCGGCCTGGCCATGATCTTCACCGGGGTGCGGCATTTCCGGCATTAGGCGAGCTTTCAGCCATCAGCGATCCGCTGCCAGTCGCAATCTCGTACCTGGATCGCCTTCATCCAACCTTGCGACCGACCACCGCCCACTGCCCACCGGCCACTGACTCCCAAAGCCGCTGTACCTCCGGCTGCGGAGCGGGCCTGCGCTTTCTGGCCGCCGAGTGGCCTGGCAAGGGTAGAATAAGGAAATCCGGATGGCCACGGATCAGCATCTAATCTGGTTGTGTGGGCTGCAATTTGCAGGATGCAGGATTTTTCATGAAAAAACAGTTTTGGATTGTTAGCATCGTTCTTACGGGGTCTTTTTCACTCGGCCAAAATTTACTGGCCCAGAACCAGCCCGCTCGCGCCGCGGATTCCCCGGCTGCCGCTGGCGCCCAGTCCGCCGCCAAGGCTAAGCCTCCTGATCGCGCCGCCGCCTACTACCACTTCGCCCTGGCGCACATGTACGAGGAACAAGTGGCCACTTACGGCCGCAGCGAGTTGGCGAACAAGGCCATCGAGGAATACCGCGCCGCCATTGATGCGGACCCGACTTCCGCGTACCTAACCTCCGGGCTCGCCGAACTCTATGCCAAGACTGGCCGCATTCGCGACGCGGTGGTCGAGGCGCAGGACATCATCAAGCGCAATCCGAATAATCTTGAAGCGCGCCGCCTGCTCGGAAGGATTTATCTGCGCTCGCTCGGCGACATGCAGTCGGGCAGCGGCTCGGAGAGCGTGCTGAAACTGGCGATCGAACAGTATGAGCAGATCGTCCGCCTGCAGCCCGACAGCATGGACGACCACCTGCTTCTCGGACGGCTGTATCGCTTGAACAACGACCTGCAAAAAGCGGAAAACGAATTCAAGACCGCGGTCAAGCTCCAGCCGGACTCGGAAGAGGCGGTCACTACCCTGGCCTATCTCTACAACGAACTGGGCGACACGGCGCGCGCCACTCAGGTGCTCAGTTCGGTGCCGAATCCGGAGCGCTCGGCGAAGCTCTATTCGGCGCTCGGTTACACCTACGAGCAGCAAAAGCAATACAAGGACGCCATCGACGCTTATCGGCACGCGATTGAAATGGACCGCGACAATCTCGACGCGATTCGCGGCCTCGCCCAGAACCTGCTGAACGATGGCCAAGCCGACGCCGCTCTCGAACAATACAAAGTGATTGCGGACGCGAATCCGGAAGATGCGCAAACCTACGTGCGCATCGCGGAAATCTACCGCAAGCAGGGCAAATACGATCTCGCGCTCGACGATCTGAAAAGAGCCGAGTCCATGGTGCAGGACTCGATCGAAGTTCCGTACAACATCGCCGCCATCTACCAGGCGCAGGGCCGTTACGACGAAGCCATTCCGATCATGCGCGACCTGCTGAAGAAATCGGAGAAGCCCGACGGCAAGTACTCGAACGGGGAGCGGGGTAATCGGGCGCTGTTTCTCGAGAGGCTGGGCACGATCTACCGCGACCAGGGGAACAATCAGTCCGCCAACGAGACCTTCCGCGAGGTCGTCGCCCTCGGCGGCGATGAGAACATCGAGCGCGGCTATCAGGAGATCATCGATACTTTGCGCGAAGCCAAGGAATGGCAGAAGGCTCTCGACACCGCCAAAGAAGGGGTTCAGAAGTTGCCCAGCAGCCGCGATCTGAAAATGGACCTGGCCACGCAGCAGGCGGACATGGGCGACGCCGACAAGGCGCTCAAAGACGTTCGTGCGATGTTGAAGGGCGGCGCCAACTACGATGACCGCCAGGTTTACATCACCTTGGCGCAGATGTACACGCGGCTCCGCCGCTTCAGTGAGGCCGAGCAGGCGCTCGACAAGGCCGAGCAGCTATCGAGCAAGACGGACGACAAGGAGTACGTCTGGTTTCTCCGCGGCTCCGCTTTTGAGCGTGACAAGCACTATTCCGAAGCTGAAGAACAGTTCAAGAAGGTGCTGGCCAGCGATCCGGATCATGCTTCGGCGCTGAATTATCTGGGCTACATGCTGGCCGACCAGAACATGAAGCTCGAAGAAGCGCTCGGATACATCAAGCGCGCCGTGGATCTCGATCCCGCGAACGGCGCCTATCTCGATTCCCTGGGCTGGGCTTACTTCCGCTTGGGAAAATTTGAATTGGCGGAAGACAACCTGCTGAAGGCTTCGCAGAAAATCAATACCGATCCCACCGTCCACGACCACCTGGGAGATCTGTACCAGAAAACCGGACGCCTCAAGCTGGCCGCGACCCACTGGGAGCGCGCGCTCACCGAGTGGAACCGCACCATTGCCGTCGAAGTCGATCCGGCAGATGTGACGCGGGTGCAGAAGAAGCTCGATTCGGCGAAGATGAAGCTGGCCAAGGAAGAGAGCGCGAAGCAGTAGTCGGGATTCTTCACCGCCGAGACGCAGAGGCCGCCGAGAGGATCTCTTCTACCGATTCCTCCCATGGAGATGGGTAAAACCGTAAAGGGATTTTCTCTGCGATCTCTGGGTTTCGGCGGTGAAGAATCCCGACAGCACCACAAAAGCCTAAGAACTGACAACCGCAAACACTGCTAAACTCTTGCCATGCTCGCCGACTATGCGGTGCGCGTAGAAGACTCCCGCGGACGGCGCCATCCCGAGCCGCCGCATCCGTACCGCAACGACTTTCAACGCGACCGCGATCGTGTCGTCCATGCTCGCGCCTTTCGCCGCCTGGAAGCGAAGACGCAGGTCTTCACCCGCCGCTATTCCGACCACTTCCGCAACCGGCTGACGCACACCATTGAGGTCGCGCAGATTTCGCGCACCATCGCCGCGCAACTTGGACTGAACACCGATCTGGTGGAGGCGCTTGCCCTGGCGCACGACCTCGGCCACCCTCCGTTCGGCCACTCCGGAGAAAAGGCGCTCGACACCGCCATGCGCCAGCACGGATTTTCGTTCGATCACAACCTGCACGCTCTCCGCCTTGTCGAAGACTTCGAACTCCGTTACGCGTCATTTCGCGGGCTGAATCTGACGTTCGAAGTGCGCGAGGGCATCATTAAGCATTCGCACGACTACGACGCCAAAGACCATCCGGAACTCGCCGAGTATCTGCTCAATCGGCGTCCGCCGCTTGAAGCGCAGCTCATCGACCTTACCGACGAGATTGCATACAGCACCGCTGATTTAGACGATGGCTACGAAGCCCGGTTGCTCACGGTCGAGCAGATTGCGGACAGTGTGGATCTGTTCGAACGCCACTATCGCGAGGCAAAAAGCCGGTATCCGAATGCCGCCGAGAAGCTGATCTTTAACGAGGCGTTGAAAAGCATTTTTGACGGATTTGTCGGAGATCTGATTGCGAACACGGCGCAACGTGTGGAAGCGGCGGGCGCGCATTCTCTGGAAGATGTCCGCCGGCACACCGAGCGGCTTGCCGCTTTCAGCCCGCCCGTTGAGGAGGAGCGCCGCCGGTTGAAAGACTTTCTCTACGAAAATCTTTACTACAGTCCGGCGCTGGCGGAAGAGAAAGAAGACGCCGAGCGCATCACCGGAGAGCTCTTCGCCCACTGGATGGAGGAGCCCGGCGATCTACCCCGCAACTACCGCGAAAAAGCCGCCCACGAGTCCCTGCCGCGCATCGTCTGCGACTACATCGCCGGCATGACCGACCCCTTCATCTACCAGCAGTATGAGAAGTATTGCGGGGAGTAGCAGCCTGCGGCGAAAGCGCGAGATTCCCCGGAAGGAAAACCCTTGCACGCAGTTTTTATATCAATTCCGCCAAAATTACCGCCGGGCGTGGTGCGCTGCCGGGGGACGATGAGGTACAATATACATGAAAAGAAAGCACTTGCATTTCGCGCCCAGCACCAGGGCATTTGGCACGCAAACTGTTTATAGAAGCGTAGGCCCGTGATACGGCCGGCTTTTTGAGGCAAGCTTTTTTGAGGCATCCGTGGCGTCGGCGCTTGTCTTCCGAATTTCTGGGATCTGTTATTGAAACGACGTAATCAAAATCGCGCCGGAAGGCGCCTGGAGTGGAGCCCCCACTCACTTGGAGGAAGTTCAAAATGAAAAACCGCACGATGTTCGCGCTGCTACTGGCTGTAATCCTGGCGGCGCCAGTTTTTGCGCAGCAGAGTTCCACTACTGCGACCCAGCCTGCGACGACTCAGTCTTCGTCGGCTCAACCCGCGGCCCAGACCCCCACTAGGGCCGACAGCGCTACCGGCAAAGATCCCTTGCAACCGGAGACTCGCGAAGGCTTCTGGGGTCGCGTGAATCCGTTCGCTCGCAAGAAATACATCGCGCGGCAAACGCAGCCGATCCGCGACCGCATCAACGAACTCGATGAGCTGACTGCCTCGAACACCAGGGCGATCAAGGATACCGATGCGCGCGCGCAGCAGGGAATCCAGCTCGCTTCGGCCAAGGCGACCGAAGCCGATCAGCATGCCATCGAAGCCGGCAACAAGGCGCAGGCCGCGCAGCAGACCGCGCAACAGGCCCACACGCGCCTGAACACAGTCGAGCAGGTGGTCACCAACATCGATCAGTACCAGCCCACGACCCAAACCGAAATCCTTTTCAAACCCGGACAGACGGTGCTGAGCCAGAACGCCAAGACCGTTCTCGACGAAATGGCCACCCCGCTGAAGAACCAGCGTGGCTACGTCGTCGAAGTCCAGGGGTTCTCCTCCGGTCACGGACAGGTGGCGATCTCGACTTCGCAGAAGATGGCTGAGTCGGTCGTACGCTATCTGGTGCTGAACCACGACATTCCGGTCTACCGGATTTACCTCGTCGGCATGGGCAATGCGCCGGCCCCAGCTTCGGCCTCCGCGGGTGAAACCAAGCCCAAGCGCATCATCGGCGGCCGCGTTGAAGTCAGCCTCCTGAAGAACAATCTGGAACAGCTTGCTTCGACCGGCACGACCCCGGCGAATCAAGATCAACCGGTGCAGAAGTAGCAGTACTCTCCCCCCGAAAGCCTCCCGTGAAAACGGGAGGCTTTTTTTGCGTAGATAGTCAGACATCAAGCAGTCAGACGTCAGCAGTTAAACATCGGTCCAACATCGTGCTATCCTCCACGCGTCATGGAAACTCTGTCCTACGTCCGCACGCCTTCGCCCGCCGGTCCACTCTTCCTCGCCGCTTCCACGAAAGGCCTGGTGCGGCTCGAATTCGAAGCTCGCATGCAGAAGCTAAATCCCGTTACAACTCAGCTGCATGAATCCAAACAGGCCCTTGCGGCCTGGCTCCGCGAACTCAACGAATACTTCGCGGGTGAGCGACGCGGGTTTTCCCTCCCGCTCGATCTTCGCGGAACCGAGTTCCAACTCGCGTGCTGGCGTGCACTGCTCGAAATTCCCTACGGCGAGACCCGCAGCTACCGCGACATCGCTCAAGCCATCGGGCATCCGCACGCCTACCGCGCCGTCGGCATGTCGAACAACCGGAATCCAGTCGCCATCGTCGTCCCTTGCCACCGGGTGATCGCATCGAGCGGCTCACTTTGCGGTTACGGCGGCGGGCTCGGCATCAAGCGCAAGCTGCTCGACCTTGAACAAGCCAGGCTTCATCTACGCGATCGCGGTACCGCTCGCCATGACCTGCGTCGTCGTGCGTTACAGTGATCCGATCGCGATACGATGGGGGCGTTGGGCTTTTGGCGCGGGCCCCGTTGTTCATTTTGTTGGTGAAATGGTTCGCAAAGCGCGCCGCGCCAACGGCAGCCAATGCAGGGTAGATCTCAGTCGAGGACTATGTGCATTTGACGATCCGGCAACTAAGCCAGAAAATTTGCGACCGCGCAATCTCTCCCGTTGAACTCACCCGCGATTGCCTGGCGCGCATCGACCAGCTCAATCCAACGCTCAACGCTTTCATTACCGTCACGGCCGATGCCGCTCTCGACCAGGCCCGGCGCGCCGAACAAGAAATATCGCGCGGAGAATGGCGAGGCCCGCTCCACGGCATTCCCATCGGCCTCAAAGACATTTTGGATACCGCCGGAATCCGCACCACCGCCGCCAGCGCACTGTTCAGCGCACCGCTCAAAGATCGCATTCCAGATGAAGACGCCGAAGTTGTGCGCCGCCTGCGCGCCGCGGGCGCAATCATCCTAGGCAAGGAGAACCTGCACGAATTCGCCTACGGCGGCAGCTCGATGATCAGCTTCTTCGGTGAGGTCCACAATCCATGGGACGCGAAGCGTATCGCCGGTGGATCTTCGGGAGGCTCCGCTGCCAGCGTTGCCGCTGGTCTCGGCTTCGCCGCCGTTGGCACCGACACTGCTGGCTCCATTCGCCTGCCCGCCGCCTACTGTGGAGTCGTTGGGCTCAAGCCAACCTACGGCCGCGTGAGCACCCGCGGAGTTATTCCATTGTCATGGTCGTACGACCACGTTGGCCCGATTGCCAACTCGGTGTATGACGCGGCCTTGATGCTGCAAGTGCTCGCGGGCTACGATCCAGCCGATCCCGCCAGCATTGACGCATCTGTCCCGGATTTCGTCGGCGGCATCGCGCAACTTATCGCTCAACCCTCGCCCAAGCTGCGCATCGGCGTGCCGCAGGCATTTTTCTTCGACGATCTCCATCCCGAGATCGCCGCCGCAATCGACAAAGCCATCGAGGTCTTCGCGATGCTCCACGCCGAAATCCGCGACGTCAAACTCGAAGTCTCGACCGACCGCACGCTCGCGAGCGCCGAAGCCTATGCCTATCACGAGTCGTTCGTAACTCGCTCACCGGAGCTCTATCAGGCCGCGACGCTTGCGCGCATCCAATCCGGAGCCAACATCTCCGCATCGACCGCTCTTCGTGCCAGCCGCGACCTCCAGGCTAGCCGTCACGCCATCCGAAAGATATTCGATGAAGTGGACGTGCTGCTAACGCCGACCGTTCCGATTCCTCCGCCCGTAATCGCCGATCTGCGCGCGCATCCCGACAACCTGCGCCCGCAAGAACTGATCATCCTGCGCAATACGCGCCCCTTCAATGTCTGGGGAATTCCGGCGATTTCGATACCCTGCGGATTTACAAAAGATGGCCTACCGATTGGCCTGCAATTAGCCGCCGCTCCCTGGCGGGAGGACGTGGTGCTGCAGGCGGCACATGCCTACGAGCAGGCGACGGAGTGGCACACGCAGAGCGCCAAATGTACCAATTCTCGCGTGAGCCCGATCACTGCACATACCCTCTAACGCTGTCACCCTGAGCGAAGGTGGCCGTTCACGAAGTGAATGGCCACCGGAGTCGAAGGGCCCCTACTCTCTCCTATGCCTAACAAGCGAAGGACTTACTGCGTATACATCATGGGCAGCCTGCCGGGAACTCTCTACATCGGCATGACAGGCAACCTGCACAAACGTGTCTTCGAGCACAAATTCCACCGTATAGAAGGATTCACGGACAAATATCAGGTCGAGCGTCTGTTGTACTGGGAGTCGTTCGATGAGGTTCAGAAGGCGATCAACCGCGAAAAGCAGCTCAAGGGCTGGAAGCGGGCGAAGAAAATTGCGCTGATCGAATCGCTGAATCCGCATTGGCTGGATTTGGCGCGGGAATGGTTTCCCTGGATGACAAGTTCCGGTGAGAGTAGGGGTCCTTCGACTCCGCAGGCGGATTCGCTTGCGCGAATCCGTCTGCTGCGCTCAGGATGACAGTTTAGCGGTGGGTCCCGAAGGTGTGAGCGCAACTCTCTTTATCTTTCGGCCGACTCTCACGGTCCTGGGCTCTCCAATAACATTCCAGAATATTACGGGTCCGGTCATAAGCTCGCCGTCGACCCTTACGGCTCTCTGCCTTATTTTGCGCGATGCATCACCTATAGAATCAGCAAGCTTAACCTTGGCAAGCAATCTGTCCAGTTTGATCGGCGTTACGCCTTCAAGGATTTCCTGATGTGCTACGTCGGAAGGAGCCATAACATCGGGAAGATAGACCTCAACTTCCTCAATATCTTCTGGCACGCCGCCCTTTTGAAACTGCTTCGCCCAGTCGTCGGCTGCCTTCGTCGCTGCCGACGCCGAGTGAAAGTCCGCCACGATCGACCGCGCGAGTTCTTTCTTCAGTGCCATCGGATGCGCCTTGCCACTCGCGGCATCCGCCTTCATTTGCGCGATGGCATCCATCCGCACATCGGTCAGCAGCTCGTAATAGCGCCACATCATCTCGTCGGAGATCGACATCACTTTGCCGTACATCTCGAGCGGAGGCTCGTGAATTCCGATCGCGTTGCCCAGCGACTTCGACATCTTATTCACGCCGTCGAGCCCTTCGAGAATCGGCGTCGTCAGCACTACCTGCGACTCCTGCCCATAGGCTCGCTGCAACTCGCGACCCATCAGCAGATTGAATTTCTGATCGGTGCCGCCCAGTTCCACATCCGCTTCGAGCGCGACTGAGTCGTATCCCTGCGCCAGCGGATACAGCAGCTCGTGCATGGCAATCGGCTTCTCTTCATGGAAGCGTTTGTGGAATTCCTCGCGTTCCAGCATCTGCGAGACCGTGTACT
>Ga0208188_1001035_pt1 | contig 12997 bp, 7 predicted proteins | sample June2015DPH_8_50_FD_184698 | JGI IMG/M metagenome (GOLD analysis project Ga0208188, IMG submission 184698) | Peatland microbial communities from SPRUCE experiment site at the Marcell Experimental Forest, Minnesota, USA - June2015DPH_8_40... | ecosystem: Environmental > Terrestrial > Soil >...
TGCACCTCGGCAGCATGGACTTGAAGGATTACACCGAGAAACTGACCGGAATGCTCGAACGCGACGGAAAAAAATCGCCCAAATACGAAAAGCTCCGCGCCGAAGCCGCCGCCAAGCGCGAAGCCAACAAGGGAAAAGCCGTCGAACGAGTCTACAAAACGCTCCGCATAATTCTGCCCGAAGCCGAAAAGTGCGGCCTCAAACTCGGCATCGAAAACCGGCAGGCGCTCGAGGAACTTCCGCTGGAAAGCGACTTCGAGTTTTTCTTCCGCGAGTTTGACAGCCCGAACGTGGTTTATTGGCACGACACCGGCCATGCGCAAATCAAGGAAAACCTCGGCTTCCTTCACCACACACAGCATCTTGAATCGCTCGCCGCGCGCCTGGCCGGATTTCATATTCACGACGTTATTTTTCCCGCGGCCGACCACGCTCCGCCCGGCTCCGGCACGGTTAACTTCGCCGCGCTCAAGCCGTTTGTGAAACCGGGCCACATCAAGGTCCTTGAACTCAATCCGTCATTGCCCGTTGAAGCGGTCAAATGCGGCATCGCCCACGTCAAAACAACCTGGGGCAACGAATAAAGCAGGCGCAGTTTGACACTGCCACTGTTCTCCTCTCCTGGGAGCGCCGGCGTCCCGCCGGCGAGCGGATCGGTTCGTCGTCAGGCAACCAAGCCGGCGAGACGCCGGCGCTCCCAGAACCCGTATTCCAGTTCAATTCGACAACTGAAACTGGTGGTTACAGCCATACGCGCCTGAATAATAAATATCGTCTGGCTCCACCAAGCTTGACAGGAAACCGGACAAGGCAAAAGATGTTGGATGTGGAGGCGCCAGCTTAGCTCAGCGGTAGAGCAACGGTTTTGTAAACCGTGGGTCGTCAGTTCAATCCTGACAGCTGGCTCCACTTCCAAACTGCGGGTGCAGCAATGGAAGTTGCGTGGCAACAAATGCAACTGGTGGTCAAGACCCCCAAATCGGAGGGCGGAGCTCCGCGACGCCCTGAAATTGGGGACTCGCAGAGCTCGCCCCTCCGAAAATTCGACGATGCGGCCAACGATTCGGTGCAAATCGAAGGCACGAATTTCGCCGCCACGTTCAGCCGGTCGGCGGGGACGCTGACGTCATTGGACGGACGGGAAATACTGGCTTCCGATAAAAAGGTGGCACAGGCGTCCTGCCTGCCCAACGTAAGTGGTCAGTCTGCCAATTCGATTTATCCAGCAGCAGGCGGGACGCCTGCGCTACTTTCCGGTCCGGTGCTGCATGTATCAATCCGGCCTAGGCGACAGCAGTTGCGGGCCGGGCGTGCTGGAACGTTACGCGGTTTTACCAACGAAAACGCATCATTTGCACCTGCTGCTTCGCCCGTATCCGGCGGCTGGCATGTTGAACCGTTGTTTGTCACCAAGTTGTGAATAAAAATTCTGCCAATCTTTGGCAAGGCACTTGACAGAAAAAATTTAGAATTTATTGTCTAAGTTTAAACGCAGCAGCGAGTAAACTGTCAAACTTGAAACTGAACAGTCTATGGACATACATCATCCCTTCCTGAGTGAATTCCCCGAACATCGCGAAACCGTCCGGCACCTGCGCCTGAGCAACAATAAATTCCGCCAGATGTTTGAGGAATATCACCATTTGGATGACGCCGTCTGCCGGATTGAGGAGGAAATTGAGTTCGCCACCGATCAGGAGATTGACGAACTGAAGTTCAAACGCGCCAAACTCAAGGACGCCCTCTATTCCGCAGTCAGCCGCGCCACGGTCGCGGCGCAATAAGCGTCAGGTTTTGCCGGCTTCTGCCGGCGCCGCCGAGGGTCGCTTTAATGCGATTCGGCGGCGGCTTTCCGTTTCTTCGCCTCTTCAATCACCTTTTCCGCCGCGTCGTGCGGCATTTCCTCGTAATGGCTGAAATCCTCGGTATGCACGCCGCGCCCGCCGGTCAGTGAACGCAGGGTGCTGGAATAGTGGTACAGTTCCTTGGCCGGGACCTGGGCCTTGATGACCTGGAACCCGCCGTCGGACTCGATGCCTTGGATCCGGCCGCGCCGGGACGACAAATCGCCCATCACCTTGCCCATGCAATCGTCCGGAATCTGGATTTCGATGTTGTTGATCGGCTCCAGCAGGCACGGCTTGGCAGCCGTGAATGCCTCCTTGAAGGCAAAATAACCGGCGATCTGAAACGCGATGTCCTTGGAATCCACCGGGTGCATCTTGCCGTCGTAAAAATCAATCTTCACGTCCGTGACGCGGCAGCCGGCGACGATGCCTTCGGTGCAGGCCTGGTTGACACCTTTCTCGACCGACGGCACGAACACGCGGTCCACGTTCTGGCCGACCAGCGAATTGGTGAATTCGACGCCCGAGTCGCGCGGCTTGGGCTCGATGCGCATCCAGACCTCGGCGAACTGTCCCGCGCCGCCGGTCTGCTTCTTGTGGCGGTATTTCGAGTCGCCCCTGGACTTGATGGTTTCGCGATAACGCACGCGCGGTTCGCCCAGTTCCACATGGACATTGTGCCGGCGGCGGAGGCGGTCGGCGACGACTTCCAAGTGCAATTCGCCCTGGGCGGAAATGATGGTCTGATGCAGTTCCGCGTCCACGACGTAAATGAACGTGGGGTCTTCGTTGTGCAACGCGGCGAGGCCGGAGGCGATTTTGTCCTCCTCGCCCTTCACCTTGGCAACCAGCGACGCGTGGATGTTGGGCTTGGGATAAACCACCTTCGGCAACGTCACGGCCTTTTTCGCGTGGCAGAGCGTGTTGCCGGTGTGCGTGTCCCTGAGTTTGACGGCCGCCGCGATGTCGCCGGGGCCGAGGGTGTTGACCGCCTCGCGGTTCTGGCCGTTAAGCAGGTAAATCTGCCCGATGCGTTCGTTGGTTTTACGATCGCTGTTGTACAAGTCCATGCCGGTGGAAACCGACCCCGAATAGACGCGGAAGAACGACAGCTCGCCGAAATGCGCCTCGGACATCGTCTTGAAAATATAAAGCACCGGTTCGGGAGCGTCCAAGCCGACCTCCACTTCCGCGTCGTTGGCGTTGACGGCCTTGACCTTCTTGCGGTCCACGGGCGACGAGCCATACTTGCCGATGAAATCCATCAGGCGCGCGACGCCGATGTTGTTTTCCGCCGAAGTGCAAAACAGCGGAATCAACTGTTCCTTTTGCACCGCCGCGTGGATGCCCTTCCGGAATTCCTCCTCCGAAAGGCTGCCCTGCTCGAAAAACTTGTTCATCAACTCGTCGTCGGACTCGGCGATGTGCTCGATCAATTGGCGGTGCAATTCCTTGCCCTTCGCCTCCCATTCGCCGGTGGCCGGCTCTTCCTTGTATTTGCCGCTGAAATCGGTTGCGTAGGTCACAATTTCATTGCGCAACACGTCCAGCGCACGGTTGAAGCCGGGGCCGGGATTCATCGGAACGCTCAACGGAAAAACGTGCCGGCCAAACCGTTCCTGCACCTGGCGCACCACCGCGTCGAAATCCACGTTCTCCTTGTCCACCGCGTTCACCACGATCATTTTCGGGATGCCGTAGCGGGTCGCGTAATCCCACACCCGGTCGGTGCCGACGCCGACCCCGTGTTGCGCCTGAATCACCACCAGCGCGAAATCGCCGACGCGCAACGCGCCGAGGCCTTCGCTGATGAAATCAAGGTAACCCGGCGTGTCAATGATGTTGAGCTTCTTGCCCGCCCACTCCATGTGCAACAGCGACGCCGAGACGGAAATCTGCCGGTTCTTTTCGCTGACGTGATAATCCGACACGGTGGAACCGTCGGCGATGCGGCCCATGCGGTTGATGACGCCGCCGCACGCGAGCATCGCCTCGCAGAGCATCGTCTTGCCGGACGAAGCGTGACCGACGACGGCGAAGTTACGGATGTCTGCCGGAGCGTAATTTTTCATAGTGGAATTTCTTTCAATTTGGAAACAGTGGAAACCGCAACCGCCCGCGACTCAAAGGAGTGCGGCCCGTTGGAAGACAAATACAACTTGGCGAAAGCCGGTCGGGGACAGGCAGCGATGGTTTGCATGCGCCATTTTATAACCGACCCGCCACCCTGCTGAAAAGCAAAGTTTGGCTTTATTGCATCAAATCTTGCCACGCTGCGCGCCGCCGCGGCTCCCCCATTTAACGGCCGGATTTCCCCATCGCAGCCATTCCCCAACCTCCCTTCACCCATTTTTGGCAAAGACCGTGTATTAATTGGCTTGGATTCAAATATGTCTTGAATTAGTGCCGTCTTCACAACACGTTGTGCGGGCGGGATAAAGATTTTCCATGGAAACGATATGAGCGCACAAAAAGTTCGAATAGCCTGGATCCAGGGCGGCACGGCCAAGTGCGAAATTCTCCCGCCGCTGCCATCGCGTGTTTTTCGTCTGGTGCTCCTCGGGGCGCCGGGCGTGGGCAAGGGAACCCAGGCCGAATTGCTCTGCGAACGGCTGGGCACCTGCCATCTCTCCACCGGCGACATCTTCCGCGCCGCCAAATGCCTCGCCGAGAGCGAGCGCAGTCCGGCGCTGGAAGCCGCGCTCGGCTACATGAAACGCGGCGACCTGGTCCCCGACCAGACCGTGCTCGACCTCATCCGCGAGCGCATCACCTGCCTCCACTGCCGCGGCGGGTTCCTGCTCGATGGATTTCCGCGCACGGTCGCGCAGGCGGAGGCTTTCGCCAAAATCATGAAGCAGGAGCAAATTCCGCTCGACGCCGTGTTGAATTACGATTTGCCCATTGAAAAAGTTGTTGCGCGCCTGAGCGGCCGGCGCACCTGCCCGGGTTGCAAGGCGGTTTTCCATGTGACCGGGCGTCCGCCGCGCGTGGAAGGCGTTTGCGATAATTGCGGAACAAAACTCCAGCAGCGCGAGGATGATCGGCCCGAGGCGGTCCGCGTGCGCATGGAGGTTTATGAAAAGAGCACCAAACCGCTGACGGATTTTTACCAGCAACGCGGCCTGCTGGTGACCATCGAGGCCGAGGGCACGCCGGAGGAAATATACCAGCGCACCCTCACCGCGCTGGGTTCCGCTGGGGGCGGCAAGCAGCGCCACCCGTCGCGGACCAACACAGATTGACTTGAAACTTTTTGCATGCGGCCGGTGATTCTTCACCCGGCGCATCCCCCGGGCGTGTTGCTCAAAAGAACGGACACTAAACCGGAGCGCGGCTTGTCCCAAGCCGCAGCAGCCGGGGACGCGAAACAACAAAAGTTCCCACGGTCACCACCCCTTCCCACCGGCTGCGGGTTGAGACAACCCGCGCTCCGGGATTTCGGCAACACGCCCTCCTCCCCAACCGCCGGGCAAGGAATGTGGGCATTTTGCCAAGAGTCGTGTAGTGACACTTCCGCCGTGGACTTAACGTGCCAGTGAGAATTGTGGAAACAGCCATTCAAAAACACTTGAACTCGACCGCCGCCAGACCATTCAACGGGAATGGGAAAGAACGCCTTGCGATTCCGGAGACGGCCTTTGGCTGCCCGCGCGATTTTCTCAACAACCGCTTTGTGTATGCGGTGATTTCAGCACGCGCCCACGGTTTGTCGCTGGGCGTGAACATGAGCCCGGACAAGCTGTGCAATTTTAACTGCCTCTATTGCGAGGTGGACCGCCGGAATCCTCCGCGCGAGGCGAAGCTGGACGTGGACGCGATGGCCGCCGAGCTTCACAAAACGCTCACGTTCGTGCTGGCGGGAAAATTGCACGAACGTCCGTGGTGTTCCGCGCTGCCGGAGGAATTGTTCACGCTGCGCCACGTGGCCTTGAGCGGCGACGGCGAACCGACCCTCGCGCCGAATTTTGCCCAAGCCGTTGAGTCCATCGTGCACATCCGGGCGCTGGGCGAATTTCCGTTCTTCAAAATCGTGCTGATTACGAATGCCACCGGGCTGGACCGGCCCCAGGTGCAGCAGGGGTTGAAACATTTCACGAAGTCCGACGAAATCTGGGCGAAGCTCGATGGCGGCACGCAGGCGTTATTCAACCGGGTGGACCGGTCGGACGTGCCGCTGGAGAAAGTGCTGTCCAACATCCTGCTGGTGGCCCGCCAGCGCCCGGTGATCATCCAAAGCCTGTTCCCGGCCATCAACGGCGAAGAGCCGTTGTCCAAAGAAATCGAGGAATACGCGCATCGGCTCAAGGAATTGAAGGCGGCGGGCGCGGACATTCCCCTCGTGCAGATTTACTCCGCCACGCGGCCGATGTTTCATGCGGAGTGCGGGCATCTGCCGTTGAAAACGCTTTCCCACATCGCGCACACCGTGCGTCACCTGTCCGGCTTGAAAGCGGAAGTGTTTTAATAACCCGCTTCGTCCCTCCTCCCCTGTCCACCATAGCCTTGGCGACGGTGGATCGTCCCTTGCCGCAAAGATTCTTGACCGCTGATGACCGCTGATTGACGCTGATAACGTAGGACAGGCGTCTCGCCTGTCTCCATTCAATGTTGAATGCCTGCTCGCGACACAAGTCGGAGTTGAATGCCTGCCCTCCATAGTTCCGCCCGAGGAACGACGGAGGGTTCGATGTTTGGTGTCCCGGCTTCAGCCGGTCCCTGCCGCGCCGCTCCCTCAACCCAAAGTCGCGTGGCCGCGCAAGCGGCTTTACGCGAATCAATCTTCAACGCTCAACATATTTGAACTGCAAAACCCATTGCCCCAAACCGCCCGCCGCCGTAATCTCACCGCGTCCAGAAAAACCAAACGACCAGAACCAAAATTTAACCAAAATCATTTCGCGTAGCTTCGGCTGCTATTTTGAAATCCCAACCATCGTCCCATGCCCACCAAGTCAGATTCTGATACCCGCACTTACGAAGTAACATTTTGCAGCCGTGTTGCGGGCTGGGCGAACGCGCTTTTTGCCAGGCATCCCGAATGGCCGTTCCGCCGCGCCGAGATCGAGGAATCCAAGGCCATCCACCGCAAACGTTCCGACCTCCGTTTTTATGGTGACGCGAAGAAATTGATTCTTTCCGGAGAAACCAAAATGCCGGGCACCCGCGATGGCCGCAGCCCGCACAACCCGGCCTTGGTGGAAGACTCAGCAACCAAGGCCGACAACGCGGGCGCCGAGTTCTTCTTCACATGGAACGTCAACGAATTCGTCCTGTATGACCGAAAGAAATGGAATCTGCCGCTTCCCGAGCGCCGGGTGCAGGATTACCTCCTTGGCCTTGATTTGGAGAAGCCGTCCGACGTGGATCGCCCGCAGGTTGAAGAACGCATCCAAGTGTGGCTGGAACAGTTCTTCGGCGGGCTGGCGGAAATCATTTCAGGCCAACAGCCCGAGTGGGGGATGCGGCTGGACGAATGGTTTATTCGCGCTTTCGAAAGTCATATTTCATGGGCGGTCAAGCTGACGTCGGATTTTCTTTCCCGCCAATCCTCCAAGGACAAAAGCTTCCGGGCCAAACTGCAGGAATGGATGGTCAACGAGCAAAACTGGATTGTTTCCAGCGAAGAATGGGAATCCTTGGTGGACCGCGCCGCCCGGACGTTGTGTTACGTTTTTGCCAACCGGCTGATTTTCTACGAATCCTGCCGGGCCAAATTTGCCGAGTCGCTCGCGCCGCTCAAAGTGCCCTCAAGCCTCAAGGCCGCCGGCGAGCTTTACCGGCACTTCCAGAAAACCTTTCAGAACGCCGTGGACGAAACCGGCGATTACGAAACGCTTTTTTACCCCCAGGCACACGACTGGGCCGGGCCGCACATCTTCGGGCACGCCGATTCCGCAGAAGCCTGGCGGTCGGTCATCCAGAATCTCGAACCGTTCAATTTCAAGCTCATCCCAACCGACATTTTGGGCCACATTTTCCAGCGAATCATCGAGCCGGAGGAACGTCACAAGTTTGGGCAGCATTACACCAACGAGGACCTGGTGGACGTGGTGAACGCCTTTTGCATCCGTGACGCCGAGGACAACGTTCTCGACCCGGCTTGTGGTTCCGGCAGCTTTCTGGTTCGCGCCTATCTTCGCAAGGCTTGGCTGAAACAAAACCAGCGGTTCAAACGCGCGTCCGTCACGCATCAGGACCGGCTGGCGCAAATTTACGGCGTGGACATTTCCCTTTTTGCCGCGCATCTCTCCACCCTGAACCTCGCCGCGCGCGATATCGGCGACGAGGAGAATTACCCGCGCATCCGCCGCCGCAATTTCTTTGAAGTCGCGGATGACGTGGCAAAAAAGAAGCCGTTTTGCTTTCTGCCCCAGGGCTTGCGTGGCGAACGCAAGCCCGGGCCAATTGACCTTCCGCAACTCCACGCGGTCGTCGGCAATCCACCGTATGTTCGGCAGGAATTGATTCCGAAGCGCGGGCAAACCGGAGTGAAGCCGATGCAGGCCAAGGAGGATTTGCAGGAGCTTTGCACCCGCTTCTGGCCGCGCCTAAAACTTGGCGGCCGCGCCGACCTGCATTGTTATTTCTGGCCGGCAGCTACGAACTTTTTGAAAGAGGACGGCTGGTTCGGCTTCCTCGTTTCATCCAGTTGGCTGGACGTGGAATACGGCTTTGCCTTGCAGGAATGGATTCTGACAAACTTCCGCATCCACGCGATTCTGGAGAGCAACGCCGAACCGTGGTTTGAAGACGCCCGAGTCAAGACGTGCGCTGTTATCCTGCAACGCTGCTCCGATCCGGCGAAACGCAACGCGCAACTGGTCAAGTTTGTCCGTCTCGACGCGCCGCTGAAAACCATTCTTGGCGACCGGCCCGACGAAAACTCCCGCCAGTCCGCCGCCGAGGAATTTCGGGAGGAAATCCTGGCTTGCAAAAAGAACGCCACCCTTGCCGGCTGGCGCGTGGTGGTGAAATCCCAGCAGGAGCTTTGGCAGGATGGCCTGCGCGCCGGGCGGTTGTTCGCCATGCAAAAACAGCGCGACTTGGCGGAAGGTATTAAGAGTTCACCAGACAACGGCGATGAAGAGGAAAACGGGGAGAATGGGACCACCTACGATGAAAATGGAAACGGGATGCTGCACGATAGTCCGGACAGCGGTTACGGCCCGGCTTACGGCGGCGGCAAGTGGGGCAAATATCTTCGCGCGCCGGACCTTTATTTCCGCATCATGGAACGCTATGGCAAGCGTTTCGTGCCGCTCGGCGAAATTGCAACGGTTCGGTTCGGCGTTAAGAGCGGTTGCGACGCCTTCTTCATGCCGCGCGATGTCAGCGCCGACTTTCTGGAAAAGTATTCCAAACTGGACTGGAACGAAGCGCCGGTGATGACGCACTGCAAACGCGCCGAAGTCGAGTCGGGCAACGTCAAGCTGATCGAAGCTGGCGACGGCACGGTTCATCCGGTGGAGAGCGAATATCTAAAACCGGAGCTTCACAGCATGATGACAATCCATCGTCCGCTCATCAGGAAGCCAGATTTGGACGTTGTTTTGATGGTTAGCAAGTCAAAGGGTGAACTCAAGGGGACGTATGTTTTTAAGTATCTCCATTACGGTGAAACACACAGCGTAACAACGAACAAGAAGGCTAACGCGGCGACCGTGCCAAAGCGTTCAACGTGCGCAAATCGTGATCCGTGGTATGACCTAACTTATACGGAGCCAGGCCAACTGATTTGGGCAAAGGGGCAGCAGTATCGCCATGTTGTGGTCTATAACGAAAATAAAATCATAGCCAATTGCCGCCTTTACGACGTGACGTTGGTGGAGCAAAAGCCAGATATTCTCGAAATTCTTGCAGCTATAGCCAACTCTACTCTGATTGCGTATTTCAAAACGTTTTACGGACGATACACAGGAACAGAAGGCAGCTTTGAGATGATGGCTATCGACTTGAACCTGCTTGAAATTCCCGACCCACGTCAGGTCGCGCCGGGAGTCGCGAAGAAATTGGAAGCGGCTTTCAAGCAGCTTTGCCGACGCGACACCAGCGCGATGGTGGAAGAAGAATTCATGGAATGCCGCTCCGCCGTGCGCGCAAAAAAGCTGGCTGAAGAACCAATCAAACTGCCGTGGGAACTCCAGCAACCCGACCGTCGCGCGCTTGATCTGGCGGTGCTTGAATTGCTGGGTGTCACGGACGCAAAAGAGCGCGAGAAACTTTGCGATGAACTGCACCACGAAACCGCCGCTCATTTTCGTCAAATTCGCGTTGTGGAAATCCAGAAGCAGGAACAACGCGCCAGAGCCGAGGGCCGCGAGTTCCGCACTGACGAACTGGTCGCCGATTTGTGGGATTCGCTCGCACCGGATGAGCAGCAGCCGCTGGCAGAGTGGTTCGCCGGGCAAGCCGGCAACGGCAAGCCGCAAACCATTCCCGAAGGCCAGGCGAGCCTGCCGGATGCGAATGACATGCTTGACGCCAGCACGGTTTTTTTCCGCGAGCCCGGCGGTGGCAAAGCTGCCGTCAAGCCGCTGGCGCTCCCGTCCCGCGCCCATGCCGAAATCATTTTCAAGCTGGCGCAACTCGGCCTGCACGGCAAAGTGCATCTGCCGGACAAGGAAAGCGCCGCTCAAGTTTTGAAGTCAAAACTCGACGAGCGGCTGGTGGCGCTGGTGGAAAAGGCGAATCACCTTGCCGCCAGCCGCACGAGCGACGACCGCAAAATCACCGACGTGTCCGGCCTGTTGCAGCACTGGATGATTCACGGCAAACCGCACAAAGAGCGGAACAAGGAAGAAGAATAAGGCTTGGACAGCTTTTGTCCCACACGGCGGGTTAAGGTATGACAAAAAAACAAAACCGGAAACGAACATGGGATTGACGATCTATTACAAACTGTCGGTGGCGGAAAATCTTTCTTCCGCCGTGGTCCGCGAACTGGTCAGCCGGACCGGGCTTTACGCGAAGAAAATCGGCTGCGCCGATGTTAGCAAACCGCTGTATCCGTTCCAAGTGCCGGTGTTTTCCGAACTGTTTGTTCGTGCGACGAAAAGTTGTTTTGGTGGCGTTCCCGCGCGAGCAGGCTGGCTGATAGAAGCATGGCCGGGCGAGGGATGCGAAAGCGCGCATTTTGGCCTCTGCCAGTACCCCCGCCAGGCACCGTATAAATTGTTGGATGGTCAAACCGGCTGGGTTCCTACGGGATACCGTCGGGGCTGGCTGTTCAAGGGAAGCTGCAAAACGCAATACGCGAGCGAGCACGGCTGGGAGCATTTTCTCCGCTGCCATAAAATGATTTTGAGCCTCCTGAATTTCTGGCGGCAGATGGGCATGCACGTGGAGGTGAATGACGAAGGCGACTATTGGGAAACCGGTTCGGAGAAGAAACTGCGCGACACGTTGCAGGGCTACAACGGCCTGATCGCCGCCCTAGCGGGCGCGTTCAAGGACGCCGGCGATGCCAGCGGCAAGGGCGGTTCCGTCGAGTCACCCATCTTTGCACACAGAGACTTTGAACGGCTCGAAGCCCAAGGCTGGCAGGAATTCGGGAAACGGCTCGCGCAACTTCCAGCTTTGAAGTGACATTCAGCCCTTTGTATTCGCGGTCAGGATTCTTTGTGTTCTCTGCGCCTTTGCGTTAAATGAATCCGCGTTCGTCGGGCTGGGCCGATTTGGAAATCGGCGCTCCAATCCACAAACATTAACACCCAGCCGCGCTGCGACTGGGCGTTGAGAAAATCCGCATTTTTCCTTCTCGGCGGACTTGATTACGGCACGGCGTAGGTGGAAATGGCCCGCATGTATTGGGCGCGCTCAAAGGCGCTGGGCGCCGGGCAGTTTTTCTGGCTCAGGCTGCCCTTGAGTTGCGTGACGGATTCGTATTCGTGCTCCTCCATCCAGGCGACGAGTTCTTTTTCAATGACCTTGATATGCCCGACGCCGTGCCGGATGAGCGTGGAGCAGAGCATCGTAACATCCGCACCGGCCATGAGCATTTTCAAAACGTCGGACGCGCGATGGATGCCGCTGGTGGCCGCCAGACTGCATTTGAGACGGCCGTAAAGGATGGCAATCCAGCGCAATGGAACGCGCATGGCCATCGGCGTGCTCAACAAAATGTTGGGTTTGACTTCCAGCGTGTCCAAATCAATGTCCGGCTGGTAAAACCGGTTGAACAGCACCAGCCCATCCGCCCCGGTCTCGTTCAGCCGCTTGGCCATGTTGGCAAAGTTGGTGAAGAACGGGCTGAGCTTCACCGCCACCGGAATCGTGACCTCCGACTTCACGGCTTTAAGGATGTCAAAATAGGTCTGCTCGACCTCGCCGGCGGGCAGGTTCAGGTTCGTGGGGATGTAATAAATGTTCAACTCCAGCGCATCGGCGCCCGCCTGTTGAACCAGCTTGGCATATTGCGTCCAGCCGCCGGGGGACGAACCGTTCAAGCTCGCAATGACGGGAATTTTTACGGACTTTTTCGCGGTGGCGATATGCTTGAGATATTCCTCGGGGCCAAGGTGATATTCCTCCGGCTCCGGAAAATACGTCAGCGCCTCCGCAAAACTGAACGTGCCGCTTTCCATATGATGGTGCAGTTCCAGCCGGTCCTGGCGCAGTTGCTCCTCGAACAGGGAATACAGCACCACCGCCGACGCCCCGGCGTCTTCCATGCGTTTGATGCTGTCAATTTCATCCGATAGCGGCGAGGCCGACGGCACCAGCGGCGTGCGCAGTTTCAAACCGAGATAAGTCGTTGTCAGGTCCATAGTTTATTCAAATGAAGAAGGCAGAACGCAGAATGAAGAAACGAATGTCAGACACTTCGCCCACCGGCTGGTTTCTGCATTCTTCCTTCATCATTCTGCCTTTCGGGTTAAGGTTATGGTTGCTGGTCCGCCGTGGCCGCGGCCTGGGGCGACGCGGGCTGGCCCTGGCCGGCCGTGGTGTCGCGTTCCGCCAGAAAATGATAGAATTTCCAACGGTGGTCGGCATCCACCTGGGCCTGGGCGAAGAGCTTTTTGGCCTCTTCGGGTTTGCTCTTGGTGAGCATCTTGAAACGATTTTCCGAGAGCAGATAATCCTGCAGTTTGGTTTTCGCCGCCTGTGAATCCAACTGAAGCGGATTCTCGCCCGCTGCGGCCCGCCTC
>Ga0208188_1001036_pt1 | contig 12997 bp, 13 predicted proteins | sample June2015DPH_8_50_FD_184698 | JGI IMG/M metagenome (GOLD analysis project Ga0208188, IMG submission 184698) | Peatland microbial communities from SPRUCE experiment site at the Marcell Experimental Forest, Minnesota, USA - June2015DPH_8_40... | ecosystem: Environmental > Terrestrial > Soil >...
CAAAAGCCGTGCGGAGCAGCTTGGCCCACAGCTCGCGCTTAAGCGCGACCGCGGGCGTGTCGCCATGCGCACGGTACAAGGAGGCAAGATCGGCGAAGTCCAGCGCGTACGCGCTGCTTTGCGCACCGAGGCGACGTTCGATCTCGCCAGGTGTCGGCGTGATCGCTTCGGTCGTTGCGAGCGCGCCGTCCAACCAGACCCGAAGGCCCTCGACGTCGGGACGGAACGGATCAAGCTCGAGTGAGGAAACGGCGTCGAGGTGTTCGTCGACGAGGTGGTAGAGCTCCCACTCGGCCCCGTCGGTGAGGATGCCGACGTAGCGCCCGCCGGTCGCGGAGCATCGGTCGCTGACGTAGCCGGCCAGCTGCTCGATTGCCCGCTCGCGGACTCTGTCGTTCCGCAGGTCCTTCTTGACCTCGACGACCGTGAAGCCCACTTCGACGTCGATCCGGCATTGAGCGCCGACCGGCGCTTCGAGAAGGACTAGCTGGTCTTCGGAGATGTTCAGCCCGCCGTAGAGCAGCACGTCTCGCACGTCGGCTTGGATGTCGGCTTCGGTGCGCCCTGGGTTCCGTTCCGCGAGCCGGGTGAGGCAGTTCGAAAGATCGAAGCCGGGCACTTCCTCCCCCTCGCTGGCGCTGTGTGGAGCCGCAATCACGCTACTTGGCGAGTGTTCGGCGAGAGGGGACGGCGACTTCGAACCCCACGAGCCGAGCGATCGCCAGCCAGGTTGAGACGTGCGGTGTCCGCTTCCCCCTCCTGATGTCTCATGCCGACGCCTTCGGCCACCCGGCCGGCGCCATGATCTCCGCGAGTTTCGCGCCCTCAGCCCTGCTGCTTGCCTCTGTGTCAAGGTCGTGTTTTCAGATGGCTTGACGGCTGAGGGCCAGGTCTTCGCACACGGCGAGGGCCGATCTCGCACCTGGAGCCTGGGTTGGCTATTCGGCTTGCCGCAGGCTGCCGGAGTGCCTTCGGGGTGGTCCGGTTGCGGACAGGTGTATACTGGGGGTGAACGATTGGCAGCGGTAGATTACGGAGGTGTCCAAGGTGACACAGAAGGTTTCACTTGAGATGGCCGTCAACGACGCCATCATGGGTACTCACCAGATCAGCAATCCCCTCGAGCGGGCTCGACGGGCGGGCGATTTGATCGAGTACCTGCAGAGAGTCGTGAATAGCGACCTAGCCCCGATCAGGCGACGGGCGGTGGCCGAGGCGATTCAGTGGCCGAACATGTCGATGGCGAAGGTCGCCGTGGAACTCGGTCTGTCGAAATCGGCGGTCGCCAAGCTGGCCGCGCCGGATATCCGAAATGCAGTTGCGGACGACCTACGGGCTCGCTTGGCAAAAGGATTCAATCCACCACCGTTGCAGGGCTGAGCTGTTGCTCAGCGGCCTGCGGCCATGAGCTCATCGAAGGCGGGTCGACGCGGAGCGCTGGACACACTAAGGATGCCCGGAAGGTGGTCGGCGAACGCTACATCGGATGGCGCGACAAACATTGTGGCCAGGCGTGAAGTCGTTCGCCGCGTCGGCTGTTTGATGGGATCCGTTGGGCGATCTACGCCCGAGACGTGGAGGTCGCGCGCGGGCGAGCGCCTTTCAAAGCTGACGCGTTGCAGGTCAGAACAGGTGAAATTCATCGGGCTGCCCGTGGCGATGGGCTCCGGGCGCGCCACGGGCGCGGAGAATGTTCCCAGTGCCCACCAGGAGGCGCCAAAGGAGCTGCCCGAGTCACACATAGCGAGAGTCGCTAGCTGGGCGGCGCGGCCTCTTGCCCCCAGTTCCGCAGCCGTGCCGTAGTCGGCAGCTCTTCCTTAATCCCGCCGCTATCGCCGAAATGCCCTCCTGGTCCGCGCGGGTGATCGGCCGGGTCCCAATCTTCGCGAACTTCGCGCCCGCCCGGCAGCACGACGGTTTGAGAGCGTTTTTTGGCTGGTGGCGGGGTGATCGTGATGTCGCCCTCTTTCCATGTGAACTTGTCAGGATCGGGCTTGGGTTCGGTCTTTGCTCGATGCTCGACCTGAGCAGAGCGTGTGCTCCCCCATTCCTTGGCGATAGCGTCGGCTTTGGCCGCGTCGATCTCGATGCCTTCTGGGTCCCAAATCATTCGCATGACACTCAAGTGGCGCTCCCAAGTTCCTCGACTCGGAATAAGCACGTCGGCCACGTCTGGTGGGCGAATTCGCACCAACATATCAGGATGCGCCTCATTTGGTTCGACAAAGTACCTGATCTGGTCGGCCATCTAGTCTTCTCCAAGAACATTTAGCAGACGTTTTGCCTCTTTGTCACGTGCCCGCCTCGCCCTAGAACAAAGTGGCGGCGGTCAATGCCGTAGCGCCGCTCGGCATCGGCACCTTGGATACCCTGCTGGTCGTCGGCAGCCTGCTGAGCGGTGTCCATCGTCATGCCCAGGCTAAGCGGAGCCCGTACGCCCCGCGAGGAGCCCCTCCGGCTGTTCTCCGGTCATCGAAGGGGCCCGACCGCTGCCGAGAGGTACTTCGCGCCGTCTCGAGTGACTCCCGAGCCCAGGAAGCGGGCTCCGAGGCGATCCGACGCCGCGATGTCGGCTGCCGTGGAGGCCTGGGCGTAGAGCCCAAGTGTCATACGGGCGTCGGCGTGGCCGAGGCGGGTCTGCGCGGTCTTCATGTCGACGCCCTCGAGGACTAGCGCGGTCGCAGCCGCCCGGCGGAGATCGTGGAAGCCGACTTTGGGCAGTCCGGCCCTTTGACGAGCCGGTGCCCAGACGCGACGGCGCCAGTTGGAATAGCGAAGCGGTCCGCCGCCGGGAGCCGGGAAGACGAAGGCGTCCGTGTCCGCGCCGGAGAGCCCGAGGCGATCGAGGTGGGCGGCGAGCATGTCGGCGAGCGCCGGTGGCAGGGCGATGGTGCGCCGCCCGGCGTAGGACTTTGGCGGGCCGAGCACCGGGTGCCCGTAACGGTCACGGGTCACCGATTCCTCGACCGAGATGGTGCGTTTCAAGAGGTTGAGACGCCCGACGCGAAGCCCTGCCACCTCGCACCAGCGGAGCCCGAGGATCGCGCCGACGTAGACCATCGGGCGGTAGTCGGCATCCATCGCGTCCGCCAAGGTGGCGACCTCGTCGGGCTCGACGGTCGTCCTCCGCGTCGACTCGATCGAGGGCAGCTTCACCCCCCGACACGGCGAGCGGGCGATCCAGGAGTTGTCGTAGGCGTAGGTGAAGATGGCCCGGGCGACGCCGTAGGTGCGGCGCACGGTCCTGGGGTAGAGACCCTGGCGAACCAGTTTGGCGACGAGGCCTTGGATGTCGCCCGGCGTGACGCTGCCGATCCGGCGCGTGCCAAGCGCGGGGAGGAGGTTGACGCGGAGACAGTATTCGTCCATGGAGTAGGTGGTCGGCCGCTTGCTCGGGTTCGACGCCAACCAAAGGTCCGCCACGTCCCCGAAAAGGCGCTTCGCGTCCTGCGGGTCGATCCACGAGCCCCGGCGCAAGCTGACGCTGATAGAGGCGAGCGCGGCATCGGCATCGCCCTTCTGGTGGAAGGTGCCGCACGAGTGCCGACGCCCGAGATCGTCGTAATAGGAGGCCTGCCAGCGCCCAGAAGGGCGCTTCCGGATATGGCCGAACTGCCGCCTTATCATCATCTACCTGCGATTTTACAATTCGTGGAAATTTGCCAACAAGGCAATGGGCGCGTTCCCATCACGACCCGACCGCCTCGCGGGTGCAGGAGCGGATGTAGGCGTCAAGGTCGGCGACGTCGAAATGGAGCTTGTGGGCGACGACCGCCGAGCGGACCTGCCTGGTGCGGGCCAGCTCGCGGAGAAACCGCTCCGAGCAATGCAGGTACGCCGCGGCGTCGCTGAGCCGCACCCACGTCGATCCCGACGGCACCCCGTTCATGCCCGGCACCTACGAGTCCACTGGACCTCACGCCCAGATGGCGAGCTCCGACCCGTCCGGTAGGCGTTCGGGAGGACTGGGGAACGTGCGCGCTCGGCCAGCGAGTATTCGCTGTGCCGACCAGGCGGCAACGGCCGCGTCGAGGACGTCATCCGCTCCAGCGTCGGGGCCCGCCGGTCCGATGTCGTCGGGGAGGTCGATGCCCACCGAGCGGAGCAGGCTTCGACGTTCGCAGAAGCCGGCCCAGGTTTTCTTACTGGTGTGCATCGGGACGTTATCAGCCAGCACGGTGAAGCTGACCTCCGGATGCACCTCTCGCACCGGCGCGACGCTCTCCCCGATCCAATTTTCGACCTCCTGGATTCTGAAGCGGAGCGCGTAGGCCTGCTGGCTGATCCCTCGGTCCGTGAGCCCCTTCGAGATGGCGTTGGCCTCTGGGTAGCTCCCAGCACGGAGAGCCTCGCGAACAGGGGTCGTGAAGACGCTCGATCTCCGAGCGCCGACGAACTTGCGAGCAGCCAGGTCGGCCGCTCGGGGGCCGGCGACGGGAAGGCCGATCGGGATGTCGATCGCGACGAGGTCGATATCGCCGATCGCCCCAGCCAGTTCGGCGATGGTCGGCGCCGCGGTGACCGTGACTCCGCCTCGGTCGTCGAGGCGGACGCCCACCCAGCCCCTGGCCGTCGCGTCGACACCGAGGACTGCCACGACAACCTGTCTATCCCATTTCGGGATGTGGGACGCGCCAGGACCACCGTCATGGAGTGCTGAGAAAGTCGATCCACTCGTCGAGGCAGCGAGAGCTGACGGCCCTGTTGCGATCGCTTCGCGCAGAGGCCGGTTTGAATCAGACGGAACTCGCCGGGCGGCTCGGCAAACCGCAGTCGTTCGTGAGCAAGTACGAAGCGGGGGAGCGCCGGCTCGACGACGTCGAGCTGGAGCAAGTCTGCGCCGCCCTCGGCCTCTCCCTGGGTGAGTTCGTCAAGCGGTACGAGGGGCGTTCCTAGCCGGAATTCGCGGGCGGGCCTGCCGACACTTTGGGCGATGCCGAGCTCATGCTGCGTCGGCGTGGTGCGCCGCGGCGACCTCCTTGTGGCAGTGCGCCATGAGGTATAGGGGGGCAGGGCCAGGTCCATGGGGTGCACGGGCCCTTCGGCGGCCGAAACGCGGGACGCGGCGCGCAGACCCGAGGCGGTTCTTTCCGCGGGGTGGGGTTGCCAAGGGGTGGGGGGATCAGGGGGGCTCTCCCCGCTCGGCTCGGCGCGGCGCTGGATCGCGGCGGACGCGCTTTGTTGGTCGGACTCGACAACGCCGTCGAGCGACCCCCCACAATCCCCCATAGGTGACTCGAGTACCAGCTCAGAGGGCATGACAACGTGGGGGGTCATCATCGTGAGATCCCCCATTCGATCCCCCACGGCGCCGTGAAAACCCCGTACTCGGGGAGGACGTGAGGTATCCACGCGCCCCCGGGGGCCCCCAGGTACGCCCGGGGACTGTGAGGCGCGTGGGGGGGTTGGGAGCGTCGTTTCATGAGAGCGCGTGTTGCTCCCAACCGGTGGCAAGTCGCCAGCGGCGCTGGTTGTGGAACAGCTTGGGGGACTTCTCGATGCGGACCTCGGTGCCGTCTTCAAGAGTGAAAATGCGGTCCCTGATCCTGTCGAGGTGGAGCGCGAGCGCATGTCTGCGCGCGCTGTCGTTACCTGATCCAAGGTCAAGCGGGCAGTCGTCGTCGCCGCTCGCCTCCGCGTAGATCTTGCCGATCGTCGTCCATTCGTTGTGGTACTTCCCGTACCAGCGCGCGACGAGCCATCGGTTGGCCGCCCCCTCGGCATCCGCTTCTTCATAGAGATCGTCGAGGTTCTCGAGGAAGCCGGGAACGCGGAGCACCTCGAGCAGGCCGCCCATCACGGCAGCCCATTGCGTGTAGGAACCGAGTGGCACCCTGCCTATCGGCCGACCGCGATCGATCCAGGCCCGCACGGCGCAAAGGGCCGCCGAGACGAGCTCGCTTCGGTGTTCAAAAGCCCACCGAGGCAATTCGTGCGTGAACTCGGTCCGCTTCCAGGGTCGTTCTCGCCTGGCGTCCAGGCGTACTAGGACCGTGCGCCGCGCCATGTCCGTCGACAGCTGCAAGTTGTTGGCTGTCGCGACGAAGATCATCCGGATCGGCCACTGGCCGTACTCGTTGCCGCCGAGGATGCGATCTCCCCAAACTGGTTGCGTGAGCGCTGCGGCGAGCACCGGCGACCGCAGTGTGCCAGTGAGGTTGTCGAGCGCGAATACGCCGGTGCCGTTCTTCAGTGCCGACGTGATGCGCTTTCGCCATTCCTCCTCGTTCCGACAGTCACTCATCGACGCGAGCGATCGCCCGAGCGCGGGGATCAGGAGCACGTCGGCGAGGAGTCCCGCTCCCGTGCCAGGCGTCGGCTTGTCGAAGAGGTGCAGCGGGGTCTGGCCGGCGATGAGTTCTCGCACGAATGGCAAGAGCAGAAGCGAGATCGCGTGTGCCCGATCGGCGGGCGTCGCGAAGGGGAAGTCACATAACAGATCGTCGATCGTGTCGATCGCCTGAGCGACGTCGAGATCGCTCGGGTGCTCCGGCGGCAGCTCGACCTCGAATCCCTCCGCCGGCACGTGGTACGTGCGGGTCGCCCCGTGGTAGCCGGGGTCCACTTGCAGCTCACCATTCGGTCCGAAGATCGGCGCTTCGACGAACCGGGTGAGCACCGGAAGGGGAATATCGGGGGTGGCGAGCACCGCTGCCACGACAGGCGTGGGTGGGTCGATGCTGATCTCGTGGCGGTCGCGAATCCCGATCCAGGTCGCCGCAGACGAGAGCTCCCAGGTCATTCGTGGGCTGGTGAGCGGCTGCAAGCAAAGTTGACCGTCGTCATCGTGCTCGAGACGAACGGGGCTGCGGCCGGTACGAAAGAACCGCGGCGGGTCGTTGGCCGCGACGAGCGCGGCCCAGCCTTCTCTCGCGAGTTCGACTGAGGTCCGACCGGCCGTGTCGATGCGCGGCCCGTCGACCTCGAGCGGGCGAACCGGATGCTTGTGCTCGGTTGTCCAGATCGATTTGATGGTCCGTCGCGCCTCATCGTCGGGGAAGCCGGTCCGATCCGGGATTCCCCCGACGGCGGCCATCGCCGCTGCGACGTAGGTGTCGTGGTCGTCTCCGTAGCGGAGAGCGAGGTGTCCACAGACTTGGGCGAGCCAGCCATTCCGCCGGCCGGGCTCCGGCGGCGCGGCGAGCAGCTCCTCGAGGGTCGGCCGGACCTCTGCGTCGCCGACGAGCAGCGCCTCGAGCCAGGCGGGCAACGCCGGCTCGTCGCCCGGGCCCCACTCGTAGCGGACACCGGTCCCGTGGGGGCTCGGTGCCGCGACGATCAGCGATCCTTCGCCGGCTCGCACGTCCACGCCCGCCCCGACCCGCCTGACGCTCGGGCCGACAGTGCCGGCTCCGAGCAGGAACCGGAGGTGGACCCCTCGTCGGCCGTTGTGGACACCCGTGAGGTTCCGAGGAGCGGCAGCTATGTCCTCGGGGTGTTCGGCTTCCCAACGGGCGAGTGTCTCGAGGCCACCGTCCTTCGGGTCGAAGTCGAGGACGACACGTCCGTCGGTCCGCAGGCCGATGTTCGCGTCGGGCCACTTCTTCCACCACGCGCGGATGACGTCGGGATCCGCCGACGCGTCCTTGAGGCCATTGATCGTGCGCGGGTGTTTGCCGATGCTCTTGCAGCTCGGCTTTCTGCACGAGCAGGCGCCCGCTGGGCGGGGCGTGTGCAGCGGCAGGACGGGCCAGCCGGCGGCGGCGTAGGCAAGAGCTGCGGCGAGGAGTTCGGCTGGGGTCGGTGGGACCGCATCGTCGCGTGGGGCTGAAGCACCGGACTCACCGGGTCCGTCGGGTTGAGGATCGGGCATGTCCCCAGTATTCTCAGTGTCGGTGACTGATTTCTATACCAACTTAGGGTGCCTCAGTTGACACAGCGATGCCGGTGCGGCTATGGTCGCGGGTTCATGAAGCTGATCGAGATCCGAGAGAAGATCCTGGACACAGGCGTCGTACCTTGGCGGCGAGGGTTGTTCTTGCCGGCTCGCTTCGGGGCGACGGTCGCATCTGACCCGTTTGTGATCGTACTCGAAATCGAGGTGCGAGACAGGCGGCCGGCATGTGTCGCAGTGTCAGTACGACGTGAAGACGGTGGCCCGGTGACGACCCGCGATCTGCGGATGCTGCACCTCACCCATTACCTCGCCCTGGCTGCGGGGGCCGCCGCGATGCGCGGCGCACGCGGCGAAGGCATCGTGACCCTCGAGCCAGCGGTCGGGGAGATGATCGTGCAACGCGAAGACGTCCAGCGGCTCGGTCGGCCGCGGGTCGGTGAGGATCGTCTCCGAGAGACGGTCGAGGTGTACCTCGGCGCAGCCAGGGCACCCCGTCGGGCGGTAGAGCGATACTTCGGAGTCTCGTCAGCGACGGCGGCCCGCTACATCGCCGCCGCCCGGGCTCGGGGCTACTTGGAGAAAGTCGTGAGGTCGCACGGGGAGGGGGCACGGGCTGCCGTGGCAACTGACGCTGAAGGCGTCGGCGAGCCCGAGTAGATCCTCCGCGGTGTCTTGGAGTCAGTGGAATCGAGTCTGCTCACATCCCCCGGACGCTGTCGGCGCGGTCGATCAACCTGGGGCAGACGTCGTTGAGCGCGCACTCGCTACACCTCGGGTCGACCGGGTGACACCAGCGCCGACCAATGTCCCACGCGGGGAAGTCCAGACTCCCCGGGCGATCGGGATTAAGCGTTCGGGCGTCTGCGACCATCTCGCCGATATCGTCAGCCTCGGCCAAGCCCGTGCGCAGGAAGACCCGCCGGACGTGAACGTCGTATGCCACATCACTCCCAGCGAGATCACTCACCGGGACACCGAGGTCCCGCTCGAGGATCTCGACCGCCATCGCCGCCTTCTTCTGACCGATGCCCTCGAAGGCGAGGAGCCTCGCCTGCAGAGCGACAGCGCTCGGGCTGTCGGCCCAGATCCGGCCCGCCTCCCCCTCGTACTCGGCCACTACCCGGCGAGCCGCGTCGACGATCCACGTCGGCACGATGTTGACAAGTCGGTGAAGCATGGGCCGCTGACAGAACGCGGCAACGACGCTCTCCGGTTCATTGGCGAGTCGATACGGGTCGAGGTGTCCGAGACGGCGCCGCAGCTCCCACGGCACGGCCCAGGCGCGCTCGGCTTTGATGCCCTGGTCGCAGATGACGGCAAGGAGGAAAGCGAGCGGATTGTCGATCACGAACTGATTCGCCTCGACGTTCGGTGTGAAGCTGACCGACTGACCCGCGGGGCGCGCCGCGATCAAGGCACCGTGGTCGAGCAGTGCCGCGACGATGGCAGTGGTATCGGCCGGGCTTCGGTGAACCACGGGCCGTTGCGACGGCTCCGATTGCGGCAGCGCCGATGCTCCGGCTGGCCCACCGCCGCCCGTGGAACGGCGGAGCGCCACGCGCAGAAAGGCGTGGCGTGCCCACCCTTCGAGATTGTCCTCGGCGAGGCGAACGACCAGTGACGGGCGCACGTACGGGGCGTCGATCGCGTCCTTCTGTCGGCAGATGTCGAAACCTTCGTAGCCGGCAGGCAGATCGGTGCGCTCTCGGACGTTTCGGCCATCGGCGCCCTTGATGAGGCTGACGAGCTTCCGGGACTGCTCATAGGCGTCCTCCGCCGCGGCCTCCACGGCCGGTTTGCCGTCGAGGAACGTCACCGAGTGGGGACGCAATGAGCCGAACAGCACGAGCTTGTCAATGCCATGCCGGAGGTGATGCCGGAGTTCGCCGGCAACGATCGTCGCCTCCCAGCCGTGGTCGAAGGCCTCCGTGGAGTCCGGCCAGCGGTAGGTGAAGGAGGCGATCGGATGAATGTTCTCGAGCTGAATGTCGTCATGAGCCGTCGGGCGTCCACTGTTTGGCGGTTCTCCGTTGGCGGCGCGAAGTCGGGTCCGTTCCCCGGCCCGGCCTGCGTGTCGGCTCGGTCGGTCAAATCGGACTTCCTCGTCACCCATGCGAATCCGCCCCACTCGCCATCCGTAGTCGAGCCACCCTCGGCCTTGGGGCGAGAGATCGGTATTCCCCCACCACGGCGCATATTTCCTTGCCGATGCTGGGAGGGGTCTCCCGAGAATGTCCTCTACTTTGGCGAACGAGACTGTGATCGATTCTTCGTCGCCTTGGTTGAGTGTTTCTCCGATCCGGCGGTAGCCGGCACGGGGCCGAGCTCGTCTGCGGGTCACAGGGTTGAAAGATGACGCGGGGCGGCCCGTGTAGAAAGCGAGTTGCTGACCGCGGTTCAGACCTTCGGTTGGGTTCTCGACCGTCGCTCCCGCGGCCTTGAGCCCCGAAACGAGGCCGTTGTCCCGGTACGCGGAGCTGGCGTGAATTTCGAAGACCGTTCCAGATAGATCGCCGCAACGGCCTAGCAGAGCGCCGAGCACTTTGTTTGACCACGCCCGTCGGGTATCCGAAGGCAGATTCTTCAGAGCGACGTCATACGGCTCGATGACCTCGTCGGGATCAAGCAGGCCGTGCTTTGCGGACAGCACGAACCAGGTGTCGCAACTTAATTCGACCGCCTCCATGCGCCCGCGGAACAACGTCGACGTGTACATGTTCCGGGCGGGAGACGGGTGTGCTTGTTTGGACTTCACACACCCGACCAGGCCGATCCTCATCAGTGACATCGTATGAGATCTTCCCGACGGGTTCGCTGGATTGACTTAGTTGCTGCGGAACCGTTGCCACGAACCGCGCAAGAGCCTCACGTCTCCAGGGGGACGGGACGAGCAGGGTACCTAGCCATTCCCTTCTGCCAAAGCCGTTCGAGAATCTGCCCGTAGAGCTCGTCGACAGCCGTCGGGCAGTCGGTGCCCTCAGCGAGGAGTCGGCCCGCCCTTGGCTTGCTCTTGGGCGCCTTTTCGCTGGCGGCCTTGGCGGCCTCGGCCAGCTCAGGCAAGGACGCCACGAAGGCCTCAAAGGACTCATTGTCACCCTCCGGGTCCTTCTTTCGGTGCCACCCCGAGGCCAGCGAGAACACGCCGTACGCCCTCGCGTGCTCGACCATGTCAGTGAAGAGCTCGGGCGTCATTTCTGCTTGTTGCTTGGCCGAAATGCCCTGTTGTCGCAGGAAATCGTCCAACTCGGGGTCGTCCACGCCAGCTTCAAGTACTTGCTCGAGGATGTGCTTACGGATGTCGAAGCGGAAGGCAGCACCGTCGCAGACGACGGCCCACGGCACTCCGAAGCGTTGGAGACATGCGACGAAAGGTTGGAAATCCTGGTCTCCACCCACCGAGTAGAAGGCCACGTGGAGATCGTCGGGCGCCCCGTGACGCCGGGCAGTTTGGCTCTTGGCGAACCAGGCTGGAAGTGCCGCCAGCTCTGTTGGTCCCTCGAGGAGTACGACGCCGGCTGCGAACAACAGCCCCCTGGCGTCGGCCGACCAGGCGAGCTCCTTGACCATCGTGTCGATCCACCTCTCGTCGGAAAGATCGCTCGGACTGAGGCGGTGCGGGTGAGTAGCACCCCCCTGCAGGCTGAATCGAACGATCCTCGCAAGCTGGTCCCGCCCTTCGGAGGGCATGAGGTAGGGCGAGTGCGTAATTAGAAGGCACTGGCCGGCTCGAGAGCCGAGATAGGACCGCACAATTCGCTGCCACGGCGGGTGAAGATTCGTAGCGGGCTCGTCGAGTACCACGACGCGGTCGGGCTCGCCCACGAGCGTCTCGGCGATGGTCAGTGCCTGGTCGATGCCGGTCCCAGCGAATTGAAGGGGACGAGGTCGGGCGGCAGGAAGATCGACACCGGCTGGAAGGATTTCGATCTCTGTTGTGGTCTCGACCGTTCCGTCGGCTCCGAGCTGACGATCAGTGCGCAGTTCAAACCGACGACCGGGAGCCAGTGCCTCAAATAACGACTGCACCTCCGAATACCGCCTCTGGGCTAGCTGGTCCCCGTTCTTCAGGTCGTGAAGTCGCCCGACAAGATCCGCCTCACCACTACTAGGAGTAGTGCCAGCAAGCTGCCCGCCAGCGGGCCCGAGGTATCGCAAGGAACGGTCGAGGATCGCGGAGAGGGCAGCAGCCAGGCTGTAAGTCCGACGAAAGGGTCCCAGCGGATCGCTGTCTGGAACCGATAGTCCGATCGCGGCCACGAACTCCCGGTGAGGAGACGGTGCGAAGTTGGCATTGAGCGGCGGCATGGAGAGGTTCACGAAGCTGTTACCGGTCGGAAGGAGCATCTCCATGGAGAAGGGCCTGTCGGGCGGTAGGACCAGTCCGGGGAGGCGGTTTGCGCCTAAGCGCGTCGTCAGTAAGTCAAAACTCAGCGGACCCGCATCGGCCGATCGCTCCCGCGGTGCGATGGCATCCGCCATGTTGGACGTCGAAGCGATGTGCCACGTAAACGCCGTGTCTTCATGCTCAAAGTCGTAGGCGACGTTCCACTGCATTCCTGGAATTCCGGAATGTGAGACGACAATCGTTCCTTGAAGCAGATCGGTGATCGCCTCCGGGGTTACCTGCTCGAGGACCCATGCCTCCACGGGCCCCAGCGATTGCTCACTCACCGTCAGGCCTTGGAAGAGGTCAGACACCACCAACGCTTGAATGAAGGAGGTCATTAGCTCGGCCTCGGCGGTGCCGGTCAGCCGGATGCGCAGCTGTACGGTGCTCCGGGCGTTAGTTGGCATCCCCTCATGACGAATGCTTCTAGCGTGCTTATCCAACAGCATCGACAACGCACCTCGGTCCGGGCTGATGGCAGCCTCGAAGCGCATCGCTGCCTGCACCAGGCCAAGAGCTCGGCCCACATTCGACTTGCCAGACGCATTGGGCCCGACGATGGCCGTCAGGCCGTCGCCAGGCTCGAGATCGAAGCGATCAGCCACCATTCCGAACGAGAAGATTCCCTCGGCTGTAAGGCGCTCGATCCGCATCGAGCCGCAGCATACCTAGGGACGCGATTGACCTGCCTCGCGCGCGTAGTTTTCTAGGCCACTGATACTGCCTCGTAGTCTGCTGGAGAGCGGTAGCCGAGTCGCTTCTGGGTCTTCTCG
>Ga0208188_1001039_pt1 | contig 12981 bp, 11 predicted proteins | sample June2015DPH_8_50_FD_184698 | JGI IMG/M metagenome (GOLD analysis project Ga0208188, IMG submission 184698) | Peatland microbial communities from SPRUCE experiment site at the Marcell Experimental Forest, Minnesota, USA - June2015DPH_8_40... | ecosystem: Environmental > Terrestrial > Soil >...
CTGTTCGCCGCCGCCCGCGACGACCATATCCGCTGCACCATCCTGCCGGCGCTCGAAGCGGGCCATTGGGTCATTTGCGATCGCTTTGCCGATTCCACGCGCGTCTATCAGGGAGCGCTCGGCGACGTCGACTACCGCTTGATCAAGGCGCTCGAGCGCGTGTCGCTCGGCGACCTTTATCCGGATCTCACTCTCGTTCTCGACGTGCCCGCCGCATTGGGACTGAAACGGGCGGCGCGGCGGCGCGGCAGCGCCAACCCCGATCGGTTCGAAGCAGAGACAATCGATTTTCACGACAAGTTGCGCCAGGCGTACCTTGCGCTCGCGGCAGCGGAGCCGGATCGCTGCGTGATCATCGATGCAGCCGCGCCAAAGGAAAAGGTCGCCAGGCAAGTGTGGAAGGCGGTCAATTCCCGGCTCCAACCGGCAGGCGCGGCGACCGTGCTCGAAAACGTAGCATCATGAGCCCGGCCGCGGACGAACCCGAGGAAGCGCCGCCCCCGCGCCTGACCGACACGCTTTACGGCCACGCCGACGCCGAGGCCGCGCTTCTGGCCGCCTATCGCGGCGGACGCGTGCCGCACGCTTTGCTGCTCATCGGCCCCAAGGGCATCGGCAAGGCGACACTCGCCTACCGCTTCGCCCGCTTCGTCCTTGCTCATCCGGATCCCACCGCTCCGGAGGTCCAGGCGGCGACCTCGCTCGCCGTCGATCCCGAACATCCCGTGGCCCGGCGGATGGCGGCGCAAGCCCAAGCCGACCTTCTCGTCATCGAGCGCACGGCCAACGAGAAGGGCAATTTGCGCCAGCAGATTGCCGTCGACGACGTGCGCCGCACGGTGGCGTTTTTCGGCGCCACGGCCGGGGAGGGGGGCTGGCGGATCGCCATCGTCGACGCGGTCGACGAGCTTAACCGGTCGGGCGCCAACGCGCTGCTCAAGGTGATCGAGGAACCCCCGGAACGCGCGCTGTTGCTGTTGGTGTGCCACTCCGCGGCGCGCGTGCCGGCGACGCTGCGCTCGCGCTGCCGCATCGTGACGTTGCGGCCTTTGGCGCCGGCCGAGGTCGCGGCGGCGCTCGCCGCGGCGGTCGGGCGTGCATCAAGCGATCCACAGATCCAGGCTGCCGCTGCCGCGGCGGAGGGCAGCGTCTCTCGCGCGCTCACCTTCCTCGACGAGGACGCCTTGGCACTGCGCCAGCGCGCGCTCGATCAACTCGACCGCCTGCCCGCGCTCGACACTGGCGCGCTGCATGGGCTCGGAGAAGCGCTCGCCGGCACCGACCCGCAACCGCTCGCGGCCTTTGTCGATACCGTCAATGCCTGGCTGTCGCAGCGCCTTCATCGCAACCAGGGTGAAATAGAGCGGGTGGCGCGGCTGGCCGAGGCCTGGGAACGCATCAATCAAGCCGCCCGCGACGCCGAAACCTACAATTTGGAGCGAAAGCCGCTGGTCTTCAGCGTTTTCGGCTTGCTTGCCGAGGCCACGCGCGGTTGATACCTATGCGCCGCGTCCTTGGCCGGGCCTGTCCCGGCCATTGGTCATTATGCGGCGCGGACAATCCGAAATGGCCGGCAAGCCCTATTACATCACCACGGCGATCTCTTATCCGAATGGCCCGCCGCATATCGGCCACGCCTATGAAGCGATCGCCACCGACGCCATCGCCCGCTTCATGCGGCTCGACGGCCGTGACGTGTTCTTTCTCACCGGCACCGACGAGCACGGCCAGAAGATTCAGCAGACCGCGGCACGCGAAGGCCTGACGCCGCGGCAGTTGCTCGACCGCAACGTGCCGCTGTTTGAGGCCATGGTGAAGCGGCTCAATTGCTCGAACGACGACTTCATCCACACCACCGAGGAGCGCCACCACCGGTCGTCGGAAGAAATCTGGCGGCGCATGGAGCAGAACGGCGACATCTATCTCGGCCAATATGCCGGCTGGTACTCGGTGCGCGACGAGGCGTATTACGCCGAGGACGAAACCCACCTCAACGAGCAAAAACAGCGCATCGCGACCAAGACCGGCACGCCGGTCGAATGGGTCGAGGAGGAGAGCTATTTCTTCAAGCTCTCGGCCTACCAGCAGAAGCTGCTCGACCTTTTCGAGCGGCCGAACTACGTGCTGCCGAAGGAACGCCTGAACGAAGTCGCGAGTTTCGTGCGTGGCGGCCTGCAGGACCTTTCGATCTCGCGCACCACCTTCGACTGGGGCATCCGCGTGCCCGGCCGCGACGGCCACATCATGTACGTGTGGGTCGACGCGCTGACAAATTACATAACCGCGGTCGGCTTTCCCGATACGGACAGCGAGAAATTCCGCAAATACTGGCCCGCCGATCTGCATGTCATCGGCAAGGACATCGTGCGCTTCCACGCGGTGTATTGGCCGGCGTTCCTGATGTCGGCCGGGCTGGACGTGCCGCGGCGCATTTTCTCCCACGGTTTTTTGTTCAACCGCGGGGAGAAAATATCGAAGTCGGTCGGCAACGTCATCGATCCGTTCGACCTGGCCAAGGAATATGGCGTGGATCCGCTGCGCTATTTCTTGCTGCGCGAGGTGCCGTTCGGGCAGGACGGCAATTACAGCCACGAGGCGATCGTCAACCGCACCAACGCCGATCTCGCCAACGATCTCGGCAATCTGGCGCAGCGCTCGCTGACCATGGTGGCGCGCAATTTCGCCGGCGTGTTGCCGCAGCCTGCGGACTTCAGCGCCACCGACCAGGCGATCCTCGGCGCCGCCGATGCCATGATCAGCAAGGCGCGTGACGCCATGGCGACCCAGCAATTGCATCAGGTGCTCAATGCCGTGTGGGCGGTGGTCGCTGATGCCAACCGCTATTTCGCCGGCGCGGCGCCGTGGGCGCTGGCCAAGACCGATCCGGCCCGGCAGGGCACCATCCTCTACGTGACCGCGGAGGTGTTGCGGCAGGTCGCGATCCTGGCGCTGCCCTTCATGCCAGGGTCGGCGGAGAAATTGCTCGATCTTTTGGCGGTGCCGGCCGAGGAGCGACTGTTCTCATTCCTCGGCGGCGCCCATCGCATCGCCGCGGGCGCAAAACTTCCGGCACCGGCGCCGGTATTCCCGCGTTATGTCGAGTCCGAAACGCGCGCGGCGCAATAGCCATGCCGATCGACAGTCATTGCCATCTCGATTTTCCCGATTTTGCCGCCGAGCTCGAGGCCGTGGTCGCGCGCGCCCGCGCCGCCGGCATTGCCCGCATGGTCACGATCTCGACGCGTGTTCACCGCCATGCCGAGGTGCTGGCGATCGCCGAGCGGTTTGCCGATGTTTTTTGCTCCGTCGGCACGCATCCGCATTACGCCCACCAGGAAGCGGACGTGACCGCGGCCGACCTCGTCGCGCGGACGCGCCATCCCAAGGTGGTCGCGATTGGCGAAGCGGGTCTCGACTACCATTACGACAAGTCGCCGCGCGAGGCACAGGAGCGCGGATTTCGCACGCACATCAGAGCGGCGCGCGAGACCGGATTGCCGTTGGTCATCCACTCCCGCGAAGCCGACGCCGACACCGCGCGGATTCTCGAGGAAGCGACGGGGCAGGGCGCCTTCCCCGCCGTGTTGCACTGCTTCACCGGCGGCCGCGACCTTGCCCAACGCGCGGTCGCGCTTGGGCTTTTCGTCTCCTTCACCGGCATTCTGACGTTTAAGAATTCGACGGCGCTGCGCACCATCGCCACCGAGCTGCCGGCCGACCGCATCCTGATCGAGACCGATGCGCCCTACCTCGCGCCCGGCCGGTTTCGCGGCAAGCGCAACGAACCGGCTTATGTGGTTGAAGTCGCCAAAGTGCTCGCCGAATGCCGCGGCGTCTCGTTGGACGAGATCGCACGCCAGACCTCGGAGAACTTCTTCCGCTTGTTCAGCAAGGTGCCACGGCCGGCGGCCAGCGCGGATGCGTATCATCCGCCCAAACTTGGTGCGCCGGCGGCATGACGCTGAAATTTACGATTCTCGGCTGCGGGTCTTCCGCCGGCGTGCCGCGGCCGGCGCTGGGCTGGGGCGCCTGCGATCCCAACAATCCGAAAAACCGGCGCCGCCGCACGTCGTTCCTGGTCGAGCGTCATAACTCCGGCGGCGTCACCCGGGTCCTGGTCGACACGCCGCCCGATCTGCGCGAGCAGCTCCTCGATGCCGAGGTCGATTGGGTCGACGCCGTCCTCTACACCCACGAGCACGCCGACCACACCCACGGCATCGACGACCTGCGCTCGCTGTTCCTCAAAAAGCGGCGATTGGTCGATGTCTACCTCGACGAACAGACCGCGGCGATGATGCATACCCGGTTCGATTATTGCTTCAAGTCGCCGCCCGGCAGCGAATATCCGCCGATGGTCACCGAGCATCGCTTGGCGGCGGGCCACGAGATCGCGATCGAAGGGCAGGGCGGCACCATCACGGCCCTGCCCATTCTGCAGCAGCATGGCGACATCGCCTCGCTGGGCTTTCGCTTTGGCAAGCTCGCCTATTCCTGCGACCTCAGCGGCATGCCTTCCGCCAGCGTCGCGGCCTTGGCCGGCCTCGACGTCTGGATCGTCGACGCGTTGCGCTACCGGCCGCACCCGAGCCATTTCTCGCTCGACGACGCGCTCGCCTGGATCGAGCGGCTGAAGCCGCGGCGCGCGATCCTGACCAACCTGCACGCCGATCTCGATTACGAGGCCGTGCGCAAAGCGGTGCCGCCGTACGTCGAGCCGGCCTACGACGGGATGACGTTTTCCGTCACGGATTGATCATCGCGCGGCGTTGATAATGCCGCTTTATCAGCGGCCTGTGGTGAATTCTTGAACGCCCGCGATCCCCAGCCAGTCTGCCTACCGATGCAATGTTCCATAATATGTCTTATGCGAATGGACGGTTCAGATGCCGGATGAAGGCGCCGCCGCGCGGGGCCGCGCGGGGCTCTGCCGCCCTTCACCAAATTCCCGGCAGCAGCCGCCAGCGCACCCGCTCCGCGTAGTCGCGATAGCCGGGCAATTCGCCGAGCAGCACACGGTCCTCCGTCGCGGTGCGATACAGGAGAAACGGCAAAGTGGAAACCACGAGAATGGCCGCGGCGATCCACGAGTCGAGCGCCGGACCACTCGCCACCACGATGACGATGCCGGCGAGATAGCCCGGGTGGCGGATGAAGACGTAAGGGCCGGTGGTGACGACGACCTGCCCGCGATCGTTTTGGATGCGCACGATCGACGAGAAGAAGCGGTTCACGCGCATAGCCCAGAGGCAGACGGCGTAGCCGGCCGCGACTGCAATCAGCGACGTCCATTGCAGCCAGATCGGCACACTGTCGCTCCAATGGAAGCGGCCGTGGTCAAGACCGGCAATCACCCAATGCACGAATAGGACCCCGGAAAACAGCCGCAGCGCCAGCGGCGGCTTCTGTCCGCCTGGGCGCATTCGCTCGCGCGCCAGATCGGGATCGAGCCACAGGAACGATGCCAGCAACACGGCGGCGAATATCGCGAGATAAACCCAGTAGGTGACGATGGCGACTGTACCGGCCGCGGCAAACAGGGCCACGGCCGCCAAAACGAAGAAAGCGACCGACTGGATGTAAGCGGAAACGGGCACTGGTAGAGCCCTCGCCTTGCCAAGGCACGGAACCAAAGTCGCCATGCCGGCGTTGCTTGCCAAGGCCGCCCCGCCGCTTCGGCTGAGCGGCCGCACTGGTTTGTCATCCCGTCATAGCCCGAAGGTGATGCCGTGAACAACAAAGTCCGAGCCCTCGACACGCGCCGCAAGCCGGCCGCGCCGCTTGATACGCCGACCGACCTTTCCTCCGAAGCCGTGAGCCAGATATCGGCGAAGCTGAACGAAATCCTGGCCACCACATTCGCGCTCTACATCAAGACCAAGAATTTCCACTGGCACGTCAGCGGCCCGCATTTCCGCGACTATCACCTGCTGCTCGACGAGCAGGCCGAGCAGATTTTCGCCAGCACCGATGATATCGCCGAACGCGTGCGCAAGATCGGCGGCATCACGCTGCGGTCGATCGGCCAGATTTCCAAGCTGCAGGGCATCGAGGACAACGACGCGAGCTATGTGGCCCCCGGCGACATGCTGCGCGAGCTGATGGGCGACAATAAGAAAGTCGTCGCGGCCATGCGCGCGTGCCACAAGATTTGCGACGACCACGAGGACGTCGCCACCGCGAGCCTTCTCGAAAACTTTATCGATCAGGCCGAGCGGCGAACTTGGTTCCTGTTCGAGGCGAGCCGTAAAGCCGACCTGTCCGGCCACTGAAAATCCTGGCGAGGCGCCGGCCGTTTCGGGCCGGGCCCGTTGGCCGGCAACAACGAGGTCTGATAGGGGTTCCCCGCAAGCAATTCGGGAATCCCCCATGACCCCTTCGCGCGATATCGGCCGGCTCCTCGACATCATGGCGGCGCTGCGGACGCCGCAGACCGGGTGCCCGTGGGACTTGGCGCAGACCTTCGCCACCATCGCGCCCTATACGCTCGAAGAGGCGTATGAGGTTGCCGACGCCATCGCCCGCAACGACCTCGCCGACCTCAAGGAGGAATTGGGCGATCTGCTGCTCCAAGTCGTCTTCCACACCCGCATGGCCGAGGAACAGGGCGCCTTCGATTTCGGCGATGTCGTCGAGACCATCACCGACAAGCTCATTCGCCGCCATCCGCATATGTTCGGCGATGAAAGATCGGACGACCCGCGCGCGGTCGAAGGCCTGTGGGAGCGGATCAAGGCGGAGGAAAAGGCTGCGCGCGGCCGCTCGCGCGAGCAGGGTACGCTGGCCGGCGTGCCGGTGGCGCTCCCTGCCCTCACCCGCGCGTTGAAGCTCCAAGCCAAGGCCAGCCAAGTCGGCTTCGATTGGAACGATCCGCGCGCCGTGCTGCGCAAGATCCGCGAAGAGGCCGACGAGATCGAGGAGGTCCTTGACGGCGATCAAGCGGCAGCCGCGGCCGAAGTCGGCGACCTTCTCTTTGCCGCGGTCAATCTGGCGCGGCATCTACGCGCCGATCCGGACGCGCTGTTGCGGCAGACCAACCAGAAATTCGAAAGCCGCTTTTCGGCAATAGAGCGCGCGCTCGCCGCTCGCGGAAAAGCGCCGCAGGAGGCCACGCTCGCTGAAATGGACGCGCTGTGGGAGGAAGCGAAGGCGCGGGAGTAGCCCACCCTCTCCCGCTTGCGGGGAGAGGGTGGGGCGCGGGGGCACTTCCGCCACGCTCAGAATCGCGGCAACGCCCCCTCACCCTCGCTCGCTTCGCTCACTCGACCTCTCCCCGCGCAGCGGGGAGAGGTGAAGAACTAGCAAACCTCTCCCTCACCGCCGTCGCCTTTTCCGGCTCGACCCGCACGGTCATGGCGATCCGGCCGGTGGTCTCATCCACCGCCTTGCGGATCACTTCGGTGTGGCGATGCAACCAACTCACGCCGGCGCCGTCGGCGGTATCGAGCACAAGCTCGAGCTGCACGCGGCCGGCGGCGAGCCGGTCCTCGATGGCGGCGGACAGCGCCGCGATCCCCTCCCCGGTCAAAGCCGACACCAGCACCGGCCGCTCGTCCGCCGGACGCCGTTCGGCGAGGTTTTTCAATCGCTCCCGTTCCTCGGGATCGAGCCGGTCGAGCTTGTTCCACACTTCGATCAGCACCCGCTTGTCCTGCGACCCGTCATGCGGATCGATGCCGAGCTGACGCAGGACGTTTTCCACGTCCTGCGACTGCGCTTCGGCGTCCTCGTGCGAGACGTCGCGCACATGCAGGATGATGTCGGCCTCGATCACCTCTTCCAGCGTGGCGCGGAACGCCGCGATCAGCATCGTCGGCAGATCGGAAATAAAGCCGACCGTATCGGACAGGATCACCCGCGCGCCGTGCGGCAGGCCGACGGCGCGCAGCGTCGGATCGAGCGTCGAGAACAGCATGTCGGCGGAGACGACGCTCGCTTGCGTCATGCGGTTGAACAGCGTCGACTTGCCGGCATTGGTGTAACCGACCAGCGCCACGATCGGATAAGGCACGCGGCGGCGGCTCTCGCGATGCAGTTCCCGGGTGCGCTTCACCTTGGCCAGCTCGGCCTCGATCTTGGCGAGACGCTCCTCGATCAGGCGGCGGTCGGCTTCGAGCTGGGTCTCGCCGGGCCCGCCGAGAAAGCCGTAGCCGCCGCGCTGGCGCTCGAGATGGGTCCAGGAGCGCACCAGCCGGCCTTTCTGGTAAGTCAGGTGCGCATGCTCGACCTGCAGCGCCCCTTCGCGGGTGCGCGCGCGGCGGCCGAAAATCTCGAGGATCAGCCCGGTGCGGTCGAGCACCTTGGCGTTCCAGGCCTTTTCCAGATTGCGCTGCTGCACCGGCGACAGCGCGCAGTCCATGACCACGATACCGGCTGCATGCGTTTTGATGAGTCCGGCAATCTCCTCGACCTTGCCTTTGCCGAGGTAGGTGGCGGGCCGCACCGCATTGAGCATCACGAGGCCGGATTGCTCGACATCGAGCGCGATGGCGCGGGCAAGGCCGACCGCCTCGTCGAGCCGCGCGGTCGGCGTGCGCTCGGTTGCTGCCGCTCGCGCGACTGTCCTCCTCAACGCCGGCTCGATGACCAGCGCGCGGCCGGTCGCCGAGCCCGCGGAGCTTAGCCGGTCAGAGCGCGTGTCGCGGCGGCGCGGCTCCAATCAGACCTTTTCCCCGGCCGGCGCATCCTCGGCGCCTTCGAACAGCTGGACGGGATGACCCGGCATGATGGTTGAGATGGCGTGCTTGTAGACGAGCTGCGAATGCCCGTCGCGACGCAACAGCACGCAGAAATTATCGAACCAGGTTACCACGCCCTGCAGCTTCACGCCGTTCACCAAAAAAATGGTGAGCGGGATTTTGCTCTTGCGGACGTGATTGAGGAACGTGTCTTGCAGGTTTTGTGCGCGGTCGGCTGCCATGGCCGTTGCTTCCGTTCTTGTACCGCAGGCCCTGCCCCGCGGGTCTTTTCTTACGCTGCGTCAAATAGAGTGGGTCGAGCGAAGCGAAACCCACCTTAGCTGCGGTGCCGACGGCATGGGCACGCTTCGCCCAGCCCATCCGCCAGGTTTGCGGCCCGCCGATCCCGGCCGACGGAGCCAAGCGAATGATTAGAAGGCACGGCGAGAAGCGATGCAAGCCCAAGTTGGCAGCCAAGGCGAGCCTCCTGTGCTCGCCAACGCCCCGCCGAGAGGACAAAAAGCCCCCTTTTCACGTTCATCCGGTCTCCGCATGGCGGTGAAACTCGCGCCGCAACGCTGTCGCAACCGGGCCGGGTTTGCCGTCGCCGATCGGGTGGCCATCGATGCGCACGACCGGCAGCACGATCTGGCTGGCCGCGGTGACGAAGGCTTCGCGCGCGGCATAGGCCTCTTCCAGCGTGAACGCCCGCTCCTCGAGGGCAAGCCCCAGCGCCTTGATGGCTTCCAGCACCACGGTGCGCGTAATACCGCGCAGGATGGCGTCATCGGCTGGCCGGGTGACGATCGTGCCGGCTTGTGTGACGATCCAGGCGTTCGAAGAAGCGCCTTCCGTAACGGTGCCGTCCTTGTCGACAAACCAGGCGTCGCGCGCACCCCGCTCGATGGCGGCCTGCCGCGCCAGCACGTTGGGCAGGAGCCCGATCGTCTTGATGTCGACGCGGCCCCAGCGGTTGTCCGGCACGCTGACGACGGCGATGCCCGCGGCGGCAAGCGCCTCGTTGCGCGCGCTGTTGAGAGCGCGCGCGGTCACCACCACGCTCGGGCGCAGCTCCGGCGCCGGGAAGGCATGGTCGCGCCGCGCCACGCCGCGGGTGACCTGCAGGTAGACGATGCCGTAGCCGATGCGATTTTTCGCGATCACCTCGCGCAGCACGATGCCGAGCGCAGCCGGTGACATCGGCAGGCGGATGCGTAATTCAGCGAGCGAGCGCTTGAGCCGATCGAGGTGGCGCCGCTCGTCGATCAGCCGCCCTCCCCTCACCTCGCAGACTTCGTAGACGCCGTCGCCAAACTGATAGCCGCGATCCTCGACATGGACTTTTGCCGCGCGCATCGGCAGGTAGCGGCCGTTGACATAAGCGATACGGCTCATCGGAGATCGGATGACAGAGGACAGACGACGGAGGACAGAGGACAGATGACAGATGACAGATGAAGGAAACAGAAGACAAACATCCTTATTCCGTCTTCCGTCGTCTGTCGTCCGTCATCTTACCTCAGTCAATGCCGAGTGCTTTGAGTTTTCGATGCAGCGCCGAGCGTTCCATGCCGACAAACTCGGCGGTGCGTGAAATATTGCCGCCGAAGCGGTTGATCTGCGCCAGCAGATATTCGCGCTCGAACACTTCGCGCGCCTCGCGCAGCGCCAGGCTCATCAGGTGTTCGCCGCCGTTGCCGTTCGGCATCGAGGGAATCATCGAGCCGACGTCCTGCGGCAGCATCGACGCGGTGATCACCGCATCCGCCTCGCCGCCGGCGAGGATCATCAGGCGCTCGACGTTGTTGCGCAGCTGCCGGACGTTGCCCGGCCAGTCGTGCGACTGCAGCACCGCCAGCGCGTCGGTGCCGATGTTGCGCTTCTGCAGGCCGGTGGTCTGCGAAATCTGCGTCATGAAATATTCGACCAGCTCGGGAACGTCCTCGCGGCGCTCGGCGAGCGGCGGCACGCGGACCGGCACGACCGACAGCCGATGATAGAGATCTTCGCGGAATTTTCCGGCGGTGATATCGGCCTCGATATTGCGGCTGGTGGACGAGATGATGCGCACATCGACCGTGACCTTGGTGCTGCCGCCGACGCGCTGGAAAGTCTGATCGACGAGCACGCGCAAGATCTTGTTCTGGGTCTCGCGCGGCATGTCGGCAATCTCGTCGATGAACAGCGTGCCGCCGTGCGCCTCTTCGAGCGCGCCGACCTTGCGGCTTTTCGTGCCGTTTCCCGCTTCGACGCCGAATAGCTCGACCTCCATATGCTCCGGCATGATGGCGGCGGCGTTGATCACCACGAACGGGCCGTTGGCGCGCGCCGACAGCGCATGAATGGTGCGGGCGGCCAGCTCCTTGCCGCTGCCCGAGGGGCCGACGATGAGCACGCGGCTGTTGGTCGGTCCCACCTTCTCGATCGTCTGCCGCAAGTGGTTGGCGGCGGCCGAATGTCCGACCAGCGTCGCCGACAGCGGACCGAGTTGTTTGAGCTCCCTGACCTCGCGCCGCAGCCGGGAGTGCTCGAGCGTCCGTTCGGCGACCAGCAGCAGCCGGTCGGCCTTGAACGGCTTCTCGATAAAGTCGTAGGCGCCGCGCTTGATCGCCGAGACCGCGGTTTCGATGTTGCCGTGCCCCGAGATCATCACCACGGCAAGCTCGGGGTGCTCCTGCTTGAGGACGTCGAGCAGTTGCAGTCCGTCGAGGCGGCTGCCCTGCAGCCAGATATCGAGGAACACCAGATTGGGCCGGCGCGCCACCACCGCAGCCAAGGCTTCGTCGCTGTCGGCGGCCGTGCGGGTGCCATGGCCTTCGTCCTGCAGAATGCCGGCGACCAATTCGCGGATATCCGCCTCATCATCGACGATCAGGATATCGGAAGCCATGTTCAGACCGTTGCTCTGCGCGGCTCGGCCGGTTCGGCGGTGGGCGCGATCGTCTCCGCGGTGAAGTGCAACCGCATCCAGGCGCCGCGCGCGCCCGCAACCATCTCCGCGGCGTCCCGCAGCTCGAGACGCCCGCCGTGCTCTTCCAGAATGCGTCCGACGATGGCGAGCCCGAGCCCGGTGCCCTTGTCGCGCGTCGTCACGTAGGGTTCGAGCAGCCGCGCGCGGTTCTCCTTGGGCAGGCCGATGCCGTTGTCGATCACGTCGATGACCACGTCCTTGCCGTCGCGCCGCGCGCTCACCTTGATATGGCCGCGCCCGAGGTCGGCGGCCGGCACCGCCCCGATCGCTTCGATCGCGTTCTTGACGATGTTGGTCAGCGCCTGCGAGATCAGCCGCCGATCGAACCGCGCCGGCATCGCCTCGGCCGGCAACTCGACCTCGAAGTCGATGTCGGGATGGCCGACGCGCATCAGGAAGACCACCTGGCGCACGGTATCGGCCACGTCCTCGGCGGCGATGACCGGCTTCGGCATGCGCGCAAAGCGCGAGAATTCGTCGACCATGCGCTTGATATCGTCCACCTGCCGCACGATGGTCGCGGTGCACTGCTCGAAAACGGCGGCGTCCTCGACGATCACCTTGCCGTATTTGCGGCGCAGCCGCTCCGCCGACAGCTGGATCGGCGTCAGCGGGTTCTTGATCTCGTGCGCGATGCGCCGCGCAATATCCGCCCAAGCCGAGGAGCGCTGCGCCAGCACCAGCTCGGTGATGTCGTCGATGGTGATGACGTAGCCGTGGTCGGATTCGGCGGCCTGTTCGCTGGTCACGCGGACCGAGTAATTGCGCTCCTGGCCGTTGCGGTTGACCGTCACTTGGCGCTGCACCAGGCGCTGCGTGCCGTTGCGCGCCGCTTGAAGGATGTCGGCGAGCTCGGGCGCGATTTCGACCAGGGGAAGCCCGAGCACTTCGCCTTCCGTACGCCCGATCAGCTGCTCGGCCGAGCGATTGAGGATGGTAATGCGGCCGTCGGCATTGACGCCGATGACGCCGGCGCTGGCGCCGGCGAGCACGGCTTCGGTGAAGCGCCGCCGGCTGTCGATCACATCGCGCGCCCGCACGATGTCGTCGTGCTGCGTGCGCAGCTCCTGCGTCATCTTGTTGAAGGTCTCGCCGAGCTGCGCCAAGTCGCCTTCCGAGCGCCGCACCGGCACCTGGACATGCAGATTGCCGGTCGAGACGATGTTCGCCGCGCCGATCAGGCGGCGGATCGGGGCGACCAGCCGATTGGCAAAATCCAGTCCGATCCAGGCGGAGGAGAGCAGAACGATGAGCGCGATGACCGCGAACATCAGCCAGAAGGCGATCTGAATACCAAGTCGTCGCGCTTCAAGACTGGCATATTCGCCGACG
>Ga0208188_1001040_pt1 | contig 12979 bp, 10 predicted proteins | sample June2015DPH_8_50_FD_184698 | JGI IMG/M metagenome (GOLD analysis project Ga0208188, IMG submission 184698) | Peatland microbial communities from SPRUCE experiment site at the Marcell Experimental Forest, Minnesota, USA - June2015DPH_8_40... | ecosystem: Environmental > Terrestrial > Soil >...
CACGACTTCGGTGCCGGCGAGCAGGCTGGCGAGCGCATCGCGCGCCGCCGCACCGCCGGAAGCGGCGCCGGAGTCCTGCGGCAGCGGCAGAGCCGGAATTTCGATCGCGGCCAAGCGGACCTCGCGGCCGTCATTGAGCACGAAGGTGCGGCCATCGATGACGCGGCTCGCTGTGCCGCGCGCGAAAATCTCGCCGCCGCACGCCATCGCCGACCGCGGCCCCTCCTGCGCCGTTGCGCAGAAACTTCCGCCTATCGCAGCACATCCTGCCGCAAAACTAGCGGCCAGGGCCCCATCCCGCCACCCGATCATCGGCATTCAGCGAACGGCGAGAATGCGGCAGCTGTGCGGCGGTCGTGGCTCTTCCAAATGGCGCGAGAGAGTAGGATGACGGCTTTATCCCGCCTTGCGATGTTTGGTGCTGGTCCGCGTGCCCCTCGCGGCCTCATGCTGCGCGGTCTTCTTTCCGGCAATGGGCAGCAGCATTTCCCTCTGCCCCGCGATCTTCTTGCGGCCTTTTTTCGCGGCAGCGGGTCGCGTGGCGGTCTGCTTCTCCGTCTGCACTGAGCGGCGCAAAGCGTCCATGAGGTTGATGACCTTGCCGGTCGGCTGTTCCTTCGGCACCTCGATCTTTTCGCCCTTGGCCTTTTTCTCGATCAGTTCCTTGAGCGCGTGCTCGTAGTGATCCTCGAACTCCTGCGGCTTGAAATGCCCGGTTTTTGTCTCGACGATATGCCGCGCCAAATCCATCATGTCCTTGGTGAGCTTGACGTTCGGAATGTCGTCGAAATATTCGCCGGCATCGCGCACCTCGTAGGGAAAGCGTAACAGCGTGCCCATCAGGCCCTTGCCGCGCGGCACCATGGCGATGACGTGCTCGCGGCTGGTGAGCACCACGCGGCCGATCGCGACCATCTTCATCTGTTCGATGGCATTGCGGATGACGACGAAGGCGTCCTGGCCGACCTTGCCGTCGGGCGCGATATAGTAGGGGCGGATGCTGTAGAGCTCATCGATCTCGTCGCGCGGCACGAACTCATCGATCTCGATCGTCTTGGTGCTCTCGAGCGCGATCGATTCAAGCTCCTCGTCCGTGACCTCAACGTATTCGCCCTTGGCGACCTCGTAGCCCTTGATGATCTGATCGGACGGAACTTCCTCGCCGGTCTCGGCGTCGACCTTGCGGTAGCGGATGCGGTTGCCGGTCTCGCGATTGAGCTGATTGAAGCTGACCTTTTCGCGCTCCGAGGTGGCTGGATAGAGCGCAATCGGACATGAAACCAGCGAGAGCCGCAAATAGCCTTTCCAATACGCACGCGGGGCCACGGTTAACTCCTGCCTAACAACGCATTGACAATTGTTTGAATGATAGCGCGTTCCGGGATCATAGGGGAGGCGCCGGTAGCTGCGCGTTTCCGATTTGTTCCGCTTGCGGTCATTTTACGGTAAAGTAATTGCACGCAACCGATTCGCGTTCCCGGGAAGCCGTCACATGTCAGCCGTTGCTCGCAAGTTAGAGCCCAAGCCGAGGCTCAAAACATTCCACGCCAGCCTCCTCGTCACGCGCCTCGAGCAATGGTGGGTGGAGGCGGAAACCGCCGAAGAAGCGCAAGCGCTATTGGCTTCGGGCCAGGGGCATCACTGCGAGCTTGGCGAGCGCGTCTATGTCGAGCTGGAAAGCATGCTCGACGGCGCCGGCGGACCGCAGGGCCGCTGATCAGACGGTTACGCCGTCTTTTGTTCGCTCAGGCCCAATTCCCCGACCATTTCCTCGCGCATGAGGAATTTTTGCACCTTGCCGGTGACGGTCATCGGGAACGCATCGACGAATTTGATGTAACGCGGAATCTTGTAATGCGCGATCTGGCCCTTGCAGAAGGTTTGGATCTCTTCGGCGCTGGACGCGGCGCCGGGCTTGAGCTTGACCCAGGCGCATAGCTCCTCGCCGAATTTCACGTCGGGTACGCCCACCACCTGCACCGCCTCGATCTTGGGATGGCGAAACAGAAACTCCTCGACCTCGCGCGGGTAGACGTTCTCGCCGCCGCGGATGACCATGTCCTTGATGCGGCCGACGATGTTGCAGTAACCGTGTGCGTCAAGCGTGGCGAGGTCGCCGGTATGCATCCAACCGGCTCGATCGATCGCTTCCGCGGTCTTGTCCTCGTCGCCCCAGTAGCCGAGCATCACCGAATAGCCGCGCGTGCACAATTCGCCGGACGTGCCTGGCGGCACGATACGGCCGTCGGTGTCGATGATCTTGATTTCGACGTGGGGATGGACGCGGCCCACCGTGCCGACCCGGCGCTCCAGCGAATCATCGTAGGAAGTCTGGGTGCTCACCGGACTGGTCTCGGTCATGCCGTAGGCGATGGTCACCTCGCGCATGTTCATTTCGGCGACACAGCGCTTCATCACTTCGATCGGACAGGGTGAGCCGGCCATGATGCCGGTGCGCAGCGAGGAAAGATCGAAGCGCTTGAATTCGGGATGGCCGAGCTCGGCGATGAACATCGTCGGCACGCCGTAGAGCGCGGTGCAGCGCTCGGCCTCGACCGCTTCGAGGCTCGCCAGCGGATCGAACCCTTCGGAGGGATAGACCATGGCCGCGCCATGGGTGACGCAGGCGAGATTGCCGAGCACCATGCCGAAGCAGTGATAAAGCGGCACCGGAATGCAGACGCGGTCGCGATCGGAGAGCCGCATCGCCTCGCCGATAAAGAAGCCGTTGTTGAGGATGTTGTGATGGGTGAGCGTGGCGCCTTTGGGGACGCCGGTGGTGCCGCTGGTGAACTGGATGTTGATGGGATCGTCGAATTGCAGCTTCGGCGCCAGCTCCGTAAGCTCCCTGCGATGACGGTCGCCGCCCATGCCGAGCACGTCGTCGAAACGCAGGAAGCCGCGCCTTTCGTCGTCGCCGATGCGGATCAGCGTGGTCAACTGCGGCAGGCGCTTGGACTGCAATTTGCCGGGAGCGCTGCGGTCGATTTCCGGCGCAAGCTCGCGCAGCATGCCGACATAGTCGCTGGTCTTGAACGAATCCGCGGTGACCAGGGCCTTGCAGCCGACCTTGTTGAACGCATAGTCGAGCTCGGAGAGTCGATAGGCCGGATTGATGTTGACCAGGATCAGTCCCGCCTTCGCAGTGGCGAATTGCGTGACCACCCATTCGGCATTGTTCGGCGACCAGATGCCGACGCGGTCGCCGGGGTTGAGCCCGAGCGCCAGCAAACCCGCGGCAAAGGCGTCGACCTTGGCTTTCAGCTCGCCATAGCTCCAGTGCACGCTTTGCTGGCGCACGATGAGCGCGTCGCGGTCCGTCCATCGCGCTGCCACCTTGTCGAAATGCACGCCGAGGGTTTCGCCGATCAGCGGCACGCTGGAGGCGCCGTGGACATAGCTTTGCGTGAGCTTGGTCATGGATTTCCTCCCGGGACGCCCGCTCCCTCGCCGATGCGTTTTGCCAGTTTCGGACAGCGGCGGCCGGCTTGTCACCTTATTTAGCGATCACGGCGTCCAAAGTGAAAGTGCATGGCAGCGCCAAGCCGGGCCTGATTTGCTAGCTAGTGGCCACTTCCGCGTATGCCCGCGGCAAAAGGCGCGCCAGAACGCGCGCCCAGTGCCGCTGCCCGTTCTCGTCGGCGATCAGGTCCTGGCGGATCTCGATCAACGCATGCGGCAGGCCACGACGCTCGCCGTGGACCGGAATGGTGTAGTCGGTTTCGTCGCTCACGGAATAAGGCTCGTTGTCGCCGACGATCAGCCCTTTTTCCTCTTTCAGCAGCGCCAGGAGGCGGCGGGGAAACCGCGGATCGCGATGGTAGAGCACGGCGGCATGCCAGGGCCGCACCACATCTTTGAACGTCGGCGTGAAACTGTGCAGCGCGATCAGCGCCGTCGCGCGGCCGGCTTGCCGCCGGCGATCGAGCTCGGCTTCGATGCGGTCATGGTAGGGCCGGAAAATCGCGCGGGCGCGCGCCGCCTTGCTGCCTTCGCTCAAAGCCATATTACCCGGGACCGGCGTCAGCTCGCTCACTTCCGGGATCGATGTGGTCGAGCCCGGCGGCCGGTTGCAGTCGATGACCAGGCGCGAATAGTTCTGTTGGATCAGCATGGCGTCGAGCGCGTCCGCCAAGAGCCGGCCGAGACCGGCAATGCCGATGTCGAGTGCGATGTGCCGCTCGCATTCCGCTTCGGCAAGGCCGAGCCGGCCGAGCGCCCGCGGCATTACATTGCCGGCATGATCGGCGACCAGCAGGAATGGCGACGGCCCAGCGGCATTGTAGAGCGTGACCGACGCCGGCTCATCGGCGGCCAGCAGGCTTTCCGGCATTTCGCTCATTGGCGTTCACGGCAATGGGACAGACACTGGCCGTATTTGGCCCAAGAAATGCATGTCAACGCCATATCCTGTATGGTGGGGCGGCTATGCCGATTCTCAGGATCAGACACGTTACGACCTATCACTATCATCAGCCAGTCGCCTTTGGCGAACACCGGCTGATGTTGCGCCCGCGGGACGATCACGACCAAAAGATACTGGAATCGGAGCTCGAGATCACGCCGACGCCGCGCGATCTGACCTGGACCCGGGATCGCTTCGGCAATCATGTGGCGACCGCGTGTTTCGCCGAACCGGCCGCGGAGCTTCGCTTCGACAGCAGCATTCGTCTCGACCACGCGCCCGGCGGCTTCCACGCGGCCGACATCGAGGATTATGCCCGGACCTATCCCTTCAGTTACCGTGCGCACGATTGGCTCGGTCTGAAACGCTTCATTCTGCCGCTGTCGCTCAAACCCGAACTGACGTGGTGGAGCGACCGGTTCTTCGGCAAGGATGGATCGGCCGACACCCATGCGCTCCTCATCGACATGACGAAGACGATCCGGCGCAACTTCAAGCACGTGGCGCGCCACGAGCATGGAATTCAGGACCCGCTGGTCACGCTCGCTTTCGGCAGCGGGTCTTGCCGCGACCTCGCCGTGCTGATGATCGCCGCGTTGCGCGCACGCGGCATTGCCGCGCGCTTCGTGTCCGGCTATGTGCATCTCCCTGATGACACGCTCGGCGACGACGATCAGCTGGATACCGGCGGCAACACCCACGCCTGGGTGCAGGTTTACGTTCCCGGCCCCGGCTGGGTTGACTTCGACCCGTCGGGCGGCATCGTGGGCAACCAGAACCTCGTCCGCGTCGCGGTCGCGCACCATCCGCGCGAAGCGATTCCGCTGCAAGGCACGTGGTACGGCAACCCGTCGGATCATCAGGCCATGAAAGTCGCGGTCAAAGTCAAAGCGGCGGCGGACGCCGACGCCTAAGGGCAAGACAGCAACCTACGGCGGAACTTTTGCGGCCGTCGCATTCTTAGTCCGGATCAGGGTAAAGTCTACCGGGCGAGCCGAAGAGTTTTGTGATGAAGATTCGCGCCGGCTACGAAATTTCCTACCAATGTCCGCAGCCGACGCCTATGATCCTGACGCTGAGCGTCCATCCGTCGCGCGCGCCGGACCTGCTCACGCCGGACCGGTTGCAGGTCAGCCCTGCCATCCCCGCCAACGCCTACCGCGACGGCTTCGGCAACACCTGCCACGTGATCCGCGCACCGACGGGTCGGCTGACGCTGTCCGCGGATTTTTTGATCAATGACAGCGGCAAGCCGGATGAGGTCGCGCCGGACGCGGCGCAGCATTCTCTGGAGCAACTGCCTGTCGAGACGCTGGTCTATCTGCTGGGCAGCCGTTATTGCGAGACCGATCGCTTCACCCAGATCGCGTGGGCCCAGTTCGGCAATGTCGCAAAGGGATGGCCGCTGGTTCAGGCGATCTGCAATTACGTCCACGACCGCCTCACATTCGGCTACGAGCACGCCAGCCCGACCAAAACGGCCTGGGATGCGCATTCCGAGCGGCGCGGCGTGTGCCGCGACTTCTCTCACCTCGCGATCACGCTCTGCCGCTGCATGAACGTTCCGGCGCGCTATTGCACCGGCTATCTCGGCGACATCGGCGTGCCGCCCGACGTCACGCCGATGGATTTTTCCGCTTGGTTCGAAGTCTATCTCGGCGGCCGCTGGTACACCTTCGACGCGCGCCACAATACGCCGCGCATCGGGCGCATCCTGATGGCGCGCGGCCGCGATGCCACCGACGTCGCGATCGTAACCGAATTCGGCCCGTGCATGCTCGCCGGCTTCAAGGTGATCACCGACGAGGTGCCGGCGGAAGCAACCGCGGCGCGTTAGCAGCCATTTGTGCTATAAGAGCGGAAATCCGCTTTGGTCCCGTAGCTCAGCCGGATAGAGCAGCGGTTTCCTAAACCGAAGGTCGCAAGTTCGAGTCTTGCCGGGACCGCCACCTAATGAAATCAATGGCTTAATCAATCTATTGGCGGCAGTGGCGACAGTCGTTGGCGACAGTCTGGAAACCATGTCGATTGAAGGCCCGGCGCGGTTGCGTTGGCCGTGATGTTGCCGTTGGTGCTGGTGACGTTGACGCTCCCGTTTAGGCAAATCGGCGTTGAACCTGGAGACCGTCATGTCCGCACCGTGTCCGCATTAACATTGCCGATGTGCGTCCCTTTCAGTGCGACGGTGGGGGGGTCAGGAGTTCGAATCTCTTCGGGCGCGCCATCTAATAAAATCAATAACTTAAATGGTCGATTAGCGGCATTAGCGGCACTCGTTAGCGGCAACCTCCCAGTTCTTATGCGGCCGTTGAGAACGGCTCAAACCCCGACAACCATCATCAACCCAGCAAAGCAATGGGCGAGTGATATAAGCACCGCTCGCAATAGAACCGTGCCCATGCGCTGCGCTTCCGCACCCTCCCGAGTTCAAGAGCCTCAGGGTCGGAGCGGTGTTGCTCGAATGCTTGGGGCATTGGATCGTTCTGGCCTAGCTATACGGCGAGGCCATCAAAGCCCCAGTCTCCCGGAAGAGGGCACTAAGGTCGTTCGGCTCGCGGTCGCGGCTGCTCATGGTGGTTGGATCGCCAATGATATTGCTGCACGCCAACTCCATCGAGCAACGAACTATTAACCCAGTTTGGATACGCTTCATTAACCGCCTACCAATGGGAAGGGCAATATGACGCCCAGGACGCTGATCCACACCGCATTGCTTATGGCCGTGATTGCCGCAGTCGGGGCAGTCGTCATGGACCCTACCTCGGCGGCCGAGCGGCAGATTCCGGGCGTTTCACGGGTCGGCAACGACGCAACCACGCTCCGCATAGGGCTCGCAGTCGGCGAGTCGCACGTCTACGATTTTCAGCGTACCATCAAGGAAGTGCTGGTGGCCGATCCCAAGATCGCCAATGCCGTGATCCGCTCGTCGACTCGCGCCTTTATCGAGGCCAATACACTTGGAGGTACTAATATCGCCTTTTTTGATGCCGAAGGGAAGCAGCTGGCTCGCTTCGAGATCACAGTCGGCCGCGACGTGAACGCCATCATTGCGGCGATCCGGAGACTCGTCCCCACTTCCCACGTCAATGTTGAAAGCATCGGCGACGGCATCATTCTGACCGGCACCGTGGCGAACCAGGCCGACGCGCAGGAGGCCTACGCCATAGCAAGCCGCTACATATCTAGCGGCAGCGACTTCGCCGCCAGCAGCGGTGGCACCGGCGGCAGCCCTAGTTCTGGCGGCACTTCTGCTGCCGGCGGCACGAACATCAGCATCGGTAGCACAGGCAGTAACTCTGACAATTCTGCCAAAGTCTACAACGCGATCGTTGTTCTCGGCCGCGACCAAGTCATACTGAAAGTGACGGTCGCGGAAATGGACCGCACCGTGATCAAGCAGCTGGGCATCAATCTCAGCGGCAGCGCCGGCTACGGCTCGGCCGTCGTCAATTTCAACAGCACTAATCCCTTCCCGGTCAATGGGACGCCGAGCAGTTCCATCAGCGGCGGATTCAAGGGGTTGACGGCTACGTTGCAGGCGATGGAGCAAGTTGGCGTGGTCCGCACACTGGCCGAGCCGACCCTCAGCGCGATCTCCGGTGAATCTGCGCATTTCCTGGTTGGCGGCCTGTTCCCGTACCCGATACCGGCGGGAGTCGGATCGCCGCCCTCGATTCAATTTCAGCAGTACGGTGTAGCACTGAACTTCACCCCTGTGGTGCTGTCGGAAGGGCGCATCAGCCTACACGTGGGAACGGAAGTCTCGCAACTTGACCCCGCAAATTCCGTGACAATTTCAGGAACCACCGTTCCCGGCCTGACCGTGCGGCGCGCGGACACGACGGCCGAAGTTCCCTCAGGTGGCTCGCTCGCGATGGCCGGCATGCTCGAGGATCAGACCAAACAGACCATCACCGGTCTTCCCGGACTGATGGAGGTGCCTATTCTCGGCACGCTGTTCAAGAGCCGCGACTACCTCAATAACAGGACCGAGCTTGTGATTTTGGTGACGCCGTATATCGAGCGCCCGGTGGTGCAGAAGGACCTGTCGCGTCCCGACGACGGATTTGCCGACGCGAGCGATCCGGCGAGCGTGTTGCTCGGCAGGCTCAATCGCATCTATGGCGTGACCGCTAGTCCTCCGAATTTGCCCTATCATGGCAAAATCGGATTCATTCTCGATTGACTTGCCGCAAGGAGAACGACGATGCAGACTGTCCGGGCAATGATCGCCGAGCGACGCTGCGGCATCGCGGGGCTCGCACTTCGCGCCGTAATCGTCGCCGGCTATGCGCTCCTGGTTTGCGGATGCAACACCGACATGCAGCAGGTGGCGGCCGTTCCCGATGTTCCCACCGATTACCGGCTGCGCCATCCGATCACGATCAGCGAAGGCGATCACAGCATTGAAATCTTCGTCGGGTCCAATCGCGGCGAACTCAATGCGATGCAACGTGCGGAAGTGCTGGCCTTCGCCCAAACCTGGAGGCGCGAGGCCACCGGCGGAGTCCTGGTCGATCTGCCGGTGGGCACCCCTAACGCGCGTGCGGCGGCCGAGGCCGGGCGCGGGGTTCGCTCGCTCCTGGTGGCGGGCGGCGTGCCGCCCGGCGGTATCGTCGTGCGCGCCTATCACCCGCCAGACGGCAACCTGGCAACCATCCACATCACCTATCCAAAGATGGTCGCACAAGCCGGACCTTGTGGTCTGTGGCCTGAGGATGTCGGGCCGAGCATGAACCGCGACTTCTTCGAGAATCAGCCTCCATGGAACTTTGGCTGCGCCAGTCAACGCAACCTCGCGGCGATGGTCGATAACCCGGCCGATCTCGTGCAGCCGCGCGGCGAGACGCCCGGTTTGGAGATGCGGCGCACCATGGTCGGGGCAGCCTACCAGCAGGGCAAACCCACTCAGACTCAATATCCGGCAACTGATGTGCCAAAGATCGCCACCGTTGGTAGTGGCCAATGATGCCGCGCTCGCGTTCGATGCGCGAGAAGACGACGTTTAGTCGGTAGAACGAACGGACCGTGCTTGGTGATCGACATATCGACGACGTTTTCCTTTTGCGGGTCTCCGGCGACGCCGGCTTTGGGGACTTCCGTGCCGATAACTGTCCTGAGCATCCCAACGTAAGCGAAGCGGCGTGAGCCGGTGCCGAGACTGACGCTGGCAGGCTCAGCGGAAAGTTATCGCTGATGGCTTGCAGCATGGCCGGCATCGGCGCTTATTGGCTGTGGGTTGACTTCTTGTCCCCTAGTCGCCGGTCGTCCGTGATGTTCATCATCGAGAATTACAATTTCAAAGCGGACCAAGTGGTCATGGATTTGGATTGTGATTTTGATGTTGCTCTTTTTCCATGGCACTGCGCTGACGATGCACATCCACTACAATCCGGGTACTAAGAAGAAAGCGGCGGTGCCACCACGGCCGACAACCTCGACGCCTCAGATCGCCGAGCTAAGGCGGATCGTGATCGCGAGCGGTTTCTTTGCCGCCTGTGCGCCAGCCGCGAATGCTCTGAATGCCTCGATGACCTTTGCCACCGCGAAGTCGCGCGGCACCGCCGTCAATTCGTGATTGCGGTCGAGGGCGGCTTGCGCGTCCGACCGTCTCGGAAGGAACGGTAGTCTTCCAATTAACGTGACTTGCGGACGCGCATCACCGTAGCCACTCGGCGTGACTTCGGCCTCTGTGCGGGTTTTGCTGCTGGCACTGCTGCGCTGGCCATGACGGCGAGTGCGACCCCGCAACCGTTTTAGTTTGTCACCTTGCCGGAAAGGTCCGCTTTGAGACCTTTTCGGACCTGAAGTGACGCAGCCGCCGAACGCATCGGTAGCGGATGACCCACCGCCGACACCCCGCGCGAGCGAGTTCGCCGCGCAGTAGTTCGCACAACGCCGACCTGGCCACCACGGCCTATTGACAAGCGCGGGGTGGCCTACCGTCTGTATCTGCCGGAAGATCGGGCGCGGGACTTCAAATGTTTATGAAAGCCATTCGGAGTTCGTATTACCGGTGTGGCGACACCACGCACCGGCGATTTATCTCACATCAATGTGGCGGTCGGTGGCGGATTTGCGTGGACGTAGGCGGACCTTTTGACGCAAACCTCTATCCTCCCCGCGCGCCTCTCGGGACTACGCCGCAGAATGCGCCACGTAAGAACGAGGATAGCGACGAGTGCGAGCCCCCCTAAGGAAAGATCCATGTGCTCCCCGATTACTTTGTTGGAGGTTGACTCCGATGAGATAACGGTCTGGGCGAGGCTAAAGACGCCTATAAAGAGGATCAAGGCATAAAGGGCGAGGCGCTCTCGTTCCGTTCCAAGGCCCGTCAAGTCGGGCAGCAGCAATCCCAGTCCAATTCCAAGGATCAACAGGTCATAGTCATATGCGTAAGGGCTGATCAGCAAGGTGGCGATTGCGGCGACCCCCAACGACTGCCGAGGCGCGAGTTGACGACTTGCGAGAACGACCATGCCAAGGGCGAGAATGGCGACGAGGACCTGCGCGGTAGTCGCGACGAGCGCCGAAAACCCGAACGTACGGACGACCGCATAGAGAGAAATCATGCGAAAGAGTGGGTATAAGCCATGCTCAAGAAAAACGCGAGCTTCTGTGACGCCATCGAGGAAAGCCGTCCAGACCGCCGGGCCAAGCAAAACGGTGGCGAGTGCTGAGGTTGCCGCGACGGTCGTAGCAGCGACAAGAGCCGTTCCCCAGCGCCGATTGACAAGCGTGTAGACTGCGAAGGCCACTGCGAGGTGGGGCTTAATGATCATCAAGCCGAGGGGAAGCCCCGCTAATGATCTGCCAGCCTGAAGCCCAAGACAGGTGAGGCCGATGAGCGTTCCAGTCAAGAATGCATTCTGGCCGCATCTGGCCGTGATCACGATCAGGGGGGCAAGTAAAATCAAAACTGGCACAAAGTTTTCAGCTGCAATCCGTCTTAGCGTCGCCAGATAAGCGGCGAGCGTTCCGATCGTGAAAACGCTGTAGGCCAGTCCCAGTGGCAGTAGTGCGAGCGGGGCAACCAGAAGGTCAAATTGCGGCGGATAGGTCCAGGGTTGGAAATTATCGCTGCCGGAAACGGATTTTTGTAATTGGGACATCGTGGCGAAATGATAAGCCTTCTCGATCGCGCCACGCCACACCAACTGTCCGGCGATGTAGAAACCATCGAAATCGACCAGTTTGCGCGGCTCGGCGCGGAACTGTACGCCCCATAACTCCGCTGCCGTCGAAATCAGCATCAACGCGATGACTAAGAGAATGGCTCGGAAATAAATCGCGCGTTTTGTCGCTGAGGACTTCGCGATCTCGATCACCTCGACGAACGTCATAAAGTACATCTTTCGGAGGTTGTTTTCCATCGTGTGCCGAGTGCGGATAGTCACGCCGCATCCGCGGTTCCCGATTGCAAACGGCCAACACTGCATTACATGGACCGTGCCCGCCCTGATATCAGCAAAAAAATCCGTTTGACGTGAACGTTATGGCCTAAGTTTAACAGGCAACTATTACGGTCATCTTGAACCTATTCTTCGAAAAATGAAGTTTGTCAGTGCAGTTAAAAGATCGATAACCCATGTTCACTTTCACCTTATCTTAAGTTGCGATGAGACAAGTATTCTTGTGACAGACGCTGGCAGGATTAAGCGAACGGAAATTGTGGATGAAACGCACATGGACACGCCTTCACATATCAAACAGGTCTCTAAGTCCTCACGTGCTGTGTTCTGGTCCACAATTCCATACCGTCGCCTGCGGCAAATAAATCGTAATGTTTTTAAACTACATCACTATTTTCGGTAATCATTCTTCGAAAGGCGTTTGTCATGGAACCGCTGCGGAGTACGCTTCCAGATGACAGCCTCGTCACAGACGACGAATCAATGCAAAGTAAATGGCTAAGGCGCAGCGGTTTCGTTTTGATGGCCATGGTGAGCATTTATGCCGGGGCCACACTCTGGGCCGGGCGCGGTGGCTGGCAACTAGCGCTTACGGCCATTTCGCTCGGCGACATTTTGACCATCGTCGGCCTAGTCTCAACCGGTTTTCTCCTGCGGGCGGGCCGGTGGCACTATTACATCCGTGTTCTGCAATGGGACGTTCCTCTACTGCATAGTATCTCAGCATTCGTCGCGAGCATCGCCCTCACCGCGACCCCCGCAAAGTCGGGCGAACTGGCAAAGGTTGTGCTACTGCGCAGCCAGCATAAGATATCGCTGTCACAAGGTGCAGGCGTCTTACTGATCGAGCGTCTTGGTGATCTGTTCGCGGTCATCGTGCTTGCCATCGGCGGGCTCACCCTGTTTATCGATCTGTCGAGCTACGTGCTGGCGAGCGCTATCGTAGTCGGCGTAGTAGTTTTTCTAGCAGCAAAATATCGCGTCGTGCTCGTGCGCGTCCAAGCAATTCCTAAACTTCGCAATCCGAGTCTCAGGCTTACTAACATGTTGGACGCGGTATGGCTGCTAATGCGGCCAATTCCGTTGCTGGTTGGCGGGAGCGTAGCCCTCGCGGCTTGGAGTTGCGAAGCGCTCGCGTTTCATTACCTGGTCGGGCGCCTTA
>Ga0208188_1001041_pt1 | contig 12977 bp, 17 predicted proteins | sample June2015DPH_8_50_FD_184698 | JGI IMG/M metagenome (GOLD analysis project Ga0208188, IMG submission 184698) | Peatland microbial communities from SPRUCE experiment site at the Marcell Experimental Forest, Minnesota, USA - June2015DPH_8_40... | ecosystem: Environmental > Terrestrial > Soil >...
GACCTTCCACGCCCAGCCCCGACTCACCCCAAAACGCTCTGCCCACTCGCCGAGCGTGGCTCCGCCCCGGTCGTAGGCCGCCAATAATTTCCGGCGCAAATCGTCATCGTAGGCTCTCGCCATCTATGCTTCGCCGCAGAGTCTCGCCTCATTCACTCTACACCATTTCAGAAAACGCTCTAGCTACCCGAGCACGACGAAGATCAGCGTCAAGCACGACAATAGCCTGATTGGAATATGGTTGGCAGGATGTATCGGCTACCGCGATCAATTCGGGTACTTGTGTCGTACCAAGTTCATGTGGGGGTTTAAGGATGAGGCTGGCAGATCTGTTTCGTTGCAAGCTCCGGTTCCAGCTCAGACGATCAAAGGCCGATTTTTCGCCACGGCAAGCGGCGAAAGCATAGACTCCTGTCAAGTCCCCAAATACAAGTAGAATCAAAATCCAAATTAGGACACTACCCGTCAACGAGAGAACTTGCCATCGCTTGATGAGTCGGTTACCTTCTCAGGCTTCATCGGTTTGGCTTGCTGGATCGCGGGCGGGACATTCGCGGACGGCTCCGATACCGCATGTCGGCGCGAGGTCGGCGTCGGCTCGTCTGGCTCCAATCCGGTTCCGGTTCACTGGACTGACTGTTGTGTGGAGTCGCGGCGGACCCATGTACAGAACTTTTCCAGCGCATCAATGAGTAGCTCGCGCTCCTTTTGAGGACAGTTGGCCAAGGTCTCCTCGCACAGCACTCCGAATCCGTAGCTCGTTTCACCTTGGTCGAGGTAAATCAAGCCGACTCGAAGGAACCGCTTCGGGATGTTGTTTAGATCGAATTCAGGAATCATAATGTTCCTCCTCACGATTGCTCTAGGTTTTCGAAAATCTCTTCCGGTTTCCCTGGCCCAACAAGATTGATAGACCTGCGCGGGCTGAGCCCGTACATCGCGCCAGCGAGAGCACACGCTAGAAACCAAAACTTTTTCGGAACACTGCTAGGGCGATCTGAGTCGGGATAGTGAGAATCTTCCTTTGCGTCCAGAAATTGTTGTGCGAGTCTTGGCAGACAGCGTGTAAGGGAAGCGTCTGGTTGTTTCCTCATCCATGTTGATCGGGCGCAAGCAGTTCGTATCTGCCTCGCTGTTTTGGCCTCAAGCAATGCCTCCACGGTGTCCCATTCTGCCGGAAGGTTTACACCCTTGCTGATTGTGGTCTTGCACACTTGGCTGACCACGATGCCCCTTCTTCCGCCTTTTGCAAGTACCCAAAAATCATCGTAGATCGGATAGGCGGTTGTCACCAGGAGCAACCTTTTTGCGTTCGGTTTCGGTCCACGTAAACCCATGATCGAATAATTCTAACAAAACGTGGGGAGAAAACTCAATGGGTCCCTTGATTGTATTGGTTTCATAAGCGTTAATTGGGGGTGAGGTATGTACCATCGAGACCTTGTGTACTTTCTTGCTGAGGAACAGGATGGAAACGATGGCGCGTCCAACACGGGAGGGGAAGATGTCTGCAAAGCTGATGCCTAACATGAGTCTCGATGAGCAAATCCGGGGCGTACGTCGGGCTGTTTCGACTTTAAGTTCTCGCAAGAGCGGCCCAATCTGGCTTCTTCCTTCACTGCGTAAGCGGTTGCGGGTTTTGGTCGCAGAACGGAAGCGGCGAGCGGAACGGGCAGCGGTGAGATGAGGGTGAGGGGATGTTGCTGGCAATGCCGGTTCCGAAAGAATGGCAACAGCCCGTCATCGTTGCCGAGATCATTGTGCTGATCTGGCTTTTCTGGCGTTCAGAAAGCGGGAAGTGAGATGAACACACGCGCCTTACCTGGAAGTAACTCCGGTGTTGAGCAACTAAATTATTTCAAACTGAGGTGCTGTCAATGACTACCACGTTTCAACCGAATACAACGAGTACACCCAAAGCCGAAGCGCAACCAAAGCCGGAACAGCAGATCGTTTACGAGAACGATCAGGAGCGCGCGGAACGGCTTCGCGCCGAGAAACTCGCAAAGATCGTCCAGGATGCCGTGACCGCAGCCCTGGACGAACGCGAAGCGAAGGCCGCTGAGGAAGTTAAATCGAAGGAACCGCCGAAGAAGGATTTGTTGACGGAACTGTTCGGAGGGTAGGAAAAGAAAAGCCCGCACCGGAAAGAGGCGCGGGCGGGGAAACCGATCTCGGAATCTGTGGACCTAGCAACCCCAGAATATCCGAGTTCCCCGCCTGTTTACAAGCCCTTTTTCCTGATGCGCGGCTCTGAAAGTGAGCGCACATGAAACTTCCTGATCCCTTGTCCTTACGGCACCCGGACGCGGCCAGCGTGAAAGCCAGCGTGGACTTGGTGAACTATATCGCTCAGTTCACCCGCCTACGCCTGGGTGGTCGCCAATACGTCGGCCTCTGTCCGCTGCCCGGACATCGGGAGCGGCATCCGTCGTTTCAAGTGGACGCAACGCGCCAGATTTTTTACTGCCACGGCTGCCAGCGCGGCGGTGATGTGTTTTCGTTCGTGATGTATCAGCGCGGGTGCGGGTTTTCCGATGCAGTGCGAGAGGTTGTGCGATTCATTCTCGGTGAGGTTACCGCGCCGAAGGCGCGGCCCGCGCCGCCGAAGGCGGCGCGCTCTGCTAGTTGGGCACAGCGAAGGGATGAGCCAAAGCCTGCGCTTTTCTGTCCTGAACCGCGTCCACCACTCCCGCCGTGCTTCTTCGATGCGGCGGACCTGGCTGCGGAGGCGGTGGTTTCTATGCTTGTACAACGTCGAATAACTGGTTTTTTGAAAGGGTGAGCGCGGATGAGTCTCGGCGTCGAGATCGTTCCTTACATACCGGCACCCGAGGGCATTCTGGCGCACGCACCCGAGGGCACGATCACGGACTACGTGGACACGGCTGAGAGTAAGGGGAAGTTTGCACCCGATCCCCTGATTTCGGAGGGCAGTGACGGAAAGCCTGTCTTCGCAGAGATGGCCTTTCGGGCTTCGGGCCGATCTCGTGAACAGGCGCGACTGTTCTATGAGCAAGGTTTGAAGGAAACGCGACTCGTGAATGCGCGGCGCTGGCACGAAGTGCAGTGTCAACATTTGTCTGGCGAAATCTCAAAGGCTGAGGCGATCATGGTTGGCCTTGAGACGGTTCGGAAACAGAACGCTCTATGTAGGGCTCTTGAACGCGAGGAACGATGCCCTGCTCCAAATCCTTTCCTGCTGGAAAGTCTTGACTCACGCATCCGGGCTTTGCGTCCAGATGTCGAGGCCGTGCTGGAATTGGCTGCAACAGCATCGGAGCGCGAGTTAGCCCTAGTGGAAGTTTTGAAACAGATCAGAAAACAGGATCGGAAGGCGCGCGGTTGGAAACTGAAAGCACAGCGGCAGGTCGCTTGCGGTCTGTTCGGGAAGCAGTACGACGCGGAGAAGTGTGGGCGGGTGTATTTCCGGCATTTTCGTTGCCACAATCGCTACTGTCCTGTTTGTGGGCCTTATGTCCATCAGAAGTTAGTTGCTAAGTACCTTGGCCTGGAAAAACCCATCGCAGAATTTCTGGCGGGGCATCCATCTTACCGCCTTCACATCCTCGACATCACCGCCATCAAACGCGGCGAACGGATGCCTTCTCCTGAGGATGTTCGCAAGTTCAAAGTCGACGTGAAGAAGCTAATTGAGCGCGTAAATCGCCACGTCGCGGAAAAGTTCGGCCTGCCATACTCCAAGCAGTTGACGGGCTATCTGTACTGCCTGGAATTCGGATTCGATAACAACAATCTGCATTGCCACGGTGTCCTGCTTTCGCCGTACATCGAGCAGGAATGGCTTAGTCAGCGATGGCGAGAGATTCGCAATGATGGCAGTTTGCGTGTGTTGATCGCAGAAGCCTACAGTTTCGACGCGGCGATTAAGCACGCCTTGGAGTACACAGGAAAGTACGCTGCGCCTGACGCCGAGCGCGCCTTCGAGTTGGAGTTGGCCTTCGCGGGTTGCCGTCGTGTGGATGGCTTGGGCTGGTTTTTTAATCGCCTTCCAAAAGAGGACATCGAAGCCGATCTCCGCTGTCCTTGTGGCGACTCAGAGTGTTTTTTGAAACCGAATCGAGAGCTGGGGTGGCAGCCACTTTCTTATTTTGAGGAGCGCGGGATTTCTGATCTTGATGAAGTTCGGGAGCGTGGCAGTCCGTCTCGACAGAAGGACGGTGGATCATGGGTCAACTGAAACAATTAAAACTCTCTCGGCGCGCGACGGCGAAGGTGTGTCTTGTAGGTGCATCTTTGCCTGCTAATCCGGAGGAATTTTCGAGTCCGCACGGAAAAACTTTGTTGCAGCGGCTGTCTCGCCTTGATTTTGAACTGGAAAAGTCGCGTGCCGATGTCGGCGCGAGGGGTGAACCGGGGTGAACGAGTCTTATAGAACTAACTGGCGAGTGGCCAGCGATCCAATGTTCGCAAAGGCGGTGACGAAATGACGGCGAAGAAAAAGTCGAAGGCCGGGGGGCCCGCGAGCGAGCCGGTGACGCGCGTGATCCGCTACCAGGAAACTGTTTTTCTGTGCGGGACGGGCGGGCATGAGACGCGGCGCGTGTATCTGTGGCGCGGCGCATGGTACTGCCTAGCTGATCTCAAGAAAGCGATCCGCGCGGCGGGCGGAACCGCGCCCGAAGCGTATGCGGCGGCGGGATGGCGGGCTCTGACTACCGCCATGCGCGATGAATTTCATGCGGAAGATACGCGCCGTGCTGAACGGATGGTTCGAGTAGATGGAAACGGCGATAGGTGATCTTATGATTAACTCGTCTTCGATCTGGCTGACGGCTACAGAAGCCGCCACGTATCTGAAAATCGAGCCTCGCACGTTGCTGATGTGGGCGAGGCAGGGGAAGGTGAGGGGATACATTCTCTCCGGCACTCGCCGCCAGACCTGGCGATTTCTTTCCGCTGATCTGGATGCTATGCTTCTCGGGCCGTCCGTTGCTCTCGAAAAGGAGAGAACTCAGTGAAGAGAGCACGGGCAAAGCAAGGCAGTGTGGTACTCGACAGGAGAATCAAAACTTGGAACTTTTTCTTCTGGGAGAATGGCAAGCGGCGTTCCAAAAAAATCGGCACCATGAGCCAATATCCCACGAAAGCATCAGCATGGCGGGCCGCGAAGTTGCTGCGCGATGCGGTAGAAAATAAAGTCAGAGTCAGCACCAGCGTACCGACCGTGGGCACGCTAGTCGAACAGTACCGAGTAGAGAAGATGCCGAAACGCTACAGCACTCGCAGATCATACGACGCATGGCTGAAGAATCATGTGATCCCGAAGTTTGGACAATGTGAGATTACAGCCGTGCAAGCGCGTCCTGCGGAGTTGTGGCTCGAATCTCTCGAACTGACACCACGGAGCCGAGCAGCCGTTCGCGGTTTGCTTCGTATTCTGTGGGATTTTGCCATGTGGCGCGGTGACGTGCCGACACAGCGAAACCCGATGGAACTGGTTACTATCAAAGGCGCATCGAAACGGACTAGCAAACCGCGTAGCTTGACCGTGGATGAGTTCCAACGATTCGTTGTTCATCTTGGCGAACCTTTTCACGCCATCGCTCTTGTGTGTGTTTGCTTCGGTCTTCGTATCAGTGAAGCATTGGCGCTGCGATGGTCGGACGTGGATTGGTTCAACGGGAAGCTGTGCGTTCAGCGTGGCATCGTTCGTCAGCGGGTGGATGACGTGAAAACCGAAACTTCACACAAGGCGATCACGGTCACCCAAACCATGCTCGAAGCCCTCAAGACGTGGAAGCAGATAACTCAGTTTTCCGCGCAAGGGGATTGGATTTTTGCATCCCCGGCACAGCTAGGCCGGTTGCCGTGGTCAGCGGATAGCGTCAACGACGCGTACAAGAAGGCCGCGTCAGCCGCTGGAATCGCACGCGTCAGCACGCACAGTATGAGGCACACGTACCGATCATGGCTTGACGCCGTGGGAACTCCGATAGCCGTTCAACAAAAGCTGATGCGGCACGCGGACATTCGCACAACGATGAACACCTACGGCGATGTGGTCACCGATGAAATGGTCGAAGCGTGTGGAAAAGTGGCAGGTTTAGCCCTTAACGGCAGGTGGATGGCAGGGAAGGCTAGTTAAGTCCTTTATTTTGGCGGAAGCGTGTGTGAGTCGAACACACCGACGACATCGAAGATGCCGCCCGCCGGTTTTGAAGACCGGGACGATCACCGGACCGCATGCGCTTCCGGCCGCGAACTACTTCAGCGGCGCTACCACTAGGAATTATGGTATCGCATCGGGCTGCGGTTTACGCCTGTGCCCGTGAAATGGCCCGCGAAATAAGGACCGATAAGATCCAGCCACCGGTTCCGCCGCCGGGTGCTGCTCCGCCTGGATGGTCGCGCACGCCGTTGCTCCGAGCGATGAGCAGGTTCTGATCGAGCAAGGCCGCGAAGTGCGCCGTCCCAGCAACATTTCTGTTCACGCCACGAAGCGGGATAACCATGTGGTCACTGTGCGTATCGGTGGAAATTGTGTGGACATTCTCCGCGGTGAAGCCACGATCGCCATCTGGCGGATCGAAACACCGTGACAGTCGCGGCTCCGAGGCCCACGGCACGGTCTCCCCTTACGCCAGAGTGCCATTGGCGAGCGCGGCACTTTACCGGCGCTCCAATTCCATTTAGCATTCACCTCGCTCCCGGTTCTCAGAAAAAGAAGTTAGCTGGAAAATTCACAAAAAATTTGCGACGACAGTCTCCCGGTCAGGCCAATGAAGCCCAAGAAAACGATCCTTTGTGTGGACGATAACGAACAGGCCCTTTCCATCCATAAAATCATGCTTGAAACGCGGGGTTACCGCGTGCTCGCCTTCAACAGCGGCGAACAGGCCCTCGAAGCCTTCCGCCGCGGCGGCGTTGACCTGGTGCTCACCGACCTGATCATGCCGGGAGTGGATGGTTCGCGGCTGATCGAAGAAATCAAACGGATTTCTCCGCAGACTCCGGCCGTGCTGATCTCCGGCCGAGTCAAAATCTACGAGCGCGAAACGCTCGCCGATGTTTTTCTGCCCAAGGGAATGTACGAACCCGCGGAACTGCTGGGACGCATTCGCCTGTTGCTGGTGCGCAAGCGCGGCCCCAAGCGCCACGCTGAACTCCACGCCTGTCCCGTGGAGCACGCGACCGTGGCATGAAGTAAGACCGCCCCCGAATTTTGCTGTCCGCGTGTGATATCGTTTTCACTGGATGCCGGCCTTTATCGAAGCCAGGGAACTGCGCAAAACTTACCGGGTGGGCAAAGTGGATGTGCCAGCCCTGCGCGGCGTCTCCTTCAGCGTGCAAAAGGGAGAGTTCGTCACCGTCGTAGGCCCTTCCGGCAGCGGCAAGTCCACGCTCTTTTATCTACTCGGCGGATTGACCCGCGCCGACTCGGGAAGCGTCACCATCGACGGCGTGGATTTTGCCACGCTCTCCGACGGCGAGCGCACCCGGTTGCGCAAAAGCAAGATCGGATTCGTCTTCCAGAAATTCAACCTTCTGCCCACGCTCAGCGCCCGCTCGAATGTTGAGATTGCCGTCGACATCGCCGGCCTGGGTAAGCCCGATCCCGCGTTCCTGAAGCAGATCACCGATATGCTCGGCATCGCCCAACGTCTGGAGCATCGGCCGAACGAGCTTTCCGGCGGCGAGCAGCAGAGAGTCGCGCTCGCCCGGGCTCTCATCAACCGCCCCGCCATCGTGCTCGCCGACGAGCCTACCGGCAACCTGGATTCGAAAAGCTCGAGCGTCGTCCTCAACATGCTGCGCCAGTCGAACAAGGATCTGGGCCAGACCGTGCTCATGATTACGCACAATCCCGAGGCCGCCGAGTATGGCGACCGCATCGTCCACATGCGCGACGGCCAGATCGTAGCGGCCGATGAAGATCCGCAGTGGTCGCCGCATCATCCGGCTGAACACTTGCAGTCCTGATCGCCCCGTTTGCTCCTCTGGGAGGCCGTCGTCTATACTCAAAGGGCTGGGCGGGAGTAACTCAGTGGTAGAGTGCGACCTTGCCAAGGTCGAAGTCGCGGGTTCAAATCCCGTCTCCCGCTCCAGTTTCTTAAAAGCCCTGCCCCAGCGACGGCTTTTCGTTTCAGCGTGTCGTTTTAGTGAAATATCCGGCGCGGTAGCCAAGTGGTAAGGCCGAGGTCTGCAAAACCTCTATCGTGAGTTCGATTCTCACCCGCGCCTCCAATTTTTCAGTGACTTAGCTGGCCCTGTGATCCGTGGTGTATCCTGCACTCCTACGCCAGTCGAGTCACAGACCAAAGGGCCTTCACGGATTTGAACGCGAGGGCCTTCACTCCGTTTAAGGCCCGGTGAACGCATCTCGGTGCGCCATCGTCGCTGCTGCCATTACCCCCTACAACCGTAATCTTATCCCGGTGACCGCTCCGCGCTACAGCAGCGGAGTGGAGGTTCCAAGCGATGAGGAAATGGGAATATCAGATACAGAGTGTCCCTGTTCTAGGAGACGTAGCCCTTGTGCTGAACCGACTTGGTGAGGAAGGATGGGAGCTAGTTGCGGTCGTAGGCACGAACTACTTCTTGAAACGCGAGAGACGTTAGAGGCGATGCGCTGGGCATCGAAGTGCGGAACTGAACTGCCTGATGATTCGCAGTTCTGCCGGAAGTGTGGACAGGCTCAGAGCGTTGCTTCTACCAGCGCAGGGGCAGGAGCCGCCGTTGGCACCCGCGCGTAGCCCTGTAGCAGCACAGCCCAAGAGCAAAAACGCTATTGAGAATTGTCTCCGGTACACAGTGGCAGCGATTTTCTTACTTAGGAGGAATTATGAAACTCGTATCGAAACTGATTGTGTTGGTTGCTCTGGCGTTTTCCGCGCCGTTCGTTCATGCGGCATATACCGCAGCCAATCTTGAAAAACTTTGCAACGATTGGAGTGGAGATGTTAACGCTGGCGGCTACAGTCTCAGTCAACCAATGATTCTTGTTCACGCAACTGCTTGCGAGTCTTTCATCACGGGCTACGTCTATGGAATTAAAGGAACTATGGGAACCGACGATAAAGGCGTTCTCGGGACCTACACCATTGAAAAGGGTGTGACATCTCCACAAGCGGTCAAAGTGTTCACTCTTTATCTATCGAACCATCCCGAAGAAGAGAACAAACTTGCTGGTGACGTGCTATTTCGGGCGATGACACAGGCCGGACTGCTCGCCGTAGTCCCACAGAAATCCGAACCTGCGATAGTCCCACAGAAATCTGAACCTGCGATGCCGCTTGCGAGCATAGTCGTGAAATCCACGCCTCCGGGCGCTGACATAAACGTTGACGGAAAGTGGATGGGTAGCACGCCATCCACCATCCAGTTGGCCCCCGGAGAGCACGAAATTTCAGTCGAGAAAGAGGGGCTGAGGCCTTGGCAGCGGACAATGACAGTCACCGCTGGTGGAAGCTCTACCATCGATGCGACGTTGGAGAAGCCGCGGAAACTAAGCGGGAAGTGAACCGCGGACCCGCGATCCGTTTGCGATCCGTTAACGCGAACTACCATGTACTAATGTCAACTTTCAGTGCCAGCCGTGCTCTGCAAGTGCTTGCGTTTACGTTTCAGGGCGGATTCGATTCTCACCCGCGCCTCCAAATTTTATCCTGCACAAAAAACAGTGGAGCGCCGGGCATCCCCGCCCGGCCGCCAAACCGCCTGGGACGGGCAAGACGCCAGTCGCTCCACCATAATGATTCAGCACTCGCTGCTAAATCCGCGCACACACCGCCTTGGTCTGCGTGTAGAGTTCGAGAACGTCTTTGCCCATCTCGCGTCCCCGCCCCCGACTGTTTGCAGCCGCTGAAGGGCAGCGCCGCGTCAAAGATGTTGTAGCACTCTATCGGGGTGCTTCCGGCGGGTTTCCGGAATGTCCTTTGCGCACTGACCGCCGCGTTACTTGATGTCCTTCATCGCCATGAGCGAACCGTAGTCGTGGCCGGAGGGTTCGACGGCTCGCGCTACCACCCCGTCAAAAGCTTCGCGGAGTTCGGGAGACCTCGCCACCAGTGCCTTAATTACGGCCGTATTTTCCTGAAACGTGCGCGCGGTGTTCGATACATCGGCGGCCTGATACTTTACCTCCACGTCAAGATCGTTGCCCACGGCCAGCATAAAGATTTCGGTCAAATGATAGATCTTGCCGCCGGCGCTTAGATCCACCGTGTTTCCGTTCACCGGCACATCGGCGGGTTGCGCTGCCTGTGCCTCGTCGTAGAGTTGGTCGGTGGCGAGCGTGCTCATGACGTCAACGGGAGCGGTCAGGAAGATCGCCTCGCGGTAATACAACCAGGCGTTGTGATTCTGTGATTTGGTTTTGAAATCGCGGGCGCGCTGCGTGAACCATGCGGCATCATGTCCTGCCGCCTGCGAGGATCTGGGGAAAAAACCTGCCAGCTTCCAGTCGCTGCCTTCCTGCTCCAGGACCAGCGTCAGCGTCATGACAGCCTTGTCGCCGTTCACGTCAATAATCGTCACCCCGTACTGGCCACGCGGCAGATTAGGCAGGACAAATACCGCGCTATCCTTCGTCTGACCCAACTTCCCAAACACTCCGCACAGAAATTCAGCGCGTGCGAGCGGTTCTGGGCCATCGGCGGTCAGCAAAAAGGGCGGCCGAACCGTTGCTTTTGCGCCGGTGAACGCGGACTGGTTCTCTTTGACTGCGGCTTCGATTCCAGCAAAACTGGCTGCCACGGAGGCAATGGAATTCTGCTTCAGAGCGGCTGAATCGCCCCGCGCCGACATTTCGAAATAACGCTTCGCCACGGTTTCGAGCGCGGTTCGCACCGAGGCATCCATGTCCGCGGCGCTTTGGCAGGTCTGGGCGTGGGACGAGGCTCCCAGCAGTAGCAGCCACAGCCATCGCCGGCAGCGCCGTCGATTCCGGAGCGCGAATTCCGAACGAACACCCGAAGCCATACCCAAAGGGAAAGCCTCCGCTGGCATTTTACGCGCTGTCCAAGCCGAAGGCAGCCTAAATGCTTGCAGAGGTTGTACCTGCAATGGGTCTTTAGTCACAAATACGCAAGAAATAAGGCCGTCCGGCGTTCTATGAGCGGTGGTAAAATCAGGCAGGGACCGAGCGGCGGTGGGACCCTTAGCCGCTCGCGCGAACGGGAAATTCTGATGCCACGCACACGCAGATCGATCGCTTTGGGGCTCTTGTTGGCAGCTTCGGTCCTTCTCGCTCAGACTGCTCTCGCTCAGAATGCCGGCCAGACCGCAGCCCAGACCGCCCCGCCGACCACCCCGCACCACAAATCCCATAAGACCCCGAAACCACTCGTACTCGCGCCGCTGCCGGGCGATCCGATGAGTCAGTTGCCGATGGACCAGCTTCCGTCAACGCCGGCGAAGGTCAGCTATCAAGGCGGGTTGCTGACGATCTCGGCTCAGAATTCGACTTTAGGCGAAATCCTGCGCGATGTGCGCAAGCTCACCGGGGCTTCGATTGAAATCCCTCCAGGCACAAACGAGCGAGTGGTCACTGACCTCGGCCCGGGAGCGCCGCGGGATGTTCTCGCGGTATTGCTCAACGGCTCCTCGTTCAATTACGTGATGCTGGGTTCAAACTCAGATCCCACGGCGGTTTCGAGCGTGATCCTTATGGCAAAACCATCGGCGCAGGGAGAGGCCCAGACTGCCGCGAACGTGTATGAGAACAATCCGAGGGCGGCGCCAGCGAACCGCTTCCCGCCGCAGCCGGGACAAGCTCTGATTGCACCAGCTGTCGAAGCCGACGACAGCAAAGATGACGATGCCGACGACAGCGCCGACGATCAGGTCCAGCCCCAGCCCCAGCCCGGACAACCTGCACAACCCGGAGCAAACGCCCAGGACCAGCAGCAACAGCCAGAACCAAACCAGCCCAGCGCGGGGCCGAGAACTCCTGAGCAGATTCTGGAGATGCTCCGCAGACAACAGCAGTCCGGGGGTGCCGTCGTTACTCCCCCGCAGCCGCCCCAGCAGTAGCCGCGTATCCCTGGGCCTCCAAGGAAACACTACTTCTCAGACTCAACAGAAAGCTTGCGGGGAGCGCTTAGTCGCCGTTTATGTGGCCTTGATGGGGTACCAACGCCCGAAGGACATTGGACGGTCGAGAGGGGTTGACGGCGGCCAATACGCCGCGAATCGCACAATACGCGCCGAATACACCCAGAATCACACTCAAGATTGCGGTACTGCTAACCAAAAATGCCACGGAAAGTGCGCTCACAATACTGACCCTTGCTGGCAGCCACCCTGCGAATCGCGCGGCTGCAAATGTTTTACTCTATCCGCATTTGACCCCCGCCGCTGTTAACTAATAAAATACGAGAATCGAACTGCGTATCTCCACTCTCCAACATTTCTTGGGACTCGTCCACGTTACGGAAGTCCATAAAGTAATGTGCTAAATGGCCATCACCAGAATCTCGGTGCGCGGCGCGCGCCAGCACAACCTGAAGAATATTGACGTCGAGATTCCTCGCAATACTTTGACGGTCATTACGGGTCTGAGCGGCTCCGGCAAATCCTCGCTCGCTTTCGATACGATTTACGCCGAAGGCCAGCGCCGCTACGTCGAAACGCTTTCCGCCTACGCCCGCCAGTTTCTCGACCAGATGGAGCGCCCCGACGTCGATTCGATCGACGGCCTCAGCCCATCGATTTCCATCGAGCAGAAAACCACCAGCCGAAGTCCGCGTTCCACCGTCGGCACCATCACCGAAATCTACGATTACCTGCGCCTGCTCTACTCTTCGATCGGTGTGCCCCATTGCCCGAATTGTGGCAAGCCCATCACCCGGCAGTCGGCCGAGCAGATCGTGCAGCGCGTCATGTCGCTCACGCCCGACGACCGCGTCATGATCATGGCGCCCATCGTTCGAGGCCGCAAAGGCGAATTCAAAAAAGAGATGGAGAAGCTCGTCCAGCACGGTTTCTCCCGCGCCCGCGTGGATGGCGAACTG
>Ga0208188_1001045_pt1 | contig 12951 bp, 7 predicted proteins | sample June2015DPH_8_50_FD_184698 | JGI IMG/M metagenome (GOLD analysis project Ga0208188, IMG submission 184698) | Peatland microbial communities from SPRUCE experiment site at the Marcell Experimental Forest, Minnesota, USA - June2015DPH_8_40... | ecosystem: Environmental > Terrestrial > Soil >...
ATAAAATCTTGCCGCGCAGATCGTCGGAATAAGCTCGCGCCACGCCGTTTGTCGTCGCCGAGAAATCGCCGATCCCAGCTTATCAACCCCGGCTGGAATCGGATATACCTTCTAAGGAACCGCTCTAGTCTTCGCAACTTCTCGCATTGACGATCCAGCGAGCACCATCTCCTGCAATGTGGCTGGATTCTGGGCGTCAACCGGGAATAGTTTGTCTTCTTTTGAAGTGAAGACGATCTGATCCAAATCCTCCGCCAAAGCATCCTGGGGCGGCAGCGTCTTGTGCGCACCAAAACTCAGCCTGATTTCCTGTCCCACCCCGAACTCCACATCGAAGAACGAGGCGGGAATCACGATATCTCCGGAGAAGCCAGCGGCGGTTTTCCTCCATGCCGTCCTGATCTCCCGGTCATAGTCGTGCGGGTGCGGTCGCGAAGGGAAAAAGTCCTCATCGCAATAGATGCTGGGCTTGGTGCCCATGAAATTGCCGGGGCTCAGGTAGAGATCGTACATGCCAGCCGGCCTGCCAGCCCTGATTTCTTCAGCGGTGTCAAAAACCAAGCGGAAAACATCTCCCTTCTCAACACCCCTTCCCACAAACGGCTGGTACAACTGCGGATCGACGACATCGACTCCGATGTAAAGGTTTTCTTCGTCCCAACCGAAAGCTACGCGTGCGGAAAATTGGCCCAGTCCTTTCCACCATTGTTCTCCGTCTTCCAGTTGCGAGCTGCGATTGAGAACGTACACTTTTCCCGACTGCCATTTTGAAAAATCCCCGCCCAGAACCTGCTGGCCCGCTATTTTGGGCGCAGTCAGGAGATGCTGGTCACGATCCCACTGTATTTTTCCATCGGGCAAATGCTTGAAAGCCGGACTCGCTAAAATGCGATCGAGCTGAGCGCGGAGCGCGTCCGGTATAGGCTCGATTTCTGGTGTCAATTTCTTGAACTGTGCCTGTCCCTTCATCGCAGTCAGGGCAGAGTCCAGGCGAGAGATTTGCGACTCGATGGCTGGCACATCAATCGCCGCCCTGCGTTCCTCAAAGATGTCAGTCAGTTCCGGCTCTTCTCCCTGGCCTGCGGCGTAAATCTGCAGGATCGGCGCGAGAAATGAGACGGCGTCCGCCCCGTATTGGGCGACGAGCGCATGGTGTTGCGACTCTTCGGGATCGTAAGCTGCCGGATTCCACAGGTAATCCGCCACTGTTTCGAGTGGCACCATGGAGGCGTGCGCCTGGCACATCGGATTCGAGACCAGGCCCTGGGTTACAGTGAAGAGCCTGGCCTCCCGTCCGCGAAGAGGATCCAAGATCAGTCGCCATGGATGTCCGTCATTGACGGGAAAGTTATCCCACACGAGCGGCTTGCGCCGAATGTAACCACCCCACTCCGTGGCTTGGGCAACGGTGATCGCTGAGGGAATCACTTCCGTTCCAGTCCAATCCAGCGGGATCTCGGGGCGCACTCCGTTACCTAGCTCGCGAAGATAATCGCGGCTCCCCCATTCATTCGTATAAGTCGTTGGGCAAACCGTCAGACGATTCTGCGCGGAAAGCTCCTTTAGACGAACGTACAAACGGTTGACGAGGTAGACGTGCGCTTGAGCAAGCGTTTGGAATCGCTTCTGGTCCTCGGGATGAACTAAGTCAAACGGAACGTCGTCGAGGAAGAGCGCGAAATCCGTGACTCCAAGTTTGCCGATGCTCTCGAGTTTTCGGGCCAGAGTCTGGAATTCAGCCTCGCTCGAATACGCCATAGAAAGGCCGGGGCTGATGGCATAGGTGAAGTGGACAAAGTTTTCCCGAGCCGCAGCGACCAGCGCGCCCAGCCGTTGCATTTGCTCTGGAGGATAAGGCTCGCGCCAGAGCTTGCGCTCATAAGGATCATCCTTCGGAGCATAAATGTAGGTGTTCATTCTCTGCTGCCCTTCGAAGCGCAGAACGTCGAGCCGGTCGTCGTAGCTCCAGGGCGTTCCATAAAACCCCTCTACAATTCCGCGGATGGGAAAAGATGGGTAATCAGCAATCACCGCTTCTGCACCTTGGTGGACGACGCGTACGGATTGAGGCCTGGGGATGAGTTCCGACGATAGCTGGTCCGGAGGCGTCGCCAGTAGGTCGGGAATTCGCAGCAAGGCGTAATGGTATCCGGCAGCAGAAGTAGCGGCTACGCGGATCTGGGCCAGACCCGAACCGGGCGAATACGTTGCCCGCAGGACATAAGCTTCCCGCGCAAGTTCTGGGGTGGGTTCGACTGCTTCGCCACTGGATAGCTGCCTGAGTTCCGCCAGAAAAGCTGCGGCGCTTTGCGGACGCTCAAACTGGATGAACAATTCTCCATTTCGAGTCTGGCGATGATACCCTCCGGCCACAGAACGTGAGAATTGAGGGAAAGCATGTTGACGCACCGCCAGGTCTTTCAACTCCCGCTGGATTCGGTCGTCTATGCTGGTTGAGGCGACAACTCTCCACACGGGCTGCGACTGCCCAGCGGAAACATACGAGGCGGCACACAACAGAATAGACGCTAAGAAATGTCTCATAGCAGACGACCTGCTCATTCCACGAAAACTACTTCTTCGATCATGTAAGCGGGCAACTCATCTCCGCTCGAAACAACAAAGCAATGGTTGACCAGAATTCGCCTAAAAGCTGATCTTGGCTCCCAGCTGCATTTTCCGGTAGGTGTTGGCGTACCAAATCGCGCCGAAGGCTGAGGTGTTGCTGAAATTCGTGCTCGGCAACCCCAGATTCGGGTGATTGAACACGTCGGTCGCGGAAAGCTTGAACTGCAAGCTGCCTTTTTCGCCAAGGAGTCCCAGAGGAAAGTCCTTAAGCAACGCCATGTCCACGTTTGCCCAGTGCGGACCGTAGATAGTATCGCGGCCCACATCGCCGAAAGTCCCGGCGGGTGGAGCGGCGAAGGCAGAAGTATTGAACCAGCATTGCATCGTTCTGACGTGGTATCCATTGGGGCACGTTCCACCCCACGGATCGCCCACCAGATTAGGACGCAACTGTCCCGAGCCGGCGAAATCAGTCTCTCCCATAATTAGGGTCGTGGGCACGCCGGTGCGAACAAAGAAAATCGAGGAGATCTGCCAGCCGCCGACAAGTCCATTCATTACTCCGCCCTGGTTCAGGATTGGCTTGCCCTTCCCAAAGGGCAGTTCGTAGTTCACGCTCCCGTTGAAAGTCTGGCGGATGTCGTTCACCGCCGGGCCGTAGTTTGAGTTCATGTCGTAGGCGTTCTGATAGTTCTGCCCGAAGCGCTCGTTGGCACCTGCGCCCCCCCAGCCGCCGCCGGTCTGCATATCCAGCACCTTGGACCAAGCGTAGTTAACGCCAAAGGACAAGCCGGATTCGAGGCGTTTATTGGCGATGACGTGCAGCGCGTTGTAGTTGGAGCGGCCCTCGAACAAGGATGCGTTGATTTGGCCAAAGTTCGGATTCGGCCGACTGCTGGCTCCGAGCGGAACCTGGTTAATGTCCATGCCCAACTGGAGGTTCACACCGCGGTTGCCCACGTAGCCGATATCCAGCACCACACCATGGGCAAACTGCTGCTGAACATCAAACTGGTATTCGGCGTAGTACTCCATGGGAATTTTCCATGGAATGTAGGTGACGTTCTGGCCGTTGAGGAGGTCGGCCGTCCGGTTAGCGTTCGTGGGATAAATCGGCGGCGGCGGACCAATCGTGAAGGCCGGCGGATTGGCTTCGTTATCGCAATATGCGCTTTCAGAAAATGTCTGGCTGTTCCAGTTTGGCGGATTCAGGTTTCCAAGCTGAAAGACCGGTTCCACCATACCCTGTGGACTCTGGTTGCATGACAAAGACCCGATCGGGGCCCAACCCTGTCCCCAGGAGGCAGCAGGCGCAAGCGTGTTCTGTCCGGCGAAGATGTTGTAAAGCCCAAAGCCGCCGCGGACGGACAAATTGTTTCGGGGCGACCATGCAAAGCCCACGCGCGGGGCGAAGAAATGCCACATGGTATCAGTCATGGCCGTATGTCCATCCTGACCGCCATACCACATAGCGCCCGACGGGCCGCCTTGAGGATTCGGGATTGAGGGCTGGAAATTCGAGATTTGGTTCTGAGCTTCACTCCATCCGTTTTGGATTACATAGCGCAAACCCAAAGTGAGGGTCAGGTTGGGTCTGACCTTGTATTCATCCTGCACAAACGCCTGTGCGCTCCACATGCGTCCGCCTGTCTCAGGGCTGATGGAAACCCACCAGGACTCCGGCAGCCCGAGGAGGAAGTCGGCATAACCTTCACCTTCGGTGGGAATGGTGTTAAGCGTCTGGTCCACAGGGTTTTGAGTGAGCGCACCACCCCACCAGAAACCGCCCTCCTGCGCATCGCCCCATCCGACATTCGTCCAGTACCGGTCGAATTCGCCGCCAAACTTGAGGATGTGCTTGCCTTTTACCCAAGTGGCATCGTCTGCGTAATTGAAACTCGTTTCGGCGTCCACTGCGACCGGCCATGCGGGATTGCCGATACCGGTATTGAGGCTTCCGTTGATCCAGATATTGGGAAAAAGGTTCCCCGCCGGATTCGCCAAGCCCAATGTGGTTGGCCAGTTTTTCCCCTGGTTCTCGTCGCTGCCGACACCATGCTCGCGGCTGAGCGAAAAACGGAATTCGTTCACCACGTTGGGACTCACCGTCCAAACGTCTGTGAGCTGGCCCTGGGGTTCGTTGCCATGCCAATTTGAGCAATTGATATCGCAAATGGGATCAGCTGCGGGGCTGCTGAAGTTCACAATCATGATTGAACCCGTGAACCGGTTTTTGGGCGAGATGTCGAAATCCAGCTTGCCGTTGATCCACTGGTTCGTGCCGATGCCGGGCAAAAGTTCATAAAAGTTGTTTACATTTCCTGTTCCCGGAAGATTGGGAGCAAGAAAGTAGCTTTGAATCTTGGCAGCCACTGGGTCCCAGCGGTTCGACGGAATGACGTTGCCGGGAAAAGGCGTGCGGCAAATTACTCCGCTCGGCAATGCCTGTGTCGTCAGGGGATCGAAAATCTGTCCGTTGATGACCTGCTGGCCGGTGCAGGGATTGATGATCGGGTTGTTGTTAGCATCAACCGCCGGCGATCCCAACAGCATGGAAAAATCACCCTGGAGGTATCCTTGGCCGCCGTTCGGCTGGAGACCAGTTGTGGGATACGACTCATAAGTTGGCTGGCCGATGTTGGAGGGATTTCTTTCATAACTGACGAAGAAGAAGGCCTTGTTCTTAACGATGGGGCCGCCGAGATTGGCGCCATATTCATTCCAGTGAAACGGTGGCCTGGTGAACGGGGCTGGCAGAGCGAATTTATTGACAGCATTGACGGCGCCGTTCTCCATGTATTCGTATACTTCACCGTGAAATTTGTTCGTACCACTTTTGGTAATTACATTGAATACAGAGAGTCCGTTGCCGTGCTCGGCGCCGAAATTCGCGGTCGAAAGACTGACCTCCTGAATAGTTTCAATTGGCGGCTGCAGCGCATCCGGGTTTGATGACTGGCCCAGCATGGCGCTGCCGCCGTCAATTTGCCAACTGGAAAAGTATGGCTGCTGGCCGTTGACGGCGACGCCTTGGCCTGTGGCTTCTTCTCCACCGCCGGGATTCACACCGGGCACGGCCGCAAATAAATCCATCCAATTGCGGTCGATGCTGGGAGCGGCGCTCACCATAGCGGCAGTGAGTGTGGTGTTCTTTTCGCCCGACTCGGTCTGCACAAGCGGTGCCTCCGCCGTCACCGAGACTTTTTCCGCGACAGCTCCCACTTCCAAAGTGGCATTGATGGTCGCAGTGTTCAGATAGAGAGTGATGCCGGAGCGGACCAGGGTCTTGAAGCCGCTTTTGACAAAAGTGACGGTGTATTGGCCCGGTTGCACATAGGGCATGTCGTACACTCCGGAGGCGTCAGAGGTCGCTGTTAGGTTGATGCCGGTGTTGATGTTGGTGATGGTGACCTTAACGCCTTGAATGAGGGCTCCGGTTGAATCGGAGACCGTTCCGCGGATTTCGCCTGCCTGCGTGCCCTGCGCCACCGCGGTGCTCCACGATACAGATGCCAACACAACTAGGAAAACGGAAACAGCCAGCTTTGAATTAAATAAAGACATTGCCTGCTCCTGTCCTTGGCCCAACAGCGCGCCGTAATCTCGGTCTCTGGGCGTGTTGAAAAGTGCGAACAGCCGCCAGCGAACTTCTAAAATCAGCTCATCTTCGATTCCAGAAAAAGCCGCGTCAAGTTCAAAACAGTTTGCCCGATGTAACGAACATCGACGTAACATTCGCCTTAACAGTACGAGACTTGACACCCATGTTAATGGGAGTATTTTGAGGCAATTAGCTGCGATCTCTCCGCATGTCAAATGAGCCGAGGGAACGGGGGAGGAAGAAACGGGAACTCGTATATCAGATGCACGACGCCGGCGCTTTCGCGAACTTCGTTGGGCGCTCTTGGTAGTTCTAACGTTGCTGGGGGCCACTTTTGCATGTGGCCAGGCCGGACACGCACAGAACACCCTCTTAACGAATGCGGCTACATCCTTAATCAACCGCAAGGCCGCCTTCCTCAATGGATGGGCGTGGCAGGACATCGAGCAGGTGCCTAATTATTACCAGGGCGACAGCGACGTAGGAACCTCCAGCATCGGAACCGCGTTTCTGGATATGTACAACGCCACCGGCAGCCCGGCGTACCTCAACGCGGCCGAAGAAGCCGCCAACTGGTTGGTGTCTGCGCAAACCTCAGCCGGATGGTGGCCTGACTATGACAACCCTAGCAGCTTGAGTCCGAGCGGACCGGCCAATTATGGTTTCTCGAGCCTGGACGATGGCGCGTCAGGCCAAGCGATTTTCCTGTATCGGATGTATCGGCTAACCGGCAACCCGGCGTATGAAACGGCGGCGCTGGATGGTGCAGACTGGCTTGTTTCGTACGCCTCGGCCCCACACGGCCAGTCGTGTCCATCGCAACAATGCTTCTGGCATTGGTGGGTGCCATCGAGCAATGGGAAGATCGTCTATCTCGGTCTTGGATCGGGGGTCGCCGGAGTTTTCTACGGTCTCGACAAACTCGCTCAGTGGACGGGGAATGGAATCTACGAAGAATATGCGCTCGCCGGCGCCGCATATGAAGAAAACAAGATTTCATCGACCGGCTCGACAGTCGAGTACGCCGGAGCGAATACCAGCTCGACTGCTTTCTATGATGGCGCGGCCGGCATTGCTTTCGCATATTACAGCCTATATCAGCACACCGGAACCGCGCGCTGGCTCGCCGACGCCAACAAGATTATGGCATGGGTGCGATCGCAAGAGATCGCCGAGTCCAGCGGGGTTGTGTGGCCGCATCAGGTAGGAGGCGACAGCCCCGATACCGCAAATTACCCAAGCATGGCGTATGGAAACGCCGGCATCGGCTGGGCGGAGCTTCAGGCCTACAAGATCACTGGCGCGTCGGTGGATCTTCAAACGGCTGAAGCCGCGGGGGATTATCTGGTTGTGTCAGAGCAATCACAATCGGGTGGCTGTGCGTGGGAAGAGCCGTTCGGGACAACCAATTACTACACCTCAGAAGATGAAGGCGCAGCAGGGATCGGCTATTTCCTGTACGACCTCCACCTGGCGACGGGAACCGCTTCCTACAACAGGGCGGCACTAGCTGCCGCGAAGTGGATACAAGCTCAAGCATTCTCGGATTCCGATGGGTATTACTGGGGCGTGAACAACTATGTGGGAAATGGAGGGTGGCAATCTCTGAAAGAACCCTCTCGCGACTGGGGTGCCGCTGGCATTGGGATGTTTGGCGCTCGGCTAAGCGGCGGTCCGGACGATCAGCCGCGAGATGTGGCTGGCTTGACCGGCTCATCGTCGCCGAGCTTCATGCTTTTGGCTTCGCCCAGCAGTGTGACCGTCACCCAGGGGGCGACTGGCGGCACGAGCACTATTACGGTGATCGACGTGGGAGGATTCACGGACAGCGTAACGCTGACCGCATCCGGCCTGCCCAACGGCGTTACCGCATCGTTCAGCACGAACCCCACTACTTCAACCAGCAGTCTGACGCTGACGGCCAACTCCTCGGCTATGACGGGAACGGCAAGGTTGACGATCACCGGCGCTTCCGGCGGCCTGACGGCGAACACGGCCATCACTCTTACGATCAAACGCGCCAGGCACGATTAGCTTCGTGCGGGTAAACCTCGAATGACAACACATCGCTTCCCCCCTCTTCGGCAAATTCCGTGGCCGTAACCCACACCTCGGTGCAGGTCTCCGACGATTTGAATATCGTCGGTTGTGGGGTGGAATAACACCACGGCTGCGGTATCGTCGGTGTCAGACTCCGCCGGCAATAATTACTTTCTAGCTGTTGGACCAACCATGTCCCCAGCCGGACCCTTCACCCAACTCATCTACTATGCGACCAGGATCAAAGCGGCCTCAGCGGGTGCCAATACTGTAACGGTCACCTTCAGCACCGGCGCGGCTTATCCGGATGTACGCATTGCGGAATATAGCGGCGCAAGACACGCTAGACGTCACGGCGGGAGCATTCGGAAGTTCAGGAATTTCCGCGAGCGGAGCCGCAACGACTGCGTACACCAATGAACTGGTCTTCGGCGCCAACATAGTGGCCACCGGAGCGAGCTCTGCGGGGACTGGATTTACTTCGCGCCTGGTCACTGGCGATGGCGACATCGTCGAGGACAATATCGTCTCGGCGATGGGAAGCTACAACGCATGCGCGACACTCATGTCACCCGGTGCCTGGGTCATGCAAATGGCGACATTCCACCAAGTACGGAAGGAGGAAGGGCTTCAGCCTGACCCCGCATCGGGCGGTGACACTTATATTTCTGGCAAAGAGGAGCAGAGACTTGCTTCCAACGAGAGTGGAAGGAGGTGAAAACGGTTTTTGAGACCGCTGTGAAAGACCGGCACCCAGGCTCTGCTTCAGACTCTGGTTTCTCCGGCCTGCGCAGTGCTAACATTCGGGTCGGAGTTGATGTGGACCACACCTCGCACTCGCCTGAAGAACCGCAGCTCGAACCGCCTCCGGTCGAATCAACTGTTCCCGCGGCACTGTTGCGCGACGAATTGGAGCGCGTGCTGGCCAGTCGCGAATTTCAATCCAGCAAACTCTGCCAGCAGTTCCTGCGCTATGTGGTGGAAAACACCCTGAATGGTCACCCGGACACGCTCAAAGAACGCACCATTGGGATTGAGGTGCTGGGAAAACCGGCGTCCTACGAGCCGAGTGAGGATGCTGCAGTGCGGGTTCGAGCCGGCGAGGTCAGAAAGCGGTTGCGCTCCTACTATTCTGGCAAGTCGGGCGCCGCCAGTGTGCTGATCGATCTGCCTCCGGGCACATACGTTCCCGAGTTCCGCTATTCCGATCGGGCAGCAGCGTCCCCCGGACCGCCGCAGCCCCGCCGGCGCTGGCGGTGGTTTGCAGGCGGTGCGATTCTCCTCCTGGCTTTGGCGGCGACGACCTTCTACTGGACACGTACCGGCGCAGCGGCAAGCCCGTTCAATCAATTCTGGTCTCCGGTCTTGCAGAAGCACAAAGCCGTCCTTGTGTGCGCCGCGCCCGTCCCCGTCTATTCTCCGGTCCGGACCGCGAGCAACGCTCCTCCCACCCGGCTTGGAGATTTCGTCCTCGTCCCCGGCCGTTTTGTTGCCATTAGCGACGTCAATGCCGCGCTACAGATCTCCGACATGCTGGCGCGATTGGAGCAACCCTACAAGCTGCGCATCGGCAACGAAGTGACCTTCCGCGATCTTCGCAGTGCCCCGGTTGTTCTTGTCGGTTTCTCCTATACGCAATGGCATGAAATCGGAGAGCACTTCCGCTATTCCATTGATTTATCGCGCCGGCCTTTTGGCGTGCTGCAGGATGATTCGCCGACGAATTGGACCATCCATACTCACCCCGACGATCCCGACCTGGACGAAGATTACGCGATCGTATCGCGCGTACTCTATCCCGGCACAAACAACATGATTGTCGAGATCGCTGGAATCTCCCACTACGGCACAGAAGCTGCCGCCGATCTGGTGACGAACCCAACGTTACTGCAAGATGCCTTGCGCAAATTGCCGGCGGGATGGGAGCAGAAAAATGTCCAGATCGTTCTTCATACTGAGGTAGTTGGAGGGTTTCCCTCTGTCCCCACAGTTGTGGCCACTCACGTTTGGTGAACGGGCCTGCCGCTGAGTCCTCAGAGACACCCTGCTGGTCAGAAGATCGAGGAGAGTATCATTCTTATCCCCGCGGCATTTGGAGGCTGCCGATCATGGCGAGAAGCAAATGCAAACGCACCCCGCACCAGCTTCGTTCAAGTCAGCAATCCGGAAGTAAATTTGGATCGTCGGCCCAGTCAGCTTCGTATTGAGACCGCTTTTGTCCGAGAGTTCAGTTCCAGATCCTGAGCCGGTTTAGTAACGCTAAACGCCTATGGAGCCGTGCATTTTCCTAGTACCCATCTGATAGTGGAAGTGTAGCGACATGCGGACTTCTCGGGACTAAACGCTGTGTCTACGAGCCGCCTTGAGGCTAATCGTCTCCTGATACTGTTGTCGGCATCACCCCAAGGCGGCGTTCTTCCCGTGCAGTTAACGTCACAGCGGCTCGACAGTTCTGTATCAACAAATGTAGTCTTTGGTGGATATTCGGAGACGGCTCGATCAGTGTTCAGGTGCGTGGTGCGGATCACTCTGCCAACTGACTGTCATTGGGGGTGCCCTACGCTTCATGCTGAGCCGGAGGCATGCCTCAATCAGAGGTTTCGACTTCGTCCAAACCGACGCGAAGGGCAAAGGGGTCGACGCCCGGGTCGCCGTCGCCATTCCGAATAACACGTCCGGCAACTTCGACGCACCGACGATCTGGGAATTCTAAGGTGGCGGATGAATCCAACGTTACCACGGCCGATATAAGAAAGAGGTCGGCAAGCCGCGCGCTCGACAGCCATTGCTTTTGTTGTCTACGAAGCCATCGGCCTGAAAGCATGGCTGACACTCCGGGCCGTGGCCCGATCGACAACGTAAGCGCTCGCAACGATCTTTCATTCAAGAAGCTGAAGCAGGGTGCCCAAAGATTACGATGAAGGAATTGTCCGGCATCACCGAAGAGCGCGCCGCAACCAACTGGCATCGCTCGGTCACGGCCTACACTGACAGGCGCGTGCTGCAGGTATTGGCACTCGGGTTCGCCAGCGGCCTGCCGCTCCTGCTCACTTACTCGACCCTGTCAGCGTGGCTTGCGACAGCCGGTGTGCGGCGCGCAACGATCGGCGCCTTCGCCCTGGTCGGCACGCCCTACGCATTCAAGTTCCTGTGGTCGCCGCTGATTGATCGCCTTCCGCCACCGCTGCCGTTGGGGCGGCGGCGCGGTTGGGGAATCACGATCCAGATCGTCTTGATCGTCGCCATACTCGGCCTGGGATCGTGTAATCCACGGCACAACCTGCCTCTGATGGGCGCCCTGTCGCTGCTCGTCGCGTTTCTGTCCGCGAGCCAGGATATCGTCATTGATGCTTGGCGCGTGGAGGTCCTGGAGATGGACCTCCAGGGTCCCGGTGCGGGCATGATCCAAACCGGCTACCGGATCGCCATGCTGGTTTCCGGAGCGGGATCCCTGGTGATCGCGGCGCGCGCCGGATGGTTCGCGGCCTATGCCACGATGGCGGCGCTGCTCGGCGTGGGAATGCTGGTGTTCCTGTTTGGCCCCGAGCCGAAAGTGGCTGCGGAAAGTGCACATGCCAGGGCAGCCGGATGGCAGGGAGTTCGCCAAGCGCTCGCCACCGCAGTGACGGGCCCCTTCACCGATTTCATGCGCCGGCCGCTTTGGCTGGTCATCCTGATCTTCATTGTCGGCTACAAGTTGGGGGAAGCGCTGGCGGGAGTGATGGCAACGCCGCTTTACATCTCGCTCGGGTTTTCGCTCAACGAGATTGCCGCCGTTTCCAAACTGGTCGGGTTCTTTGCGACTGTGGCGGGGGCTCTGATCGGGGGGGTGGTGACGGTGCGGTTTGGCTTCCGGCGTTCGCTCGTCCTATGCGGGGTGCTCCAGTCGGCCGGCAACCTGTTCTATGTGCTGCAGGCTGTAGGCGGGCATCGGCTCGGCTATCTTGCGCTGTGTGTCACTGCCGAAAACGTAACTGGCGCAATGGCAGGGACAGCGTTGGTAAGCTATCTCTCCAGTCTATGTTCGCCCGCCTTCACCGCTACTCAGTACGCGCTGCTATCCTCGCTCGCGTCGGTTGGCCGCACACTGGTGGCCTCCTCAGGAGGCGTGCTGGCTGAGAAGCTCGGCTGGGTGCCGTTCTTCCTGTTGACCACCGTGGCGACAGTGCCAGCCCTCGTGCTGCTCCTCTGGATCGGGCCGCACGACGATCTCAGAAATGACCAACTCGACCGAGGCGTCGAACGCACACACAACACGTCAGGAGACACGAACCCGTCTTAGCTCTTCAGACGAACAGGATGATGTCGGGACCGAAGTACCCTCCAAGTTAGTGATCGAGTTGATGACCGCGATGCCTGCGGCTGCCGTGAAACTCGCCATTCGAGAAGTCGCCATGGTGCCACACAACTCGGCTGCGCAAATCGTGGTCTTTCAGGGTTGCCAAGGAACGGCCAGCATTTGGTGGGTTGATAAGGCAAGGGACCTCAGGTTCGTCCGGCGAGCATCTTGGCATCGGCGCAGATTCGTCCCCATAAACGCCCAAGCATCCAGGATTTTGTCTCCGGCCTAGCCGACTTTACAGGACCAATCTTCCGATGGGGCATGGTTCTCCAATGAGGCCGAGAGGAGGTATCGGGCATTGTCATAATTGCCGAGCCAGAAATGAAAGGGCCGCCATTCGCGGCCTTCCTGTGAAGCGGTGGTCCGGTGAATGGGGCGGGTTAAGCCTTGTCCTTCATCC
>Ga0208188_1001046_pt1 | contig 12941 bp, 12 predicted proteins | sample June2015DPH_8_50_FD_184698 | JGI IMG/M metagenome (GOLD analysis project Ga0208188, IMG submission 184698) | Peatland microbial communities from SPRUCE experiment site at the Marcell Experimental Forest, Minnesota, USA - June2015DPH_8_40... | ecosystem: Environmental > Terrestrial > Soil >...
CGAGGAGGAGGACGAGAACGAGGACGAATGGAAATTTGTTTTCCAAAATGATTCAATGCCAAAATGTCAGGCCCAACACGCCCGCGACGGCGATGAGGCCGCCGGTGAGCGACCGCGCGGTGATTTTTTCACCCTCAAAAACGCGCGCCAGCGGCAGCATGACGATGGGGGTCATGGCGATGATGGCCGTGACGATGCCGGTGGGTGTGCTTTCGAGCGCCCATTGCATGCAACTCACGCCGACCGTCTGGCCGGCGAGGCTGTTGACCAGCACCCACGGCCAGAGCCGTAATTTTTCGCGCGGAGAAAACGAATCTTTCATTTGCGCATCGTCGCCGCGCCGTCGGCTGTGCCGCCATTTCACAATCAAAAAAATCAAACCGAGCGCGACGGCGCCACCAATGACGCGCTGGTAGCCGGTCGTGCCGGGGTCGGGATGTTCGCCGGCCGCGTGCGCGACGAAGTAGGCTTTGCGGCTCAACACCGCGCCGAACGCGCCGCCGAGCGCGGCAATGATGCTGGCCAGAATGCCGGCCCAGAATCGGCGCGGCGTGATTTTCAAATGGTCGCCGGGGGCCAGCGCCACGATCACGCCGGCCAGCATCACGGCCGCGCAGACCATTTCCGCGAGGTTCAGCCGGGTGCCGAGCCAGAGCCATTCGGTCAGGGCGGCGAACGGCGCGATGAGACATTGTGAGAGTAAAACCGTCCGGCGGCTGCCGAGCCGCGGCAGCGCCTGGAAATATGCGGTGTCGCCGAGGCCGATGCCGGCCAGTCCGCTCAGGACAAAAATGGGGAACGCCGCGCCGCTCGTGCCCGCGCCCAGCGTATTCGCCCAAATCGCCAGAAAAAACATCGCGCCGCAGATGCGCCAGAAATTCGCCTCCACGCCGCCCAGCCGCGTCGAGGTGCGATGGCCGCAAATGGCGGAGATGGAAAACAGCAGGGTGGTGAGCAGCGCGGCGAACATGTCGGGTGCGAACGGAAAATTTTAGCGTGACAAATCCGGTTTGGCGATTGCGCCGGGCGGATGAGCGGTCAGAGTTCCTCGTAATACTCGTCCGAGGCAATGTCACCGCCGGCTTCAGTTTCCACGCCGCTTTCGTGGAGGATTTTGGCGATGTCCGGCGCAACCCAGCGCTTGTTTTTATCCTTTCTGGAAACCGGTTTGATGCGGTAGCGGCCCTGACTGTCGCTTTCCAGAATGCCGCGTTCCCCCATCCGCATCAGGACCACTTTGGCCCAGTCGGGGTCTTCGTAAAATCTTTTCTTGTTGCCAGCCCGCCGGGAAATCTCCATTGCGTTGACAAAGTCGGCTCCCCGGGTTTTGAGGAATTGAAAAATGTCGCGCTCGTCGCCATCCATGACACCAGTTTTGCAAACAACGCCGCCGGAGTCGAGAGATTTAACATTGCGGTTGCCGGGACGCTGGTCGGGGTTGTGACGGTCGCCAGCATCATTCTTGCCGGATTGTTTTATCTCTGTTTGCCGAAAATCGAAGTCAAATTAGTGGAAGGACGTTCCTACTTTCGCGCAGTCATGGAGCAAAAAATAGTGCTTGAAATGATTTTGGATGATGGCGGTTGGCAGACCATTACCGAGGCCCGCGCCATTCTTCAGAAGGCGACCTCGAATCCAACCAACGCCATCGCTTATGGTGTGACAAACTGGGACAATTATTTGGTCAGCGGACAAATCCGCGAAGAAGACTCGCCGGGAAATTATTTGCTGCGCAAAACCAACAATCAGTTGCAATTTGTAACTATTGGCAACGATGGCGGGGAATATGTTCTACGCAATTGGGATTTGCGCGTTCAGCATCAAACTCCTTAAAAACCTCGACCACGGGCCTTTCTGCTGGCATCAACTCCAGCGTGAATTTGATTGAAGCACAAAAAGCGGCCGTCAAGGCGGCGAAGGCCGCCGGCAAACTCATGCTGGCAAACTGGCACGCGCCCAAACGCGTCAATTCCGCCCACGCCCACGACATCAAGCTCGAACTCGATGTGCGCTGCCAGAAACTCATCGAAAAGATCCTGCGCACCGCGTTCCCTCAAATCCCGCTGCTCGGCGAGGAGGGCAATTCCGGGAATTTGAATGCCGAATACCGCTGGGTGGTTGACCCGATTGACGGCACGGTGAATTACGCCTTCGGCATCCCCCACGCCGCCGTGTCCATTGCGCTGCAGAAGCGTGACGAGTGGCAAGTGACAGGTGACAAGAAAGACAACCGAAGTCGCACACGGGCTCCTGTCACCCGTCACCCGTCACATGTCACGGTCCTGGGAGTGATTTACGGTCCGTTCACGGACGAACTTTGGACGGCGACCCGGGGCGGGCCGACGTGGCTCAACGGACGCGTCGTTCGGGTCAGCAAATGCGCAAAAGTGGGCGACGCCATCATCGCAATGGGATTTTCCAAGAGCAAAACCAACCTGGAAAAGAGCCTGCCGTTTCTGAACCGTCTTTCCCGTCGGGCATTGAAAGTCCGGCTCATGGGCTCGGCGGCGCTCGAACTTGCCTACGTCGCCTCCGGCCGGCTGGACGCCTACGTCGAGCGCACCATCAATTTGTGGGACATTGCGGCGGGCGCGTTGATGGTGGAATGTTCCGGCGGCGAATTTTACACCCGCCCTGCGCCACGAGGAAAATTCCGGATGGTGGCCGACAACGGTTTGCTGCGGCGGAAACTGCAACTGGGCAGTTTGTTGAAGTAACTTTCGAACAACAAAGACGCGAAGGAACAAAGATTTTGGAATCGAAATGTGCCCCTCGCCCCGTCCCTCTCCCCGCTGGGCGGGGAGAGGGTGCCCGCAGGACGGGAGAGGGGTTTGTGACATCACATCAACACTTGTTACTTCGTTGTAAAAAATGTCTTTAGCTTCTCCAATGCTTGGGCGCGGTGGCTCAATCGGTTTTTTACGTCCTCGCCCAGTTCGGCAAACGACTGCTCGAAACCCACCGGCACAAACAGCGGATCATAGCCAAAACCATTCTTCCCACGCGGCGCGAAACCAATCCGTCCTTCACAGGCACCATCAAACAATTGCGGATTGCGAATGGCGGACTGCGAATCGACCGCCACCAACGCGATGACACAGTGAAATCGCGCCCGGCGCTTTTCGAGCGGAACGTCCTTGAGCAGTTGCAACAACCTGGCGTTGTTGTCCGCGTCGGATGTATTGCCGGATTTGGCGGAATCCAGTGCGGCAAAGCGCGCTGAATGCACACCCGGCGCGCCGTCCAGCGTGTCCACCTCCAGCCCCGAATCGTCGGCCAGCACGAAAAGCGGTGACGAGTGGCGGGTGGGAGGGAAAGTGACGGCAAGCCAGCGCGCAAGTTCAACGGCTTTTTTCGTCGCGTTGCCGGCGAAGGTGCCGGCGTCCTCCATGACTTTGGGCGGGTCGGGAAAATCGTTGAGCGTGAGGAATTGGGACACGCCGCCAAGGATGGCGCGGATTTCGCCCACCTTGTGGGCGTTGCGAGTGGCAATCACGATGGTCGTCACGCGAAAACGATAGCAGTCAGACGTTTGCGCGCAACCCATCAGCTTCGTTTGTAAATCTCGCGGCGGGACTGGCCGGGTTTGTCCCTCAACCCGGTTCTCAATCCAGCAACTCGGCCAGCTTGCTGTGTTTGCGTTTGAATCCGTCAATCAGCCGGTCGTAGTGATGAATCCGCCGGAACGCACGCGCAATCAGGTAAACCCCCAGCCCGGTGAGGCCCAGATTCAGCAGCAGCAATGGCACCAGCCATTGCATCACCTCTTGCAGTTGATACATGCGCGACGTGGCGATCAAAATGCTCAACACCGACAGTGGGAATGCAAAGACGGCGATGCCGGTGCGCATGGTGGAAAGCGCCGTCCGCTTTTCCGACAGGAGCACCTGAACTTCATTGAGGATCGTGGCATCCAGTTCGGAGTCGGCCTTGGGCGGCAAGGGATTGCTCATAATTCAAGCCAGTGATTTCTGCGCCAACCTTACCACAACCGGCCTGAAGAGAAACGCTTTTTGCCAACACCCACCGTGACCGGCAAGTTCATGCCGCCCGGCGCGCAGATGCGCGGCGAATATCAATTCCCCGCGTGCGCAGCTTTAGTGGCTGATTGTTTGTGCTCCCATTCGTCATGCGCCTTCTCCAGGCACTGTGGACAAATGCCGTGGGTAAAATCAGCGCCCGTGTATTTATGGAAGTAAGCCTCAACCTGATCCCAGTATCCCTTGTCATCACGGATGCGCTTGCACCAGGCGCAGATGGGCAGCAATCCCTGCAACGTTTTGACGTTATCGAGCGCCTCCGCCAGCCGTGCCGAAACCCGCCTTAACTCCAGCAGCGCCATGACCTGCCGCGACAGGGCCTGCAGCGCCTCCTGTTGTGCGGCCGAAAGCTGGCGCGGTTGATGATCAACCACACAGAGTGTTCCCAGGGCCAGTCCTTCCGGGTTGATCAGGGGAATGCCAATGTAAAACCGGATATAGGGTTCGCCCGTGACTAGCGCATTGTCTGCAAACCGCCGGTCCTTCGTTGCGTCTCCGACGATGAAGGGTTCGTTCTGGAGAATCGCATGCGCACAGAACGCGACGTCGCGAGACGTTTGTTGCTGCTCCAATCCCACTTTCGATTTGAACCACTGCCGGACTTCGTCCACCAAAGAAATCATGGCGATGGGAACCTCGCAAATATGCGCGGCCAGGGTGGTGATATCGTCGTAGGACTGCTCGGTCCCAGTATCGAGAATGTGATACTCCTTCAGGGCCGCGAGTCGTTCGGCTTCATTGGTTGGTAGCGGGGCTTTCATTTTTCAATGGCTTTCAATGTGGGACAAGCCGCGACCGGCGCCGTCAGGGCTAAAACGGCATCCCCATCCGGGATCATGGCTGGCCGGTCGCGTCTGGTCATAAGTAAAACAACATAATTGTTATATTCATTGTAACTTATCACAAATTGCTCGAAATCAAATTACTTGTTGTCGCCGGAAGTTTTACCGGCTGTGTATTTGTGCCGCAAGTGTATTTGCATTACAAGCTTAGGCGTGTAACGCGTCGCGCTTGGAGGAAGAGGAAAAACCGGACGGGTTTGCCGTTCGCCTTGAAAGTAGCGGCGCTTGTGAAAGCGCGGTCAATGTAATCCGCGTTTTCACAAACGCGGCTACGGTGATTCAGGATTTAATACCGTTCGTGCTCCGGTTCTCCCGGCACGTCGAGGTGGTCGGTGTGAGTCTCTTTTGGCCACTCAATGGCCAGCTCAGCCGGGGACATCGTAATTGACCCTGACGAAAAAAAACGGTTTCCTGTGCCCGGTCAGATTTATGGATCCGCAGAAACCCACGCTGGATGACTTGCGCATCAAGCGCAGCGACAAACCCGAATCGAATTTACGAATCCGGCCGGTCGCCATTGGCATTTTTGTTCTGGTTCTGGCGGCAGGGGTGATTTGGTGGCTGACGCGGCCCAAAGCCATCGAGGTGCGGACGGCGGTCGCGCGCGAAATTGGCGGCACCGGCGGGGACCACACGGTGCTGAATGCCTCCGGTTACGTCACGGCGCGCCGGGCGGCGACAGTTTCCTCCAAAGTCACCGGCAAAGTCGTCGAGGTGCTTATCGAGGAGGGCATGAAAGTGAAGGAAGGCCAGATTCTGGCACGGCTGGATGATACGAACATCAAGGCCAGCCTGAACGTGGCGCAGGCCCAGTTGGAATCGGCCAGGGCGGCACTGGACGAAACCCGCGCCCAGCTCAAACAGGCAAACCAGGAATTTCAACGCATTACCGAACTGGCCAAACAACACATCGCATCCCAATCCGACCTGGACCTGGCCGAGTCGAATGCCAAATCGTTGCAGGCACACCTGGCGCAGCAGGAAGTTGATGTCACCGTGGCGGACCGCCAGGTGGCCATGTGGCAGCAACAGATGGATGACATGATCATCCGCGCGCCGTTTGCGGGCATTGTGACGACCAAGGATGCCCAGCCGGGCGAGATGATTTCACCGGTGTCGGCCGGCGGCGGGTTCACCCGCACGGGCATCGGCACTGTCGTGGACATGGACTCGCTGGAAATTGAAATTGACGTCAACGAGAGCTACATCAACCGCGTTCAACCCGGCCAGCCGGTCGTGGCCACGCTGGACGCGTATCCGGAATGGAAAATTCCCTGCAAGGTCATTGCCATCATCCCAACGGCCGACCGGCAAAAATCCACGGTCAAGGTGCGCGTTGGTTTCGACCAGCTCGACCCGCGCATCCTGCCGGAGATGGCGGTAAAGGTGGCGTTTCGCGAAACCGGCGGCGGGCCGGCCACGGCGAATCACACCGTGCTGGTCCCGAAAACCACGGTGCAAAGCCGGGACGGACGGGATGTCGTGTTCGTCGTCCAGCACGGCTGCGCCGAACGCCGCGCCGTCACGGTGATTGATACGCAAGGTGATGACTCCGTGTTGAGCGCGGGCGTCTCTGCCGGCGAAAACGTGATCGCGGACCCACCCGCCGGTCTGAACGATGGAATGCCAGTCAGGGCCAGGAAGCTATGAACGAAAACCAATCAAACAATGGCGCGTTGGTGCGCGTTGAGAATGTGGAAAAAATCTTCCGCCGCGGCTCGGAGGACATTCACGTGCTGGCGGACCTGCATCTGCAGGTCCCGACCGGCGAATTCTTGGCGTTGATGGGGCCGTCGGGTTCGGGCAAGACGACCCTGCTGAATTTGATCGGCGGTCTCGACCGGCCGACCAAGGGCTTGGTCAGCGTCGCGGGCGAACGCCTTGACCAGTTGTCCGACCACCGGCTGGCGGCTTGGCGCGCCCGGCACATCGGTTTTGTCTTTCAGCTTTACAACCTGATGCCGGTGCTGACAGCGGAACGAAACGTGGAACTGCCGCTGCTGTTGACGCACCTTTCCAAAGCAGAACGGAAAAAACACGTGGACGCCGCGCTGGCGGTGGTTGGTTTGACGCACCGCGCCGGGCATTATCCGCGCACGCTCTCCGGCGGCGAGCAGCAGCGCGTGGGCATCGCCCGCGGCATCGTCACCGACCCGACGCTGCTGCTGTGCGACGAACCAACGGGCGACCTTGACCGCAAGTCGGGCAACGAAATCCTGGATTTGCTCCAGGCGCTGAATCGCGAGCACGGCAAAACCATCATCATGGTCACGCACGATCCGCACGCCTCGGCCCGCGCGTCGCGGACGGTTTATCTGGACAAGGGCCAGTTGAGCAACGAACCGGTCAAATGAAAACGAACGGAGTAATGGAGTGTTGGGGCGATGGAGTATTGAATTCACGCGTAAGTGTGTCAGGCCTTTTCATCACTCCATTACTCCATCACTCCACCACCCCGTGTTTCCTGTGAAATTCTTTCACCTCATCTGGTGCAATTTGAAGCGGAAGAAGCTGCGGACGTCGCTGACGTTGCTGTCCATCGTGGTCGCGTTCATCCTGTTCGGATTTCTGTCGGCCATTCAGCAGGCGCTGGTGGGCGGGGTGGAAATGGCGGGTGCGGATCGGTTGAGCGTTCGCCAGAAGGTGTCCATCATCAACCTCCTGCCGATTAGCTACGAGGCACGCATTGAGCGAATCCCCGGCGTGGATTTCGCAACGCACCAGACCTGGTTCGGCGGCATTTATCAGGACCCGAAAAATTTCTTCATGCAAAATCCCGTCGAGCCGGAAAAATTCTTCAAAATCCATCCGGAAATCATTCTACCACCGGAGCAGATGAAAGCCTGGCTGGCCACGCGGACCGGCGCGATTGTCGGGCGCCGGACCGCGGACCGTTTCCACTGGAAAATCGGTGATCGAATCCCGATTCAATCCCCCATCTGGGGTGCCGACCGGACGTGGGAATTCGATATTGTGGGTATCTATGATGGCGCAAAAAAAGGCACCGACACCACGTGGATGCTGTTCCGCTATGATTACTTTGATGAGGCGCGCCGGTGGGGCAAGGGACAGATCGGCTGGTTTACCATCCGCATCAAAGACCCGTCGCAGGCGGCGGAAGTGGCCAAGCGGGTGGACGCGGAATTTGAAAACTCGCCAACGGAAACCAAAACTGAGCCGGAAGGAGCGTTCATTCAAGGCTATGCCAGTCAGATTGGCAACATCGTTTTCATTGTCGCGGCGATTTTGGGCATGGTGTTTTTCACCATCCTGCTGGTGGCCGGCAACACCATGGCGCAGGCGGTGCGCGAACGGACCGGCGAACTGGGCGTGCTCAAGGCCATCGGCTTCACCAACGGCCAGGTCATGGCGCTGGTGCTTGCCGAGTCGTGCCTGCTCGCCGTCATCGGCGGCGCCGTTGGCCTGGCGCTGGCGCGCGCGGTCACACCCGTCGTGGCGGATAAATTGGCCGGCCTGCTGCCGATGTTTTTCCTCCCGACCCACGCTTTGTTCACCGGTTTTAGCCTCAGCGTCGCGCTGGGGCTGGTCACCGGAATTTTTCCCGCGCTGCAAGCCATGCGCCTGCGCGTCGCGGATGCCTTGAGACGAATGTAATTTTTCCATCAACCCTCAACTCTCAACATTCAACCCTCAACCAACCCATGGCCGGCCCCATCAACTGGTTGTCCCAAATCGGCTCCATCACGAAGTTCGGGCTGATGAGCCTCCCGCAACGGCGCGGCGCCGTCGCCGCCACGGTCATCGGCATCGCCGGCGTGGTGGCGGTGCTCGTGAGCGTGCTCTCCATCGCGGCGGGATTCCGGCAGGCGATGGCCGTTTCCGGCTCTCCTGACGGTGCAATCGTTTTGCGCAGCGGGGCGAACACCGAAATGGTCAGCGGTTTTGGGCGCAACGAAACGCGCGTGATTGCCGACGCGCCGGGCGTGGCGCGCAATGCCCAGGGCCCGCTCGCGTCCGCGGAATTGTTCGTCATCATTGACCTGCCCAAGCGCACGACCGGCATGGACGCGAACGTCCCGTTGCGCGGCGTGGAACCCGCCGCGTTGCTGGTGCGCGACAATTTGAAAATCGTCTCGGGCCGGATGTTCGACTGGGGCAAGGATGAAGTCATCGTCGGTCGCGGGGCGGCCCAGGAATTTGCCGGGCTGGACGTGGGTTCGAAAATGAAAGTGGGCCGCTACGAATGGCCGGTGGTCGGCGTGTTTGCGGCCAACGGCGCCGCGGCGGAATCGGAAATCTGGACCGACGCGAAGGTGTTGCAGGCCGCCTACAATCGCGGCGATTCGTTCCAGTCCGTCTCCGTCCGGCTCAATTCGCCGGGGGCTTTCCAGGAATTCAAGGATTCGCTGACGTCGAACCCGCAGCTCAGCGTGAAGGTCGTCCGGCAATCCGATTATTACGCCGACCAATCGGAAACCCTCACGCGGTTGATCACGACGCTGGGCTTCCTGATTGCGTTTTTGATGGCCATCGGCGCGGTGTTCGGCGCGCTGAACACGATGTATAGCGCGGTGGCGGCGCGGACGCGGGAAATTGCCACGCTGCGCGCGCTCGGCTTCGGCGGCAGCGCCGTGGTGGTTTCGTTGATGCTGGAATCGCTGCTGCTGGCGCTGGTGGGCGGCGTCATCGGCGGCACGCTGGCCTACGCCGCCTTCAATAATTTCCACACCTCGACCATGAACTGGCAGAGCTTCAGCCAGATCACGTTCGCCTTCAGAGTCACGCCGGAATTGCTGGTGCGCGGAGTGGTCTGGGCCGCGGTGATTGGTTTGATTGGCGGCCTGTTCCCGGCCATCCGCGCGGCGCGATTGTCCATTGCAGTGGCATTGCGGGAATTGTGACACTGCAAGCTTCTTGAATTGAAAATAAAAAGGCGGATGGATGCGCCGTTCGCCTTTTGAATTTTGCCGCCGGGCGCGGGTTCAGCGTTCAGTTTTTGGCGGCGGAATTCGTGGGCGGTTCCGGCGTCAGCGGCCGGATGATTTCGTCGAGCAGGTCCGGTTTGGCCGGAACACGTTCGAGGCACGGATATTTCTCGCCGCCGTGATAATCCAGGCGGTAATTCTTGAAGTAATCGCTGTTTTCGATGAGCAACTCGATGGGTGCGCCGTTGGTCGCGGCGGATTTCACCGCGGCGCGCAAATTTTCGGGCGTCCAGCGGCGACCGTTCACCGCCACCAGTTTCATGGCCGGGCCGATGCCCGCCTGGTCCGCAGTCGTCCCCGGCAGGACATCATTGATGACGCCCTCCGGGCTGAGGTTGAGGCCGAGGGAAAAACTCAGGTCGGTGTACTTACGCTGGCCTTCGCGGGTTTTGAGCAGGGCCGGCAATTCGTTGGTGTAAGCCAGGCGCCAGCCGCCGTTTTCGATGCCGCCGAGCGGAGCGTGCGGGTTGATTTCATAGATGCGCTGCTGGAAAAATCCGCGCCAGTCGTTCGGGGCAATTTCGTTCAACGCCTTCACCACGTCGTCATAGGTGTAGGGAACAACCCGGGGCGGGCCGCTTTCGCCGCCGTAAAAATTTTTGCAGAAGTCGTCGAGCGACCGTTTGCCCCTGGTTTGCTGGCGGATGATCGTGTCCGCCTCCAGCCAGATCAAATCGCCTTCGGGATAAAAATCCGTGCCGCGCCGCCAGGCGGTGCCGGTGGACGGGGCGACGTAGAGCAACTGGGCCGCGACGGTGGTGTCGGCCAGCGACCGCCATGTGCGACCGGCCCGGTGGTCCAACGTCGCCGCGGTCAGGGCGAACGTTTCGCGGAAATCCTCGTTGGTCTGGAGGCCGCTGCGCGCGGCGAGGACCTTGCCGAGATAATCGGTCAGACCTTCGTAATCCCAGAGCAGTTCGTCCCGCATCGGCTGCTGGTAATCCGGCGTGGCCATGCCGGCCGGACGGCGGTATTTGCCGTTCCACGAATGGACCATCTCGTGCGGCAGCAAATCGGGGAACGAGTGCCGCGCACTTTCATCCGTCAAATAATTTTCACTCACGCGATCATCGCTGGATTCGTGGTGTTCAAGCCCGCCATGCGACACGCGATCGCTCAAGGTGACCAGGAAATGATAATCGCGATAATGATGCGCGCCGAACAGCGCGTTCGCCTCCTTCACCAGATGCGAAAAATGGCGGATGTCCTCCGGCGTCATTTCCAGAGCGGCGGCGCTGTCGGCCACGAGGTGGATGACATGGGGCGGTTGTTCGCCCGGCGTCAAATCAATCGTCCGGAAATATTCACCGGCGATGACCGGCGAATCCACCAGAGTCTCCAGCGGGGCGGGCGAAAATTCGACGCGGGCACCGGATGCGCTTGCAACCGGCAGGGCTGTCCCGAATTTCCAGCCCTCGGGCAGTTGCAGAGTGGTAACGTATTGAAGCTTCAACGGCTCTGCGGTCTGCGGGTAAAGCAAGACCTCGTTCCAGTTCAACTCCAGCAGCTTGGCCGTCGAGGAAACGCCGGTGGAAAACGAGCCTCCGCCCGTTGGCAGCAGAAAATCGAGTGATACATCCACCGCGTCCGCCCTGGCCGGCACGTCCAGATGGAACGCATACATGTCGTCCGCGTCGCGCTGCCAGTTCAACGGCCGGCCATTCGCGCTCATCTCCAGGCCAGTCAAGTCGTTGATGGGCCCGCTCGGCATGTGCTCGCCCGGAATCCATTTGGGATAAAACAGCGTGAGCGGACCGGGCTGGGCGGGGATATGCAATCGCGCGTGCAGGATGCTGCGCGGGGCGTCCGTGGCATCCACGTCGAGCTTGATCGGGCCGGTTTGGGCAAAGGCCGACGCAGCCAATAACAGATTGAACAAGACGAGCCACCGGAACGATCCGCGCTTGGTTTCCATGGCGACAAAATGGGAAAAACCGGCGCCGAAGGAAATGAGAATTATGGGGATTTTAACGCCAGTGAGGTTACGGCTTGGGTAAAACTCCTTAATCCATCCGCGCCTCAGGATGGGTGGTTGGTTTGTAGAAACAGGATGATTTGTTTCCAGACTTCCGGTGGTTGCACCATAACCGTGCCGTGGTTGCCTTGGGGAAATTCCCAGAGTCGCTTCGGGCCGGCATATTTATCGTAGAGCCGGCGGCCAAATTTCTCCGGCACCACCTGATCCTCGCCCGCCACCAGTATGCCGACCGGACCGTGATAGTTGCGCAGATAATCCTCCGAGGGGAAACGGTCCACGAGCAACAAATGCACCGGAAGAATTGGATAATGATACTGCGCGGCATCGGCCAACCGGTTGTAGGGCGCAAACAAAACCACCCCGGCAACCTTGTCGGGATGGGTTCCGGCCAGATATGCGGCGACACCGGTGCCGAGTGATTCGCCCACCAGATAAACCGGCCCGTTCGTGGCGAGCAGTTGAAACGCCTCATCCGCGGCACGAAATAAACTCTTCTGGCTCGGCGAACCCGGACGATCGGCATAACCGGGATATTCCAGAATGAACACATCGAACGCAGCGACGTCCTGGATGACGTCCGCGTAATGGGCACAGGCAGTCGCGCAACTGCCATTGCCATAGACGATCAACACCCGGCCCACCGCCGGCTGTCTGGGCGACAGGCGCTTCATCCCGATGGCTTGACCGGAAGGATCCTTCCAGCGTTCAAGCTTTGCCGATTGAGCCAATTGATCCACCTGCTTGGGACGGAAGACCGGGGGGAAGTAAATAAGCCGGCGTTGGAAGGCAGCGCAGCCAGTACAGATCAACAGGTAAAGCCCGACGCAAAACAGCAGCAGGCGTCCCAGGCGCCTGCGGAGCGTCGGTTTGGAGCGCTGAACGGTTTGGTTCATACCATTCAATAATCACAAAATTGGAATTGTAGAACGAATTGAAAAATCTTTTGCGAACATTGAAAAAAACGAATGGGGTTGCTGGTCGCCTTTTGTCCGGTAGCGCAGACATTCCTGTTGCTCTGTTGAAAACATTCAGCCTATGGTTATCTCGCCTAACGGCGGAGCGCGTAGGCCAGCACCCGGAAAGCAGCTTCGGCCAACATCTGCTCGGGTCGGCGCGCACTCAGGGCGTCACCCAT
>Ga0208188_1001049_pt1 | contig 12903 bp, 9 predicted proteins | sample June2015DPH_8_50_FD_184698 | JGI IMG/M metagenome (GOLD analysis project Ga0208188, IMG submission 184698) | Peatland microbial communities from SPRUCE experiment site at the Marcell Experimental Forest, Minnesota, USA - June2015DPH_8_40... | ecosystem: Environmental > Terrestrial > Soil >...
GAGGACAGAGGACAGATATCAGACTTCAGATCTCGGATTTCAATATCGGTTTGAAAGCACTTCTACCATCTGTCGTCTATTGTCTATTGTCTATTGTCTATTGTCTATTGTCTATTGTCTATTGTCCGTCGTCCGTCCTCAATACAATCCGCCGGTACCGGTGCGGACGGCACGGTCGGCATCGGGCGAGACCTGCAGCGGGCCGCCGCCGGGGGATGCCGCCCCAATCACCGAGTAGGAGTCGGGCGGCGCGGTGCCGGGCTTGAAGGCTTCGAGGATCACGTGGGTGTCGCCCGGGGCGGCGCGCATGCCGGTTTTGGCGTCGACGCGGATGAGCTTGATGCCGGGCGGCACGCGGAACGGGATCGGTGGCTTGTCGGCGAGCGCGACTTTGAGGAAATCGCGGACCACCGGCGCCGCGAGGTGACCGCCGGTCGCCAGCCGCGCGATGTGGCGCGGCTTGTCGTAACCCATGTAGACGCCACAGACGATGTCGGGCGAGAAGCCGATGAACCAGACATCCTTCTCTTCGTTGGTGGTGCCGGTCTTGCCGGCGATCGGCTTGCCGACATCGCGGACTACGGTCGCGGTGCCGCGCTGCACGACACCCTCCATCATCGAGGTAATCTGATAGGCGGTCATCGGATCGATCACCTGCTCGCGGCGGTCGACCAGCGTCGGCTCGGGCTGGTCGTGCCAGGAGTCGGCGTCGCAACCGCGGCACTCGCGCTCGTCGTGCTTGTAGATGGTGTGGCCGTAGCGGTCCTGGATGCGGTCGATCAGGGTGGGCTTCACCCGCCGCCCGCCATTGTCGAGCATCGAATAGGCGGTGACCATGCGCAGCACCGTGGTCTCGCCGGCGCCGAGCGCGTAGGACAGGTAGGGCGGCAGATCGTCGTAGACGCCGAACCGTTTGGCATATTCCGCGATCAGCGGCATGCCGATGTCCTGCGCCAGCCGCACCGTCATCACGTTGCGCGACTGTTCGAGGCCGAAGCGCAGCGTCGAGGGGCCGTAAAACTTGCCGCCGTAATTTTCCGGCTTCCAGACGCCGCCGCCTCCCGGCCCCATGTCGACTTCGAGTGGCGCATCGAGAACGATGGTCGAGGGTGTATAGCCGTTGTCGATGGCCGCGGCATAAACCAGCGGCTTGAACGATGAGCCCGGCTGCCGCAGCGCTTGGGTGGCGCGGTTGAACTGGCTCTGGTCGTAGGAGAAGCCGCCGACCATCGCCAGGACGCGGCCGGTGTGCGGATCCATGACCACCATGGCGCCGGAAATCTCCGGCATCTGGCGCAGCCGGAACTGGCCCTGCTCCTTCGCCGGCTCGACGTAAACGACGTCGCCGGGCGAAAGCACCTGGCCCACGCGCTGGATCGGCTTTGCCGGACCGTTCGCCGGCTTCGCCCATTTGACGCCCTCGAGCGGCAGGATGCCGACTTCGCGGGCCTTGACCAAAGCGCCGCCCGGGTCGCGCAGCGGCTGCAGACCGATGCGCGCCGACTGGTCGTTCACCTCGAGCACCACTGCGAGCCGCCAGGGATCGATATCGGACAGCGACTTCACGTCGCCGAGCCTGACGCCCCAATCGCCGTCAATGTCGATCTTGCCGACCGGGCCGCGCCAGCCTTGAGTTTCGTCGAAATTGACCAGGCCGTTGATCATGGTCTTGCGCGCCAGCACCTGAATCTTGGGGTCGAGCGTGGTGCGCACGGAGAGCCCGCCCTCGTAGAGCTTCTTCTCCCCGTAATTCTCGAAGATGTAGCGCCGCACCTCCTCGGCGAAATATTCGGCCGCGAAAGTGTGGGCTCCGGTCGGCCGCACGGTGACGCTGAGCGGCTCCTTTTTGGCTTTGTCGCCGGCTTCGGCTGTGATGTAGCCGTCCTCGACCATGCGGTCGATCACGTAGTTACGGCGCGCGATCGCCTCATCGCGACGGCGGAACGGATTGTAATTGTTCGGACCCTTGGGCAGCGCGGCGAGGTAGGCGGCCTCGGCGATCGTCAGCTCATGGACCGACTTGTCGAAATAGAGCAGCGACGCGGCGGCAACGCCGTAGGCGCCGAGGCCGAGATAGATCTGGTTGAGATAGAGTTCGAGAATCTTGTCCTTCGAATAGGTCCGCTCGATGCGCAAAGCGAGCAGCGCTTCCTTGATCTTGCGGGCAATCGACAACTCGCTCGACAGCAGGAAATTTTTCGCTACCTGCTGGGTGATGGTCGAGGCACCCTGCGGGCGGCGGCTGGAGCCGTAGTTTTGCACATAGAGGAGCGCGGCGCGCGCGATGCCGGAGAAGTCGAGCCCGCCATGCTCGTAGAAGTTCTTGTCCTCGGCGGCGAGGAAGGAATGAATCACGAGTTTCGGCACCGCCTGGATCGGAATATAGAGCCGGCGCTCGTTGGCGTATTCGGCGAGCAGCGAACCGTCGGCAGCATGCACCCGCGTCATCACCGGCGGCTCATAATTCTGAAGTTGAGAGTACTCAGGCAAGTCCTTGGAATAGTGCCATAAAAGGCCGGCAACCGCGCCGACGCCGACGACGAACAGGATGGTTCCCGCCGCGAACAAAAAACCCAGGAATCGCAGCAAGGTTTTCATCGAGAATGTCCCGCCCGGATCGGGCGCGCGCCCGCTCGGTTCACGCCCGGCCGGGCGCTGCACATGCAGAGTAACACTCTTGGCCCAAATCCGCCGGAAGCCCCGCCATGCATCGCGTGTCGTCGCTCGGTTTTTTGTTCAAACTGAGGCCATTCGGCCGCGCTTAAGGCCGCGTGTCAGGCCGGATTTGCCTCAGTTCGCACCGGCGCGGGTGCCGGCCATATGGGTCGCGAAGTAAGTCTCAATCGCCTTTGCGATCGTTTCCGCCGTCCGATTGCGCCAGGGTTCGGACAAGAGCGATTGCAGGTCCTGCCGATTGGAAACGTAGCCGAGCTCGACCAAGACCGAGGGTACGTCCGGCGCCCGCAAGACACGGAACCCCGCCGATTTCAGCGGGGTCTTGTGCAACCGCGTCGCGGTTTTCAACTCGCCGACCAGTTTGTGCGCAAACTGCAGGGAAAAGCTCTTGGTCTCGCGCTCGGCAAGATCGATCAGGATGCCGGCAACGTCGTCCGGTTCGGTCTTGAGATCGACGCCGGCGATCACGTCTGCTCGGTTCTCCTTCTCGGCCAGCCGCGCCGCTTCCGAATCGGAGGCGGTCTCCGACAGCGTATAGACGCTCGCGCCCTGCGCATCGCCTTCCCGGCGCGGCAGCGCGTCGGCGTGGACGGAGACGAACAGCAAAGCGCCGGCGCCGCGCGCCACGCGCACGCGGTCGGCCAGCGGCACGAAGGTGTCGTCGGTCCGCGTCATCAGCACGCGGCATTTGCCGTCTTTTTCGAGGCGGTCGCGCAAGCGCAGCGCGACGTTCAACACAATGTCCTTTTCCAGTTCTCCGCCTGACGACTTGGTGCCGGTATCGATGCCGCCGTGGCCGGGATCGAGCACGACGAGCGGCCGCGGATCGCCGCTCGTTGCTTGCGGCCGGTCGGCGCGGGGCAGTTCTGGGCCGGCCAGCCGGTTGGTCAGCGCGATCTTGCGCAAAAAGCTCTCGCGATCGGTCGCCACCAGATCGAGCACCAGCCGAGCCGGTGCACCGTCCGCCGCCTCGATGACCGAGGCCTTGTCGATACGCACCGGCTTGGCGAGATCGAGGACCAGGCGCGAGCCGCCCTGCATCACCAAGCCGAAACGAAAGGCCTTGATCAGGCCGCGGCCGCTCTCGCCGGTCTTCGGCGGCAGCCGGAATATCACCTGGGGGATGTCGATGACGACCCGATAGGGATCGGCCAGCGTAAAGGCGTGCAGATCGATGGTGCGGCTGAAATCCATCACCAACCGCGTGTGCGATTCATCGCCGGCGAGGCGCGCGTCGGTCGCGACCGGAAACGAATCGGCGCCCGAAGCCGCCGGCGGCCGCTCCGCCGCCGACGCAGCCACAGCGAAAAGGAGACCGAGGAAAGCCCAGCTCGCTGCCCGCACGGCCATCGGTTTTAAAACCCTCCACGCTGGTCTTACTCCATTAGGCAGGCGTGGTTAATCGAAACTTAAGTGCCTACATTCAGGGTGCCGGGATCGGTCGGCCGGGGGTACCCAGAGGGCTCCGCGATCGGCCTAATCCCACAGGCGGCTTGCCAATTCCGTAGCCGCGGCCTTATGAAGAAGAGGCTGACGGTCAAAGGTTTCGGTTGTGTCCCGTCAGGGCATCCGCCACGTCCGCCGCGATGGCTCCCGACAGCGGGAGCAGGCGGACGCTGCTTCGGCCCGTTCCGGCGCCCAAAAACGCGCCGACCAGATGCGGGACGAATAAGCGAGGCGATACCCTCAAGGAGCAGGGCAGCCGGAACTTACCTGCAGCGCGCCTGCCGGCAGCGATACGTGCCGCCGGAGCGTCGCTGATACCGTGAGCGCTCAGAGTAATCACGGCGGCTTAAGCGCTGCCGTCCACCACGGTTTGGAGTTCATGTTCGAGGCGCAAGAGGTTCGGTCGTATCGGTTCGCCAGCGTTCAGGTGACGCTCGCCGGCCGGCGGACCGATTTCCGTCTGCCGCACTCGGAGTTTCCGATCCGTTTCCTTCACCGACAAACGGGCGGCTCGCCGTCCTCCGTCGCCGCTGCGGCGCGGAGCCTACCGCATGCCCGCCCTTACGAGATTAGCCAATGGCCAACAAAATGCTTATCGACGCGACCCATCCGGAGGAAACCCGGGTGGTGGTCTTGCGCGGCAACCGCGTCGAGGAATTCGACTTCGAAACCGCACAGCGCAAGCAGCTAAGAGGCAATATCTATCTGGCGAAGGTGACGCGCGTTGAGCCGTCGCTGCAAGCCGCCTTCGTCGATTACGGCGGCAACCGCCACGGCTTCCTCGCCTTCAGCGAAATCCATCCCGATTACTATCAGATCCCGGTCGCCGACCGGCAGGCGCTGATCGACGAGGAAGGACGCGCCCAGCGCGACGCCGAAGACGAGGCCGACCGGCGCTCCCGCAGGCATCGCGGCCGGGGCAGACCGTCCCCGGCGCGCCGCGACGAGGAAGTCGTGCGCAGCGAGGTGACTGAAACCGCGCCGGCTGCCGAACCCTCGACCGGCGAGGAACCGGTGCCGAGGGCTGAGGCCATCGAGGGGCCGACCCTCGCCCAATCGTTAGCCGAGACCGAAGAGGACGAAGCAGCCGTCGAAGCCGAAGACACCGAAGGACCGACGACCGTCCCGGAGCCGACATTTGCAGCAGAGCTGGAGCGACCGCCCGCGCAAGAGCCTTCTGTTGCGCCGGAAAGCGCTGAAAGCGCTGAACCCACCGAGGCGCCGTCGGACGCTCATCCCCCGACCCAAGCGGAAGCAGCAACGGGTGCTGTTGAGACCGAATACAGCGAGGCTCCCGCCACCGAGACCGCTGACCTTGCGGTCGGCGCCGCCGAAGGCGCCGGCGGCGTGAGTGAGACCGCCGAAAGCGAGGAGCGGACCGAGAACGGCGAGGAGGACGAAGGAGCCGAAGAGGTGGTCGAATCGGTCGGAGGCGCTGATGCGCTGGAGGAGGTACCCGACCGCGCCCCGCGCTATCGCCGCCAGTACAAAATCCAGGAAGTGATCAAGCGCCGCCAGGTCATGCTGGTGCAGGTGGTCAAGGAGGAGCGCGGCACCAAGGGCGCGGCGCTCACGACCTATCTGTCGCTGGCCGGCCGCTATTCGGTGTTGATGCCCAACACCGCGCGGGGCGGCGGCATCAGCCGCAAGATCACCAATGGCGAAGATCGCACGCGGCTCAAGGAGATCGCCCAGGAACTTGAAGTGCCGGAGGGCATGGGCGTGATCGTGCGCACGGCGGGCGCCAGCCGCACCAAGACCGAGATCAAGCGCGATTTCGAATATCTGTTGCGGCTGTGGGAAACCGTGCGCGACCTTACGCTGAAATCCACGGCGCCCAAGCTGGTCTACGAGGAAGGCTCGCTGGTCAAGCGCTCCATCCGCGACCTCTACTCCAAGGACATCGACGAGGTGATCGTCGCCGGACCGGAGGCCTATCACGAGGCCAAGGACTTCATGCGCATGCTCATGCCGAGTCATGCGAAGAACGTGAAGCTTTACGCTGATACGCAACCCCTGTTGTCGCGGTACGGCGTCGAGAGCCAGCTCGACGGCATGTTCTCCCCCGTGGTGCAGCTGCGCTCGGGCGGATACGTCGTACTCAACCAGGCCGAGGCGCTGGTTGCCATCGACGTCAATTCCGGCCGCGCCACCCGCGAGCACCATATCGAGGATACCGCGCTGAAGACGAACCTCGAGGCGGCGGACGAGATCGCGCGGCAGCTGAGGCTACGCGACCTGGCCGGCCTCATCGTCATCGACTTCATCGACATGGACGAAAACCGCAACAATCGCGCGGTGGAACGGCGGATGAAGGAGTGCCTCAAGCAGGATCGCGCCCGCATCCAGGTCGGCCGCATCTCGCCTTTCGGCCTGCTGGAAATGTCGCGGCAGCGCATCCGCACCAGCGTGCTCGAAAGCTCGACGGAGAAATGCCCGTATTGCGGCGGCAGCGGTCATGTCCGCTCGGTATCGTCGTTGGCGTTGCAGGTGCTGCGCGCCCTCGAAGAGCAGCTGATCAAGGGCGCGACCCACAATCTCATCGCTCGCACCCGACCGGACGTCACGCTCTATGTGCTCAATCAGAAGCGCGCCCATTTGCGCGGGCTGGAGGAGCGCTTCGCCATCACCATCACCGTCAGCGCCGATGCGACGCTGACCGCGCCGCAGGCTTTCGTGATCGATCGCGGCGAGCAGGTACATACGGTCGAAGCCGCCAAGGCGCTGGCCGCGCAGTACGAGCCGACCGCCGCACCGCTCGAAGAGGAAGACGACCTCGAGGAGGCCGGCACGGCCGAAACCGAGGAAGGCGAGGCGATCGCTGCGGACACTCCCGCCGAACACGGCGAAGGCGAACCGCGCCGGCGGCGGCGCCGGCGGCGGCGCGGCCGCAATGGCGGCGAAGCACCTGCGCACGCACAGCCTCTCCACCGCGAGGGCATTGCCGATAGCGCCGGCGAACCGACCGCCCCCGCCATCGACGCTTCATCCGGCGCTGCGTCCGCAGACGAGGAGCTGAGCGAAGAGGTCGGTGACGTTGACGCCGCCGAGCGAAGTGAGCCGCCGCGCCAAGGCGAGCCGCGGCGGCGGCGCCGCGGCCGTCGCGGTGGCCGGCGCAATCGATTGGAGCGCGAGGGCGAGATAATGCCCGCGGCGGACGAGCGCGGCGCGCACGCGCCGCAACCTGCGCTCACCACGGCCGAGGAACTGGCCGCGCCGCCCGCGACCGAACCGGAACTGAAGGAGGCCGTCGCCGACCTCGATGCCGCGCCGATAGCGGCGCCTCCGGCCCCTTCACCCGCTCCCGAGCCGGCGAATGCGCCGCCGCCGCAAGCTGCGGCGCCGCCCGCCGAGGAGCCGCCGCGGCGGCGCTCGACCGTGCGCGAACCGGCGCCGATCTCCGGCAACCAGGAAGCATCGCAGCCGGCGCCGACACAGCCGCCGCCTCCCGCCCCGCAACCGGTGATCACCGAACATGGCGAGAGCGAGGATACCAATCGGCCGCGCCGCAGCGGGTGGTGGTCACGCCGCAGCGCCGGCGGGTGATGGAACGGCCGCTCGTGTTCGGTGGAGCATGATCTTTTCGGGAAACCGGTTTCCACCCCGGATCAAATCCGGGGCAGGCTTTTTCCGGATCATGCTTTCATGAAAAGCGCGTGGGTCAACCGTGACGCCGAGGCACTCGTCGCGCGCGGTGCGGAATCCGGCATCGACCGCGACCTGACGCTCCGCATCTACACGACGCGGCTGCTTGGCCGCGACCCCAAGCTGGTGCTGCATGGCGGCGGCAACACCTCGCTCAAGACCCGCATGCGCGATCTCTTCGGCGAAGATGTCGAGGTATTGCGGGTCAAGGCGTCCGGGGCCGACATGGCGGCGATCGAATCCGAAAGCCTGCCGGTGGTGCGGCTTGACCCCTTACGCCGGCTGCGCGCGCTCGACGCCATCGCCGACGACGAACTTGTTGGCATCGAACGCGCCAACCTGATCGATCCGGCGGCGCCAACTCCGTCGGTCGAGATCATGCTGCACGCCTTCCTGCCGCACAAATTCGTCGATCACACCCATGCCACCGCGGTGCTCGGTGTCATCGATCAGCCGGACGGCGAGGCGCGCTGCGCCGAAGTTTTCGGCGGCCGGCTCGCCTTCGTGCCCTACCTCATGCCGGGCTTCGGCCTCGCCAAGAAGGCGATCGAAGTCTTTGAGCGCGCCCCCGCGAGCGAAGGCCTCATTTTCAGCAAGCACGGCATCGTCACCTTCGGCGACAGCGCCCGCGAAGCCTACGAGCGCATGATCGAGATGGTGTCGCTGGCGGAAGATTTTATCGCGCGCAACCGCAAGGCGGTGACCGTCAGTGCGCCTGTGCTAAGCGACCTCGCGCTAGTCGCCGAGGTCGCCCCGATCGTGCGGGGCGCCTGCAGCCAGAAGGATGCCCATATCGAAGGCGCGTGGCGCCGGCTGGTGCTCGAATTTCGCGGCGGCGACGCTGTAGTCAATTTCCTCAAAAACAAAGACTTAGCGCGCCTGAGTGAAAGCGGCGTGGTAACGCCGGATCACACCATCCGCACTAAGAACTGGCCGCTCGTTTTGCCGCATCCCGAGGGCAGCAAGCTCGATGCCTTCAAGCGCACAGCCCGCGACGCGGCGGACCTGTTCATCGCGCACTATCGAAATTACTTCGCGCGTCACAACAAACGCGTCGGCGGCATCAAACATGAACTCGATCCCCTGCCCCGCGTTGTGCTGGTGCGCGGGCTCGGCCTGTTCGGGCTTGGTCGGTCGAAGCGTGACGCCGTGATCGCGGCTGACATCGCCGAGGCCTGGATCGAAGCCGTCAGCGACGCCGAAGCCATCGGCCGCTTCGAGTCGATCTCCGAAGCCGACATGTTCGACTGCGAGTATTGGCCGCTCGAACAGAAGAAGCTCGGCGCGCGAAGTGAGCCGCCGCTCGCCGGACAGATCGTCGCCGTCACCGGCGCCGCCGGCGCCATCGGCGCCGCTGCGGCAAAGGCGTTCGCCGCGGTGGGCGCCGAAGTTGCACTCCTCGACGTCAATCTTCCCGCCGCCACGGAGCAAGCCAAGGCCATCGGCCCGACCGCGCTGCCGGTCCAGTGCGACGTGACCGATGCCGCCTCCGTGCGCGCGGCGTTCGATGCGGTTGCCGAAAATTTCGGCGGCGTCGATATCCTGGTCTCGAACGCCGGCGCCGCCTGGCAAGGCCGCATCGGCGAGGTCGACGAAGACATTTTGCGCAAGAGCTTTGAACTGAATTTCTACGGCCATCAGCGGGTGGCGCAGGCCGCGGTGAAGATCATGCTGGCGCAGGGCACCGGCGGGTGCCTGCTGTTCAACGTCTCCAAACAAGCGGTTAATCCCGGTCCCAATTTCGGCCCCTATGGCGTGCCCAAGGCGGCGCTCCTTGCACTCATGCGCCAATACGCGCTCGATTACGGCTCAGACGGCATTCGCGCCAATGCGGTCAATGCCGACCGCATCCGTTCCGGCCTGCTGACGACGGAGATGATCGCGGCGCGCGCCAAGGCGCGCGACTTGAGCGAGAAGGATTACATGGGCGGCAACCTGCTCGGCCGCGAAGTGACGGCGGACGACGTGGCGCAAGCGTTTTTGCACCAGGCGCTAGCGCTGAAAACCACCGCCGACGTCACCACCGTCGACGGCGGCAACATCGCCGCCGCGATGCGGTGATATTCGAACATATTGTTCGACGGGTCTGTCAGACGCGGCAGAGGCTAAGCTGTCGATTCAGAGCCGTGCGGCAGATGCCGCTACTCCATTTTGCTTCCGCTTTCGCGGCACAGCAGACATTGCTGGACCTGATTCTAGCTCGACCCGATCGCGAATGACCCCGAGCTGACGTTTTCTATCTCCGCTAAGATCGATCCCGCTCGCCTTCCCAATCAGCGCTGGTCAGGGTGGCACCGAACGGCAGCGTGCGCCGTGGCACGGGCACATGGCCCCGTTCGCTCTGCTGGCCCGTTTTGAGATTTATCAAGAGTTCCAACTGCCGAGCCCACTACCGTACGGGATGGCTACGTTTCTTTACCTATGCCCCAATACGGCCTTGAACGTTCAAGGCTGGGTCGCTGACGATCCAACCGAAGGCAAAGCTGAGACTTATGAACCCGTCACCTGTACAGCGTGCACGCAGGTGCACCTGGTCAATCCTAAAACCGGAAAGCTACTGGGATTGACTAAGAGTAGGCCACCCCGGCGGCGTGGCTATTGGGAACTCGTAAAAGAAATGGGACCGCGTAAAAGAAAAGAGCTGCTTGGCCGATAGCAAGGTTACAAACGAAGATCGGGGAGCGCTGGTCACGTGTCATGAAAATGGTGGCAGTGTACCTAGCAAAGGCGACCGAGCTTGAAGCCTTAGCGTGCCGCTTCGATGAACCGTCGGCAAAGAAAACATATTTGGATATGGCCGATACCTACCGTCTTCTGGCGGAAGAGCGCAGACGGCATATCGAGGACAAGAAGTTGGATGGGAAGGTCCCGCCACAATCAGACTGAGACACCGCACTAACGCCACGGCCCCTGACACGATGCGCGGTGGGCACATCCTAATGCACAGAACGTGCTACGATGCGGTGGCGGAGGGCCGATGACCGCAATTTCCGACACCGCCCCTGGGCCACTTATCCGCTGGCACTATTTCGGCTACGCCGTGCTCGCGCTTGGCGTGATGACGGTCGCGATTGCGAGCCACGATCACTGGTTCCTCAATTTCGTCCATGTTATCTGCGGCGTGCTGTGGACTGGCATCGACCTGTTCATGGGCTTTGTGATCGGGCCGATCCTCCGCAAAGTCGGCATGTCTGTGCGCCGTGAAATCATCATCCGGCTGGTACCGCGGACGCTATTCCTGATGCCGACACTATCGATCATCACCGGAACCACCGGCTGGTTTCTCGCCGAGGATGGGGGGCTGCTCGATGTTCCCTGGCCGCAGTTCGGTTGGGTCGCAGCGGCGCTCGCTCTGGTCGTTCTGATGACGATCCAGGGGATTGGCTACCTGTTGCCGACCAATCTGCGGGTTTGCATCCAGTTGCGCCGGCCCAATCCCGACTTTGTCAAAGTCAGCCGGATGATGCGCAATTTCTTCTTTGCCGTCGCCATGCAGGGTACAATGCAAGTCCTAACTATCGTCATCATGGCCCGTTTTGTGACCGGCCTGTAAGTGGGGCGCGTTTTTCCCGTCGCGAACCTTGTTTCCCGTGACGCCCCAGGCCGCACCGGCCGAGCGAAACCATGCTATGAGTCGGTCATGCCCCACACAATAGCAAAAGAACTGAAAGACGCGGGCTTCCCCAATATCCGGGATGTCCAGCATAGGCAAGGCAGGGAGTTTGTAACCCCTGATGGTCGGGTTTCCGTCTATTCGTTGGGCGAAATCGCACCCACAGAAGATTGGTTTATTCCCACGCTTAAAGAACTCATTGAGGCGTGTGAGAAAACCAAAGGCTGTGACCACTTCATCCTTGAGCATTCACAACTCGGATGGTTTGCGACTATTGAGATTCAAGACAAGCAAACCTACAGCGGGTCCTATCAGCCGACTGCCGAAGAAGCAGTAGCTCGCCTGTGGTTGGCATTGAAAAGGCATGGAGAGATCAGCTAGAGAGCGTCGTTGCCGATCCTGGCACCTGTCTTAACTGCCTCGTTACCAAGACTCGCCGCCTCGTCGACCGCCAAGCGAAAAGGCTCGCTGCTTTTCTACGGTGCGAAATGTCGCCCATCGCGTCCGAGCCGCTCCTAATGAGCGGCACCATTCAGCAGACCGAAAAGTTGAAAATCGAAAAATACATTACGCCCAATACTCCAGGGACGCTGGATTTCAGTATGCAAATCCAATAATTTCTCGATTGTGGTTCGTGAAAGGCAGCGGGCAATGGCTGACTATTATCCCGTTCTTGCCCGTGCAGTTTCAAGATTGGCAATCAACGACGCACAGGCACGCCGAGAAGTTTACGAGCGCGCGCAAACGATTGTCATTGCGGAATTGCGCAGACAAGATCTGCAAATATCCGCACCGGAGATTATGCGTGAGCTGGCCGCACTCGAAACGGCCATCCGCAGAGTGGAGGCGGAATCGCTATCTAACCAAACTCAGGCGCCTGAAGGCCCGACACCCCCTCATCTGACGGCAACTTCTGCCGCCACCGCGGACAACGATATCGGGGTCCGACGCGAGAGCTTGGCAGGAAATGAGGCAAAAGTCCGGCCAGCACCTGCACAACCAAAGGAAATCGACACGAGTAAGAATCGAGCGGAGGATGCGACTAATGATATGGGCAGAATGCCTGAATTGTTGGGCGCGATGCTTGTTCGCACCACCTTCATTGTGGGAATGCTGGCGTTCATCGCGCTAATCTACATTCGTGGTCTTGTATTGGTCTCCGAGCATGTCATCGGATTTCCAATCCTGATTGTCGTAATTACCATGACGCTGTGTGTGTTCATTCTCCTGCCTTTGGCGATTTTTCGTAAAGCACGGATTGTGCCGGCAGTCGGTTTTCTGCTGCGTTATACGTATTCGCTGTCACGGAGGATTAGGTTTCCCGATCACACTTAAAATTGGCATGGCTCCCGACGAGATATCACCGTTGCGACAGCGCACTATTATCGCCTGTCAATCCAACCTACCGCCGAAGAGTCTGCTGCTGGCCCCGAACGTCACCTGCCGTAATGCAGCGATCTGGTAGCGATCGTGGGGAACAACGGACAGGCCGCCGACATCACCAAAGCGACGTGATTGACCCG